>Ga0209638_1000478_pt1 | contig 26223 bp, 20 predicted proteins | sample BarGraNGADG00211_FD_184490 | JGI IMG/M metagenome (GOLD analysis project Ga0209638, IMG submission 184490) | Arctic peat soil microbial communities from Barrow, Alaska - Barrow Graham LP Ref core NGADG0002-211 (SPAdes) (version 2) | ecosystem: Environmental > Terrestrial > Soil > Wetlands > Peat...
CCGCCAGCGGGATGCGGTCGCCGCGCAGGCCGTCGGGATAGCCGGACCCGTCCCAGCGTTCGTGGTGGCGCAGGGGGATATCCAGGGCGGCACTCAGGTTCTTGATCGGGGAGAGCAGGTCGTAGCCCAGGCGGGGATGGCTTTTGGTGATCTCCCATTCGCGGGCATCGAGGCTGCCGGCCTTGTTGAGGATGATCTCGGGGATGACCAGCTTGCCGATATCGTGCAGCAGGGCGCCGCGGCGCAGATCGTTGAAGGCCTGCTCGTCCACGTGCATTTCATTGGCGACCAGCACGGTCCAGTGCGCCACGCGCTGGGTGTGGGCCTGGGTCTCGCGCCCGGAGGCCTCGAGGGCGCGCGCCCAGCTTTCGATGGCGGTGTCGTACGCCAGGGTCAGCTCCACGTTGGAGCGCTGCAGGTCCTGGAAGAGCGAGGCGCTGTCGATGGCAACGCCGGTGGTGCCCGCCAGGGTGGCGAGGAACTCGAACCAGTCCTCGGAGGGCTTCAACAGCGTGCGATGGTAGATCTCGAGAACGCCCTCCACCTGTCCCTTGGTGATGAGCGGGATGGCGTAATAGCTGGCGAAGTTCTCGCGCGCCAGCCCGGGCGGGAAGAGCGAACTGATCTGCTGCTCGTTCAATGCGGGGATGGAGACCGTGCGCCGTTCGAGGGCGGCGGTGCCGGCATAGCCCTGCCCGATCAGCACCGGGGCAGGCACCAGGTTGTAGGTGCGGAAGCCGTGCCCGGCGGCGTACTCGAGCATGTGCGTGCGCTGGTTGAGCAGGAGGATATCGGCGGCATCCACACCCAACTGACCGGTGATCTGGCGCAGGATGACCGCCAGGATGACGTGCAGGTCGAAGCTGGAGTTGATGGCGGCGTCGATGGAGTGCAGGGCCGACAGGCGCTGCAGGTTGTGGCGCACCTGCTCGGTGGCGTTGACGCGCTCGGTGACCTCGCGGATCACGGCAATCAGGCGCGCGTCCACGGAGGGCACCAGGCGGGCTTCGAACCAGCGCTGCCCGTCCGGGGTTTTGAGCTGGTAGTCAAAGCAGACCACGTTACCGGTCTGCAGGGCTTCCTTAAATGATTTTGAAAATTTCGCGGCGACATCCGGGGGCAGGGCGGACTCGATCTGCATGCCGACCAGTTCGGCGGGGAGCAAATATAACGATAAGGATTTGCCGGCCTGGTAACTCAGGACGCGCCCGGAAGAGTCCATGGAGAGCAACAGGTCAGGCAGGGCGCGGAAAATGGCTTCCAGCTTGATGGCTGCATCGGCCTGGGCTTCGGCATCAGCACGGGAGTCCTTTTCAGGATACTTGATCGGTTCGATTTCCATTCTTTCCTCTTACACGAGCAGGGATAATGATGCGGAGCACGAAGGTCCCCTTGACCATCATGCCCCATCCCTCCGCAATGTCCGGTCTGACGCTCAGATGCCGACGAAAACCGGAGCCTGGGCGAAAGCTGGCTGAGATGGATGCAGGTCAAGCCCGAAGGCCTGGATGATGTTCTGAGCCAATTCCGCCAGCGAGTCGGCGCGAATGGACAGCAGCGAATAGCGTTCTGCATCAGAAAGGCTGAAGGTTTCTCCATGGCAGCCATTCTCGATGGCGGTCTGCGGATCGACCAGCAACTGATTGCAAAATGACGGATTGACGACCGCCGCAGCGAGCAGGCGGGATAATTCGAGATGGTCTTCCGCTGACGGGGCAACCATCAGGGAGACGGAACAGCGCAAATCCTGGGTAGTTAACATTCACTCTCCTTGACCATTTGGTCATTATTCTTTCTGGGGGGTTTTTCCGGCTGGTTTTTTTTGAAGGCTGCCAACGGCCTGCCCGAAGTGAGCATCAGCCAGAAGGCCCCGGCGGCGATGACGATATCTCCCAGGCTGAAAGCGACCTGGTACGGGAACTCCCTGGGCGGCAAAAACTGGTCGGAGAGCCAGACCAGGCGGGTCTGGGCGGGCAGGAGCAGGACGTCCTTGAGGCCGAACCTGGTCCCGCTTGCGAGGGAGGCGAGGGCTGCCTGTGTATCGGCCGGGACGAGGCGGCTGGCGGTCTGCGGGCTGATGGGCATGAAGCCCCCGTTGAGGGCCATGACCAGCAGGTTGAGCAGCAGCCCGAGGGCCAGGAGCCACACGCCGGACAAGCGCCGGTTGAACCAGCAGAAGACCAGGAAAACCGCCAGGCTGGCGATCAGCCCGAGGGCTGCCAGTCCATCCGGGACCTGCGAACGCGCAGGCAGGTAGGAGACAAGCAACTGGGGGAGAAAGGCGAGGATGGCCAGCCAGGGCTTGCGCAGCGGTGGAACCGTCCAAGCCAGGTTCCGGAGGCGGGCGAGAAGCAGCCCGGCCACCAGCCCGACCAGGATGGCAGCCAGCAGGATCATCGCTTTAGTGAGGAACCCACCCGCCGTCAGACGGAGCGCTGGCACCGAGGACGAACAGGACCAGAGCAAGCAGGGCAAAGGCGACCTGGACGTGATTGCGGTTGATCTTGGTTGCAAACGAGAAGATCTGGTTTTTCATTTAACACCTCTTTCGATTGGAATATCTCTCAATGTTACAGTGGGGCAGGCTTCAAAGGAGGCTTCAAAAAAGAACCCGATTATTAGAAAATAAAACAGCCCCGAAGGGCTGCTGCCGTTCCACCTGGAGAGGGAGAACCTGCTTGTGCGGTTCTTATTATGCAGAATTGAATCGCGTTTTATATCAAGCGACGAGGCGGCGGTACAACGCTTCGGTCTCCTGGGAGGGAGCCACGTCCATTTCGGCGAGGAGCGCCTTGCGGCATTCCTGGTACTGCCAGATGACCCCGAGCCTGTCACCCATTTCGGCATGCAGGCTCATGGCAAGCTGGTGGAAATCTTCGAGGCAGGGGTTCACTTCCAGGGCGCGCCGGCAGGCATGCAGGGCGGAGGCGCGGTCACCCGCCTGGCGCAGGAGTCCGGCGAGCTGGCGGAACGCCTCCAGGCACTCACGCTCCAGGCGCTGGCGTTCGGGCCAGGCCCAGGTGGCGTCCACCCCCTGCAGGAAGGAACCGTTCCAGAGTTTGGTGGCAGCCCGCAATTGAGCGATCTTGTCCTCCTCCGGTCCGGCGATCTTTGCCTGGGTGATATGGGAATCGAACTCCTCCACGTCGTATTCGTAATCCTGGTGGCGGTTGAAGAAATACAGGTTGTTCTCATACACGACCACTTCCATGCCCAAGGCGTGGCGCAGGCGGTATAGATTGTTCTTGAAACGCAGCTTCAAAGTGTCGGGGTCGATCTCCGGCCAAAAGGCGGCACCGATCTCATCCTTGCTGAGCGGGTGCGGGCTTAATAATAAATAGAAGAACAGGTCGCGTACCGAGATGGACAGCCAGTGCGAGCGGGTGACCACCACCCCGTTCACGCGCACCTGCGGCTTGCCCATGGTCTGGATGGTGAGGCGCGAGCTGCGCAGCGGGACGGCCTTGAGCATGCGGCGCAGGCGTTTGCGCAGGGCGGGCAGGCGCTGCCCGGCCTGGGCGGCACGTTTGATCAACGGCTCAGCCTGCGGGTCGGAAGTCAACTGCGCCAGCCAGGGGGCGGCGTGACGCAGCATGTGCACCAGAGGCGAATCCCTGCCGTCGGGGGAAAGGGCGGTCCAAACCGGCAAAAGATAACTGCGGGCGGTGGCGCCGTCGCCGGAGGAAGCCAACGCAGCCGCCAGCCAGACGCGCGCCCAGTCCGTCTCGGCGGCCAGGTCCCCGCGCTGGAACAGGTCGAGGGCATTCCTGATCTCCGAAACAGCCGGCGGCACCCTCCCTTCCGCCAGGGAGAGGCAGCCGCTTTCAAGGTCGAGCAGGCCCAACTCGTAATTGGAACCGGCAGACTTGATCGCCGGGCGCACCTGCTGCAGCCAGGAGTGGGCTTCAGAGAATTTGCCCTGCAGGCGCGCCAGGCGCACCTGCACCAGCGAAAGATAATTCACCAGGAATGGATAGTTAATCTGGCGGGCAATCCCACCGGCATTGGTATAGGTCTGCCGGGCGGATTCATACTCGTCGAGATCGGAAAGGATATCCCCCAGGCTGGCAAGCAGCAGCGCTTCGAGCGGACGAAAGCTGCCCTGGCGGGCGCAAAGCAGCCCGTCTTCCAGGGTCTTCACAGCCGATTCGTAATCGCCTTCCATGTAATATAAGACCGAGAGGTTGTTAAGGGTGCCGGCCTGCGAGAACAGGTTGTTCTCGCGCTCCCATTCGGATAGGGCCTCCTTGAAGAACAGGGCGGCCGAGTCACGTTTGCCGGTGGCCTGGCAGACCCAACCGAGCTCCATTTGCAGGCGGGCGATCCCGTCCGGCTCGGCCAGGGCCTGGTAGCGGCGCAGGGAATCCTCGAGAGACTCGAGCGCCTGCTCCGCCTGTCCGAGGCGAAAAAAGCAAATGCCTTTAAACCTCAAGGCTTCGGCGGTGACGTGCTCGAGGCCGGGAACAGGTCCGGCCAAGCGCAGGGCTTCATCGGCGTCGTCGATGCCTCCCGCGTAATCCCCCACCATGCGGCGGGCGGCCGCGCGGCGGACGAAAGCCTGCGCCAGAACAGGGAGATCCGAAGTTTCCTGGAGCAGGGCAACGGCACGGTCAAGCGGCGGCACCGCGGCGGGGCCTCCGCCCAGGCCGCACAGGAAGGCGCCTTTCAGCGAGAGCAGGGCGGGGCGGTTTTCAACCAGGGCCTCGGGGAGTTCCTCCAGCCAGGATTGGAGCGTGACCAGCTGTTCATTTAATAGCACCTGGTCGCCGACCCGCTCGACCAGCCCGGCCAGGTCTTCCGGGCTGCCCACCTGCTTCACCAGGGCGAAGGCTTTGTCCAGCTCGCGGTGCTCTTCATATACCTCCGCCAGGCGGGCAAGGATGACCTGTGCTTCGGCGGGGAACTCCTGGAGCATGCGCTCGCGCAGGAAGTCCGCGAAGAGATGGTGGTAGCGCAGCCATTTTCCGTGAGGACCCACCGGCAGCACGAACAGGCTGCTGGTCCGCACCGTGTCGAGCAGGGGCTTCCAACTGCCCGCGCCGAGCACGGCCTTGCACAGGTCAACGTCGAATTCCTCGAGCAGCGAGGACTGCAGCAGGAACTTGCGGATGGGGGCCGGCTGGCGGGAGAGCACCTGCTGTTCGAGATAGACGCCCAGGTCCACGCCGGAAGCGCGGGCGGCGCGCATGCGGCTGGCCCACAGTGCGGCGGTGGCCTGGTCGGGAGCCTCGCGCGCCACTTCGTTGGCGGAAAGGATCAGCCCGGTGATCCAGCCCTCGGTCTGGCGGACCAGCTCCACGGCCACCTGCTCGGACATTTTGAAGCCGTAGTTCTTTTCGAACAGGAGGCGGATCTCGTTGGGGCGGAAAGCCAGCTCCTCGAGGTCAAAGCCGCCGACCTGCTGGCGCGCCACCATCTGGGCGATATTGGGCAGGCTGGGCAGGCGGCGGGTGGCGAGGATGACGTGGCAGTTCTCACCCGACTGGGAAATAAAACGGCTGAACAGGTCGCGCACGGGAGGGATGAAATCCACGAACTGGTAATCATCCACCACCAGCACGAAATGCTGGTCGATGCGGTCGCCCAGTTCGTTGACCAGGCTGGTGAGCAGCCGCTCGGAATCCTTCTCCAGGCTGGTGACCGAGCGGAGCACGGAGCTGGAACGTTTCCCGAAACCGGGGAAGCGTTCCGCAACGGCGGCGATCAGGTAGGCGATGAAGCGCTGCGGGTCCTGGTCGAGGGCATCCAGCGAGAGCCAGCAGACCGGCATCTGCGACTGGCGCGAAAAATCGACCAGCAGGACGGTCTTGCCATACCCGGCCGGGGCGGTCATGATGATCAGTTTCTTTTCGAGCAGGGAGTCGAACTGTGCCAGCAGGCGCGCCCGGTGCAGCACCTCCGGGCGGAGGGTCGGAATGACGACCTTGTTTCGGCTGATGGTAATTCCTGTGGCGGCCATGGGTTGTTGCTGTAATTTTACCCGTTTCCGGCGGCGTACGCGTCCATCCCTTCCGGCAGTTTCTTGCGGTATACTTCCAAAAGTGCACACCAACCCGGGAAACGCACGGTCCGCCGGGGCACGAGGGAGCAGGGAGTACCAATGAAACAGGTCTTGCAAAACATGCGCGACGGAAAGACCGTCGTTACCGAAGTGCCCGCGCCCACGCCGCGCCCGGGGCAGGCGCTGGTTAAGGTGGCTGCCTCGCTGGTTTCGGCAGGCACCGAACGGATGCTGGTGGAATTCGGGGAAAAATCGTTGGTGGGCAAAGCGCGCGCCCGCCCCGACCTGGTGCGCCAGGTGACGGACAAGATGAAACGGGAGGGGATGCTCCCCACGGTGCGGGCGGCCTTCAGCCGACTCGACCAGCCCATGGCGCTGGGCTACTCATCCGCAGGCACGATCATTTTATTAGGCGACGGGATGGAGGGGTTCAAGACCGGTCAGCGGGTAGCCTGCTCGGGGGGCGGCTACGCCGTGCATGCCGAGTACAACGTGGTGCCGCGCAACCTGCTTACCCCGCTGCCCGATTCCGTGGACTTCGAGTCGGCGGCCTTCACCACGCTGGGTGCGATCGCCCTGCACGGCTTCAGGCTGGCTAATGCGCAGATCGGGGAAAGCGTGGCAGTCATCGGCATGGGGCTGCTGGGGATCATGGCGGCACAGATCGCCGCCGCGGCCGGGTGCCGTGTTTTGGGGATCGATACCAACCCGGAACGGGTGAAACTGGCGGCCTCGCTCGGGCTGGAGGCCTGCAGCCGCGACCAGGCGGTCCCGGCGGCCCAGGGCTTCAGCTCCAACCGCGGCTGCGACGTGGTGCTGATCTGCGCCGACACAAGCTCCAACGACCCGGTGGCGCTGGCCGCGGTCATCGCCCGCGACCGGGGACGGGTGGTTGCAACCGGCGCGGTGGGATTATCCCTGCCGCGCAAGGTCTACTACGAGAAGGAGCTGTCATTCATCAACTCGCGCTCCTACGGGCCGGGGCGCTACGACCCGGCTTACGAGGAAAACGGGCAGGACTACCCGGCGGGCTATGTGCGCTGGACCGAGGGTCGCAACCTGCAGGCGGTGGTGGCGCTGCTGGAAAGTGGAAAATTAAAGGTTGCCGCGCTGGTCAGCCACCACTTCCCGATCGAGAAGGCCTCACTGGCCTACGAGGTGATCACCGGGAAGAAAAAACAGGAATTCCTGGGGGTGCTGCTGACCTATCCGCAGGAAGGGACAAGTCCCCCCGCGGCGCGGATCACATTCCCGGAGAGAAAGGCGGATCATGGCGAACGCAAGGTGAAGCTGGGGGTGCTGGGAGCCGGTCTATTTGCAAATGCAACGCTGCTGCCCGCCCTGCAAAAAGTGGACGGGCTGGAGCTGGTGGGAATTGCGTCGGCAGGCGGGCTGCACGCCCAGGCTTCCGCTAAAAAATTCAGCTTCGCTTATGCCGCTTCGAACGACGATGAAATCCTGAACGACCCGGACATCAACACGGTTGCCATCCTCACACGGCACGATACGCACTCCGACCTGGCAGCCAGGGCGCTGCAAGCCGGAAAGCACGTGTTCGTGGAGAAACCGCTGGCGATCGACGAGCCCGGGCTGGACAAGGTGATCAGTGCGCTGGGCATAAAGCCCGAGACAAAAGGCAAATCCAGGGGGCCACAGCCGGCTCAGCCCGGACTGCTGACGGTGGGCTTCAACCGCAGGTTCGCCCCGCTGGCAGCCAGCCTCTTTAAATTCCTGGAGAAACGCAGCGAACCGCTGTACGCCCATTACCGTGTCAACGCCGGCTATCTCCCGCTGACCCACTGGACGCAGGACCCGGCCCAGGGCGGCGGACGGGTGATCGGAGAAGCCTGTCATTTCGTGGATTTCCTGGCATTCCTGGCAGGGGCTGCACCGGTTTCGGTGAGCGCCCAGGCGCTGCCGGACTCCGGCAAATACCGGGCGGACAATCTCTCGATGACCTTCACCTTCCCGGACGGCTCCGTCGGCGTGGTGGATTACCTGGCCAACGGCGACAAATCCTTCCCGAAGGAACGCCTGGAGGTCTTCTGCGGCGGAGACGTGGCGGTGCTGGACGATTTCCGCTCGCTGGAAACAATCCGAAATGGAAAGCGGACGGTCGAAAAGAAAGCGCAGGATAAAGGCTGGGGCGGCGAATGGAGCGCGTTCGTGGGCGCCATCAACTCTGGCGGCAAACCGCCCATCCCCTACGAGCACCTGGTCGGCGTGACGCGGGCGACCTTTGCCGTGATGGAGAGCCTGCGCGCAGGGACATCGATCTCCATTTGAGATGGACTTCATAATCGAAGGACCCCTTCAAAACCAGTCTTCAGTCTGCGTTTCCATCCTGCGGGCGCTGCCGGATTGGTTCGGCATTGAACAAGCCATCCAGGATTACCAACGCGAGATCGAGGCGCTTCCGACCTTCCTGGCAAGATCGGGCGGGAACGTAACCGGCTTCCTCAGCCTGAAACAACACAACCCGTTCTCCGCGGAAATTTATATGATGGGGGTCCGCCCGGAAGCCCAGCGCGGCGGGATCGGGCAGGCGCTGGTGGAAGCGGCCGAGGCCCACGCCCGCGACCTGGGGGTGGAGTATATGCAGGTCAAGACCCTGGGTCCCTCCCGGCCCGACAAAGGCTATGCCGGCACGCTTGCCTTTTATGCGGCGATGGGATTTCGTCCGTTGGAAGAATTTCCACAGATCTGGGGGGAAAATAATCCCTGCCTGATCCTGGTCAAAAGCCTTTCGTTCTGACCGATAAATATCCGGGGGAAATAATTTCGTTGTGATAATGCCGCGGCCTTACTGCATCCATTAATTCCTCAATTTATCTTAAATGATTGCACTGGTTGACCCTGGCGGGGTATAATCAAAAAATTTAACATACCGGAGGCTGTTATGGCAAATATCGTCGACCAGGTTTCATTGGGCGCCATCGTCCAGGTGCGCGACCGCCTGCTGGACCAGCAGGCAAAAGGCCGCAAGATCCTGCGGCTGGAGTCGGGTGACCCATCGTTCGACATCCCCGCGCATGCGCGTGAGGCCATGGAGAAGGCGCTGCGAGATGGTCAGACCCACTATACCGCTTCCACCGGGATCCCCGCACTGCGGCAGGCGATCCACCGCAAGGTGACCACCGAAAACAAGCTGGAGGTCCCGGGGCCGGACAATGTGATCGTCACCAACGGCGGCATGAACGGGCTGTATATCATCTTCCGCGCACTGCTCGACCCCGGGGACGAGGTCATCCTGCCCAACCCGATGTGGACCGAGATCGCCGAGAACATCCGCCTGGCAGGCGGCGTGCCAGTACCGGTGAGACTGCGCGCCGAAGAGGGATACCTGTATGCCCCGGCCGACATCGAAGCTGCCATCACCCCGCGTACCAAGGCCATCTTTATCAACACTCCCCACAACCCCACCGGGATGGTGGTGCGGCGCAAGACGATGGAAGAGATCGCCGCGATTGCCGAGAAACACAACCTGCTGCTGGTCAGCGACGAGGCGTATGAGCACGTCATCTTCGACGGTGAGGAGCATGTGGCGATCGGATCGCTGCCCGCTGCAAAGGGGCGCACGATCACGGTCCATTCGCTGTCGAAGACCTACGCCATGAGCGGGCTGCGCCTGGGCTACGTCATCGCCACCGATGACTTGATCCTGATGCGCTTAAAAAAACTGGTGCGCTGCACCATCAACGGGGTCAACTCGGTGACGCAGTACGGCGCGGCCGCCGCCATCAACGGTCCGCAGGATGCCACCCTGGCAATGGCTGCCGAATACCAGGCCCGCCGGGATATACTTTTCGCCGGGTTGGAAAAAAGCCCGTACGTCAAAGCCTTCAAGCCTTCCGGGGCATTCTACATGTGGGCCAGCATCAGCCCCGACTGGCCCGGCTACCAGGGCAAGACCGACGACTGGTCCATGACGAATTACCTGATCGACCAGGCTGGCATCGGATCGGCGCCCGGTTCGGCTTTTGGACCGGACAACGAAGGCTACATCCGCTTTGCCTTCTCCTGCTCCACCGACCAGGTGCGCGCCGCGGCTGAACTGCTGCCTTCGTCATTGCGTGCGGCAAAGGCCTGAACTTCCAACCTTTCTTCGTAATGGGCTGGAGCAAAACCTGTTGAACACGGCGCCGGGACTCTGCCCGGCGCTGTAGTTGTTCTGTCCCCCTCCCAACCGGTGATAAAGTTTATAATATCAGTATCTTTTATCTGACCCACGCACGGTGGGGTAATGCCTGAACGGCGAACGCAGCGGGTGGGAGTCATCGGCTCGCACCGCCATCAATAAAATATCCGCAGGACCACCCTGCACCCGGCGAATTAATTACAACATCTATGACCATTAAACCCTGGAAGATCCTGGCTTCGACCCACCTGCGCGAATATATTCGTCTCGACCGCTGTGAGCTCCCCAACGGGCAGATCCTGGAAGGAACGGTACTCGAATTCGGGACCTGGGCGACCGTGCTGGCGCTGACCAGGGAGCAGGATGTGGTGCTGATCCGCCAGTACCGGCATGGCGCGCAAAAGGTGATCATGGAACTGCCCGGAGGGGCCATGGACAGGGAGGACGAAAGCCCGCTGGCGGGCGCCCGGCGGGAACTACTGGAAGAGACCGGCTACACCAGCGACCGGTTCGTCCAGGTGGGCTGCGTTTCCCCAAACCCGGCCAACCAGACCAACCTGATCTATTCGTTCCTGGCATTGGACGCGGAAAAGGTCTGCGATCAGCACCTCGACGGGACCGAAGAGATCGAGGTGTTCCTCAAGCCGCTGGAAGAAGTCATTGCAATGGCCAGGAACGGGGAATTGCTCCAGTCAATGCAGGTGAGCACGGTATTTTTCACGCTGGCCTACCTGAACCGGATTTGCTGATGAACTTTTTCTCACGCGCGGTCATCGCCCTCAAAGCCCTCCAGCAGATTGGCCCGGAACCTGTGGCACTCAACGGACTCTACCGGCTGGGGCTGGCGACAGGTCACTATAAACGGGTCACCAGCCGGAATGCAGCGGTGAAGGTGGGAGAGTTGAAAGCTGTCCTGCCCCTGCCCGGGCGCGAAGAATTAAAATCCAGCCTGGGCGAAGAGGGCATAGCCTCCCTGCTGGCTGCCGCGGACGAAATCGCCGGCGGAAAGGTGCGGTTGTTCGAGGCGGCACCGGTTGACCTTGTGCTGACCTTCCCCGGCAAACTTGAAAACTGGACCGCTTACGAAACTGGCAAAACCCCCATCCCGTGGAGCGCGTTCCCGGTGCAGGATATTAAATTTGCATGGGAACCGGCCCGTTTCGGCTGGGCGTTTACGCTTGGGCGCGCCTACCACTTTAGCGGGGACGAAAAATACGCCCGGGTTTTCTGGCAATATTATGAAACCTTTAACCAAGCCAACCCGCCCTGCCTCGGTCCGCATTGGATGAGCGGGCAGGAGGTGGCCCTGCGCCTGATGGCATTCGTCTGGGCGGCGCAGGTGTTCGCATCTTCCCCCTCGTCCAAACCGGAGCGCAAATCCAGCCTGGCAGCTTCCGTGGCGGCACACGCGGCCCGCATCCCGCCCACGCTGGTCTATGCCCGCTCGCAGCAGAACAACCACCTGCTCAGCGAGGCCGCCGGTCTGCTCACCGCCGGGCTGGCGCTGCCTGACCATCCAAATGCATCCTCCTGGCGGGGGCTGGGCTGGCGCTGGCTTAACAAAGGGCTTCAGTCACAGATCGACGGGTACGGGGAATACGCCCAGCACTCAACCAACTACCAGCGCCTGATGCTCCAACTGGTCATGTGGGCGAACCTGCTGTGCAGGAACGATCCCGGGAGAAACTTCCGCTGGCCGCGCCAGAGCTTGATCGGGGTGCGCCGTTCGGTCCACTGGCTGCTGGCATTGATGGACTCGGAATCGGGGCGGACCCCGAACCTGGGCGCCAACGACGGGTCAACCATCTTTCCCATGACGGTGCTCCCGTTTGATGATTACCGTCCGGTGGTGCACGCCGCGGCGCGCTTGTTCCTCGAATACGACCTGCCAGGCGGGGCCTGGGATGAGCTGGCGCTCTGGTTCTGCACACCAGCAGCGCACGGAAACATGTCCCTGCCGCGCTACGTGGGCGATCAACTCTACGGTAATAACTCGTGGGCGTACCTGCGCACGGCACAGTTCAACTCGCGCCCCTCGCATGCCGACCAGCTGCACCTCGACCTGTGGTGGCGCGGGCTGAATGTAACCCGGGATGCCGGGACTTATCTCTACAACGCCGAAAGCCCGTGGGATAACGGCCTGGCGGGGGCATGGGTGCATAACACCGTCACGGTGAACGGCAAGGACCAGTTCACGCGCGCCGGGCGTTTCCTCTACCTGGATTGGTTCAACGCTTACCGCGTGAGCCTCCCCGCCGAAGACCCGGCTGTACTCCAGCGGGTGCGCGGCAGGATCCGGGGAGGCGGCTGCCGCCATACCCGCATTGTCAGCGTGAGCGAGGACGACCTCTGGCTGGTTGAAGATGAAGTCCTGCCGCTGCGAATGCCGTGGGATAGAAAGCCGCGCACCTTCCGCCTGCACTGGCTGCTGCCGGATTGGGTGTGGAATATTGAGGATACCGGTTCCAGGATTCTTCTGCGCCTGGAATCGCCACACGGACCGGTGACGCTCGCCGTTACATCCTCTCCAGCCTCCGGACCGGTGACATTTTCACTCGCCCGCGCAGGAGAACTGCTGGCGGGTGCGGGGGCACCCGGTGCCACACGCGGCTGGGTCTCGCCCAATTATGGGGTCAAGCTCCCGGCATTGTCGCTGGCGGTCGAAATAAAGTCCGAAAATGAAGTAAAATTCATTTCGGAGTTCGTATTCCCAAAATGAGTTACCGTGCCGGTATCATCCTCGTGCTGGATAAAAAGGTTGCGCTGATCGAACGTCACCGCGCCGGGCTGCACTATTACACCTTCCCGGGTGGTCATGTGGACAAGGGGGAAACGCCGGAAAGGACCGCAGTGCGTGAAACGGAAGAGGAACTCGGCATGCAGGTGATGCTCAAACAATTAATTGCCCAATACGGCTGGCAGGGGAAATGGCAGTATTACTACTTGGTGGAAGTCGCCGGCGGGACTTTCGGCTCAGGCAAGGGGGAGGAATTGTTCGACCCGCTCCCCGAGCGGGGCACCTACCGACCGATGTGGATGCCGGTGGCAGAGATCCTGGAACAGCCCGTGATGCCGCGCCCGTTGGCCGAACTGGTGGTACGCTCGTTAAAAAAGGGCTGGCCTGAAGAGCCGGTCATCATCCCCGAAGGACCCGATTAATCCATAATTTTTGATCCGGTAAGACTTGGCGGGCTTTGATTAATCGCGCCGGAAATATTCGCGCGGATCCGCCTGGTCTTTTGCCGCGGGAATAAAACAAACCAGGCGACCGGACTTGCGTCACCTGGTTTGTTAGTTTTGGATCGAACGGTTAATTCTTCCCAAAAGCGGGAGAGGAGTGAAAGATGCGTCCGTTATCCCTGGCTTGGGAAGGCCAGAAAATAGACCGGTTTAAGCGGGAATTTTATCCGGGAATCGTGGTCGATCTTTGACTGGTGTTCAACCCACAGGTCGACGAAGGTTTCCAGGTCGATCAATCGAATCCGGTTCTGTGTTTGCGTCATCGCAAACTGGTTTAAATCATTCGTTGCACCGCCCAAAGAAATGTAAAGGCCCACATCATTGGGTTTCAGAACATTCATGAAGACGCTTAACCCGTCCCGGGTGGATACCTGGGATTTGTTGGCCACATGGACAACGATGCGGGCATTGTTAAGACCTAGGGGGTCCATATAGCAAATGAGATCGATCAGTTCATTATCCTCCCCCACCGGACCCGACCAGGCAATGGTACAGCCCATCGCCTTCAAGAGCACGCTGACCATTTCGCGCAGGTCGCGCATGTCCATATTGTCGATATATTGCCGGATCTGTTCCCACGAATTTTCCACGGCAAAGTTGTAGGGGTTCGCGCCAATCTGGACCAGGCGGTTATTCTCGCTGGCTTTCCACTGCACAAACAGGCGGACGGATTCCTCGAAGAAATCCGCGGCGTTGTTATAGCGCTTGCAAGCCTCGCGGCCTGCCTCCGTAATGAACCAGCGCCCGTTCCTGGTTTTTTCCAGCCAGCCTGCCCGGACGAGGGGGATGGTTCCCACCCGTATGACGACTTCATAGCGCGGTGAATAGGGAGCGTAGGGGTAGTAACCGGTCTCGTACTCGGAGAGCGGGACGGTAGACTGGATATAGCGCATGATCTCCGACACATACAGCCCTTGTGGTTCGAACCACAACAGGTCGAAGACCAAACGAAGTATCTCGCTGATCCGGTTTACCGTGATATCAGTCATTACCAGCTCGCATCAATTGGGTGTCCTGAAACCTCGCTCGGAATGCAGGGATATTAGAACCGGAAGTTCAGGGGTTCCCTCTTTGGATCATAATGCAGGGTGTCTTGAGAGTAGAACTGTTTTCGGTTCATCCTGGTAAATTCTGCGATCTCCGCCTCGGGGATAAGATGGCGGCCGCCGCCCAGCAGATAACCTGGTGACCAGAAATCCTTGAGGAATTCGTTGCGGGTGAACCTGGCAAAATTTGACAGGATCAATTGTGAACTGTCCCTGCGGATCACCTTGATATGGGAGGCCGGGGCAACGGTAGGAGGGATCCTGACCACCCACTGCATGTAGGCGCGATCGATGACAAGTTCTTCGAGGCGCCAGCTGTAAGCCAGGAAAATATTTGGCAGTTCCACTTTCAGGAAACTGGCACAATCGTCTTCCAGTTCGTGCGTTCGAATGCGCGGCACCAGCACACAGGCATAATAAACATCGAACAGGCTGGGTTCGGCCGGTCCGAGGGAACTGCGCGTCATTTCACCGGTGACATTGATCGGAGAATTGACCTCAACCTGCTGGCCGTCACGAATTACAAATGAGGTCTGGGAATATGGATTTCTTGGTTGAGCCTGGGTGGGACCCGTCCAGGCTGACTGGCTTTCAGGTTCAACAGCGGGGACATCCGGTGCAAGCACAGGCGCCGTCGTGGTCAGTTCGCCAACATCGGGATTCCGATAGAGATCCGCCTCAGGGGGATTAATTGGAATGTCCGTCAATGTTTCGCTGGCAGCGGGAGTGGTGATATCAAAATCATCAGAAATGAAATCCGGGGCAGCCGGTTTCTTTGCCACCTGAAGCTCGGTTTCGGGATTTTTGGGGAGGATATGGACTTCCGGCAGCGAGAGGCGCGGGTTCTTCAGCACACCGGTAAGGTAGCGAGTCTGGCTGCGCAGGATATCGAAAGGAGTCTCGCAGTCAAATGTGAGCGCCAGGATGATTCCAACAGCCACCACGGTGGCGGAAAGAAGATGATTCCGGCTGGTAGTCTGAAGGCGGACCGGTTTGATCAGGTCGGCGGTGCTGTCCTTGCCCCAATACCTGCGCACCAGACGCGAGCACTCCTCGACTGCATCCTTCGAAAGTTCGCCCGAATGAGCCAGGATGGCGGTATCGGTAACAAGCATGGCTTCCTGGACCACCAGGTTGGAGGTTGCCGCCACAAGATTCTTGGTGGCGATGGCTTCATCCATATACCAGGCGGGGACGGTATCTTCCACCCGGCTGACAAAAGTGGAATCGACATTGAAGGAGTTCTGCTCGCCGGTCTCGTTCCCGTCCCGGATCAGGTCAATCAACTCCCTCTGGACAAAAGGTTTGCGCAGGAATTTCCATGGGCGCAAATCTTCCATTTCAGGAGGCGGGTATTTCTTTGAAATCAAGATCAAGGAGATGGGAGGAAACGCATTTCGCAAGGTAAAGCCCTGCTCCAGTACTTTCTCAACCCCCAATTCCATGTCCAGCAAGGCATAATTGAGCATCCTGCTCTTCCTGGTCTGGGTAATTGCCTCGGAAATGGATGTGGCCACGATCACATCGCAGGAGGCTTCTTTACCCAGGCTTTGGCTGACAATTTCGCCGAAGTCCGAGTGAGGAGTCACAATCAATATCTGCTTTTGCGACATAGTATGCCTTCTTTTTTAATCTGGATAAGCACGATTAAAGGAACATTAAGCCAAGATGATGATTAACTTATAGATTCTATGGCGTATAGCTAAATTATGTATCCAACCTGTCAGGAGAGAAATAAGGAATTTACTGAACTCCTCTTGCAAAGGGCGATAGAGTCAATGCGATTAGAATTGGATATCCACTGATACGGTCACATGCGTGATCTTCATTTACCCGTATGCAGGACCGGTTTTTAATCCCCATAAACCGCATTCGTATCCCCGTTGACACTAATTATCCGGATCAAATTACACGTTGAGACACGTGCGGTTAGAGATTAATCTCGTGGTTTTCCCTATTCCCATTCAACATAATTAGTGCAATAATTTATGAGTTGATCCTTCCAGCAGCGCCGAAAATGATCCAACTTTATCTCTTTTGGCGCGGATTATCGTCAGTACTGCTACGTACTGATATGGTGTAAAATAAGATTGAACTTTAATCATTTTTTGTGATCTGACAGCATTAATTTACGTTGATTTTTAGATTGGATGTGCTCCTGCCTGGTCAATTTTGATCGATTTTTTGCAGATTACAGACTATTTTCAAGCAATTAATGCAGGGTATTATTGAGGAAGTCTCATGCGGGATGATGCGCTTTTTATTATGGTTTATTCGGATGGTGCAGGCTCCCCCGGCGTGTTCCCCACCGGCGGGAAACCCGAGGTGAGATGAACACATTCCTCAGCGAATGTGCGCAGTGCCAGTACGGGCGGGAATTTGGGGTTTTCAGCCTTCCAAGTGGTTTTAGATATCGCAAAATACGTAATTCATATGCAAATATATGTGGTTACACGCGCACCTTTCCATCCGGGATGGTGCGCGGGCGATTATTCCCGCGAGCCTCCCAATGGGGTGACCTTGCCCCGTAATCCGGGGAGTTTTCCCCTGGAGAAAGGGTTCCGGAAGCACGGTTTTGTCTCTTAGCTCAGCTTTTTCTGCGTAATGGTGCAAGATTTTCTAAGGGCTTACTGGAAATCCAACCAGGAAGGAGGTGTTGAGCATAAAAAAGATTAAAGTATTAATCGCTGACGACCATGTCATGGTCAGGCAGGGTTTCATGGTATTGCTCAACGCCCAACCCGATATCGAGGTCATCGGGGAAGCCGCGGATGGCAATGAAATGGTCGAGCTGACCGAAACCCTGCACCCGGACGTAGTCCTGGCTGCTATCAGCATGCCCAACCTGAACGGCATCGAAGCCACCAAATTGATCCACCAGCGCAATCCGGAAATGCCCGTGGTGATGGTTACAATCCATACATCATCTTCGTATGTCGTTAGAGCTCTACGAAGCGGTGCGCGTGGATATGTAGTAAAGAACGACGATTTCCAGCATGTCATCCAGGCCATCAAGGCGGTCAGCCTGGGGCAGCGCTATTTGAGCACCCTGGTTTCGGAGCAGATCATCGATTCGGTCGTTTCCGGGACGAGCGGAGAGTTCAACCTGGACGAGCGCATTTCCATCCGGGAAAGGGAAATCCTGCAGCTGCTCGCCGAAGGCAACTCAAATTCGCAGATCGCCAAGAAACTGGTCATCAGCGCCCGTACGGTGGAAACGCACCGCACGAACATCATGCGGAAACTGGAACTCAGCTCGCAGATCGATATACTCCGCTACGCCATCCAGCACGGTCTCGCCCAGCTTGAGTAGTGAACCATCCCAGCGAAAGCGATCTTATTTCTTCCATATTTTCCAGATGATTGGTTGACATTTCGCCGCAAGCAAAATATATACACCAGGACAATAGTTTGTGCCTGGTCTTTTTTTTGCCTGGCAGGCATCCGGGAAGTTTGGAGGTGGAATCCCTTTCTCCGAATTTTAAGGTTATATCGTACAATATCTGCATAACGAGATTTATTGCAAGCGGGACTAAAGAGGAATATCGAGAGTGTAGTTAGCTCCGTTTGTGAGGTAGTTCAACCAGGAAGCCAAATTCCGCCATGCACATCCTGCTCATCCACCAGGCTTTTGCCGCACTGGACGAACCCGGAGGCACCCGCCATCACGAATTCGCCCGGGCGCTGGCTGCGCGCGGGCACCGTGTCACGGTCATTGCCAGCCGGGTGAGTTATCTCACCGGAGCCCCCCTTTCAGGTTCCGGGGCAGCGGGGGGAAATGCCGGGCAGGGCGGGGTGAGGGTCATCCGGGCCGCCTCCACATCTGCCCTGCACAAATCCTTCGTCCAGCGCGTTTTCGCTTTTCTTTCATTCATGGTTTCCTCGTTCTTCATTGGGCTGGGGGTCAAGAATGTGGATGTGGTCTGGGGCACTTCGCCGCCCATCTTCCAGGGCTTAACCGCCTGGCTGCTGGCATTCCTCAAGAGGGTGCCCTTCCTGTTCGAAGTGCGCGACCTGTGGCCCCAGTTTGCCATCGCGGTGGGCGTGCTGAAGAACCCCCTGCTCATCAAATTATCCTTGTGGCTCGAACGTTTCCTTTATCGCCGCGCGGCCGTGGTGATGGTCAACAGTCCCGGTTATGTGCACCACGTCATGGAGCGCGGCGCGCGCCGGGTGGAGCTCGTCCCCAACGGCGCCGACCCGGAGATGTTCGACCCTGCCGCGGATGGTTCCGTTTTTCGGAGCCGGCACAACCTCGCCGGCAACTTTGTGGTCCTCTACGCCGGCGCCCACGGCATGTCGAACGACCTGGGCGTCGTCCTGGAATCCGCCCGGATCCTGGCAGGAACGGTTCCAGGCGTAAAGCTGGTCTTGCTCGGGGATGGCAAGGAAAAGCCCGCCCTCCAAACACAGGCCGCCGGTATGGGTCTCACCAACCTCCTGTTCCTGCCGCCCATCCCCAAGATGGAGATGCCCGCAGCCCTGGCGGGAGCGGATGCCTGCCTGGCGATCTTGAAGCCAATCGAAGAATACAAGACCACCTACCCCAACAAGGTTTTCGATTACATGGCCGCGGGGCGCCCGGTGGTGCTTGCCATCGACGGGGTAATCCGTGCAGTGGTGGAGCAGGCTGGGTGCGGAGTCTTCGCGAAACCTGGTGACCCGGCTGCGCTGGCCGAGGCCGTCAAAACCCTGGCCGCCGACCCGGCGAAAAGTCGCAGCATGGGGCTGGCAGGCCGTAAATACCTGGAAGAAAATTTCAGCCGGACCGTCATCGCCGAAAAAATAATGGATATCCTGAATAGTTTGTCCCACTAGGAGAAGATATGCCCGCCATTGCCTTCAATCGCTTTTATCGTTATGCCGCCCTCACCCGCCTGCTAAAGACCCTGGCGGAGGAAAACCCGAATCTTTTACACCTGGAAAGTATCGGTAAAAGCCACGAGGGACGCGACGTCTGGCTGGTCACAGCCACCAACTTCGAAAGCGGTCCGGATGTGGAAAAGCCCGCCCTGTGGGTGGACGGCAACCTGCACGCCTCCGAAGTGGCCGGTTCGATGGCGGCCCTGTACTTCATTAATACATTGGTGACACGCTACGGGAAGGACGCCGAGGTGACCACCGCCCTGGATACGCGCGCCTTTTACATCGTCCCGCGCGTCAACCCCGACGGCGCCGAATGGGCGCTGGCTGATAAGCCCCGGCTCATCCGCTCGAGCACGCGTCCTTATCCGTATGACGAGGAGCCGGTGGATGGCCTGCTGCAGGAGGACATCGACGGCGACGGGCGCATCCTGACCATGCGCATCCCCGATCCGAACGGCGCCTGGAAAGCCCATCCCGAAGACTCACGCCTGATGATCCGCCGTGGCCCGGTCGAGGCGGGCGGCAGCTATTACCGGCTGCTGCCCGAAGGCCTGCTGCGCAACTTCGACGGGGTCACCATCCAGCCTCAGGGTTCGAAGGAAGGGCTCGATCTGAACCGCAACTTCCCGGTGGCGTGGAAACAGGAGAACGAGCAGCACGGGGCAGGTCCGTACCCGGTCAGCGAACCGGAGTCGCGCAACCTGGTGGACTTCATTGTCCGCCACCCCAATCTCACCGGCGTGGTCACCTTCCACACCTACAGCGGTCTGCTCCTGCGCCCCTATGATGACCGCCCCGACGACGAATTCCCGCCCGAGGACCTGTGGACTTACAAGAAGATCGGCGACCAGGGTACCAAAATAACCGGCTACCCCAACGTCTCCTGCTATCACGAATTCCGCTACCATCCCAAGCAGGTGACCACCGGCGCCTTCGACACCTGGATGTACGACCATCTCGGGATGTTTTCCTGGACGGTGGAACTATGGAGCCCAATGCGCCAGGCAGGCATCAAGGATTACAAATATATCGAATGGTTCCGCGACCACCCGCTCGAAGACGACATCAAAATGATGAAATGGAATATCGAAGAGCTGGACGGGAAAGGTTACGTGGACTGGTACGCCTTCAACCATCCCCAACTGGGCAAAGTGGAACTGGGCGGCTGGGACTCGATGAATTACTTTGGCAACCCCCCGTTGAAATTCCTCGAAAAGGAGATCAAGGTCTTCCCCGAGTGGATCATCTGGCACGCCCTGATCTCGCCCAAGCTGGCGCTGCGCTCCGCAGAGGTCAAGGCCATCGGCAAAGGGACTTACCGCCTGCGCCTGGTGGTTGAGAATACCGGCTGGCTGCCCACTTACGTCACCAAGAAAGCCGTGGAGAAAAAGGTTTCACGCGGCGTCATCTGCGAGATCGAACTGCCGGAGGGGGCCAGCCTGGTCTCGGGCAAGCCGCGCCAGGAACTTGCCCAGTTGGAGGGGCGCGCCTATAAAACCGCCTTCCCCGAGGGCTGGGAGGGCGGCACCGACGACCGCCTGAAAGTTGAATGGGTGGTGCGCGCCCCGCAGGGCGGCACGGTTAAATTAACCGCGCGTCACGACCGCGCCGGGGTGGTGAGAACGGAACTGGAATTGAAATGAAAGACCAGCCCTGCGGCTTTTCCGCAGGGCTTTTTTTTGCAGGGATCGATCCGGCAAAGCTGCATTCCAGACAGTCCAGCCGGGCAGATCATTTGGGATTGCAAACTCCTGGTGAACTTGCTATACTAATTTATGTTTTTGGCAATCATCCTGACTGGAGGCGATAAAAATGAGCGATAGATATTTAAAGAGTTTGTTGGGCGATAACGAGAAGGTGCTGTTCGTAACGCACCAACACTGGCTGGTGCTGGCGGGTGAGGTCCTGCTCGAAACCCTGTTATCGATCGCCCTGATCGTGGCGGTCTTATTGATGTATTTCCTGCAGATAATCAAGTATCCCCTGGTTTTTCTCGGACTCCTGCTGCTCATCTTCCCATTGTTGAGCCTGTTCCGGGACGTCCTGATCTGGTCGAACCGCAAGTACGTGGTGACCGACCGGCGCGTGATCCAGCTCGCGGGCGTGTTCAACAAGAACGTCACCGATTCATCACTGGACAAGGTCAATGACGTGAAATTAACCCAGTCCTTCATGGGACGGATGCTCGGTTACGGCAATATCGAGATCCTCACCGCCAGCGAGTTGGGCGTGAACAGGTTCACGCACATCGGCAATCCCATCCAGTACAAGGCTGCCATGATCAATGCAAAGGAAAAATTGGAACGCGCTCCCGCGCCGGCCGCACCCACCCGCCCGGCTCCCAACCTGGCGGACCTGCTGACCCAACTGGACGCGCTGCGCCAACACGGCGTCCTGACCGAGGAGGAGTTCCAGGTCAAGAAGGCGGATTTACTGAAGAAGATGTAGGCTTCCGGAATCCGACCCGGGTACTGTCCGATCAAATTTTTTAAGGAGAATCACCATGAATATGAAAGAACATATCCTGGCCGCGTTAAGGGAGCAATTTAAGCGTTGGGAGGAACTGCTGGCGGGTATGAGCGAAACGCAGATCACCACGCCGCACTCGCCCTCCGAGTGGTCCACCAAGGATGAGATCTCCCATTTGTGGGCCTGGCAGCAGCGCTCCATTGCGCGCCTGGCAGCCGCAACCCTCGACCGGGAACCCGATTATCCCAAGTGGTCACGGGAGCTGGACCCGAATTCAGATGCCGACGTGGACAAGATCAACGCCTGGATCCATGAGACCACCCGCAAGGATCCCTGGTCAAAGGTCCATCTGGATTGGAAAATTGGGTTTCTGCGCTTCCTGGAGCTGGGGGAGAAAATTACCGAAAAAGACCTGCTGGATGAAGGCAAATATCCATGGATGAAGGGCGCCCCTCTCGCGTTCTCACTCCTGTCTTCCTATGACCATCACCAGGAGCATTACGACGGGTCGGTCGCCTGGCTGGATCAGAACGGTAAATAAGTAAGTCGATTAATGCGCAAATTTGCCACTCGCGAATGAATAGCATTTTATGAGTATTTCAATGCGATAAGGAATCTGACGCATTGCGTCCATCGAAGCAAGGACGAGGAAGCACCTGGTTGTGCGTTTGCCTGGCAGTTTGTTTTTGAAAAACGCGAATATATATCATAAGCATACAGAGGTTGTCAGCATGTACATACCGGATATTTACCGCGAACTGGACCAGGATACGATCGAACAGTTCATTCGTTCCAATGATTTCGCCACGCTCATCAGCCTTGGTGGCGAACGCTCCGTTGCTTCGCATTTGATGTTGGAATTTCAACATGGAGAGGGCGACACAGCCTTTATCAACGGTCATATGGCGCGTGCCAATAAGCAATGGTGCACTTTCGACTCAGCGCAGGAAGTGTTAGCCATCTTCCTGGGCCCGCATGCTTATATCTCGCCACGCTGGTATGACCATGTCAATGTTCCCACCTGGAACTATCAGTCCATTCATGTATATGGAAGGCCGCGCATTGTTTCAGACCCCGCCGAACTTCAAGCGATGCTGGCGCGATTGGTTGATAAACACGAAGCGAATTCGGGCGCAACGCCATCTTATCGTTTAGAGGCCTTGCCTGAAGATTTTGTCGAACGGGAAATGAAAGCCATTGTCGGTTTCCAAATACAGGTCACTCATATTGAGGCCAATTTCAAGCTCAGCCAGAATCGTAATGAACATGATTACGACAACATTATCTCGGAATTGAACAGTCGCAGCGATGATAACTCGCGGGCAGTGGCTCAAGCCATGCAAAAGAAGCGTTCCAGGCTCTTTGACGCAAGGTAATACCGGCCGCCTCCCGGACAGCGGCCCAGGCCGCCGCCATTGAGCTAAATCGTTAACAACCGCAACTGATGAGCAACTCAATGCGATAAGGGATCTGACGCATTGATTCCGTCAATGCATGATGTGAAGGAATCAGAGTTAAATCATCCTCCCCCATTTTTTGTACTTGAAAATGGGGGAGGCAGGAGGGGGTTGGCATTGCCGCAGATCGTGACAATCCCCTGTTTATTTCAGAGATAGGTGGATTGTAATATCTTTGCGAAATTACTATACTGGTTTAAGTTTATGGTAATTTCTGCTAGCCGTTCATAAACTATTTACCTCCCAAATGGCGGCTGAGCAATTAGTAGGGCAGTTTAGGCAGTTAACTCTTTCAATAAAAACCGCAATATTCGGGAGTGAACGGATATTTTGGAGGCTAACCACCAATGACCCCTTTATTCAAATTCGAATCGGCACTGCGTTTTTTTATGGCTTTATTTTTTCTCGCTTTTGCTTTGATGTGGCTGGAAATGGCTCTAAACAATAATAGTCAAGAAAGCCAACTTCTAGTAGCCAACTGGGGGACACCCCTGATATTTCTTGCCGTTATCCTATTCGGTTTGGGATGGCTCACCATGAATAATTTAGAGAATATGGTCTGGCATAAAAGTAGAAATACAGCGATATTTCTATTCTTGGGATCGGCGGCTGTGTTCCTACTAGTAGGGTTAGTTTCGCTTGTTCTTTTTCCAAGAGGGTTTTTCCGTTACGCGGGATATACGGTTAGCTTTATGGCCATGAGCGGCTTTTTCTTACGTTCTTCGGTTTTTCGCCCTGAAACATTAGCCAGAATCAGGTTACGGAAACCTACTCAAGGGGATTTATGATGTTCAGATATGTTCTATCTCTACAAAACTGCCCAACCCCAGCGGACAGCGGCTCTGCCGCTACTTCAAGCCAAACCGTTAATAATCGCTTCAAATGAGTATATCAATTCGATAAGGAATCTGACGCATTGAGTCCATCGAAGCAACGACGGCTGAGCATATAGTTGAGCGGGCACAGTGTAAAATCATAACAGTCCGTAAATTTGTACTCGTGTTTCGAGTAAAGGAGTATCGCCATGAAACGCACTCTCGAATGGATACTTGCTGGTATTGGAGCAATAATGTGTATTTGGGGCGCGGCTTCTGTCTGGATATCTCAAGCAGCACCTAGTAGCCCACCGGGCTTTTCCCTCTGGCCCATGCCCGCCTTACTATTAACCGAAATTGCCATCTTGGGAGTAGTGGGTTTTTTGGGGATTGCTCTTGAGCCCCCACAATTATCCACCGGTTGGGGATTTCTTGTTTGGATTGTGTGTGGTGGGCTACTGGGCTTGAGCATATTAGGCGATTTGAGCGTCAGCGTCATAGCTTTACTCTCTGCACCTGCGTTGGTTTTTGGCGGGGCAGCAATTTTGGCCAATATCCGCCGAAAACGAAAAATGTTACCCGATTTAGGTGTTCTCGTCGTGAGCGGTATCGCCAACTTTGGATTGTTTTATTTGATTGCATTATTATATTGAGAGGATATGAGTATATCAATGCGATAAGGAATCTGACGCATTGGATTCAACGAACTAAGGGTGGCCAGATAGTGTTAATATAACCCTCTTATATCGTGTTTGTTTAGAAGCAGTATTTGGAAAAAGAAATGCCCAGTAAAAACCCGTAGGCTTTGAGATATTATTTAAAAAAACTAAATCATGAGTGTAAATTCGTATTGAATTTGACGCATTGATTCCGTCAAACCATGCTGCGCTCCTACCAAAAACCGGATCCATGACACGTCCAGGAATGACCCAAAACGTTAAATCCGGATCGTTGGGAGCAATCGTCCGTTCCATCAAATCTGCCGTTTCACGTCGTGCGGGAAAAGAATTGAATTCCGGCATCATCTGGCAAAGAAATTTCTACGAACATATCATTCGTGACCAGACCGATTACGAGCGCATTGCCGCCTCCATCCTCTCAAACCCCGCCAACTGGGATCAAGACGAAGAGAATCCCTAAAATCCTGAATATCTGAATAGCCGTGTACTTGGCACACGTTTTTTCTTGACTAGGCAGAACGTTTGTGCTAATATTAAGGCGCCCGAGATTCACGGGTCCCGATTCATCTTGCCTTTCGATTTTTATTATCCATGACGAAAATCGATTGTCGTCATTTTCCATGTCATAGCGTTTTTGGATCGTTAACAAATGAACATTCCTTCTCCATCTCTTATTCGTTTTAAATTGTTCCGCGGAACGATATCGCCAGGCTGCTATATAAATATGAAGAGACAACGAGATGTTTTTGTTCCTCATTTGTTCCTCAAGAACGAATGCACGGACTTCGTCCCCTATGTGGCGTCGGTAGGAATCCTTTGTCGCCCTTGAAATTAGACCATTTGCGCTATAATCAATTTACCATGCCCATCACCCGCTCGAAAAAGCCTTTAGGCAAACCTTCCCCCCGCTCCGGAAAACGCGGCCTGCCCGACCCGGAATTCGAGCCAGTTAGCGTTTCCATGCGTCCTCGCAAGCCTCGCAAGTCATCTAAATCATCTGTCCCGCCCGACCGTTTCTCGGTGCTCGATGGCATCCCACCCGAGCGCCAGATGGACATCCTCGGCGTGGTGCTCGCCATCGTCGGGCTGGTGACCCTGCTCAGCCTCTTCTCCGCCACCAAAAGCAGTTTCACCGGCAGTTGGATCAACATCCTCGCCCAGGTCTTCGGCTGGGGCGACTATATCCTGCCCGTGGCACTGCTCGTCCTGGGTGTCTGGCTGGTGGCCCGCAACGTGGACCGCCTCCCGGCGCTCAACGTCGAACGCCTCACCGGCATGCTGCTCCTGTTCATTGGTCTACTGGTGGCTTTCCACGGTCTCGACGGCCCAACTGCCACAGCCATCGAGCGCGCCCGGGCTGGCAGCGGCGGCGGTTACATCGGCGCCCTGCTCCAGGAGGGATTGGTCGGTGCCATCGGCGCGGCCGGAACAGTCATCGTGGTGGTCGCCTGGCTGCTCATCGCCATGGCGCTGACCCTCGACCTGTCGATGCAGGATATGTTCAAATGGAC
>Ga0209638_1000479_pt1 | contig 26156 bp, 23 predicted proteins | sample BarGraNGADG00211_FD_184490 | JGI IMG/M metagenome (GOLD analysis project Ga0209638, IMG submission 184490) | Arctic peat soil microbial communities from Barrow, Alaska - Barrow Graham LP Ref core NGADG0002-211 (SPAdes) (version 2) | ecosystem: Environmental > Terrestrial > Soil > Wetlands > Peat...
TGACATCATCGTCAAGGAGAAGCCTAGGGGATCCGTGAGTTGGGTCACCAGGCGCCCTCCCTGTCGGGGGCGAGCCCTTAACAGCTCAGCCGGCCGACTCCGGCCAACTGAATTGTCGGACTCAGGCGTCCAGCATATCGGCGGTGAGGTTGGCCTCCGTGCCGTCGATTCCCAGGTCGCTGGCCCGCTTGTCAGCCATGGCCAGCAGGCGACGGATCCGGCCGGCCACCGCGTCCTTTGTCATCTGCGGGTCAGCCAGCTGACCGAGCTCCTCCAGGCTGGCTTCCCTGTGCTCTAGGCGCAGTTTGCCGGCCTCGCACAGGTGGTCCGGGGCATCTGTGCCCAGGATCTCCAACGCTCGCTCGACCCGGGCGCCGGCCGCTACGGCAGCGCGTGCAGAACGGCGCAGGTTGGCATCGTCGAAATTGGCCAGTCGGTTGGCGGTGGCGCGTACCTCCCGTCGCATGCGGCGCTCCTCCCAGGCCAACACCGACTCATGGGCGCCGAGTCTGGTCAGCATTGCCCCGATCGCATCGCCGTCGCGGATGACAACGCGGTCCACGCCGCGCACCTCGCGAGCCTTGGCCTGCAAGCCCAGTCGCCTCGCCGCACCCACCAACGCCAGCGCGGCCTCAGGGCCGGGGCAGGTGAGCTCGAGGGCAGCGGACCGGCCGGGCTCGGTCAGGGATCCATGCGCTAGAAACGCACCGCGCCAGGCAGCTTCGGCGTCACACACCGAACCGCTGACCACCCGAGGGGGCAGACCACGCACCGGGCGACCCCGGCCATCGATCAGCCCGGTCTGACGGGCCAGCGCCTCGCCGTCTTGGACGACTCCAACGACATAGCGACTGCCACGGCGAAGTCCGCCGGCGGACAAGACAAGGATCTCACTGCTGTGGCCGTAGACGTCCGCGAGGTCCTTGCGCAGTCGGCGCGCCGCGGCCGCGGTATCCAGCTCGGCCTCGACCACGATCCGCCCCCCGACGATGTGCAGCCCACCGGCGAACCGTAAGGTCGTGGCCACTTCAGCCTTGCGACAGCACGGCTTGGTAACAGTGAGCCGGCTCAACTCGTCCTTGACTTTCGCCGTCATCGCCATAGGGGCCATCCTGCCACTGGTCTGCAACTCAAGAGCCCGCCACAGGTCGTGGATTTCAGCGGATCATGTCGCGGTATGCCGCGGCAAGCCGAAGTGAGTCGTGCTGACCCTGGCGCCTGTGGTCTCCCACGCTCGCCAGAACCAGCTCTGCCCCCATGTCCGCGGCAACACGCCGTAACAATGCCTCGTCACGGACGATTCCGGGATCAGCGAGTACCACGTCCAGTCGAAGCTCAGGAGCATGGGCAGCGAGGACCTCGAGGTGGTTCTCCGCCGAGAAGCCCACAGTCTCACCGGTATTCATCACGAGGTTGAGTGTGAGAACCCGTTTGGCAGGAGTGTTGATGAGCGCGTCATGGATGCCGGGCACCAGGAGGTGCGGAATGACCGAGGTGAACCAGGAACCCGGTCCCAGGATCACCCAGTCGGCGGCCTGGATGGCCTCCACCGCCTGGTCGCAGGCGGGGGGTTCCCGTGGGTTGAGCCGCACCGAGAGAACCCGCCCGCTGGTCGTGGCCACCTCAGCCTGGCCAACCACCGTCGAGATCTCGAACGGCTTAACCGGGTCGGCGCCCATGACGTTGGCCTCGATATTGAGCGGAACCGCGGCCATCGGGAGCACCCGGCCGCGGGCGTTGAGCAACCGACCCACCAGATCCAGGCCGCCAACGGTGTCCCCGAGCAGGTCCCACAACGAGACGATCAGCAGGTTGCCCACCGCGTGCCCACCGAGCTCACCTTCGCCCGCAAACCGGTGCTGGAGCACGTCGCGCCACTGACGGCCCCATTCGGTGTCATCGCAGAGCGCCGCCAGGGCCATCCGGAGGTCTCCGGGCGGGAGCACACCGAACTCATCGCGCAGGCGCCCGCTGGAGCCGCCGTCGTCGGCAACGGTCACCACCGCCGTGATCTTGTCGGTGAGCAGCCGGAGAGCCGTAAGCGAGGCAGCCAGACCATGTCCGCCCCCAAGGGCCACCACGACCGGGTTGGTCATTCGCGTCCCAGATCGCGATGAACCAGGATCGTGGCGACGTCCTCGCCGTTCAGTCTCTCCGTGAGCGCCTCGGCAACAGCCACCGAGCGATGCTTGCCGCCCGTACAGCCCACGGAGAGGGTGATGTAGCGCCTTCCCTCACGCTGGTAGCCGACAATCATGGGCTGCATCAGGTCGACGACCCGGTCGACGAACTCCCCTGCTCCCCGCTTGTTCATGACGTATGCGGCCACAGCCGGATCCGTGCCGTTCTTGGACCGGAGCTCGGGGATCCAGAACGGGTTGGGCAGGAAGCGCATGTCGAAGACCAGGTCAGCATCCAAAGGGATGCCGTACTTGAAGCCGAAGGACATCACTGCGATGCGAAGTCGGGGACCATCGGCACCAGCGAAGATCTGGGACACCTTGGCCGACAGCTGGTGCACATTCAAGCCGGAGGTGTCGATCACGACGTCAGCCTCGGAACGCAGATCCCCCAGCAGCTCTCGTTCCTGGATGATGCCGTCCAGCATTCTTCCGTGACCCTGGAGGGGGTGTGGGCGCCGCACGCTCTCGAAGCGTCGGACCAGGGCCTCGTCGGTGGCATCGACGAAGATCACCCTCGGCGCCCAGCCCATCACGCGCAAGGCCTGCAGAGCGTCACGGAATGCGGTGAAGAACGTGCGGCTGCGGACGTCGATCACCACCGCGACCTTCCTGACGCCATCATCAGAGGCTTGAGCCGCCAGGGTGGCCATCGGAAGTATCAGCTGCGGCGGAAGGTTGTCGACGACATACCAACCGATGTCCTCGAGCACATTGGCTGCGGTGCTGCGACCGGCGCCACTCATACCGGTGAGGATGACAAGCTCGGTCGCATCCGGGTCGTTGACCGGCCCCGGACCGCTTTCAGACGCTGTGGTGTGCGGGTCGGGAGAAGCGGTTGTCATTGCTGTCCTCGCTGTCTGGTCGGCACGCGGTCCCTATCAAGCAAGTCAGGTCAAGAAAGCAGTTCGCCGGTCGTCACGTTGACGGCCGGTGCAGTCGGGGTCGTCGGGTGGTGCAGTGTCACATGAATCGTGTCAGCAAGAGCCACCCCGATGCCGGGCACCTCCTGAATCTGCTCCACCGAGGCCTCCTTGAGTCGCTTGACCGAGCCGAAGTGGCGCAGCAGCGCCTTACGCCGGACATCGCCCAATCCCGCAATGTCATCCAGCACACTGGCGGTCATCGCCTTTGAGCGCCGTTGACGATGGAACGTTATGGCAAACCGGTGGGCCTCATCCCGCACCCTCTGCAAGAGGTACAGACTTTCGCTCGTGCGCGGAAGGATCACCGGGAACTCCTGGCCCGGGATCCAGACCTCCTCAAGACGCTTGGCCAGCCCGACCAGGGCGACGTCATCGATCCCCAGCTCCACCAACGCTGCCCGGGCGGCGTTGACCTGGGGAAGGCCACCGTCGACGACAACAAGGCTAGGTGGGTAGGCGAACCGTCGTGGTCGGCCGGTGTCGAGATCGATCGCCATGCCCTCGATATCGCCAGCCTCGACCCGGTCGTCGAGATAGCGCTTGAATCTGCGGGTAAGCACCTCGTGCATGGCCGCCGTGTCGTCGATCTGCGGGTTGGCGTCCCCGCTCGGGCCCAAGGCGGCCTTGACGATGAACCGTCGGTACTCGGCTTTGCGTGGCAGCCCATCCTCGAAGACCACCATGGAGGCCACCACGTTGGTGCCCTGCACGTGACTGACGTCGAAGCACTCGATCCGCAGCGGCGCACTGGCCAGGTCGAGTCCGTCCTGAAGCTCCTGCAGCGCCAGGCTGCGAGCCGTGAGGTCCCCGGCCCGGGCCACCTTGTGACGAACCAGCGACTGCTCGGCGTTGCGCCGCACCGTCTCCATCAGCGCGCGCTTGTCCCCACGCTGGGGCACTCTCAGGTCGACGTGGGCACCGCGCAGCCTGCTGAGCCACTCCCCCATGTGCACCGGATCCGGCGGCAGTACGGGGACCAGGACCTCATGCGGCACACCCTCGGGCGACTCGCCGCCGTAGACCTGCTGCAGCAGGTGCTCGACGACCGATGACAGCTCCGCGGCGTCCTCGGACCCGCGCTCGGCCACCCATCCACGCTGACCCCGCACCCGCCCGCCCCGGACGTGGAACACCTGGACCGCGGCCTCGAGCTCATCGTCGGCAAGAGCGAACACATCGGCATCGGTCGCATCGGCCAGGACCACCGCCGACTTCTCGAGCGCGCTGGTCAGCGCCCCGAGGTCGTCGCGCAGCCGGGCCGCCTGCTCGTAGTCGAGCTTGGCCGCGGCAGCCTTCATCCGTGCCTCGAGACGCTTCACGAACTTGCCGGTGTTGCCCGCCATGAAGTCGCAGAAGTCCTCGGCGATCACGCGATGCTCATCGGCGCTGACCCGCTCGACGCAAGGAGCTGAGCACTTGTCGATGTAACCGAGCAGACACGGCCGGCCGACCTGGCCGGCACGTCTGAAGACGCCACTGCTGCAGGTGCGCATCGGGAACACCCGCAGGAGCTGGTCGAGCGTCTCGCGGATCGCCCACGCCTGGGCGTAGGGACCGAAGTATCGCGTCCCCTTGCGCTTGGCTCCGCGCATCACCTGAGCCCGTGGGAACTCCTCACCTAGTGTTACTGCCAGGTAGGGGTACGACTTGTCGTCGCGGTACTTGACGTTGAAGCGCGGGTCGAACTCCTTGATCCACGAGTACTCCAGCTGGAGCGCCTCGACCTCGTTGGCCACGACGGTCCACTCGACGCTGGCACCGGTGGTGACCATCGACCGCGTCCGCGGGTGAAGCGCCGAAAGATCCTGGAAGTATGACGAGAGCCGCGAGCGCAGCGAGTTGGCCTTGCCGACATAGATGACCCGACCATCGCCATCGCGGAAGCGATAGACGCCGGGGTCAACCGGGATCTCCCCCGGTCTTGGGCGGTATGACGACGGGTCGGCCACAGCCTCACTCTATGAGGGTGTGAAGCCACCTGTCCCTCCCCCCTGTGCAGCAAGAGGCCTGGCAGCCAGTCAGGTGATCGTGATCGAGCCGCCATTGACCGTGACGGTCTTGCTCGGCAGCGGCGCGGGTGCCGGACCGCCGGTGACCTGACCAGTGGCGGCGTCGTAGGTGCTTCCGTGACAAGGACAGCTGATGGTCCCATTGGCCACGCCGGCCACCGTGCAGCCCTTGTGGGTGCAGACAGCGCTGAAGGCCTTGAACTCCCCTGCCTTGGGCTGGGTCACCACGATTTTTGTGGCGTCGAAGACCTTGCCGCCACCCACCGGGATGTCGGCGACCTTGATCACGTCCTTGCCCGAGCCCGCAGAACCAGTCCCTGCGCCCACGGTGCCGCCAGCCGTGCTGGCCGCACCACCGCCGCATGCCGCAAGAGTCGCTGCGCCGGCGACCCCCACACCCACGACGGCGACATTGCCAATGACCGTACGGCGATCAATGTGACTTGTCGCCGGGTGCTCGGCGGGGGGAGCTGGTCAGATTGGCTCACTGAGTCCTCCTGTATTTCGGGTGGCCGTCTTGGGATGCAGCAGTTCGATGGAGCCGATCTGCGCGTTACCCAGACCTAACGTGGCCAAGGCACTCGTGGTTCACCTGCCGGACAGGTAGGGATAGCAGGAATGGGAGCGTCCGCACGTCATGGCATCCCTGCCTTTCGCCCCTTGATGGAGCGCCCTATTCGGGTCTGGCCGGCGTTTCCGCTCCGATAACGACTGTGCAGCGCGCTGGTAACGACCCTGCAACACAACTGCGGGAACGCCCCCACACGATCGCCGCCCGGGTTACTGTTCGTTTCTGCCGCGAGGTTCGCGGGGGTCCAGGATGCTACCTGGGCGATGACAATTCAGGAGGAAACGTGCATCAACGTTCAGTTCTACGGGTTGGCGCGTCGTTGCTCGTTGCGTCGCTTGCCCTATCAGCATGCGGCTCCCGAGGCGGTACAACCAGCACTTCGAACGGCAACAAGACTGCCGTCATCGGCGTCATGGCACCCTTGTCCGGCGACCTGTCGGCTCTCGGGCTTGGCATCCAGCACTCCGTCGAGCTCGCAGTGAAGCAAGCCAACGCCAACAACGCCATCCCCGGCTGGACGCTCAAGGTCGAGCCGAAGGACGACGAAGGCAAGCCCGACGTGGGCAAGAACGCCGCCACGGCGTTTGCCGGTGAGACCAATGTCGCCGGGGTCGTGGGCAACCTGAACTCCAGCGTCGCCCAGAGCACCCAGCCGGTGCTCGCCACCGCCAAGATCGTCCAGGTCTCCCCCGCCAACACCAACCCGTCGCTCACCCAGGGGCCGAATTTCGCCACGGCACCGGTGCGGACCTACCCCACCTACTTCCGCACCTGCACCACGGACGCCGTGCAGGGTCCGTTCGCCGCTGAGTACCTGTACCAGAAGGCCGGCATCAAGAAGGTCGCCACGATTCACGACAAGAAGACCTACGGCCAGGGTCTGGTCACCGCCTTCACCAAGAAGTTCACCTCGCTCGGCGGCACCGTCACTGCTGCCGAGACGATCAACCCGGACGACTCCAACTTCCAGGCCGTCATCTCCAAGGTGAAGCCGACCGCGCCCGCGGCTATCTACTACGGTGGCGAGTACCCTCAGGCGGGCCCGCTCTCGCAGCAGATGAAGGCAGCCGGACTCAACGTCCCGCTGATGGGCGGCGACGGCATCTACGACCCGAAGTTCGTCACGCTCGCTGGGGCCACCGCCAACAGTGACCTCGCTACCTCGGTCGGCGCGCCGACCGACTCGCTCGCCGCCGGCAAGAAGTTCCTGGCCGACTACGCGGCGGCAGGCTACAAGGAGCCCGCGGCCGCCTACGGCGCCTACTCCTACGACGCCGCCAACGCCATCATCAACGCCCTGAAGGTATCGCTGAAGGGCGCCAACGACGTGGCCTCGACTCGCCAGGCCACCATCGACGCGCTGGGGAAGGTCAACTTCGCCGGCGTGACAGGCCCGGTCGCCTTCGACAAGTTCGGTGACACCACCAGCCGGGTGCTGACCGTCTACAAAGTCACCGACCTGAAGTGGGTCCCGGTTCTCACCGAAGCATTCAAGTAACTCGACCCTTAAGGCCGTAGGAGTGGGCAGCCGCCCACTCCTACGGCATTGTCGAATCTGACCACTGGAGCTCCCAAGGTGGAAACCTTCATCCAACAGCTCGTCAATGGCCTGAGCCTGGGATCGCTGTACGCGCTGATCGCCGTTGGATACACCGTCGTCTACGGCATCCTGCAGCTGATCAACTTCGCCCACGGCGAGGTCTTCATGATCGGAGCCTTCGGTGCTCTGACCACCTCTCTGGTGCTTTTCAAAGGGAACACCGCCCTGTGGACGCTGCCGGTCATGATCATCGGCGCCGTCATCGCGTCGGTAACCACAGCCGTCCTGATGGAGCGGTTCGCCTATCGGCCGCTGCGTCACGCCCCGCGGTTGGCTCCGCTGATCACTGCCATCGGCATCTCGGTCTTCCTGCAGGAAGCCGTCCGGCTGAACTACAACAACGTGCCGTTCACCAGCTGGAACCCCTTCAACCTGCCGGACGCGAAGTCGATCATCCCGTTCCCCGAGATCGACGTGGTGACAGGGTCGGCGATACAGATAGGCGGCGTGACCATCGCGCGTGAGGCGATCTTCACCATCGGCGCCCTCATCGTCTGCTCAGCCCTGCTGTGGTACTTCATCAACCACACCAAGATGGGCCACGGAATGCAGGCGGTCTCCCAGGACCAGGACACGGCTCGTCTGATGGGCATCAACGTCGACCGGATCATCGTGGTGGCGTTCGCGCTCGGCGCGGTCCTGGCTGCGGTTGCCGGTGTGGCCCAAGGTCTGCAGAACCACAACATCAACTTCCGGATGGGCTTCCTGGCGGGCCTCAAAGCCTTTACCGCGGCGGTCCTTGGCGGCATCGGCAACGTGGCAGGTGCTGTCGTTGGTGGGCTGGTCCTGGGCATAGTGGAAGCAATGGCAACCCAGTACATCCCCGGCGAGTTCGGAGGCAGCCCCTGGAAGGACGTCTGGGCCTTCGTCCTGCTTATCCTGGTACTCGTATTCCGCCCACAAGGTCTGCTCGGCGAGAAGGCGGTGGACCGCGCATGATCACCATCCCCAACATTCCCCAAGCCGCTTTGGCCAAACACGGCCCCAAGGCCTTGCCGCTGGGCCTGGCCGGCGCCGCTCTGATCATCATCGGGTCCCTGCTCTCCTGGAGCTATGACCCGCAGGTCCTGGGCGACCTCTCCATCGCCTTCAACCCCGGCGGGCTGCAGATCATGGCGATCGCGTTGGCGCTGCAGGCCGTCATCCTGCTGTTGGCCAAGAAGGGCCCAATGATGACCTGGCTGGGCCAATGGGCTCATACCGCGCGAGGTCTACACGCCCTGGCCGACTGGACGCTCATCTTCATGACGGTGGTCGTCGTGGCCATCACCGTTGAAGCCGGTGGCCTGATCAACGTGCAGCCGGGCTGCTGGATCTCCTTCCTCGGGGCGGTGCTGCTCTTTGTCGCCTCACGACTGGTCGTGGCCTCCAGAACCCGCGACCTGGCTGAAGCCCTCCTGCCCGGCTGGGCCGAGATCCTCGTCATCGTGGTGATCATGGCTGCGCTCCTGTTCGGCACGGCATACGCCCTGAGCCTCGCCGATGCCATGGTGTTCGTGCTGTTCCTCGTGTTCGTAACGGGCATGGCGATCACCGCGACTCGCGCGGGGCTTCTGTCCTGGCTAGGACACGTCTCGCTCAGGCGCAAGCGCGAGCTGATTCTGGCTGCGTTCGCGGTGGCGTTCTGTTTCCCGCTCACCCAGGGCGGCTCCGACGCCAACATGTCGATCGCCTCCCAGGTCCTTGTCTTCGCGGCGGCGGCCATGGGCCTGAACATCGTGGTCGGGCTCGCCGGCCTGCTCGACCTCGGGTATATCGCGTTCCTTGGCTCGGGTGCCTATGTCGGGGCTACTCTCTCGACGTCTGGGTTCGCCACGATCGGGTGGAAGCCGCCCTTCTTCGTGGTCGTTCTCGTGGCGGCCTGTTTCACCGCCACCCTCGGCCTGATCATCGGCACGCCGACCCTGCGTGTGTCCGGTGACTATCTGGCCATCGTCACCCTCGGCTTCGGTGAGATCTTCCGCCTGACGATGTTCAACCTCGACGGCAGCAACGGCCCGGACCTGACCCACGGCCCCAACGGCATCCCGGCTATCCCGGACCTGAGCTTCGGTAGCTTCAACTTTGGTGACACCCACAATCTCCTGGGCATTCCGATTGCCCGCTTCTCCAACTACTACTTCCTGCTCCTACTTCTGCTCGCGTTCATCATCCTTGTCTTCCATCGCCTCAACACGAGCCGCATCGGACGCGGTTGGGTGGCCATTCGCGAAGACGAAAAGGCCGCGGAGGCCATGGGCGTCAACGTCTTCGGGCTCAAGCTGCTTGCCTTCGCTACCGGAGCCTTCCTGGCCGGGATGGCAGGCGCCATCAAGGCCCACCAAGACGTCTCGGTCACCCCCGACCAGTACATCTTCCTTGAGTCGGCCTTCCTGCTCGCGGCTATCGTCCTCGGCGGTATGGGCACCATCGTCGGCGTCCTGGTCGGAGCAGTGATTCTGAAGCTCCTGCCCGAGAAACTGCGCTTCTTCTCGGACTACCGTCTGTTGCTGTTCGGTCTGCTGCTCGTCCTGATGATGCGCTTCCGGCCTGAAGGCCTGGTGGCCAGCAGGCGAAGACAGCTGGAGTTCCACGAGCAAGACGAGGAGCTTGCTGCCCGGGTTGAGGGCGACATCGCCGAGGAGGTGCAGGCATGACAGCGACCGCAGAAGCCGAACAGGTCCCGCAGTCGACCAGCGTCCCGATACTGCAGGCCGACGGCGTCACCATGCGATTCGGCGGGCTGACCGCAGTGAACAACGTCAGCATGACCGTCAACGAGGGCGAGATCCTCGGACTCATCGGCCCCAACGGTGCTGGTAAGACGACCTTCTTCAACTGTCTGACCGGGCTCTACAAGCCGACCGAGGGCCAGGTCCGCCTGTCCGGTGTAGAACTGCCCCCCAAACCCCGGGCGGTGGTCCAGGCCGGTATGGCGCGCACCTTCCAGAACATCCGGTTGTTCGCCAACATGACGGCCTTGGAGAACGTCATGGTGGGCCGTTACTGCCGTACCTCTTCGGGGGCAATCACCTCGATCCTGCACGGACCCAAGTTCAAGCGTGAGGAGGCGGAGACCCGGGCGCGGGCCCAGGAACTGCTGGACTTCGTAGGCCTCGGGGACTCCACCGAACACCTGGCCCGCAACATGCCATACGGAAACCAGCGTCGCCTGGAGATCGCACGGGCACTGGCCACCGACCCCAAGCTCGTCCTGCTAGATGAGCCGACGGCGGGCATGAACCCGCTGGAGACCCGTCAGGCCAGCGAGCTGATCTTCAAGATCCGGGACACGGGGTTGGCCGTGGTGGTTATCGAACACGACATGCGGTTCATCTTCAACCTGTGTGACCGCGTCTTATGCCTGGTCCGCGGGGAGACCCTGATCGTGGGAACCCCAGTCGAGGTACAGTCCGACCCCCGGGTCATCGAGGCCTATCTCGGCACGGGCACCGACGACGACGATGCAGAGGACACCTTATGACCCCCATGCTTGAGGTCAAGGACCTCAAGGTTGCCTACGGCAAGATCCTCGCGGTCAAGAAGATCAGCTTCTCGGTCGAGGAGGGTCAGGTCGTCACCCTTATCGGCACCAACGGCGCCGGCAAGACGACGACCCTGCGCACGATCTCCGGACTCATCCGGCCTGCGAGCGGCGAGATCCTGTTCCAGGGCAAACGTATCGACACGGTCCCTGCTCATCAGATCGTCTCCATGGGCCTGGCGCACTCCCCCGAGGGCCGGAAGATCTTCCCCAAGATGACGGTCGAGGGGAACCTCCTTCTTGGGGCCTTCGCGCGCAAGGATGGCGAAGTCAAGAACGACCTGGACGCGGCATACGACCTGTTCCCGATCCTCGGGGAGCGACGCAGCCAACTGGCCGGGACCTTCTCGGGCGGTGAGCAGCAGATGCTGGCCATGAGCCGCGCCATGATGAGTCGACCCAAGCTGCTCATGCTTGACGAACCGTCGATGGGCCTGTCGCCGTTGATGATGAAGGTGATCATGCAGACGGTCAGGACGCTGCAGTCCCAGGGCACCACAATTCTGCTCGTGGAGCAGAACGCACAAGCAGCGTTGAGCCTGGCAGACCACGGCTACGTCCTGGAAGTCGGAAAGATCGTCATCAAGGGCACAGGCAAAGATCTGCTCGTCAACGACGCCGTCCGCAAGGCCTACCTCGGCGAAGACTAGCCAGCAGAACCTGACGCGGTCTTCCTGGCCGCAGTCTTCTTGACCGCAGTCCTTGTCACTTTGGTCTTCTTGGCCGTCAGCGCCTGGGCCGTCGACGCGGTGACGCTGGGGCGGCTCGGCGCCCGCGTGCCACCGGCCAGGACCGGCGCGAGGAACTGCCCGGTGTAGCTCTCCTCGACCAGCGCGACCTGCTCAGGAGTTCCCTGCGCGATCACCCGGCCACCGCCGTTGCCACCCTCGGGACCCATGTCCACGATCCAGTCGGCGCTCTTGATGACATCAAGGTTGTGCTCGATGACGATGACGGTGTTGCCTTTGTCGACCAGGCCTTGCAGCACCCCGAGCAGCTTGTTGATGTCCTGGAAGTGCAGGCCCGTCGTCGGCTCGTCCAGGACGTAGATGGTCCGGCCGGTCGAACGCTTCTGCAGCTCGGTGGAGAGCTTGACGCGCTGGGCCTCACCACCAGAAAGCGTGGGCGCCGGCTGGCCGAGCCTGACGTAACCGAGACCGACGTCCACCAACGTCCGAAGGTGGCGCGAGATGGCCGGAACCGCAGCGAAGAACTCCGATGCCTCCTCGATCGGCATGTCCAGGACATCGGAGATGGTCTTGCCCTTGAAGTGCACCTCGAGCGTCTCACGGTTGTAGCGCGCGCCATGGCAGACCTCGCACGGCACGTACACATCCGGCAAGAAATTCATCTCGATCTTGATCGTGCCGTCACCGGAGCAGTTGTCGCAGCGACCGCCCTTGATGTTGAACGAGAAGCGTCCGGGCAGGTACCCGCGGATCTTCGCTTCCGTCGTCTCTGCGAACAGCTTGCGCATGTGGTTGAAGACACCGGTGTATGTCGCGGGGTTGCTCCGCGGGGTCCGTCCGATCGGCCCCTGGTCGACGTGTACGACCTTGTCGAGGTGCTCGAGCCCCTCGACGGCTTTGTGCCGACCGGGCACCTGCCGCGCGCCGTTGAGCTTGTTGGCAAGAACCATGTAGAGGATGTCATTGACCAGCGTCGACTTGCCGGAGCCCGAAACCCCTGTGACCGCAACGAGATTGTTGAGTGGAAAGCTGACATCCACGTCATAGAGGTTGTGCTCGCGAGCCCCGACCACAGTGACGACGCGGCCATCCTGGGGGCGCCGGACCGCAGGGATGGGAATCTCACGGCGGCCCGATAGATACGCGCCGGTGATGGAGTCAGGGTGGCTGAGAAGGTCTGCGACCGAGCCAGAGTGCACGACGTTCCCACCGTGTTCCCCGGCCCCCGGGCCGATGTCCACGACCCAGTCGGCGGCAGTGATCGTGTCCTGGTCGTGCTCGACGACGATGACCGTGTTGCCCAGATCCCGCAGGCGGGTGAGCGTCTCGATCAGTCGGTGGTTATCTCGCTGGTGCAGACCGATCGACGGCTCGTCCAGAACGTAGAGAACACCTACCAGCCCGGAGCCGATCTGCGTTGCCAGCCGGATCCGTTGCGCCTCACCACCTGACAGGGTGCCGGCCGGACGGTCCAGCGAGAGATAGTCCAGACCGACGTCCAGCAGGAAGCCCAGCCGGGCCTCGATCTCCTTGATGACCCGCTCGGCGATCTGACGCTCACGCGAGGTGAAGTCGACCTCGGCCAGGAACTTGGCGCAGTCGGCGATCGCCAGCGCACAGATCTGGGAGATGCTCTGACCACCGACCAGGACGGCAAGTGACTCCGGCTTGAGCCTTGCCCCACCGCACTGGGGACACGGCACTTCTCGCATGTAGCCCTCATACCGCTCGCGCGACCACTCTGAGTCGGTCTCGGAGTGCCGCCGCTGGACGAACGGCACCACCCCCTCGAACCCGGTGGTGTAGGAACGGTCTCGGCCGAAACGGTTGCGGTACTTGACGTGGACCTTGTAATCCTGACCGTGCATGATCGCCTCGCGCGCCCGCTCTGGCAAGGAGCTCCACGGCATGTCCAGAGAAAACTTCAGGTCCTCGCCCAGCGCTGTCAGGAGCCGCAGGAAGTACTCCGCAGAACCGGATCCCTGAGACCAGGGAGCAATGGCGCCCTGGTTGATCGACAGATCCTCGTTGGGGATCAACAGGTCAGCGTCAACCTCCAGCTCGACGCCCAGACCTGTGCACTTGGTGCAGGCGCCGAACGGTGAGTTGAATGAGAACGAGCGCGGCTCGACCTCATCCATGGCCAGGGGGTGGTCGTTGGGGCAGGCCATCCTCTCCGAGTACCGCCGTTCGCGCCCGGGGTCCTTGGGGTCCAGATCCACGAAATCGACGATCAGGACGCCGGATGCCAGACCGAGTGCGGTCTCCACCGAGTCGGTCAACCGGCGTTTGGCGCCCGTGTCATCGCCCTTGGCAACGAGACGGTCGATGACAACTTCGATGGTGTGCTTCTTCTGCTTCGCCAAGGAGGGTGGCTCGGTCAACGAGATGACCTCACCGTCAACGCGAGCGCGCGAGAAGCCCTTGGTCTGGAGCTCGCTGAACAGGTCCACGTATTCGCCCTTGCGAGCCTGCACTACCGGCGCGAGCACCTGGAAGCGGGTGCGTTCCGGCAGCTCCGAGAGCCGGTCGACGATCTGCTGGGGGCTCTGACGGGTGACCGCCTGACCACAGACCGGGCAGTGCGGCCGTCCCGCCCGCGCAAACAGCAGCCGCAGGTAGTCGTAGACCTCGGTAATGGTGCCGACGGTCGAGCGGGGGTTGCGGTTGGTCGACTTCTGGTCGATCGAGACCGCCGGCGACAGGCCTTCGATGAAGTCGACATCAGGCTTGTCCATCTGCCCGAGGAACTGGCGCGCATAGGCGCTGAGCGACTCGACGTAGCGGCGCTGGCCCTCGGCGAAGATCGTGTCGAAGGCCAGGGATGACTTGCCCGACCCGGAAAGTCCGGTGAAGACGATGAGGCTGTCCCGTGGCAGGTCAACGGAGATGTTACGCAGGTTGTGCTCACGCGCTCCGCGTACGACGAGGCGGTCATGTTGATACCGGACAGGGCTGGCGGTCACTTCATACACGTCCGCAATAGTATGTGCACCCACTGACCACACGGCATACGGTGTGTTAATGGCTCTGCCCATCGAGGACTACGCCGTTCTCGGCGACATGGACACCGCAGCCCTGGTTGGGCGGGACGGCTCCATTGACTGGCTGTGCCTGCCACGATTCGACTCCCCCGCCTGTTTTGCGGCCCTGCTCGGCACCCGGGACAACGGTCACTGGCTGCTGGTTCCGAAGGGCCCGGCCAAGACCACACGCAGGTATCTTGGCAACAGCTTCGTCCTGGAGACCACCCATGAGACGCCCACCGGGATGGTCCGCGTCACCGACTACATGCCCCTGGGTGAAGACCGCGCCGACATCGTGCGACGGGTCGAGGGGCTAAGTGGAACCGTGCGGATAAGTCACGAGTGGGTGGTGCGGTTCGACTACGGCAAGGTCCGACCCTGGGTGATGCGTCGCGCGGACAGCCCTGAGATAGGCGCCGGGGCGGTGATCTCGGCCATCGCAGGGCCAGACATGGTGGTGCTTCGCGGGTCGCGTCTGCCCCATGCCGTGGGCACCCGTCACGTGGACGAGTTCGACGTCACTGCAGGTCAGCGGATGACGTTCACCATGACCTGGTTCAGGTCACATCACAGCGCGCCTGCGCCGCTGGGCGCGAACGAAGGCGTCGGACCGACCATTGCGCACTGGGAGGAATGGGCTGCGCGTTGCGACCACGACGGGCCCTATCGCGATGCCGTGGTGCGCTCGTTGCTCATCCTGCGGGTCTTGACCGACCGTGACACCGGAGGCATCGTGGCCGCTGCCACCACCTCCCTGCCGGAGCAGTTCGGTGGGCCTCGCAACTGGGACTACCGCTTCTGCTGGCTTCGCGATGCCTCGCTGACCCTCGAGGCGCTGCTGCGATCCGGTTACCAGGAGGAGACCACCCTATGGCGGAACTGGCTTCTGCGCGCCGTTGCCGGAGACCCGGAGGACATGCAGATCATGTATGCCGTCGACGGATCGCGGAATCTGCCCGAGAAGGTGCTGAGCCATCTTGGCGGATACGAAGAATCACGCCCGGTCCGGATCGGCAACGAAGCGGTCGGCCAGCTCCAGACGGACGTCCTGGGAGAGGTGATGGTTGCCCCGGACTTGGCCCGCCAGCAAGGCCTCGAAGACTCCCCCGAGTCATGGGCGCTCCAGCTCGCTCTGCTGCGGAACCTGTGCGACCACTGGACGGAACCGGACAACGGGCTGTGGGAGTTCCGTAGCCAGCTGCGCCACTTCACGCACTCGCGGGTCATGGTGTGGGTGGCCTTCGACCGGGCCATCAAGGCTGTCGAGCAGCAGTGGCTACAGGGTCCGGTCCAGAAATGGCGCGAGCTGCGGAGCAAGGTGTACGCCGAGGTGATGTCCCGCGGGTACAACGACGAGAAGGGTTGTTTCACCCAGCACTACGACACGACAGAGGTGGACGCCTCACTTCTCCTGCTGCCCAGCGTCGGGTTCCTGCCCGCGAACGACCCCCGGTTCCTGGGTACGGTCCGCGCCGTCGAGCAAGAGCTCCTGCGCGATGGCCTGGTGCTTCGCTACCGCACAGATGCCGGGCTGGACGGCTTGCCCGGCGATGAGCATCCGTTCCTGGCGTGTTCCTTCTGGTTGGTCACCGCCTACGCCCAGACCGGACGCCTGCAGGAGGGGCACGCACTGATGCGCCGGCTCGTGGCGCTGGCCAATGACGTCGGTCTGCTCTCCGAGGAGTATGACCCGATGGATGACCGCATGGTCGGCAACTTCCCGCAGGCCTTCTCCCACCTGGCGTTGATCGGTGCCGCCATCGCTCTGCGGGACGCCGAGAAGACGCCCACCGAAGTTACTCCCTCCGAAGGAATGGCAGACGGATGACCACCTCCTCACACCTGTCCGACAACCTGGGGCTACTAGCTCACGAGACCAGTCTGCTGATGCGGACAGCAGCGGGTCTGGATGACGAGACCGTGCGTGCGGCCAGCCTCTGCCAGGGGTGGACCCGCGCCCATGTGCTCTCACACCTCGCCCGTAACGCAGATGCGTTGGGGAAGCTGGTCAGCTGGGCAACAGCGGGCACACCTGTTGCCATGTACGAGTCTCCGCAGGCACGCGACGCTGACATCGTGGCCGGCTCTACCCGCGGCGCCCAGGAGATCTTCGCAGATCTGGGGGATTCTGCAGCGCGGTTCGCCTCAGCGGCAGCCGGTCTGGCCGGTCCACCGGAGCACGTCGAGGTCGAGATGCGAGCGGGGCGCAGAGTCCTGGGCGGCCAGCTACCGACGTTGCGGCTGATGGAGGTCGTGTTCCACCACGTCGACCTCGACGCCGGATACACGTTCGCCAACGCCGACCCCGGGTTCGTCAAGCGGGCGATCAACAATGCCGTCGAGCGGATGAGGTCCGCCGGTCAGGCGCCAGCGATCTCGCTGCGCAGTGACGCCGGTGACAGGTGGACGATCGGGGCCGGTACCCAGGAGGTCAACGGGACGAACGCCGCGCTGTTGCTCTGGCTCGCACGAGGCGATGGCGCCAGGGTGTCCAGCAAGGATGCCCTGCCCGTACTGCCCTCCTGGGGTTGAGGTTCCGAGCTGGCCGGAGGCTCGCGGGCGTCAATGGAGCAGCCGCAAGCCGTGTGCGGTGGCGGTCACAGGGTCCTTGGACCAACTGCACCTGTTACGGGGCGAAGGCCACGGATGATGATCTCGCGGACAGTGCCCGTCACGTCAACGGTGACGTGACCGCTTGGGCCGGCCGCCCGCACCGCATTGTCCAGCACGCAGCCGACGGCACGGCTGAGCGCCACCGGAGCGGCAAGCACCATGGCGCGTTCTGTGAAGCTGAACCCGATCTCACAGTCGGCTGTGCGCTACGCCCGCAGCACACAGCGCGATGCCAGGTCGACGACGTCCACCCTTCGAGGCACGTCGTCGGCCGCGTCGCCGAGGACTCCCTCGACCATTTCAGCCAACCACTGGGCCTGGTCGAGGATCCCGTCCATCCGGCGTCGTGTATCGCAACTCTCGGCCGCCGCCAGCAGCAGGATGGCCGCCACCGGCTGGCGCAGGTCGTGACAGAGCGCGCGTACGGTGTCCAGATGGTTAAACGCCTCGCTCTGGCGACCAATCGGCTTTAGCCCCCGTGCAGCAGCCACTGTCCACCCTCCCCATTTATTTGCGGCGTGGTCCTCGCGCGCCCTCAGAAAGGGGCCGTTCACCCCGCACCTGCAAGAAACAGATACCCAAATCATTGACCAATTGATACCAAATCATCACCAACTGGACACCCTACCTATACTGAATTTGTATAGGGATTTGAGGGTCCATTCTGGATTGACCTAGAACAATAGTCATTTATGACTAGATACCCGGTGACAGGATGTGCCTCATGGACTACACCGGTGACGTAATCTCTGATGGACCGAGCGCCCAGCGTGACCTGACTCGGCTGACGATCCGCAAGGCGAGCGTTGGAGCGATGGCGAACAACGTCTATCTGCTGACGTGCGCTGGCACGGGCGCACAGCTGCTCATCGACGCAGCGGAGGACCCGCCGCGAATCATGTCGCTGCTGCGCGAGGGCAGCGGCGGCCTGGACATGATCGTAACGACCCACCAGCACTGGGATCACCACCGTGCCCTTGCGCAGGTCGTGGCGTCGACCGGGGCGATGACCGCGGCGGGGGAGGCCGACGCCGACGCACTGCCCGTCTTGCCCACTCGTCGCCTGGCACACGGAGACACGATCGCCTTCGGTGACATCACCCTGGACGTCATCCACCTGCGTGGGCACACGCCGGGATCGATCGCACTGGTCTACGACGATGTGGTCGGGCACACTCACATCTGGACAGGTGACTCGCTCTTTCCGGGCGGTATCGGGAACGTCCAGAGCGACCGTGAGCGATTCGCCTCGCTGATGGGCGATGTCCAGACCCGGATCTTCGACGTCTATGAGGATGACACCTGGATCTATCCCGGTCACGGAGCGGACACTACGCTCGGCGCCGAACGCCCACATCTGCAGGAGTGGCGTGAGCGAGGCTGGTAGCCGCAGATGCCGCCGCTGCATGAACCCCTTCACTGCGAGCCGGTTCGGACGCATGCTCTGCGTTGACAAAGGCGTCCGCATTGGCCCTCGTGATGTCTAGCTTCATCCTGCACCACTGACGGGAAAGACTCCGTGAGGTGTCCTTGAAGGCCGACTGGCAGTCGTCCGCCAAAAAGATCTTGATTCTGTCGAGACGCTGCACGATGGCAACCTTCGCAACGGTTTCGGCTGATCCCCGACCAGGCACGGTCGGCAACACCGGCGGTCCGATGACCTCGGACTGCCAGGATCCAAGGACATGAACCTCGGACAGGTCCCCGGCCGCGATGAGCGGCTCGGGGCCCTACCGTGTCTCTGGAACAGGCCGTCAGTCCCGCCCGCTCTGTCCAGGCTAGTGGTGGCTGACGCACCACCCGAGGCTGCCGGGGACGGCCCTGCGACAATTGTGGGCTACGACCTTGTTCCCGAATCCACTGCCGTCCCAGAAGATGTCAGCGGGCCGGTTGCCGTGGGCGCTGTTGTCCCGTACGACGTTGTTCGTCGGGTTAGCTCCACCCAGAAACGCAGTGGAGATGATGACGATGCCTCCACGGGCAATCGACGGATCCGTTGTGTGGAGTTGCCGTTGACTTTGTTGTCCGATTCGTCACGCGCACCCTGCTGAACTGGCGGTTGGAATCGGTCATCCCCTTTGCGAGCCTGGTGCTCAGCGAGCTCGTGGCTGACTTGACGATGGATGTCAGCACCGACCACGAGGTGGCCATCGTCTGGGACCGTGGGGCCCTACGCCTGACAGTTCGAGAGCACGGTCCCGCACTGCCAGGTCAGCGGCCTTCAGACCTTGACCTGCACCGGCGAAGGCTCTCCGTCGTCGCTCTCCTCTCACGCGCGTCCGGGGTTCTGCCCACCGCCGATGGTGGGAAGGTCACCTGGGCCGTGCTCCAAGCCCCCGGGCCATGCCTGTCGACTAGCAACGAGGTACGCAACTCCCAGCACGAGCCATAAGGACGCCAGCACCGTCAAGGCCAGCTGAGCCGCGCTTCAAAGCCCTTTCGTCGTCCCGTCATCGCCCTGGTTGCAGGTTTCTGACTACAGGGGCGACAGCTGGTCGTGCTGCCTGCCCAGGAGGCGCACCGAGGAACCCATCAGTTCCGAGTATTCAATGCGCTCGGCGTCCATCCAGGGTCGAGTCCTTCGGCCCCCGCCGTTGTGTCTACCAGCCGGGGTCAACCCAAACACCCTGAACTCCGAATCTTCAGCGGCCCCGCGCAAGGTGCCCACCGCCTCTTTCTCGGCGGCGTCGGTAATGTCGATGAGGACCACGAGCGCTTCGCCTCGTTGCTGGGCGATGTCCAGACCCGGATCTTCGACGTCTATGCGATGACACGTGGATCTATCCCGGCCACGGGGCTGACACCGCGCTCGGAGCGCAGCGCCCACGTCTTCAGGAGTGGGCAGAGCGAAGCCGGTAGGCAGGTGAGGGGCGATCAGGCGGATGCGCTGCGTTGGCGATGGGCACGGGCCTTGGCCCTGTTGCCGCACACCTGCATCGAGCACCACTGCCGCGAACGGTTGCGAGAGGTGTCGTAGAACGCCCACCGGCAGTCGTCCGCCGGGCAGATCTTGATCCGGTCGATCCGGGTCTCGATGGCGACCTTTGCTGCAGCTGCCGCCAAGAACCCCGCGGCCGTAGGCGCGCTCAGCTCGACCTGACCGTCGGCTGTCAACGCCACCTGTACGTCGACCTGCCGCCCCTGAGCATGCTGCTCGCCCATGGCCAGGGCCCGCAGATCGCCGCGCAGCTCGAGAGCCCGGCCGAGAGCACCGAGATCTTGTGGTCCGAAGCAACCATCCAGGCCTTGAGCCGAAAGCCACGACACCCAGCCATCGAGAGTGTCAATCGCATCAGTGCCGGCCTCGACGTCAAGGGTGTTGAGGAACCGCACGACCAGGTCTGCGGGGTCACCGCAGACGTCGAGACGGACGAGTTCACTGGCCGCTGGCATGTAACCAGTGTAGCAAAATAGGCAGTTGCGCGAAGTCAAACTAACTGGCATTCTGGTTTAAGCGGTTATCACCACCGATGACCGGACAATCACCAGGAGGTCACCATGGTTCCCCACCAGATCTACCAGGCCCTGACTGATCAGCGCACCCACGAGCTGGAGGCCGCTGCACGACGCCACGAGCGGATCGCCACGGCCCAGTCCGCCGCCACAGACCCGAGTGAAGCGTCATCGCGGTTCAAGACAGCTGTCGCGCACGTGGTTGCTCTGGTTCACGGCCGTCGTGGTGCCCACGCCAAGGCGACGGCCACTACCGGGTCCGGAGCCGGACCGATGGGCTGCCTGGCATGAGCACCCCATCAGCGCGCGTTCCTGTCGGCCGCTTCGACACCGTCGTGCTCGATTGTCCTGATCCTCGTGCTCTGGCCGAGTTCTACGCGGGTCTTCTGGGTCAGGAGATCGCCGACGACGGAGACGACTCGTGGCAGAGCCTGCGCGGCGACGGTTCAGGGGTCTCGCTGGCCTTTCAGCGCGCCACCAACTATGTGGCGCCCCAGTGGCCGGACGGGCCGCCGCAGCAGCTGCATCTCGACCTGACCGTGGACGACGTGGCCGTCGCGCACCGGCGAGCGCTCGCCCTTGGCGCCACTGCCCTCTCGCCAACGAGTGCACCCGAGGCTGACGAGACGAGCAGCTTCAGGGTCTACGCGGACCCGGCTGGTCACCCGTTCTGCCTGTGTCGCTGACCCAGGTCCCGCGGTGGACCCGGCCACGTGTGACGATGTCGAGCGTGAACAGTCGCGGCTACATCACCGTTCCCCTCACCGCGCTCTGGGCCAGCCCTACGGCCCCCCGCGACGTGGATGCCTGGGCTGTTGCGCCAGAACCCGATGTGCTCGCCTGGTTGGCCGACCTGGACGCGGCCGCTGCCCGCCTGGGCCTGCACGGCCGGGTGCTTACCCAGCTCGAGTGCTGCGAGCCGGTGCTCATCACCGGCGATGGGAGCGGCCGGGTGGCAGGGTCCCCCGATCAGGGCTGGCTCCAGATCGTCGCACCGCTGCAGCCCAGCACCCTGGATGCACGGGGCTATCCGGGATGGGTGCTCGCCGCGCATGTCCGTGAGCAGGTCCCCGACTGCGCGCCGCTGGCGACCGTGAACGGCCGCCCCGAGGTCGGAGCAGACGCCAGGGACTTCATCGCGGTGGCGCGCACACACCTGGGCGTCGCCTACTTGTGGGGCGGGTTGTGCGATGTGGGGCTGGACTGCTCGGGTCTGGTCCACCTGAGCCTGCGCCGACTTGGCGTGGTCGTCCCTCGAGACGCCGACGATCAGTACGACGCCTGCGAGCACATCCCGGCGGTCATGGCCCAACCCGGTGACCTCTTCTTCTTCGCTCATGAAGGCATGCGACCACATCACGTGGGCATCGTCACAGGGCCGTCCCGGATGCTCCACGCCCCGCAGACAGGCTCGGTGGTCATCGAGGAACTTCTCACTCCGGCACGCAGGAAAACCCTCATCGGGGCCGGCCGGGTGCCGTTCTTGCCCGCCCCCACCGCGAGCGCCGGGTGACTCGTCGGATCCCCGCACCGCTGCTGGTGCTCGCAGCCGTCATCTCGGTGCAGTTCGGTGGGGCGATGGCGGCCACACTGATCCCCGTGGTCGGCGTGTTCGGGTCGGTGACGTTGCGGCTGACCATTGCGGCCACGGTTTTGCTCATTGTCGTTCGGCCCCGGCTGCGGGGCCGAACCGCAGGGGACTGGCTGGTGGTCGGCTCGTTCGGCGCGATCCTGGCGATGATGAATCTCTTCTTCTATGGGGCGTTGGCCCGGATACCCATCGGCGTGACGGTCACCGTGGAGTTCATCGGTCCGCTGGTGCTGGCCACCGTCTTGTCCCACCGTCGCAAGGATCTGCTCGCCGTTGCCGGTGCGGCGATCGGCGTTATCCTGATCTCCGGGGTCACCAGCACACCATGGGCGCAGATTGACCTGACCGGCCTAGGACTCGCCCTGGCTGCTGGAGCTGCCTGGGCGGGATACATCGTCTTCAGCAGTCGTACGGGTGCGCGCTTCGCCCAGCTTGACGGGCTGGCCATCGCCATGACGATCGCAGCCGCGCTGGTGGCTCCCGTCGGGGTGGCGACCGCGGGGTCAGCACTGTGGACCCCTGACGCGCTCTGGCGGGGTGCCACCATCGCTGTGCTGTCGTCGGTCCTCCCGTACTCCCTGGAGCTGATCGCCCTGCGGCGACTGGCTGCCCACGTGTTCGGCATCCTGCTCAGCCTCGAACCGGCCGTGGCCGCCGTGGCAGGACTGTTCGTGCTTGGCCAAAGACTCAACCCATCGCAGCTGCTCGGCATGGCATGCGTCGTGGCGGCCAGTGGGCTGGTCATGAGTAGGAGGTCCGTGCCTTCAACACCCGAAGCGTTGGCCGAGACCACGAACCAGTGAAATCCCCCGCACCAGCCCTGGCGCGCGATCCAACTCGCGCCACTGGAGGTACGTCAGAGCACCTCCGTGACCGCGTTGTCCTTGCGACTCTTGAGCAGGCTCGCGATCGTCGTGATGGCCAGGATGACGATGATGACCGTCAGTGACTGACCGATCGAGATGTCCGGAGCACCCCGCACGGGGTGCCCATCGTTGATGAACGGCAGCTCGTTGACGTGCGCCGCATGCAGGATCAGCTTTATGCCGATGAACGAGAGCAGGAAGGCCAGGCCGATACCTAGATAGACCAGGCGCTTGAGCAGACCACCGATGAGGAAATAGAGCTGGCGCAGACCCATGAGCGCGAAGATGTTTGCTGTCAGCACCAGGAAGGGCTCCTGGGTCAGACCGAAGATCGCGGGAATTGAGTCCAGTGCGAAGAGCAGGTCGGTGGTGCCCAAGGCCAGGATGACGATGAACATCGGCGTGATGATGCGGCTCCCGTTGGACCTGATGGCTAGTTTGGTGCCCTGCCACTCGTTCGTTGCCGGGAATCGGCTCTCGACCCATTTCAGGATGCGGTTCTCCTTGAACTCGTCGTCGTCGCTGCCGCCTTCCCTGGCCAGCGTGACGGCGGTGTAGATGAGGAATGCGCCGAAGACGTAGAAGATCCAGGAGAACTGGTTGATGGCTGCGGCCCCGATCGCAATGAAGATGCCGCGCAGGATCAGTGCGATGACGATGCCGACCATCAAGGCAGTCTGCTGCAGCTTCTCGGGGACACCGAACTTGGCCATGATGATCAGGAACACGAAGAGGTTGTCGACGCTCAGGCTGTACTCGGTCAGCCAGCCGGCGTAGTACTGGGCAGCGAAGTCGGCGCCAGAGAAATACCACACACCCGCTCCGAACAGGACGGCGAAGACCACGTACATGGCGAGGTAGCGCCCTGCTTCGGCCATGGACGGGACGTGGGGTCTGCGACCGATGATCACCACGTCCACCAGCAGGACTGCGCCCGTCAGCCCGACCGTCAGGATCCAGACCCACGGTGGAATATTCATCGGGGGAACGCCTTCCTGTCACGGTGCAGGAGCAAGTGGCCGGAGGTCTCTCCCGCCCTGATGGCAGACCGACTCCCCGGGAGCAGCCGGGCTCAGAGACTCTGCTGATCCGTGTTGACGAGGACGCCGCGCGGGGATACTCCCCTCCCTGATACGAACAGTATCCCAGAGTCCGGGGCCAATGCCTTCTAGTGTTCGTTGCCGTCAGCGCTGTGCTGCGGCGACCTGGGTGGTGGCGACATGGGTGGGGCCCAGACTCATCGGGTTGCTTCGTTCATCTGACGCAGCTCTTTCTTGAGATCGCCCAGTTCATCGCGCAGCCGGGCGGCGAGCTCGAAGTGCAGGTCGGAGGCGGCCTGGTGCATCTGCGCCGTGAGCTCCTGGATGAGATTGGCCAGGTCGGCGGCAGGCATCTCGGCCAGTCGCCCGCTGGACACTCCGATATCGGCGGCCAGGGCGCCCCGTCCGCCGGCGCCACCGCGGGCCTTCCCGCGTGACTGGGATCGACCGCTGCCCAGCAGAGCCTCGGTATCGGCGTCCTCGCGCTCGAGCAGATCGGTGATATCCGCGATCTTCTTGCGTAGAGGCTGGGGATCCAGACCCCTTTCCAGGTTGTAGGCCACCTGGATGGCGCGCCGCCTAGTTGTTTCGTCGATAGCCTGCTCCATCGAAGGCGTGACCTTGTCGGCGTACATGTGAACCTCGCCGGAGACGTTGCGAGCGGCACGGCCGATGGTCTGGATCAGGCTTCGGGCGGAGCGCAGGAACCCCTCCTTGTCGGCGTCCAGAATGCTCACCAGTGAGACCTCTGGCAGGTCAAGGCCCTCACGCAGCAGGTTGATACCGACCAGGACGTCGTACTCTCCCATCCGCAGCTCGCGCAACAGCTCGACGCGGCGCAACGTGTCGACCTCCGAGTGGAGATAACGCACCCTGACGCCCTTGTCCAGCAGGTAGTCAGTCAGGTCCTCGGCCATCTTCTTGGTCAACGTGGTGACCAGTACCCGTTCGTGTTTGGCCGTGCGTTCGCCGATCTCGTGCAGCAGATCGTCGATCTGGCCCTTGGTCGGCTTAAGCACGATCTGTGGGTCGACCAGGCCGGTCGGACGAATGATCTGCTCGACCACGCCGTCGGCCTTGGCCAGCTCGTATGTCCCCGGCGTCGCCGACATATAGACCGTCTGCCCCGTCCTTCCCAGAAACTCATCCCAGCGCAGCGGCCGGTTGTCCATCGCGCTGGGCAGCCGGAACCCGAAATCAACCAGGTTGCGTTTGCGCGACATGTCGCCTTCGTACATGGCTCCGATCTGTGGCACGGTGACGTGCGACTCGTCGATGACCAGCAGGAAGTCCTCCGGGAAGTAGTCGAGCAGGCAGTTGGGCGCAGAGCCTCGTGCCCGACCATCAATGTGCAGTGAGTAGTTCTCGATGCCGGAGCAGGAGCCGACCTGACGCATCATCTCCAGGTCATAGGTCGTGCGCATCCGCAGCCGTTGGGCCTCCAGCAGCTTGCCCTGCTTCTCGAACGCGGCCAGCTGTTCCTCGAGCTCAGCCTCGATGCCGCGAACCGCCCGCTCCATGCGTTCAGGGCCTGCCACGTAGTGCGTCGCGGGAAAAACATACATCTCCTCCTCCTCGCGCACGATCTCACCCGTGAGCGGGTGCAGGGTGTAGATGCGCTCGATCTCATCGCCGAAGAACTCGATCCGGATCGCGAGCTGCTCATAGACCGGGATGATCTCCACCGTGTCCCCGCGCACACGAAAGGTGCCGCGGGTGAACGCAATGTCGTTGCGCGTGTACTGCATCTGGACGAACTGACGCAACAGGTCGTCGCGTACGATCTGTGCGCCGACCTTGAGGCGGACCATCCGGTCGACGTACTCCTGCGGAGTCCCCAGGCCATAGATGCAGGAAACGGAGGCCACCACGATGACGTCACGCCGGGTCAGCAGCGAGTTCGTGGCACTGTGCCGCAGCCGCTCCACCTCGTCGTTGATCGAGGAGTCCTTCTCGATGTAGGTGTCCGTCTGGGCGATGTACGCCTCAGGCTGGTAGTAGTCGTAGTAGCTGACGAAGTACTCGACGGCATTGTCCGGTAGCAGCTCACGGAACTCGTTGGCCAGCTG
>Ga0209638_1000480_pt1 | contig 26089 bp, 18 predicted proteins | sample BarGraNGADG00211_FD_184490 | JGI IMG/M metagenome (GOLD analysis project Ga0209638, IMG submission 184490) | Arctic peat soil microbial communities from Barrow, Alaska - Barrow Graham LP Ref core NGADG0002-211 (SPAdes) (version 2) | ecosystem: Environmental > Terrestrial > Soil > Wetlands > Peat...
AACAGCGACAGACCGAAAAGAACTTTTGACTCAGACAGACCAAAAAGAGCTTACGGAAGCCGTGAAGACAAGCCATTTGACAGAGAGCGTAAGCCGTATAACAGCGACAGACCGAAAAGAACTTTTGATTCTGACAGGCCAAAAAGAACATATACCCGTCGTGAAGACAAACCATTTGACAGCGAACGTAAACCATTTGAAAAAAATACCGAACCATTTGAAAGTGACAGACCTAAAAGAGCTTTTGGAGAAGACCATGCAGAGAGACCTTACAGAGAGTCTCGTCCAAGAGCAGAAGAGTATACTCCCAAACCAAGAAGGCGTAAAGCAGTTGACGAAGAGGGAATCCGTCTTAATAAGTTTATCTCCAACTCAGGTGTTTGTTCCCGTAGAGAGGCAGATGATTACATTACAGCAGGGCTTGTAAGTGTAAACGGACAGATAATCACAGAACTTGGAACAAAAATTCAGGCTCAGGACGATGTTCGTTTTAACGGAGAGAGACTTAGGGGTGAGGAGAAGGTCTATCTTCTTATGAATAAACCTAAAGATTTTGTAACTACTCTAACTGACCCTAACGCAGATAAGACTGTAATGGACCTTATTGCAGGAAATTGCTCTCAAAGAGTTTATCCTGTTGGCAGGTTGGATAAATCCACCACAGGAGTGCTTCTTCTCACAAATGACGGTGAACTGACTGAAAAGTTGACTCATCCATCCAATTTGAACAAGAAGATTTACCATGTGTTTCTGGATAAAAACTTGAGTGGAAGTGATTTTAAAGCACTACTAGATGGAATTACCCTGGAAGACGGGCCGATGAATGCAGATTCTCTTTCATATATTGACGAAGACAAAAGTCAGCTTGGTCTTGAGATTCATTCAGGCAGAAACAGAGTTGTCAGAAGAATGTTTGAGCACCTGGGCTATAAAGTGAAGAAGTTGGACAGAGTCTTTTTTGCAGGGCTTACCAAGAAAAATCTTCGTAGAGGACAATGGCGTTTTCTTACCGAACAAGAGGTTGCCATGTTAAAAATGGGTGCTTTTGAATAGTATGGAGAGCAATAAGATACATAAAGCAGGATTTGTCAATATTATCGGTAATCCTAATGTTGGCAAATCTACTCTTATGAATGCGCTTGTCGGGGAGAGAATCTCAATCGTCACTTCCAAAGCTCAGACTACACGACACAGAATAATGGGCATTGTAAACGGCGAAGATTATCAGATTGTCTACTCAGATACTCCGGGAATTCTAGTGCCAAATTACAAACTTCAGGAGAGTATGATGCAATTCGTTGATACTGCAATAGGCGATGCAGATATTATTCTGTATGTAACGGATGTGGTTGAGAAGAGCACAAAAAATGCTGATTACATAGAAAAATTGAATAAAGTCGGATCGCCTGTTTTACTGGTAATCAACAAGATAGATTTAAGCAATCAGGTAGATATTGAGGCTTTATATCAAAAATGGCAGAATCTGGTACCCAATGCAGAAATATTTCCCGTTTCTGCAACCGAAAAATTTAACCTGGATTCACTTTTCAACAGAATATTAGAATTAATACCCGCAAATCCGGCCTGGTACGATAAAGATGTTCTAACAGACAGAAACCTAAGATTTTTTGCATCGGAAATAATCAGGGAGAAGATTCTTCTTAACTATAACAAAGAGATACCATACTGCACAGAGGTTGTTATAGAGAGTTTTAAAGAGAACGACGATATCATCCATATGGATGCACTTATTTATGTTTTGAGAGATTCTCAAAAGGGGATAATTATCGGAAGCAAAGGCTCTTGTCTTAAAAGAGTGGGTACTCAGGCAAGAATTGACATGGAATCTTTCTTTGAAAAAAAGGTATTTTTACAGATATTTGTAAAAGTAAATCCAGACTGGAGAGAGGACAAAAGAAAACTCAAACAGTTTGGTTACATCTTAGATTAGATAACTAGAAAGAGAATGAGTATCCCAGACCTTGATTTCGATTTGGAAACCATTGATGATGCCGATGGTTCAGATTCAGCAGAGAGCAGCAAGTACGACAAGCTAATAAACGAAGGAGACAAAAAGTACAAACTTACAGGTATGTACAAAGAGTGGTTCCTCGATTATGCTTCGTATGTAATCCTTGAGAGAGCTGTGCCACATATCAATGATGGTCTTAAACCTGTTCAAAGACGCATTCTTCATGCAATGAAAAGGATGGATGATGGTCGCTACAACAAGGTAGCCAACATCATTGGGAGTACAATGCAATACCACCCTCACGGAGACGCTTCTATTGGTGACGCCTTGGTTCAGTTGGGACAAAAAGACCTGTTAATAGATTGTCAGGGTAACTGGGGAAACCTCCTTACCGGAGACAGTGCAGCAGCACCCAGATATATCGAAGCAAGACTTAGCAAATTTGCAAACGAGGTACTTTTTAATCCAAAGACAACCCAGTGGATGAGCTCCTATGACGGCAGAAACCAGGAGCCGGTTAATTTACCCGCAAAATTTCCTCTGCTGTTGGCTCAAGGTGTTGAGGGCATTGCAGTGGGACTCGCTTCAAAAATTCTTCCCCACAACTTTAACGAGTTAATTGATGCCTCCATCTCCTATCTGAATGGAAAAGAGTTTATACTGTATCCAGATTTCCCGACAGGCGGCTTGGCAGACTGCACAAGATATAACCAGGGGCTACGAGGTTCCGTAATTAAAATAAGGGCAAAAATCTCTAAGCTGGATAAGAAAACACTTGTGATAACAGAGGTTCCCTTTGGACAGACAACCTCCAAGCTGATCGAATCCATACTTAAGGCAAACGACAAGGGCAAAATCAAAATTCGCAAGGTAGATGATAATACCTCTGACGGGGCAGAAATTGTTGTTCATCTCCACAATGACATCTCGCCGGATAAAACCATTGATGCACTCTACGCATTTACAGATTGTGAAATATCTGTTTCGCCAAACTCGTGTGTGATCAAAGATAACCATCCGCAATTCCTAGGGGTGGATGAGATACTCAGACACAATACTGATTCTGCCAAGTCTCTGTTAAAGCAGGAGCTTGAAATCAGACTTGCAGAGTTGGAAGAATCCTGGCACTACACATCTTTGGAGAAGATCTTTTTCGAAAAGAGAATCTACCGAGTGTTGGAACAGGAGGCCAAGAGTTGGAACACCCAACTGAAATTTATTGAAGAAGAGCTTCTTAAATACCAAAACCTTTTAAAAAGAGAGATTACTCCAGAGGATGTACTCAAACTTGTTGAGAAACCGGTCAGGAAAATCTCCATGTTTGATGTAAAGCAGTTGGATGATTCAATACAAAAAATTGAGGGGGAGATGGAAGAGGTGAAAAACAACCTTGAGCATCTTACCTCATTTACAGTAAGATATTTCAGTCAGCTAAAGAAGAAGTATGGTCCAAAATTTCCAAGAAAAACCGAATTAAGCAATTTTGAGACAATTCAGGCAACCAAGGTTGTGGTAGCAAATGCAAAACTTTATGCAAACAAGACTGAGGGCTTCGTGGGAATGGATCTCAAGCGTGACGAAAACGCAGAGTTTGTATGTGAATGTTCAGATATTGACGATATTATTGTCTTCCTGAGAAGTGGAAAGTATTTCGTTACCAAAATAAGCGAAAAGGCATTTATCGGCAGAGATATAATACATATAGGCGTTTTCAGCAAGAATGACGAAAGGTGCACTTATAATGCAGTCTATAAAAATGGCAAGGGGGGGGATATTTATGTAAAAAGGTTTGCCGTAACCGGAGTCACCAGAGATAAGGGATACGATCTTACTCAAGGAAAAGAGGGGTCTCAGGTGTTGTGGTTTACAGCTAATCCTAATGGAGAGGCGGAGGTCCTTAAGATATTTTTAAAACCAAGACCAAAGCTTAAGAAACTTGTTTTTGAATTCGATTTATCTAATCTTGCCATTAAGGGCAGAGCATCAATGGGTAACATATTGAGTAGAAATCCAATTCACAAAATTCAACTGAAATCAATAGGTGTATCTCAATTTGGCGGGCAATCAATCTGGTTTGATCAGGATATTAACAGACTGGACATAGACTCAAGGGGGCTCTTCCTTGGAGAGTTTCTGAGTCATGACCACATTTTGGTAGTATGCAAAAATGGTGAGTATTACACTACAAACTTCGATTTGAGCAACAGATACCAGGGGGAAATACGAATTATTGAAAAGCTGGACACACACAAAATTTTTACTGCCATCTACTTCGATGGGGAACAAAATTGCTTTTACATAAAGAGATTCAGTTTTGAACCGAATGATAACATTGTGACCACTTTCATAAGTGATACTCCTGAGTCATATCTTCATAGCATTTCCACTGACAAGTATCCTCAAGCGGAGGTAAAATTTGCCGGAAAACATGCAAAACGTTCACCTGAATATGTGGATGTGGAGGAGTTTATTTCCAGCAAGAGCTTCCGTGCAAAAGGAAAGAGACTTACCACATTTGAGGTTGGTGAAATTAATTTTATTCAGCCACTCATCAAGGAGAATAATGCAGAAATCCTGGATACAGCCGGAGATGAAGCAGAGAGCACCGAATCTGAACCTGTAATGGATGATATCTCTCCAACACTTTTTTAAATATGATTATTAGTCTAACCGGTTTTATGGGAATTGGAAAGAGCACAATTTCTGAGCAGCTTTCAAAGCAGCTCTATTGCAAATCGATAGATTTGGACAAGTATATAGAATTTAATGAAGGTCTTTCTGTAGATGAAATATTCCGCAGCAAAGGGGAACCATATTTCCGCAAAAAGGAGGAGTATTACTTAAATAAACTATTAACCGAGAACAGAGAAAAGGTACTTGTCGTGTCAATGGGAGGAGGAACTCTTATGTCCAGATTAAATCAGGAACTGATTAAGGAAAAAACCTTCTGTATTTACCTTAAAGCTAGCCCTGGAACACAACTGGACAGGCTCTCCAAAAGTCAGAAAGCCAGACCAAATATAGAGGGGTTATCGGCTGATGAGTTTGAGAAAGGAATCAAAAGTCTTTTTGAGGTAAGAAGAGAGGGGTATGAATACAGCAGCTCTTTGATAATAGATGTAGATAGCAAATCAATCAAAGATATTCTCACAGAGATAATAAACTCTATATAATATCCTCGATAAGTTTTATGTCCTTAACCCTAAGTTGCAGGTTTGCAATGCCTCTGTAGTAATTTTCTGCAATCGAGTAACATATATCCACAGGACTGCCCCCTTTAAGATGTTCAAAATGTTCAGTTCTGTTAAATGCTATCGCAGAGATATGCCTATGGAAATCATCCTCCTGAATAAGTTCTAATTTAAGATGTCCGGATTCTGTCCCCACTTTTCGTCCGTTTCCATTATCATATACCTTTTCCGATATAAACACCGGCGACAAATTTCCCGGGCCAAAAGGTTGGAACTGTTTAAGAATATTGAAAAATCTTGGGGTTATCTCTCTAAAATCCAAATATGTATCTATATTTATAACCGGAGTCAAAATTTCATTTGTAATTTTATTTGCTACAAAAGACTCAAATCTTTCGCAGAATTTTTCATAATTCTCCTCTTTCAGAGTGAGGCCGGCTGCATACATATGTCCGCCAAAATTTTCCAAAAGATCTGAACAACTCTCTATGGCTTCATACAGGTCAAACCCCGGTATACTTCTGGCAGAACCGGTAATAAAACCATTCGATTTACACAAAACGATAGTCGGTTTGTAATAGGCCTCAACAAGCCGGGAAGCGACAATACCCAATACCCCTTTATGCCAGTCAGGGTTATAGACAACAGTAGATTTCCTAAGAGAAAAATTCTCCATCAGAGAAGCCATCTCACTCGCCTCCAATGTGATTTTTCTATCCTCGTACTTCCTGTCGTTATTGTGAGTATTTATAGTGTCACCAATATTCTTGGCGTCATCATCATTTCTTGAAGTGAGCAGGTCAACAGCAGTCTTTCCCGACTCCATTCTGCCTGCAGCATTTAGTCTGGGACCAATTTTGAATACAATATCGTCAATTGTAATCATGTGTTTTTCAAGTCCGGAGAGTTTAATTATTGAGAGAAGACCCTTTCTGGGAGACTGATTTAACTGTTTTAAACCGAAATATGCCAGCACCCTGTTTTCACCCGTGATTGAAACGAGATCGGAGGCTATGCTTACGACAAGAAGATCCAAAAGAGGTAGTATCTCATCAAAAGGAATCCCCTTGGTTTTGGAAAAGGCTTGCATAAATTTAAAACCCACCCCGCAACCGGAAAGGTCATCGAATGGATAATTACAATCTGTCCTCTTTGGGTCTAAAACGGCAATTGCTTCCGGTAAATGTTCATCGGGAAGGTGGTGATCGCATATAATGAAATCTATTCCCCTCTCTTTTGCATATTTCACCTTTTCAACTGCTTTAATTCCGCAATCAAGAGCAATTATTAGTGAAAAACCGTTTTCGTGAGCCCAGTCTATACCCTTGTACGAAACACCGTACCCTTCTGTATATCTGTTTGGAATATAATATTCAAGATTATTTTCGCTATACCTCCTAAGGAAAGAGTAGACAAGAGAAACAGCAGTTGTTCCATCTACATCGTAGTCTCCGTAAATAAGAATCTTCTCGCTTTTGTTCAAAGCCCAAGTGAGCCTTTCCACAGCTTTGTCCATATCCTTCATCAAAAAGGGATCGTGCAGCTGATCCAGTTGTGGTCTGAGAAATGATCTTGCCTCAGCCTGGGATTTGATGCTTCTTTGGACTAAAAGGTTGGCCAGCGTCTGGTCCACCCCCAACTCAGAGGTCAGCTGACGTACAAGTGCCGGGTTGCCCGGTTCTTTAACTATCCATTTTTTATCTAAGGCCATATCCTCGCAAATATACTTAATAATTTCAAAAGTTGATAAAAAAAATTACTTTTGTAGCCTATTAAAAGATCAATTTCTATGGAGTATACAGAACTAAATGAGCAAGAACGGAACAGACGCGATTCACTTAAAGCCATGCAGGAATTGGGTATCAATCCATATCCCGCAGAAGAATTCGAAATAAATATTACGAGCCGGCAGATAAGAGAACAATTTGATCCTGAGCTTAAGAACTTGCAGGATGTGAAAATTGCCGGCAGAATCATGACCCGCAGAATCATGGGTGCTGCTGCTTTTATTGAAATTCAGGATGAAAAGGGAAAAATTCAGATTTACTTAAAGAGAGACGAGATATGCCCCGGTGAAGACAAGACCCTGTATAACACCGTCTTTAAAAAACTTTTAGATATCGGAGATATTGTAGGAATCAAAGGTTTTGTATTTATAACCCAGACCGGAGAATTGAGCATACATGCAAAAGAGTTAAGAGTGCTCAGTAAATCTTTAAGAGTACTCCCTATAGTTAAGGAGAAGGAAGACCAGGTTTATGATGCATTCTCCGACCCTGAACTCAGATATCGTATGCGTTATGTAGACCTCATCGTAAATCCATCAGTAAGGGATACTTTCATCAAAAGAAGCAAGATAATAAATACTATGCGTAACTTCTTTAATGAGCATGATTATCTTGAGGTGGAGACTCCTATTCTCCAGCCTATCCCCGGGGGAGCAGCTGCAAAGCCATTTATTACTCACCACAATGCACTTGATGTTCCCCTCTATTTGCGTATAGCAAATGAGCTCTACCTAAAGAGACTTATCGTTGGCGGTTTCACTGGGGTATATGAATTTTCAAAAGATTTTCGCAATGAGGGGATGGATAGAACCCACAACCCTGAGTTTACCGTTCTGGAGATATATGTAGCCTACAAAGACTACTTCTGGATGATGGAGTTTGTAGAACAAATGGTCGAGAAAGTTGCATTGGCTCTGCATAACAAAACGAAACTCACACTTGGCGACAAGGAAATTGAGTTTAAAGCTCCGTACAGAAGATTGCCTATGCTTGATGCCATAAAGGAATACTCAAAAGTGGATGTCGCCGGAATGAATGAAGATGAATTAAGGGTAGTTTGCACTAAGTTAAATGTGCCTGTAACCAAAAATATGGGAGTAGGAAAGTTAATCGATGCGATATTCGGTGAGTATTGTGAACACCATTTGATTCAGCCAACATTCATAACAGACTATCCTGTTGAGACATCACCACTAACAAAGAGACACAGGTCTAATCCATCACTTACAGAACGTTTTGAACTTTTTGTCAATGGCAAAGAGCTCGCTAATGCATACAGTGAATTGAATGATCCTATTGATCAACTGGAAAGATTCCAGGATCAGCTTAAGCTTAAAGACAAGGGAGATGACGAAGCAATGTTTATTGATATGGACTTTGTGAGAGCTCTTGAGTATGGTATGCCTCCAACCTCCGGAATGGGGATAGGTATAGACAGACTAACAATGTTTATGACCAACTCTCCCTCAATTCAGGATGTGCTCTTCTTCCCTCAAATGCGTCCGGAAAAATAGTTATAATGTACATAGATCAGCTTTCTTCGCTTAGAAATCCAAAAATCAAAGAACTTATTGTGCTTCAGGAGAGATCTAAAGAGCGCAGAGATAAGGGGCTGTTCATTGTAGAAGGCATAAGAGAGTTAGAAGTCTGTATCAAGGGCGGATATGAGATTGATACACTTCTGTTTATACCTGAGCAATATCCTTTGGAGAGAGTAAATAAAATAGCTTGTGACCATCTATACTCTTTAACTTCCGATATCTACTCCAAAATAGCATACAGAGGTGGTACAGAAGGGGTAATTGCAGTTGTAAAAGAGAAAAAACTCTTCCTCTCAGATATAAAACTCTCAAAAAATCCTCTTGTTATAGTTCTGGAGTCGGTAGAGAAGCCGGGAAACCTTGGAGCCGTACTAAGAACAGCAGATGCCGGCAAAGTTGATGCCGTTATTGTGTGTGACCCGCTAACAGACCTCTTTAATCCAAACATTATACGCTCCAGTTTAGGTGGAATTTTTACCAATCAAGTGTGCAGTTGCAGCTCGGAAGAGTGTTACAAATGGCTAAAAGAGAATGGCATCAATATACTTGCAGCAGAGCTTCAGGCAGCCGGGTGGTATCACAAAACCGACATGACCACACCCACTGCAATAGTCATGGGAAGTGAGTCTGGCGGACTTACTCAATTTTGGACAGGTCATGCAGATGCCAGAATTAAGATACCTATGAACGGAGTGATAGACTCTCTTAATGTATCTGTCTCCACTGCAATTATATGTTTTGAAGCCCTAAGGCAGAGAGATTTTAAATTTTAATACAGCTTATAAATACCTGAAAATGCGATTTGCTCTTATAGGTGACCCGATTTCTCACAGTCTTAGTCCTGCACTTTTCCGTGCAGCCTATCCGGAATCCTGTCACACATATGAACTTTTGGAGACATCTTCAATTGAAGAGGCTATAAGGAGATTCCATAGTGAAGATTTTGATGGCTTAAATGTAACGGCTCCTTTTAAAGAAGCGGTTCTGAAGTTTACAAACAAAAGGGATCCTCTTGTAGATTTGATTGGGGCTTCCAATCTTATCTTAAAGGATGGGAAAATTGTATCTGCCTACAATACAGATTTCTTTGGTGTTACGGAGAGTATAAAAAGCTATGTTTCCCGTGGAGATAAAGTAGTCGTTCTGGGGTGCGGAGGAGCCGGAAGAGCAGCCGCTCTTGCTGCCAGGTCTGCCGGATGTGATGTTACCATTGTGAACAGATCTTCCGATAAGGCAAAAAAATTCACGGAGAGGATCGGGATAGAATTTAACAGAATCGATATGCTCAAAGAGGAGATAAAGAGCTGCAAACTATTTATCAATACCATTTCTGTCCATTTGGAAATACTCGATCGTTTGGATTACAGTGGTAAAATTGTTTTGGATGCGAACTATCGCTCCCCCCAGTTATCTTTCATAGAAAAGAGATACAATGCAAAATATATATCAGGTAAATCTTGGTTATTATATCAAGCTGTTCAATCGTTTCAGTTGTTTACTGCAGCTCAGCCCAATCTTGAGTCAATGCAATTAATAATAAATAATATCTAAAGTTTTTTATCTTTGTAGTGAACACAAAAATATATGCTATGTCGTTAAATAAGGTGATGTTGATAGGTAATGCAGGCAAAGACCCGGAGATTCGTCATCTGGAAAATGACTCGATTGTTGCCAGTTTCACTCTCGCCACAACTGAACGATATAAGGACAAAAACGGAGAGTGGCAAGAGCAGACCGAGTGGCACAACATCGTTTGTTGGCGATCTCTTGCCGAAAGAGTTGAAAAGTATGTAAAAAAAGGATCCCAACTCTTTGTAGAGGGCAGAATAAGAACTAATAACTGGGTTGATCAAAGCGGGCAAAAGAGGTACACCATAGAGATATTGGCAGACAATATCCAACTATTGGGTAAGAGAGCCGAGTCTCAGACAACAACTCAAAGCATTCAAGGAATTGCAGCTCCGGCAGAAGCTGCAAATGAGGATTTACCGGATGATCTGCCGTTTTAATTTTTTTTTATACAATTATGAAAGTTGATGTTATTCTAGGGCTCCAATGGGGAGATGAGGGGAAAGGGAAGATCGTAGATGTTTTAGCAAAAGGCTATCCAATTATTGCAAGGTTTCAAGGAGGACCAAATGCCGGTCACTCACTTCAATTCGAAGATAAAAAATTTGTTCTGCATAGCATTCCTTCCGGGGTCTTCAGAAAAAACACTCAAAATATTATCGGTAACGGAGTTGTCCTGGACCCGATAATTTTTATGGAAGAGTGTCATAAATTGGAAGAACTGGGTGTTCCAATACATGAGCGTCTTATGATCTCCAAAAAAGCACATCTTATTTTACCTACTCACAGAATAATTGATGCTGCCTCAGAAGCTTCAAAGGGTGCTTCCAAAATTGGCTCAACCCTAAAAGGGATCGGGCCTGCCTATATGGATAAAACCGGCAGGAACGGCTTAAGGGTGGGAGATATTATTTCCGCGAATTTTTTGGAAAGATTCTATGCCCTTAAAAGTAAACATATAAGTTTTTTAAAACAATTTGACTACTCTTATAACAGTAATGAGAACGAGCCTCTATGGCTGGAAGCTGTCAATTACTTGAAAAGCTTCAATCTCATAGATGGTGAATATGTAATTAATCAATTTCTGGAAGATAACAAGCGAGTTTTAGCTGAGGGGGCTCAAGGCTCTCTTTTGGATGTGGATTTTGGCTCCTACCCTTTCGTCACCTCATCCACTACTACATGTGCAGGTGCCTGTACGGGTTTGGGAGTCGCTCCTTCATGTATCGGTTCTGTATCAGGAATTTTTAAAGCTTACTGTACAAGGGTCGGAAGCGGACCTTTTCCAACAGAGCTTAACGACCAAACCGGCAAAGAGCTCCGCGAATTAGGTTTTGAGTATGGAGCCACAACCGGTAGGCCAAGGAGAACAGGTTGGCTGGATCTTGTCGCACTTAAATATGCCGTTATGATTAATGGTGTAGACCAGCTAATTATGATGAAAGCAGATGTTCTGGACAGTTTTGACATAATTAAGATTGCTGTATCATATAAGGTGGATGGAGAGATTATCAATCAGATACCTTACGACACATTTGCTCAGGTAGAACCTGTATACAAAGATTTTAAGGGATGGAAGCGTGACCTTACCAAGGTTACTAAAGAGGACGACCTCCCTTTTGAATTCATGAACTATGTAAGATTCATCGAGAAGGAGGTTGGAGTTCCTATCAATATTATTTCACTTGGACCGGACAGGGAACAGACTATTATTCGTACATATTAACAGATCTATTCATAATAATTTAACAAACTTAATAAAATGAAAAAAGCTGCAATGCTTAACGACAGTACAGCCACCAGGTGGACTATGCTCATATTGGTAGCACTCTTAATGTTTGGGGTCTATTTTGTCTCCGATGTCCTTTCACCGTTAAAAACGATGCTCGAAAGAGACCTGTTCTGGGATAGCAAGGACTTTGGGCTGTTCAGTGGCTCCTATTCACTATTCAATGTAGCTCTGTTTATGTTGATTTTCGGAGGTCTTATGCTGGACAAGATGGGAATCCGCTTTAGTGGTATAACATCCGGAATAGTGATGATAGTTGGTATTGGAATAAAATATTGGGCTATGACAAATGATGCCCTTGTAGGCCAGGCAATTTTTGGAATGAAGGCTCAGGTAGTATATATGGTATTGGGCTTTGGAATATTTGGTGTTGGAGCTGAGGTTGCCGGTATTACTGTCAGTAAGACTATTGCGAAATGGTTTAATGGTAAAGAGATGGCATTGGCTATGGGAATGCAACTTGCAATTGCAAGATTGGGTTCTGCTCTTGCCTTGAGTGTCTCTCCGATAATTGCAGAAAGTTACGGTAAAGTTTCGACTCCTGTACTGTTTGGTCTGGCACTTCTGTTGATAGGTTTTATCTCCTTTATAGTTTATACCTTCTTCGACAAAAAATTTGACAAACAAATAAGTGATGCATCAGATGAAAAAGAGGAATCTTTCAAATTATCTGATGTTAAGGTAATCCTTAACAATAAAGGATTCTGGCTAATTGCATTTCTTTGTCTTGTTTTCTACTCTGCAGTATTTCCATTCCTTAAATTTGCTTCCGACCTGATGGTTAACCAATTCTCCGTGGAACCTAAGTTGGCCGGTCTTATTCCGAGTGTTTTGCCGTTCGGGTGTATATTGCTCACACCTCTTTTTGGCACACTGTATGACAGGAGAGGTCATGGTGCAGACCTTATGATAATTGGCTCTATAATGCTTACAGCAGTGCATATATTGTTTGCAACCCCATTCACTACAAACTGGGTAGTTGCCATCATATTAATGGTTATTCTCGGTATCGCTTTTGCTCTTGTACCATCCGCAATGTGGCCATCTGTGGTAAAGATTATTCCTAGCAAGCAGTTAGGAACAGCATATTCTTTAATCTTTTATATTCAAAACATAGGTTTGCTCCTGGTGCCTATCGGAATCGGATATGTTTTGGATACTTTCTGCAAAAATGAAACCGGAGTTGGTGCCGAATACGACTACACAATTCCAATGGTGATTTTTGCATCTGTCAGTTCAATTTCGATTGTACTCGCTTTTCTATTGAAGAGAGAGGATAAAATTAAGGGTTACGGCTTACAAGTGCGCAACAAACTTGACTGATTGTTGTTTATTGTAAAGACTCCATCTTAATTTGCATGAAATATTTAGATAAAATTAACTCGCCTGATGATCTTAAAGAGTTAAAAACAGATCAACTACAGGAACTCTGTAAGGAGCTCCGCGAGTATATTATCTTATGCTGTTCAGAAAATCCCGGTCACATTGGAGCCAGCTTAGGTACAGTTGAACTTACGGTTGCGCTGCATTATGTCTATGACACTCCAAAAGATAAATTAATATGGGATGTAGGTCACCAAGCCTACTCCCATAAAATTTTAACAGGCCGGAGAGAACAGTTTAAAAACAATCGTAAATATAAAGGACTTAGCGGATTTCCAAAAATTGCAGAAAGCCCTTATGACGCATTCGGAGTGGGCCACTCTTCTACCTCAATTTCAGCCGCACTTGGAATATCTGTTGCTTCCACTCTTCTTGGCAGAAACGATAAAATTGTGGCAATTATCGGAGATGGTGCCCTTACCGGTGGCCTGGCATATGAGGGATTGAACAATGCCGGTGCTCTCAAGCCAGACATACTGGTTATTTTGAATGACAACCAAATCTCAATTGACCCCAACGTTGGTGCCATGCATAACTATCTTTTAAGATTGTCGACCTCTCCCGCATACAACAGATTCAAAAACAAAATCTGGGAGATCATAGGTTCAAAATGGCTGAGAGGTGTTATCCAAAGGTTTATGTTTAGCACTAAGATGGCATTTTTCAAGAGTGGTTCTATCTTTGAGTCCATGGGGTTCAGATACTTCGGGGCAATTGACGGGAACAATCTTAGTCAACTTATAACCACATTATCCAATCTTAAGGATATCAAGGGGCCAAAACTTCTTCATATCATTACGAAAAAAGGCAAAGGGTTCAAACCTGCAGAAGAGGATCAAATTCTCTGGCATGCACCTGGTACTTTTGATAAGGTTACGGGTAAAAGAATTATCAATGACGAAGAAAAGAGAAGTAAATACCAGGATGTATTCGGTGAAACTCTGCTAAAACTGGCCCGTTCAAACTCTAAGATTGTCGGAATCACGCCGGCAATGTCTACCGGCTGTTCCATGAACATTATTATGGAAGAGATTCCGGAAAGGTCCTTTGATGTTGGGATAGCAGAACAACATGCAGTAACATTTTCGGCCGGGCTTGCATCTCAAGGACTTCTCCCCTACTGTAACATCTATTCAAGCTTTATGCAAAGGGCTTATGATTGTGTGATTCATGATGTTGCTACTCAGAATTTAAAAGTAATATTCTGCCTGGACAGAGGGGGTTTGGTAGGAGAAGATGGTGCCACACATCACGGAGTCTTTGATCTATCCTATTTCAGATGTATACCAAACCTAATTATATCTGCCCCTCTTAATGAAGTAGATCTTAAAGATCTTCTCTACTCGGCACAATTTCCGGAATATGGTTCAACAGTTATCAGATATCCCAGAGGGTATGGCGAAGGGCTCGACTGGAGAGGAGAGTTCAAAAAGATTGAAGTCGGAAAGGCTCAACTGCTGCAAGAAGGAGAGGGAATTGCTATTCTAAGTATAGGAACCATTGGTAACAAAGCAAGAAAAGCAGCTCAGAGGGCAAGCGAAATTGGCATCTCTGTTATGCATTACGATATGCGTTTTATAAAACCTATAGATACAGACGCTTTAAAAATCGCCACTGATAAATGCAGAACCATTATTACCATAGAAGATGCCTCCTTAATAGGGGGACTTTATTCTGCAGCAAGCGAGTACGTAGCATCTAATGCTCTTGCCGTTAAAGTTAAAGGTCTTGGTATCCCCGACAGATTTGTTGAGCAGGGAACCATCCCGGAGTTGCAAGCCGAATGTGGCTACGATGAGGATAGTATTTATAATACGATTTTAGATGTCGCACAAAGAGTATAAGGAGACTAACACCTGGAAATGGGCACTGTTATCAATTTTCTCCACTATTGCAGTAGCTTGGATTGCGGGTTTTTTGGCATATAAAGTTGGATTGATCCTTTTTGTGTAGATATATTTCGTTAATGCAACCAATTATTTGATAATTTTTTTTGGAGTTTAATCAAAAACCTATATCTTTGCAATCCCTTAAATGAAAAGGGGAGTTAGCAACAATGCCGATGTAGCTCAGTTGGCCAGAGCAGCTGATTTGTAATCAGCTGGTCGGGGGTTCGAATCCCTCCATCGGCTCTAAGTTTTTTGAGGAAATGAAATAATGGGGAGATACCAAAGTGGCCAACTGGGGCAGACTGTAAATCTGCTGGCTTACGCCTTCGTAGGTTCAAATCCTGCTCTCCCCACTATTTTTTTATTGCGGAAGTAGCTCAGTTGGTAGAGCATCAGCCTTCCAAGCTGAGGGTCGCGAGTTCGAACCTCGTCTTCCGCTCTTAGAAGGCCAGTGTAGCTCAGAGGTAGAGCGCTTCCTTGGTAAGGAAGAGGTCATGGGTTCAATTCCCATCACCGGCTCTACAAGTGTGTAATAAATTCATTATAAATTAAATTCTATTATTATGGCAAAAGAAACTTACAAAAGGGACAAGCCGCACGTAAACATCGGAACCATCGGTCACGTTGACCATGGCAAGACAACCTTAACTGCTGCTATCACAATGGTTTTAGCACGTAAAGGTCTTTCTGAGGTCCGTACATTTGACTCGATCGACAACGCTCCTGAAGAAAAAGAGCGTGGTATTACAATCAACACTGCACACATTGAGTATTCAACAGAAAAACGCCACTATGCACACGTAGACTGTCCAGGTCACGCTGACTATGTTAAAAACATGGTTACAGGTGCTGCCCAAATGGATGGTGCAATTCTTGTTGTTGCCGCTACAGACGGTCCTATGCCTCAGACACGCGAGCACATTCTTCTTGCCCGTCAGGTAAACGTACCTAAAATTGTTGTATTCCTGAACAAAGTTGACATCGTTGACGATCCTGAGATGATAGACCTTGTTGAGATGGAGGTTCGTGAGCTTCTAAGTTTCTATAAATATGATGGAGAAAATGCTCCTGTTATCCGTGGTTCTGCACTTGGTGCATTGAACGGAGACCCTCATTGGGAAGAAAAAGTTATGGAACTTATGGATGCTGTTGATTCATACATTCCAATTCCTCCTCGTGAAAACGAAAAACCATTTCTTATGCCGGTTGAGGACGTGTTCTCAATTACAGGTCGTGGTACAGTTGCTACAGGTCGTATTGAAACAGGTGTTATCAAAACAGGTGAAGAGGTTCAAATTATCGGGTTAGGTGATGAGCCAAGAAAATCAATTGTTACAGGTGTTGAGATGTTCCGTAAGATTCTTGACAGAGGTGAAGCTGGCGATAATGTTGGTCTTCTTCTTCGCGGTATAGATAAAAAAGATATCAAACGCGGTCAGGTTATTGCTAAACCAGGTACAATCACTCCTCATAAAAAATTTAAAGCTGAAATTTACGTACTTAAGAAAGACGAGGGTGGCCGTCACACTCCTTTCCACAACAAGTACCGTCCTCAGTTTTTCATCCGCACACTTGACATTACAGGTGAGATCATACTTCCAGAAGGAACAGAGATGGTTATGCCGGGTGATAACGTTACTATTACAGTAGAACTTATCTACCCTGTAGCAATCAACAACAATCTACGTTTCGCTATCCGTGAAGGTGGTCGTACAGTTGGTGCAGGTCAGGTAATTGAAATTTTAGACTAAAGAGTTAGGGGCATAGTTCAAGGGTAGAATAGCGGTCTCCAAAACCGTTGATGGGCGTTCGAATCGCTCTGCCCCTGCGATACTGGGGGTTACGATCCAGTAGTAATAATCCGGATGAGACAAACTGCTTCCTTTGTTTCAGTCGAAAATTAAAAAAAAATGAACAAGATTAAGTTGTATCTTCAAGAATCTTACATTGAATTAGTAAAAAAGGTTAGCTGGCCTTCGTGGTTTCAGTTACAAAGTTCGGCTATCGTTGTTATGATTGCCTCACTTATTTTTGCTGTAGTCATTTTTACTATGGACTTCAGTTTCAGAAATATTATGACTTTTATTTACAAGATGTTGTACTAAACTTATGAGTGAAATTTCCAAAAAATGGTATGTCATCCGAGCTGCCGGTGGAAAAGAGAAAAAAGCTAAGGAGTACATAGAGAATGAGGTCAAGAGATTGAATCTTCAGGACTATGTTTCCCAGGTTCTTATTCCCACAGAGAAGATTTACCAGGTTAAAAATGGTAAAAAAGTTAGCATGGAGAGAATTTTCTATCCCGGCTATATTCTCATAGAGGCTGCTCTAACCGGAGAGATTCAACACCTTATAAGGAATCTTCCACATGTGTCAGGCTTTCTGGCAGAAAAAACCGGAAAGGACAAAGAGCCAGTTCCACTTCGTGTGTCTGAGGTTAACCGCATTTTAGGACGCGTAGACGAACTTGCAGATATGGACGAGGAAAATATCACTCCTTTCATCATAGGAGAAGCTGTAAAGGTTATAGATGGTCCTTTCAATGGTTTCGACGGAACCGTAGAAGAAATTGCCGAAGACAAGAAAAAGCTGAAGGTTATGGTGAAGATTTTTGGAAGAAAAACTCTGTTAGAGTTAAATTTTGTTCAAGTAGTAAAAGAATAAACAATAAAACATTATGGCTAAAGAAGTTGCCGCTCTCATTAAATTGCAGATCAAAGGCGGCGCAGCTAATCCCTCTCCACCTGTAGGGCCTGCATTGGGTTCAAAGGGTGTAAACATAATGGATTTTTGCAAGCAATTTAATGCTCGCACCCAAGATAAGGCCGGTAAGATATTACCTGTTATTATTACTGTTTACAGCGATAAATCGTTTACATTTATCGTAAAACAGCCCCCGGTTGCCGTGCAATTAAAAGAGGCTGCGAAGATCCAATCAGGATCCGCCGAACCTAACCGTAAAAAGATAGGTTCTGTCACTTGGGAACAAATCCGTGCAATTGCTACAGACAAAATGCCTGATATGAATGCATTTACCATCAAATCAGCCATGTCAATGGTTGCGGGTACAGCACGTAGTATGGGTATTACTGTTACCGGGGCATTTCCCGACGATGTTAACTAATAAATCCTGAGAAAATGAGTAAGCTGACAAAAAATCAAAAAGTAGTATACGCAAAGGTAGACTTGAATAAACAGTATAAGTTAGCTGACGCTTGCAATTTGGTAAAAGAGACCTCTTTCACCAAATTTGATGCTTCGGTTGATATTGCTGTTCGTTTGGGAGTTGACCCTCGTAAGGCGAACCAAATGGTACGCGGCGTTGTGACTCTTCCGCATGGAACAGGTAAAACAGTCCGTGTATTGGTGTTATGTACTCCAGACAAAGAAGCAGAAGCTAAAGAAGCCGGTGCAGAATTTGTTGGACTTGACGAGTATATTGAGAAGATTAAAGGTGGTTGGACAGACGTTGATGTTATCATTTGTACTCCGTCAGTAATGGCTAAAATCGGTGCAATTGGTCGTATCCTTGGTCCTCGTGGTTTGATGCCGAATCCTAAAACCGGTACAGTTACAATGGAAGTTGGTAAAGCTGTAGGTGAAGTTAAAGCCGGTAAGATCGACTTTAAGGTTGACAAACAAGGCATTGTACACGCCAGCATAGGTAAAGTTTCATTCCCGGCTGATGCTTTGGCAGAGAATGCAATGGAATTCTTAAATACCGTTATTAAATTAAAGCCTCAGGCATTAAAGGGAACTTATGTAAAGAGCATATTTTTGTCCTCTACAATGAGCCCTGGTATAAATATCGATAGCAAGACTATAAGTGCTGCTGAATAATAAATATGTTTTATGAGAAAAGAGGAAAAAACACAAATTATTGAAAGTCTGGCAGCGCAATTAGAGCAAACACCTAATTTTTATTTAGCAGACATCTCTGGTTTAAACGCAGAGGTAACAGCTAAGTTGCGTCGTGCTTGCTTTGAAAAGCAGATTAAGTTGGTTGTTGTTAAAAACACCCTGCTTCGTAAAGCTTTAGAACAAAAAGCCTTGACGGACGCTGAATTACTATTCCCTGTATTAGAGGGCCCTTCTGCAGTTATGTTTACAGAGGCAGCAAATGCCCCTGCAAAACTGATTAAAGAGTTTGGTAAGCGATACGGCAAACCAATCTTAAAAGGAGCTCTTGTACAAGAATGCGCATATGTTGGTGAAAATCAACTGGACGCATTGGTATCAATTAAATCACGCGAAGAACTTATCGGTGACATTATCGGTCTTCTTCAATCACCTGTCAACAACGTTATCTCTGCACTTCAATCAAATGCAGGCGGCAAAATTGCAGGTATTGTCAAGACCCTATCAGAAAAATAATTAAAAGAATTTTAAACATTATAAAAATTTATAACCATGGCAGATATCAAAAAATTTGCAGAAGAATTAGTAAACCTGTCTGTAAAAGATGTACAAGAATTGGCAAAGATTCTAAAGGATGAATATGGGATTGAACCTGCTGCTGCTGTAGCTGTTGCCGCTCCTGCAGCCGCTGCCGTTGCTGCTGTTGAAGCAGAACAAACCCAATTCGATGTAATTCTTAAATCACCCGGACAAGCTAAATTACAAATTGTAAAAGCTGTAAAAGAGATTACAGGCTTAGGTTTGAAAGAAGCTAAAGAGCTGGTTGATGCAGCGCCTAAAGCTATCAAAGAGAAAATTTCCAAAGCCGAAGCAGAACAACTTAAAGCTCAATTAGAAGAGGCAGGCGGAGAAGTTGAAGTTAAATAACTCCAAAATCCCGTTGATCGGGCACACTAACAGGTTTAGAGCCATTTAGGCTCTAAGCCTTTTTGTCGTTATTTTAGTTTATTTTCAACTAATCCATAAACAATGTCGCAAAAAACAAATAATCAGCGGATTACATTCGCGACTTCCAAGGCTCTTCTAGATTATCCAGATTTTTTAGAGGTGCAACTGAAGTCTTTCAAGGATTTCTTCCAACTTGAGACTACTCCGGAGAATCGTAAGAACGAAGGTCTTTTCAAAGTTTTCCAGGAAATCTTCCCTATTACAGATACCCGTAATAATTTTGTTCTTGAGTTTATTGACTATTTTATTGACCCCCCTCGTTATTCAATCGAGGAATGTTTGGACAGAGGTTTAACATACAGTGTTCCTCTAAAAGCAAAACTCAAGCTTTTCTGTACAGATCCGGAACACGAAGATTTCGATACGGTTATCCAGGATGTATACCTCGGGACAATCCCTTATATGACCCCAAGAGGTACATTTGTCATTAATGGTTCTGAGAGAATTGTCGTTTCACAACTACACCGCTCTCCTGGTGTATTCTTTGGACAAAGCGTCCATGCAAACGGAACCAAACTATATTCAGCACGAATTATCCCGTTCAAGGGTTCGTGGATCGAATTTGCAACAGACATCAATAATGTGATGTATGCATATATCGACAGAAAGAAAAAATTACCCGTTACTACCCTGCTTAGAGCAATCGGATATGAAAGTGATAAAGACATTCTTGACATTTTCGGCCTGGCAAACGAGATTAAGATTACAAAAGCCAATCTTAAAAAATGCGTAGGTAGTAAACTTGCAGCCAGAGTATTAAAAACATGGAACGAAGATTTCGTAGATGAGGATACCGGAGAGGTTGTTTACATAGAGAGAAACGAAATTGTTTTGGACCGTGAGACTATATTGGAGGAGCACCACTTAGATATCATACTCGAATCCGGTGTAAGCACAATTCTTGTTCATAAAGAGGAGGCTAACATCAACGATTTCGCAATCATACATAATACATTACAGAAAGACCAGTGTAACTCGGAGAAAGAGGCTGTTTTCTATACATACAGACAACTTCGCAACTCTGAGCCACCTGATGAGGCCACTGCCAGAGATGTTATAGACAAGCTATTCTTCTCAGACAAGAGGTATGATCTTGGCGAGGTAGGAAGGTACAGGTTAAATCGCAAACTCAATCTTTCCACATCGGAAGATACAAGGGTTCTTACAAAAGCGGATATAATCGAGATTATTCGCTATTTGATTCAACTGATTAATTCCAAAGCAACTGTTGATGATATCGACCATTTGAGTAATCGTCGTATAAGGACTGTTGGTGAGCAGCTTGCAAATCAATTCAGCGTCGGTCTATCTCGTATGGCACGTACAATCAGAGAGAGAATGAATGTAAGAGATAACGAAGTCTTTACTCCAATTGATCTTATCAATGCAAAGACTCTCTCTTCGGTAATCAACTCATTCTTTGGTACCAGCCAGCTCTCTCAGTTTATGGATCAAACCAATCCTTTGGCAGAGATGACACACAAGCGTCGTCTTTCAGCTTTGGGACCTGGAGGTCTTTCAAGAGACAGAGCAGGTTTTGAGGTTCGTGACGTACACTATACACACTACGGTCGTCTTTGCCCTATCGAAACACCAGAGGGTCCAAATATCGGATTGATCTCATCACTATGCGTTTATGCAAAAATTAACGATCTTGGGTTCATAGAGACACCATACCGCAAGGTAGAAAATGGCGTTGTTGATATGACTGTAAAAGGTTGCGTATACATGAGCGCAGAGGAAGAAGAGGAAAAGATGGTAGCTCAGGCAAATGTCCATATCGATGAAAATGGTAACATTACAGACGAAAGGATTAAATGTCGTTTTGAAGCAGACTATCCGGTTGTGGGTAAAGAAGAGGTTCACCTTGTGGACGTTTCTCCAAATCAGATAGCCTCAATTGCTGCGTCTCTTATTCCATTCCTGGAGCATGACGATGCCAACCGCGCTTTGATGGGTTCTAACATGATGCGTCAGGCAGTTCCACTTATTAAGCCGGAAGCACCTATTGTCGGGACAGGCCTTGAGGGACCGGTTATCAAAGATTCAAGAACACAAATCAATGCAAAAGGAAAAGGTGAAGTAGTCTATGTGGATGCTCGTGAAATTCACGTTAAATACGAACAGACAGAAAGTGAAAGATTTGTAAGCTTCGATCCGGATATTACCGTTTACAAACTACCCCTATACAGAAAAACTAACCAAAACACATCAATTACTCTAAAACCAATTGTAAGAAAGGGAGATAAAGTTGTTACAGGCCAGATCATGACAGAAGGCTATGCGACACAAAACGGGGAACTGGCACTTGGTCGTAACCTCAAAGTGGCATTCATGCCTTGGAAAGGTTACAACTTTGAAGATGCTATTGTTCTATCGGAGAGGCTTCTTAGGGAAGATGTATTTACCTCTATTCACGTAGATGAATATATAATGGAAGTTCGTGATACTAAGCGTGGTATGGAGGAACTTACATCTGACATTCCTAATGTTAGTGAAGAGGCAACAAAAGATCTTGACGAAAATGGTATTATCAGAATAGGCGCCAATATTGAACCTGGAGATATTCTTATCGGTAAGATAACACCTAAAGGAGAGAGCGATCCATCTCCGGAAGAAAAATTGTTAAGAGCAATCTTTGGAGATAAAGCAGGTGATGTTAAGGATGCCTCTCTAAAGGCATCTCCATCACTGAGAGGAACAATCATTGATAAAAGACTCTTCTCAAGAGTTGCTAAAGAGAACTCTAAGAAAGGAAAATCAGTTTCGAAGAATCAGATACAACATGCAGAAGAGAATTTCAACAGAAAGACTTCAATTCTTCGCCAGAACTTCCTTGAGAGATTAATCTCGATTCTGGACGGTAAGACATCTCAAGGTATCAGTGACCTGTATGGAGTTGAGATTATTGGCAAGGGTGTTGAGTTCAAACTGGATCTTATTGAGAAGGCGGATTACGAAAACATAAACCCTGTTAAGTGGACTTCAGATAAGAATACAAATAATCTGATCAAGCAACTTATCAATAATTTTCTTATTGCACATAAGGAATATGATGCAGAGCTTAAGAGAATCAAGTACAACTTGACAATCGGAGATGAACTTCCAACCGGGATTATGCAATTAGCTAAAGTTTACGTGGCTAAGAAAAGAAAAATAAAGGTTGGAGATAAGATGGCAGGTCGTCACGGGAACAAAGGTATCGTAGCCAAAGTTGTTAGAGACGAAGATATGCCGTTTTTGGAAGACGGAACTACTGTAGATATCGTGCTTAACCCGCTTGGTGTACCATCCCGTATGAATCTTGGACAGATATACGAAACTGTTTTGGGATGGGCCGGAAAGGAATTGGGCCAGCGTTTCAATACACCAATCTTTGATGGAGCAACTCTTGATGAAATCTGCGACTACACTGAAAAGGCAGGCGTTCCCAGATATGGAAAAACATATCTGAGAGATGGCGGAACAGGAGAGATGTTCGATCAACCTGCAACAGTAGGTGTTATCTACATGCTCAAACTTGGTCACATGGTAGATGACAAGATGCATGCTCGTTCAATAGGTCCTTACTCTCTTATTACACAGCAGCCACTGGGTGGTAAAGCTCAGTTTGGTGGTCAGAGATTTGGAGAGATGGAGGTTTGGGCACTGGAGGCATTTGGTGCTGCCAATATCCTGCAGGAAATTCTTACAATTAAGTCTGACGATGTTGTGGGAAGATCCCGAGCCTATGAGGCTATTGTAAAGGGTGATCCTATGCCAACTCCCGGTATACCGGAGTCTTTGAATGTGCTACTTCATGAACTTCGTGGTCTTGGACTTAGCGTTAATCTAGACTAATTTGTTAATTGTATTTTAAAATTTGAAAACAGAATAATATGTCTTTCAAGAAAGAGATTAAGGTTAAAAGCAATTTCAGCCAAATTACCATAGGCTTAGCTTCACCTGAGGAGATCCTTGAGAAATCTTCCGGCGAAGTTTTGAAGCCAGAAACGGTAAACTATCGTACATATAAACCAGAGAGAGATGGTCTTTTCTGTGAACGCATTTTTGGTCCTTCCAAAGACTATGAGTGTCATTGCGGTAAGTATAAGAGGATTCGTTATCGTGGTATTATTTGTGACCGATGTGGTGTCGAGGTAACCGAGAAGAAGGTACGTCGCGAGAGAATGGGTCACATAAGCCTTACAGTGCCTGTTGCACATATCTGGTATTTTCGCTCTACTCCTAATAAGATCGGGTACCTTCTTGGTATCCCTTCAAAAAAGCTGGAGGGAATTATCTATTATGAACGCTATGTCGTTATACAACCGGGTATTAAAGAGAAAGATGGTATTAAGACTAATGACTTCCTTACAGAAGACGAGTACCTTAATATCCTTGATTCTCTTCCAAAAGATAACCAATTGCTGGACGACTCAGATCCTAACAAGTTTATGGCAGGAATGGGGGCAGATGCAATTTATAAGATGTTGTCCAAAATAAAACTGGACGAACTCTCATATGAACTTCGTCATAAGACTGAGACTGAAACATCGCAGCAAAGAAAAGCAGATGCACTCAAGAGACTTAGCGTTGTAGAGGCTTTTCGCGAATCTAAGGATATTAATAAGCCTGAATGGATGATTCTTAAGGTTATCCCTGTAATTCCACCGGAACTTCGTCCTTTGGTTCCATTGGATGGCGGTCGCTTTGCCACATCCGATCTCAACGACTTGTATCGTAGGGTAATAATCCGCAACAACCGTTTAAAGAGATTGATAGAAATTAAAGCTCCTGAGGTTATTCTTCGTAATGAGAAAAGAATGCTTCAAGAGGCAGTCGATTCTCTATTCGATAACTCGCGTAAATCCAATGCTGTTAAAACAGAAGCTAACCGTACACTTAAGTCTTTATCAGACAGTTTAAAAGGAAAACAAGGTCGTTTTCGTCAAAACCTTTTGGGTAAGAGGGTAGACTACTCAGCTCGTTCTGTAATTGTTGTAGGGCCAGAGTTAAAAATGCACGAATGCGGTATTCCAAAAGATATGGCCGCTGAGCTTTTCAAGCCATTTGTAATCAGGAAACTGATTGAGCGGGGTATCGTTAAGACAGTAAAATCTGCCAAGAAAATTGTAGACAGGAAAGATCCCGTTATTTGGGACATTCTTGAAAATGTAATGAAGGGTCATCCTGTTCTTCTAAATCGTGCCCCTACCCTGCACCGTCTCGGTATCCAGGCATTCCAGCCAAAATTGATTGAGGGCAAAGCTATTCAGCTACACCCACTCTCATGTACCGCTTTTAATGCCGACTTTGACGGTGACCAGATGGCAGTTCATCTCCCATTGGGAAACGCTGCAATTTTAGAGGCACAGCTTCTGATGCTGGGTTCACATAATATTTTAAACCCTGCTAACGGTGCCCCTATCACCGTACCTTCTCAGGATATGGTTCTTGGACTTTACTATATTACTAAACCACGCCCCGGTGCAAAGGGAGAAGGTATGAAGTTCTATGGTCCGGAAGAGGTAATTATTGGCAACAATGAGGGAAGAGTCGCTCTTCACGCAGAGATTGAGGTAAGGTTACCAAAGGACTTCATGGATCTTTCACAAGGTTATGCACTTAGAAAGACAACCGCAGGTAGAATTCTATTCAACCAGGTTGTTCCAAAAGAAGTGGGTTATATCAATGAAGTTTTGACTAAGAAATCTTTAAGAGATATAATCGGTAATGTTCTTAAGGTAGCCGGTGTGGCCAGAACTGCACAATTCCTGGACGACATCAAAGAGATTGGTTATATGATGGCCTTTAAAGGTGGTCTTTCATTCAATCTGGAAGATGTGATTATCCCTGCGGAGAAGCAACAACTTGTAGAAGAAGGTTACAAGGCAGTTGAGAACATTATGTTTTCGTACAACAATGGTCTTATTACCAACAATGAGAGATACAATCAGATCATTGATATTTGGACAACAACAAATTCAAAGCTTACAAACATTGTAGAGAAGAGAATTGCAGAAGATAAACAAGGATTCAATCCGGTGTATATGATGCTTCACTCAGGTGCCCGTGGATCTAAAGAGCAGATTCGTCAGCTCTCAGGTATGCGTGGTCTGA
>Ga0209638_1000481_pt1 | contig 26077 bp, 24 predicted proteins | sample BarGraNGADG00211_FD_184490 | JGI IMG/M metagenome (GOLD analysis project Ga0209638, IMG submission 184490) | Arctic peat soil microbial communities from Barrow, Alaska - Barrow Graham LP Ref core NGADG0002-211 (SPAdes) (version 2) | ecosystem: Environmental > Terrestrial > Soil > Wetlands > Peat...
CAAGCTGAAACTCATATTCAAAATCGGAAAGGGCTCGGAGCCCCCGAAGAATCACGTTCGCCCCTGCTACTTTCGCATAGTCCACCAGAAGTCCGTCGAAGCTGTCGACACGGACATTCTTGAAGTCCCGAATCACCTCCTGGATCATCCCCACCCTTTCCTCCACGGAAAAGAGCGCTTTCTTGTTGCGATTGTGGGCGATCAAAACGATGAGCTCATCAAACACCCCAAGACCGCGTTTGATGATATCCACATGACCGTTGGTGATCGGATCAAACGAACCGGGGTAAACCGCTATCTTTTTCATAGTTCATTCCCTTGTTGTTGGGGACAGATTTGAAATCTGTCCCCTTAAGAAAGGTCAACACTGTGTCGCCGTACCGTCTCTGGTCCGCCACCACCCATGTCTGCGCCTGCAATCCTTCCGGTTTTTCTCTCGCCGAATGCTGGAGCACAAAGATTCCATTCTCTGCCAGAACGTTTCTCATGTCGGTCCACGCCAGCGTCTCCAGGACCAGGCCCTGATCGTACGGCGGATCGGCGAAAATGATATCGAACCGGTCCCCCCTTTGAACGAGACGCCCAAGTCCCCTCTCGGCATCCGCGGCAATGACTTCCGCCCTGGCCGCGAAATCGAGTTGAACAAGGCTCCCTTGGAGCGCACGGACCAGGCGGACATCCTTTTCCACGAATGTCGCAAAACGCGCCCCCCGGCTCAGCGCCTCCAGACCGACATTCCCGCTGCCGGCAAAAAGATCGAGGAAAGAACTTCCCTCGACGGAATGGAGAATATTAAAAAGAGATTCCTTGATCCGATCGGCGGTAGGCCGGATACGGCTTCCGGCGGGAAGACGGACCACCCTTCCCCTGGCCTCTCCCCCAATGATTCTCATAAATATTTTTGGATTAAAATCTCGGCAATCTGAACGGCGTTCAACGCGGCGCCCTTCCGGATATTGTCCGCGACAACCCACATGTTGATGCCATTCGGGATGGATTCATCTTCCCGGATTCTTCCGACCAGCGTCTCATCATGCCCGGCGGCATCAATCGCGAGCGGATACTGATTCCACTGCGGATTGTCGACCACCCGGACGCCCGGCGCCGTCGAAAGGAGACTCCGGACCTCATCCGGGGTAATTTTCTTCTCCGTTTCGATATTGATCGATTCGGAGTGGGCGTAGAAAACGGGCACCCGGACCGTCGTCGCCGTCACGGCAATCGAAGGGTCGCTCAGGATCTTCCTGGTCTCATTGACCATCTTCATCTCTTCCTTTGTATAACCGTTGTCGAGGAAAACATCGATATGCGGTAGGCAGTTGAAGGCGATCCGGTGCGGATAAACCTTGACGACCGGTTCGCGGCAGCTCATCAGCGCCTGCGTCTGGAGGGAAAGCTCCTCGATCGCCTTTTTCCCCGTACCGGAAACGGCCTGGTACGTGGAGACCACGATCCGTTTGATCCGAACGGCATCATGGATCGGTTTCAGCGCAACGACCATCTGAATCGTGGAACAGTTCGGGTTGGCGATGATTCCTCGGTTCTTGTAGAGGGCAATGGCCTCCGGATTCACCTCGGGAACAACCAGCGGGATCTCCGGCACCATGCGGAAGGCGTTCGTGTTGTCAATGACGACACACCCGGCCCGTGCGGCGAAGGGGGCGAACTTTTCGCTGAGGCTCCCCCCCGCGGAGAAAAGGCCGATCTCGATCCCGGTAAAGGAGCTCTCGGTCAGCATCTCCACCGGCAAGGATTTCCCCCGGAAGGAGAGCTCCTTCCCGATCGATCGCTCCGATGCAAGGAGAGTCAATTTTTCTACCGGAAAGTTACGCTCTTCTAAAATCCTGATCATCTCATTGCCCACGGCCCCCGTGGCGCCCACAACGGCAATATTGTAATTTCTCATACCCTGCTCCTCCGACAATCTTTGGGGACATCTTGCCGCAAGGTGTCCCCCCTAACAGCACGATGCGGTATCATGTCCCCACACTCCTTACCTCATTGCCTCTTCCTTTTTCTACAGCGGATGATCCGGACATTGCGACTTTCTCGCCCGGAATTCCACCAGCAACCTGCGGCCAAGCTTGAACAGGGCCCATGCCGGTCCTGAAAGGCTGTATCCGAAAGCGAACGTGAACAACATGATCTGGGGTTCCGCGACAACGATCACGAGAATCACCACGATCACGACGAAAGACATGAAGGGCTTGCGTAAAAAATAATTCAGGTCCTTGAAGCTGTAATACTTAATGCTGCTGACCATGAACAGTGCAAGGGCGGTCATGCCGATCATGACCGACGGGCTCGGGAATCGCCCATCTCCTCCGAGATAGTAAAACAGCAATACGCTGGTCGCTACAACCGCAGCTCCACCCGGGATAGGCAAACCGTTGAAAACGCGACTGTCGATGACGCCGATCTGGACATTGAATCGGGCCAGACGAAGCGCACCGCAAACGACAAAGAGAAACGCCGCGAGCCATCCCCACTTGCCGTAGGTGAGAAGCGACCAGTTGTATATCAGAATGGCCGGCGCCACGCCGAAGGTTACCAGATCACATAGGGAATCATACTCACCGCCAAACTTGCTCGTAGTATGGGTAATGCGCGCAATCTTGCCGTCCAGACTGTCGAGAACCACCGCGATCAGGATGGTGATCGCCGCGATCTCATACATCCCTTTCATGGAGGCAATCGCGGAATAAAACCCGCAGAAAAGATTGGCCGTGGTGAAAAGATTCGGAAGGACATAGATCCCCCTTTTCATGCGGTCCCGCCTGAATGAAGCACTGCTTCTCATGTCAGCTCTCCTATGGGCGTCTCCCCTGCCCGAACCTTATCCCCTGTGCGGACAAGAATCGTCGATTCGATCGGCAGAAACAGTTCGACCCGTGAACCGAACCGGATCAGACCGAATCGTTCCCCTCTGCTGACCTGCATCCCTTCCTTCAGCCAGCAGACAATTCTCCTTGCGATCAATCCCGCGATCTGCACCGTCATTATTTCACGTCCATCCGCCGTACGCAGAAGGACGATATTCCTTTCGTTTTGCGCCGAGGCCTTGTCGAGATTGGCCGACAGAAATTTCCCCGCCCGGTAACGGACGAACCGGATCTCGCCCGAACAGGGAATCCGGTTGACATGAACATTGAAGACATTCATGAAGATGCTGATTTTCTTAAAAGTCAAGCCGGGTTGTTCATCGCTGGTCGCTTCCTCAATCCGGATGACCCTCCCGTCCGCCGGAGAGATGACCAGACGTCCATCTTCCGGCGTTGTCCTCTGCGGATTGCGAAAGAACCAGACGACAAAGGCGGTCACACCCAAAAGAACAAGGCCAACCCCATTGAAGCCGGCAACGAAAGCGATGACCGTTACCCCCGCGAGCGGGATGATGAAGGGAAGACCTTCGCCAACAATGTAGCTGCTGTGATCGCTGTCGTTCGGCAAAATGCCCGCCTCCCGTAAAATGTGCTGCAAGCCGGCCCTTCCTTCAACCGCTATCTCTAACCCTGACGATATTTGTCGAGTATGGCGAAAAAATGGCTGCTCCTAATAAACGGTGAAAACGCTACCGTAGTCTGATCCATATGTCAACCTCTTGTCTATCGAAAGGGAGAACTGCCGCTTGCCTGTTTCGTGCCGTTATTCTCCGCCTCCGAGAGGCGAAGGTAGATTGGGGAGAAGGTCAGCGGATCCTCGATTCGCCCATGTTGATACCGGTGAAGGCCGATCAGCCCGACAGCCGATGCGTTTTGCCGGCTGCAACGGCAGGTCTGCAGAGCGGATCTCCGCGCCCTCCCCTCAAAGATCTGCTGCTGATAGAGAACGGCCGCTTCACCGACAAAATCGACCTCTTCCGCAACCAGAGTTTTTACAAGAGATTCGATATCAGTTAATCGGTCCGGGGCAACGGCTTCCGGGTAGCCATCCGGGCCCTCCCGGTACAGACCCGCATAAACCTGATTCTTCCGGGCATCCAGGAGTGGACAGATCAGCCTCCGGGAGGGAAAGACGTTCATGGCCAGCGCCTCAAGCGTGGAGACCCCTACGATCGGCTTCCCCGTGGCGAGCGCCAGGCCTTTGATGGTGCTCACCCCGATCCGCACCCCTGTGAACGAGCCGGGTCCGGTCGTACAGACCAGAAGATCGATCTGTTCCGTCGTCAGCCCCGTCATCAAAAAGAGCTTTTCCAGAGCCGGCAGCAGAACCTTCGCGTGGCCTCCACCCATATCCAGATAGAGCTCGGCGAGAATCTTCTTCTGATCAAGGAAGGCTATCCCTATCGTTTGGGTCGCACACTCAATCGCCAGGGTAATCATCGCTATCCGGTCAATACACGAATAAAATCGTTAATAACCTTGATGTTCAAGCGCTCAATATCCAGCATGAAGACAAAAATCATCAGCAGAATCAACAGGGCAAAACCGACCTGCTGGGCCATTTCCCGCCAGCGGAGATTGACCTCGCGCCCGGTTAGCGCTTCAATTCCGTAGAACAGGAGATGGCCGCCGTCCAGTACCGGAATGGGCAAGAGGTTCAGAATCGCCAGGTTGATGCTCAACAGGGCCATGAACAGCAAAAATGGGACGATCCCCTCTTTCACCTGTGCGCCCGCGATCTGGGCGATGAGGATCGGTCCGCCCATCGTCTTCGGCGAAATGACCCCCTGAAACATCTTGGCGATGCTGATCACGGTCAGTTTGCTGATCATCCATGTCTGGCGGATGCCTTCCCCGAAGGCCGACAGTGGATTGCGTCTCTGGATGACGGTATGGGACGATGGGGAGATGCCGATCTTGAAGGATTCCACCTCTTCCCCAAAAAGATTACGGCTTTTCATCGCTTTGGGTGTCACCGTGATCTCCCGGGGCAAGCCGTCTCTCTGCACGGTGATCAAAAGCGGCATCCCATTGCTTTTCGATATGATTTCGGAGATCTCATCCCATTTCGTCACGGCCTTTCCGCCGATGACTATGATTCGATCCCCTGCCTTGATCCCGGATTCCATCGCGGCGGAACCCGGATGCGTCATACCGACTTCCGCCGTCAATACGGGAAGTCCGGTCATGTTGACGAGGGTGAAGATCATCAGCGCCAGCAACAGATTGAATACCGGTCCTGCCGCCACAATGGCGATTCTTTTCCAGACCGTCTGTGTCAGAAAGGACCTTTTTTGATCCTCCTCTGCCAATTCTTCTCCGGGGGATTCCCCGAGGAGCTTTACATACCCGCCCAGCGGGATCAGGGAGAGGAGATATTCCGTCTCTCCAATCTTTCTGCCGAGGATCCGCGGACCGAAACCGAGGGAAAATTTCAGGACTCCGACACCCGCCCGTTTGGCCATCAGAAAATGGCCGAGTTCATGGGCAAAAATCAGGACACCCAGCAACACAATCACCGATATTATACTGATTCCAATCAATGTTTTATTCCTTTAATTATATTTTTGGCCTCTTCCCTCGCCTGCAGGTCCGCGTTAAGGATCTCCTCGATCGGCGGTTCCATCCGAACGCGATGTCGGGAAAGGACCTTGTCAACCAGATGGCTGATCTCGTTAAAGCCGATCTCTTTATCGATGAACGCCGTCACCGCGATTTCATTCGCCGCATTCAGAACGGCCGGCATCGTTCCGCCGGTTTCCGCCGCCGCATACGCCAACCTCAACGCGGGAAAGCGAACCGGATCGGGTTTAAAAAAAGTGAGTGCGCCCACGTTCACAAGATCGAGGCCGGCTTCACCCCGGATCATGCGGCGCGGGTAGGAGAGGGCGTAGGCAATGGGAACCCTCATGTCCGGAACCCCCAACTGGGCGATCACGCTCCCGTCCCAGTACTCGACCATTGAATGGATGATGCTCTGGGGGTGGATCAGGACATCGATCTTCGACACGGGCAAGCCGAAAAGCCACGAGGCTTCGATCACCTCCAGCCCCTTGTTCATCATCGTCGCCGAATCGATCGTGATCTTTTTGCCCATGACCCAGTTGGGGTGCCGGAGGGCCTGTGCCGGCGTAACCTCCGCCAGCTCTTCGGCAGAGGCATGGAGGAAGGGACCGCCGGAGGCTGTCAGAATGATCCGGCGGAGATCTTCCCGATGGTGCCCCCGCAAGCACTGGAAGATCGCGCTATGCTCACTGTCGATCGGAATGATCGTCACCCCTTTTTGGGCCGCGTTGTTGAGAACAATGCCGCCCGCCATCACGAGCGTCTCTTTGTTGGCCAGAGCGATGTCCCTTCCTGCCGCAATCGCATCCAGGGTCGGGAGCAGGCCGCCCGCTCCGACTATGGCGGAGACCACCATATCCGTACCGTCAATCGCAGCCGCTTCCCGATACCCCTCCGGTCCGGAGAGAATCCCGGGGGTCGTCGCACCCAATAGAGTCCGGAGGTCGCGCGCATGCGCCTCGTCGATCACCGCAACCAAACGCGGGCGAAACCGCTCGATCTGCTGCTTCAGCAAGGCGATGTTGCGGCCTCCGGCAAGGGCGGTGATGGTAAACTCCCCCGGATGGGCGCTGATGACGTCCAGTGTGCTGACCCCGATTGAACCGGTGGAGCCGAGGATGGAAATCCTTTTCATCGAATAACAAATTCCTGATAATAGAAGACAAACGGCGTAATGAACATCAGGCAATCCAAACGGTCGAGGATACCCCCATGACCTGGAAGGATTACGCCGGAATCCTTGACCCCCGCCGCCCGTTTTAAGGCAGACTCGGAAAGATCGCCAAGCTGCCCGACCACGCTTCCCACCAGTCCGAGAATGGCGGCATGCGTCACCGTCAACAGGGGGAAAAACCATTGTCGGAAAAGAAGGCACCCGACGACGCTGCCGACAATCAGGCCAATCGTCCCCTCGACGGTTTTTCCGGGACTGACTTCGGGGAGCAGTTTTCGCTTTCCCAGCCGCCGTCCCACATAGTAGGCGGCGACATCCCCCGAAAAGGCCAGGACTAAAATGAAGAAAATCCACAGGACGCCCGATTGCGTCCGGCGGATCAGGATGAAGTGGGACATCAAAACGGGGATGTATAATATCCCAAGGAGCGCCCGTCCGGCAGGCGCCATGTCCAATCCCTTTTCCCGGATTTGAAGGAGGTTGAGCATCAGAACCGCCATGACGGAAAAAACGAGCAGGGAGAAAAGCAGCGACCTATCCCCGGAGAGCGCCGTCAGCAGGATCAGCAGGGCGCTCGCCATCGTCACTATTTTTTCTGCGGAGACACCTTTGCCGAACGACATCCGGTTGTATTCGTACATCCCTACAAGTGAGGCGATCATGATCAGAACGGCAAAGGATTCTCTTCCGCCGTAAGCGATGATTCCGAACAGGATCGGAACGGCGATCAAGGCCGTGATCCATCTTTTCACGTGAGGAGACATACCTTTTCTCTCAGGCACGGACGCCGACCACATCCTCGCTCCCCTGGGTCGGTCCTATCGGCCGTCCAGGCGGACGCATGGCGTTCATCTATTATGTTCTGCGGAGCTGCTCGCTCGTTCGGCCGAAACGGCGTTCCCGCTGTTGATATTCGGCTATCGCCTCCATCAGATCCGGTTCACGGAAGTCAGGCCAGAGGATATCGGTAAAATAGAATTCCGTGTAGGCCATCTGCCAGAGAAGAAAATTGCTGATCCGATATTCTCCACCCGTCCGGATGAGCAGGTCCGGATCCGGGAGCGCGCTCGTGTAGAGATAGCGTTGAAGGAGCTCTTTGGTGACGTCCGCCGGCTTGATCTTTCCGGCCAGACTGTCGCTCACCATGCGGCCCGCAGCCGTCGCAATTTCGTCGCGTCCTCCGTAACTCAGGGCCAGGTTCAAGACCATCCCCTGATTTCCGGCCGTTCGCTCGATCGTCTCCTGGAGTTTCATCAGCACGGGTGCTCCGAGTGAATCCAGGTTTCCGATGGCCGTCAAACGGATGCCCTGATCCATCATCTCCTGAGCTTCATTCACCAGATATTCCTCGAGCAGTTTGAGAAGGGCGCGGACCTCCGCCTTGGGACGAAGCCAGTTCTCCATGGAAAAGGCATACAGCGTGAGGCAGGAGAGCCCGATCCGGCGGCAGGTCCTCACCACGACCCGAACGGATTCGGCGCCCTTTCTGTGCCCCAGGACCCTCCCCATGGCATGCCGCCCTGCCCAGCGACCGTTACCGTCCATGATGATCGCAATATGCTGCGGTAGTTTATCCGGATCGATCTCCTTCATCATCCACCTGAAATCTGATTATGAATCCCTCGTGCAAACGAGTAACACATCGAACGCAACTTATCAAGACGGATCGAAACAAAACGGGGAGCCCGCAGACTCCCCGTTACAAGCCGAATCAGGCGATCCCGTCAGATCTCCATGATCTCCTTCTCCTTGGCAGAAAGCAACTTATCCGCCTTCTCGATATACCGATCGGTCAGTTTCTGGACCTCCTCCTGAAGGTTGTAGAGCTCATCCTCCGGGATCTCATTGTCCTTCTTCAGGGTTTTGAACTGCTCATTGGCATCCCGCCGGACGTTGCGCTCCTTGACCTTGCACTCCTCCGCCATTTTGCGTACGACTTTCACCAATTCCCGGCGTCTCTCTTCCGTAAGGACGGGGATCGACAGGCGGATCAACTTGCCGTCGTTGCTTGGCATCATTCCCAAATCTGATTTCTGGATCGCCTTTTCAATCGCCCCCAGAACAGAGCTGTCCCAAGGGGAGATGACGATCAGCCGGCTTTCGGGAATGGAGAGCGAGGCCAACTGGTTCAGGGGTGTCGGCGTTCCATAATACTCGACACGGATTCCATCCAGCAGGGATAGTGACGCTCGCCCGGTTCTGACCTTGCTGAAGGACTTCTCGAGAGCCTGGAGCGCCTTCTCCATGTTCTCCTTCAGTTCCTCAAAAATCGATTCCTTCATGACATCAACCTCCGACCATGGTTCCGACGGGCTCCCCACAGATGACCCGTTTGATGTTCCCCGCCTTCTGCAGATTGAAGACGTTCAGAGGAAGTCCGTTGTCCCGGCAGAGGGATATCGCGGACGCATCCATTACTTTAAGGTTCTTTGTTAATACCTCTATATAACTTATCTTTTCATACATGACCGCATCGGCATACTGAACGGGATCACGGTCATAGACGCCATCCACCTTCGTCGCCTTGAGAATGATATCGGCCTTGATCTCAACCGCCCGGAGGGTTGCCGCGGTATCGGTAGTAAAGTAGGGATTACCGGTTCCGGCAGCGAAGATCACCACCCGTCCCTTTTCGAGATGGCGGACGGCGCGCCTCTGGATGAACGGTTCGGCGATTTCTCTCATTTCGATGGCCGTCTGTACCCGCGTAGGGACGCCGACGTGCTCGAGAGCGCTCTGGAGGGCCAGGCTGTTGATCACGGTGGCGAGCATCCCCATGTAGTCCGCGGTGGTCCGATCCATCCCCTTCGCGCTGGCCGTCATACCGCGAAAGATATTGCCGCCGCCGATGACGATACCGAGCTGAACCCCGAGGGCGGCTACCTCGCGGATCTCACCCGCAACGACCTCCACAACCTCCGGATCTATGCCTGAGGAGAGATTTCCCATGAAGGATTCCCCGCTCAATTTCAGCAGAACCCTCCTGTATGCCGGTCGATCCATGACCCGCTACTTGACCTCTTCACCCAGTTGAAACCGTGCAAACCTTCTCACGATAATGTTTTCGCCCGTCTTCGCGATCATGTTGCTGACCAGCGTATCCACCGTAATGTCCGTATTCTTGATGAACTTTTGATTCAACAGGCAAACCTCTTCAAAGTACTTCTTCATTTTGCCTTCGATGATCTTGTCCCAGATCTTTTCCGGCTTCTTCTCTTCGAGAAGCTGGCTACGGTAGATCTCCTTTTCCCTATCCAATGCCTGCTCCGGGATCTCTTCCGCCCGGACATAGAGGGGATTCGATGCCGCCACATGCATCGCCAGATCCTTCGCCAGGGCCTGGAAATCTTTCGTTTTTGCGACAAAATCGGTTTCGCAGTTCACCTCAACCATGACCCCGATCTTCCCCCCCATGTGGATGTATGCGGCAACGGCGCCGTCTTTTGCCGCCTTGGATGAACGTTTCGTTGCGGCCGACATTCCTTTTTTCCGAAGATAGTCGACCGCCTTTTCAGCATCGCCATTTTCGGCCATGAGCGCTTCCTTGCAGTCCATCATACCGGCGCCCGTCTTGATCCTTAGCTCTTTCACCATCGCTGATGTGATATCCAATTTATTTCCCCTCCTCTACACGATCCTGCGCTCCGGCGGTCTCGGGAGCGCCGCTGTATTCAGATTCCGCCCCCTTGCTCGCGATACTCTCAGGCACATCGGCCTCACCGTCTACAGCGGCCTTCGTCACGACCGTCACCGTCGGGCGTTCCTTGTCGCTTTCCGCCTGCAGGCGTTCCTCAAACCGCTTCTTTCCATCGAGAACGGCATCTGCCATTTTTGCCGAAAAAAGCTTGATCGCCCGAATAGCGTCGTCATTGCCGGGAATGATGTAGTCGATCAGATCGGGATCGCAGTTCGTATCCACCATCGCCACGATCGGAATTTTCAGTCTTCTCGCCTCGGTGACGGCGATCATCTCCCGTTTGGGATCGACGATGAAAAGACCTTTCGGGACACCCTTCATGGACCGGATCCCCCCCAGAACCTTGGTTAATTTTTCGCGATCCTTCGAAAGTCCAAGGATCTCTTTTTTGGGAAACGCCTTGATGCTGTCATCGGCGAACATCCGGTCAAGCTCATTCAAACGGTCGATGCTCTTCTTGATCGTCGCGAAATTGGTCAGCATCCCCCCCAGCCAGCGCTGATTGACATAAGGCATGCCGCACCTGTCGGACTCCTCCCGGACCGATTCCTGGGATTGCTTCTTGGTGCCGACGAAGAGGATCTCCCCGCCCAGCGCAACCGTATCCACGATGAACTGGTAGGCCGTCTGAAACATTCCGACGGTCTGTTGAAGATCGATGATGTAGATCCCGTTGCGGGCGCCAAAGATATAGGGTTTCATTTTGGGGTTCCACTTGTTCGTCTGGTGACCGAAGTGAACCCCCGCCTCAAGCAACAACTTCATTGAAATACTGGCCATACTGGACTCCTCCTTATGTTTTTTCCTCCACCCCCATCCGCTTGACCGGGAACCTTCGGAAAGGCAACGTCCGTCAATCCGGGGATGTGCGAATTTGTGCAGGCTGATAACACAAAGATTTTAATTAATCAAGCTGAAATCCTTTTTAACAGGGTGTCGCGGATCTTGCCGCTCACGTATGATAATGGGCGTTGATCCTCACATAATCGAATGTCAGATCGGACGTGCAGACGGTGCATGCCCTGCACCCCATCCCCAATTCGAGTCGGACCCTGATTTCCGGCTGCTTCATGATCGCGGCAAGTTCTCTCTCCCTACCGCCGATTCCCCTGCCCTCCGCAAAGAGGGGCAGATCCTCCAGGAAAAGGCGGACCTGATCGACGGGGAGATCGATCCCGACAGACCCGGCCGCGGAGATGATTCTACCCCAGTTCGGATCTCCGCCGAAAAAGGCCGTCTTGACCAGATTGGAATTGGCGACCGCATAGGCGACCCGCTGCGCATCCCGGAGCGCCCGCGCTCCCGCAACCGTGATCTCGATCACCTTGGTCGCCCCTTCGCCGTCGCGGACCAGCCCTCGCGCGAGTTCGGAGAGCAGATCCGAAAGGATCTCTCCGAAAGCCCCCAGAGATCTGGAGCCACGCCGGATCGGATGATTCCCGGCAACGCCGTTCGCAAGGATCACGGCCGTATCGTTCGTGCTCATGCAGCCGTCCACGCTGATCGCATTAAAACTGCCGGCAATCGACTGTCGGAACACCTGATCGAGTGCATCCCGGGCGATCGCGGCGTCGGTCATCACGAAGGCAAGCATCGTCGCCATATTCGGCTGGATCATCCCCGCCCCCTTGGCGATGCCGCACAGGGTAACCTCCTTCTTCCCGATGACCCCTTTCCGGGAGGCGATTTTGGGAAACCGGTCCGTCGTCATGATCGCCGCCTCCGCATCCGGAATCCCGTCCTCATGGAGACCGGCCGCCAGCCTCTTCACCCCGCCGGTAATCTTTTGCAGGGGCAGTCGATGGCCAATGACGCCGGTGGACGCCACCAGAACCGTTTCATCGACAATCCCGAGCTCCATGGAGGCGGCGCGCGAAACGGTCAACGCGTCCGCAAGACCCTCCGCCCCGGTCGCTGCGTTGGCAACACCGCTGTTGGCGATCACCGCCTGCGCTACCCCGGAGCGGATCCGCTCCATGTCAAGAAGGACCGGCGCCGCCTTGAAACAGTTCGTCGTAAACACCCCCGCCGCCGTCGCCGGCCGCGTCGAAAGGATGAGCGCAAGATCTCTGTCGCCGTTAGGCTTGATCCCTGTGTGGATCCCATTTGCGAGAAATCCGGGAACCCGATGTTCATCCGATGGTTTCATGCTCCTCCGCTCAAAGAAAACCGTGTCATCGGCCGCAGCACTTCTTGTATTTCTTCCCGCTGCCGCAGGGACAGGGGTCGTTCCGACCGACCTTGGCCGCTTCCCTTTTGACCGTCGTCGTCGCCGGGGTGTCTTCCCCCCGCGACATGATGTAATTGTGCCGCTGCTTCTCCTCGATCCGCTCCACTTCCTCCTCGCGGCGGATCTGAACCAGACAGAGTTTTTCGACGCTATCCTCCTTGATGCGGGTGATCATGTCCATAAACATGTCATAGCCCTCTTTCTGATACTCGCGGACCGGATCCTTCTGACCGTATCCCCGCAGACCGATCCCTTCCTTGAGATGGTCCATCGCGAGAAGATTTTCCTTCCATTGCGCATCAATCGACTGGAGCATGATCACCTTCATCAGGTAATCCATCAGCGGTTTCCCATACTCCGTCTCCTTGTTCCGGAGGAGCGACTTGACCTCCGCGACGATCCGCTCCCGGATCGCATCCGGAGCGAGTTCAGGGGCCGTACCGGCGAGATTCAGCTTCAGCGTGAAATGATGGAAGATTCTCTCGTCCAGACCCTGCAGATCCCATTCCTCCGGATGGCGTTTCTCATCGACATACTCCGGAACCATCCCCTCAACCATCTCTTCCAGCATCTCTTCCACATCGTCCCAGAGCGCCTCTCCCTTGAGGACCTTCTTGCGCTGCTCGTAGATCACCTGCCGCTGGCGGTTCATGACGTCGTCATATTCCAGCAGGTGCTTGCGGATATCGAAATTCTGCCCTTCAACACGCTTCTGGGCGTTTTCGATCGCCTTTGAGATCAGCCGGTGTTCAATCGGCTGCCCCTCTTCCATGCCGATTCGGTCCATGATGCTGGAGATCCTCTCTGCACCGAATATACGCAGGAGATCGTCTTCAAGAGAGAGGTAAAAGCGGGACGATCCCATATCGCCCTGACGTCCCGAACGGCCACGAAGCTGGTTGTCGATCCGGCGGCTCTCGTGCCTCTCCGTCCCCAGGATATGGAGCCCCCCGAGGTCGGCCACCCCTTCTCCCAGCTTGATGTCCGTTCCGCGCCCGGCCATGTTCGTCGAGATGGTCACCTGACCGGGCTGGCCGGCCTGGGCGACGATCTCCGCTTCTCTTTCATGATTTTTTGCATTTAAAACGTGGTGTTTGACGCCCGTCCGGGTCAGGTATTTGCTCAAGAGCTCCGATTTTTCGATGGAGATAGTTCCGACGAGAACCGGCCTTTTCGCCTCATGCAACTGTTTGATCTCCTCGATAACCGCCGCAAATTTCTCCTTTTCTGTCTTGTAGATCACATCGGTATGATCCTCACGAATCATCGGCATATTTGTCGGAAGGACAAGGACTTCCAGCTTGTATATCTTGCCGAATTCTTCCGCCTCGGTATCGGCCGTACCGGTCATCCCCGCCAGTTTTGCATACATACGGAAATAATTCTGAAAGGTGATCGACGCCAGGGTTTGATTTTCCTGCTCGACCTTCACATGTTCCTTCGCCTCGAGCGCCTGATGGAGACCATCGCTGTAACGCCTTCCCGGCATGACCCTGCCGGTAAATTCATCCACGATGATGACCTTTCCCTCCTTGACGAGGTAGTCGACATCCCGTTTGAAGAGGGTGTGGGCGCGGAGGGCCTGGTTGACATGATGGAGGAGATCAATGTTCTGAGGTTCATAGAGATTCTGCACCTTGAGATAACTCTCGACCCGGGCCACCCCCTCCTCGGTCAGAGCGACGGTGCGGCTCTTCTCCTCGACCGTATAATCCTTTTCCTTGCGCAGGTTCGGGATAACCTGGTTGACCCGGTTGTACTTGTCGGTCGACTCATCGGAAGGTCCGGAGATGATCAGCGGCGTCCGCGCCTCATCGATGAGGATGCTGTCCACCTCGTCCACGATGGAATAATGGAAGTCGCGCTGCACATACTCGTCGAGGTTGAACTTCATGTTGTCGCGGAGATAGTCGAATCCGAACTCGTTGTTTGTCCCGTAGGTGATGTCGGCATGATAGGCGGCGCGCCGCTCGTCATCATCCATCCCGTGAATGATGACGCCGACACCCATGCCGAGAAAATCGTAGATCGGCCCCATCCACGCGGCATCCCTCTGGGCCAGATAGTCATTGACCGTCACAAGATGGACGCCCTTCCCGGTCAGCGCGTTCAGGTAGAGGGGCATCGTTGCGGCCAGGGTCTTCCCCTCGCCTGTTTTCATCTCGGCGATCTTCCCCTCGTGCAGAACCAGTCCCCCGAGGATTTGAACGTCAAAGGGTCTCATCCGAAGCGCCCTTTTCGACGCTTCGCGGACGACGGCAAAGGCCTCGACGAGGATGTCGTCCACCTCGGCTCCGTTTTGCAGCTTGTCACGGAAATAAGGGGTTTTGGCCTTGAGTTCGTCATCGGTCGCCGCCGCCATGGCCGGCTCAAGTTGATTGATCTCATGAAGAATCAGGGAGAGGCGTTTCATCTCCCTTTCGTTCTTGCTTCCAAAAATCTTCCTGAGAATTAAACTGATCATAACATTCCTTAAAAAAAAACCGGCGCCATGACCGGTGGATTGGGTTCTCTACTGGGCGGACATCGCGTTTCCTTCACACCCTAATTCAGATACTTCCTCGGATTGACCGGAACGCCGTTCAACATGACGGCATAATGAAGGTGGGATCCGGTGCTGCGGCCCGTATTTCCCACATACCCGATCCGATCCCCCTTGTGGACCGTTGCCCCGGCCTGAACGACCGCCTTGGAGAGGTGGCCATAGAACGTTGAAATGCCGTGGCCATGATCGATCCGGATCATCTGCCCCACGTCGTGCTGAAAGGCCGCTTCCGCAACGATGCCATCGGCCGGCGCCTGGATCGTCTTTCCAATCCGCGTCGCAATATCAATCGCCTTGTGAAATTCCCTATCGCCGCCGAATGGGGATGACCGTTGACCGAATTCGGATGTTACCCAGCCTGCGACGGGCCAGAGGGAAGGGGTTGAGGCCAGAAGCGATTTCTTCTCCTTCAGATAAGCCAAGAGGTCCGCAAAACTCTGTTCCCGGGAGAGCGCATCATCCATCAGGCCCTCTACTTGACGGCCGATACCGGCGATCATCGCCTTGTCATCGGCGGCCATTCGGGAGCGCACGCGATTCTCCTCGCTCGCAGGGCCGCCGATCCCAAGGAGTTGTTCCTTATCCTTGCCCGTGACCAGATTGGCCATGATCCGGATCTTCTTGTCAAACTGCCTCAACTCGTCCATTTTTACGGCAAACTGGTCCACCTTCGTCACCAGCCCCTCGATCTGTTTTCTCTGTTCCGCCGTCTGCTGTTTCAGGCGTTTCAATTCGGCCTGTTCCCTGCGAATGTGGATATAATCATAGGAAAAATACATCACGAACAGGATGAGGCCCATCACGAATATGGATACGCCTTTGACCAGTGTGCTGGAGAGGCTTAATTTCTTTGCGGAGCTGTCTTTCTTCGGAAGAATCAGGAGCGTATAGAAATTCTTCGGCATCGAAACTCCTCTTTTTCGGCTCCTCATGAGCGGTGGCAACACGAAACAGTGGTCGGAAAATATCATAATCGCCTTTAAAGTCAAGCGTTGATTTCGTACCAGATTTGTCTTGACTTTGAAGCGACGGTTAAGCTAAAGACCTCAAGCACATAGAATTGAAGCCCTCCGCAGCAAGCTGCGGAGAATCTTCGATCCCAGGAGGAACAAACCATTTCGCTTTCGCTTGCTTAACCCGCGGCAAGCCGCGGTGCGTCTGCTCGTGAACGGATTTTGGGTTCCGTGTCATCAGAAAGGAGAGTTCATGGCAAAATATGAATCAAATTCGATAAGAAATCTGGCCGTTGTCGGCCACGGTGGGACAGGCAAAACCACCCTGTGCGAATCCATGCTCTACGCCGCCGGCAAGACCGACAGACCCGGGCGCGTGGATGAAGGGACCTCCTCCATGGACTATGAACCGGAGGAACAGAAGAGACACATCTCCATCAGCGCCGCAACGAACCATATCGATTGGGATAAGCACCGGATCAACATGATCGACACGCCGGGTGATTCCAATTTTGCATTTGACACAAAAAGTTGCCTCCGGATCGTAGACGGGGCGGTCGTCCTCGTCGATGCCGTCGGAGGCGTCGAATTTCAGACGGAAAAAGTATGGGAATACCTCGAGGAGTTTCGTCTTCCCCGACTTCTCTTCATCAGCCGCATGGATCGGGAGCGGGCGGATTTTGAAAAGGCCGTCGAAAGCATCCGGAACCGCTTGGGAAAGAAGGTTACACTCTGCTCCCTTCCCATCGGTGCAGAGAACGCATTCGCCGGGGTGGTCGATCTGACCTCCATGAAAGCCTTCCTGTATGACGATCAGAAAAAGACGGCAAAAGCTACAGACATTCCAGCGGATATGTCTAAAACCGTTCAGAAATACAGGGACATCCTGATCGAAGATATCGCCGAGACCGACGATGACCTGATGAACAAATATCTCGAGAGCGGCGAATTGAGCCCCGAGGATCTGCTGGCCGGTCTCCGGAAGGGGGTCGTCGCCGGCACCCTGATCCCCGTCGTCTGCGGGTCGGCCATCAAGAACATCGGCATCCACCCGTTCCTCGACACCATCACCCGTTACTTCCCCTCGCCTGTCGACCGCGGCAGCGTCACCGGGAAGAGACCGGGAACCGGGGAAGAGGAAATCCGGCTGCCGGAGGAATCGGCGCCGTTTTCAGCGCTGGTCTTCAAGACTATCGCCGATCCCTACGCCGGCCGCCTCACCCTCTTCCGCGTCTATTCGGGTACGCTTAAATCCGACTCCGGCCTCTTCAACGCTTCGCGCAAGACAACGGAGCGGATCGGCAGCCTCTTCTTTCTTGAAGGGAAAACCCAGAAACCGGTCGAAGAACTCATCCCCGGCGACATCGCGGCCATCGCCAAATTGAAGGAGACCGCAACCGGGGACACCCTGTGCGCCGAAAAATCGCCCATCCTCTACCCCACGGTCGAACCTCCCCCGGCAATCATCTCTTTTGCCGTGGAGGCGAAATCGCGGGGCGATGAGGACAAGCTCGTCTCCTCGATCCACCGCCTGATCGACGAAGATCCCACCCTCACGTTCCATCGCGATGACCAGACCCGGGAGATGATCCTCTCCGGTCTGGGCCAGGTCCACATCGAAGTGGTCATCGAAAAAATGAAGCGGAAATTCGGCGTAGAGGTGAATCTGAAGACCCCGAAGGTTCCTTACAAGGAAACGATCAAGGGAAAGACCACCGTCCAGGGACGCTACAAGAAGCAGTCCGGCGGCCGCGGTCAGTTCGGCGACACATGGCTGGATATCGAGCCGCTCCCCCGCGGCAGCGGGTTCGAGTTTGTCGACCGGATCGTTGGGGGGGTGATCCCCCATCAGTACCGTCCGGCCGTTGAAAAAGGGATCGTGGAGGCGATGGCGGAGGGCGTCGTTGCCGGCTATCCGGTCGTTGATCTTCGCGTTTCCTTGACGGACGGTTCCTACCATACGGTCGATTCCTCGGAAATGGCTTTCAAGATTGCAGGTTCGCTCGGCTTCAAGAAGGGGATTCTCGAATGCCAACCGACCCTTCTCGAGCCCATCGTCAACATTTCGATCGAGATCCCGGACGAGTACATGGGCGATGTCATCGGCGATCTGAACAGCCGCCGGGGCAAGGTTCTTGGAATGGATTCATTTGGCCACCATCAGATCATCAAGGGACAGGTCCCCCGTTCTGAAATCCTCAAATACGCCCCTGATCTGCGTTCGATGACGAGCGGCCGCGGAACCTTCACCTGTGAGCATTCCCATTATGAGGAGGTCCCGTCCCACATCGCGGAGAAGATCATCGCTGAATCGAAGAAAGAAGCGGAAGGTTGAAATGGGCTTTAAGGCCGTCGTCATCACGATCAGCGACCGGGGATCGCGAGGCGAGCGAAAGGACACAAGCGGACCGGAGATCGTCGGACTGCTCCGGCAAATTGGAATGGAGATTGTCGGCCTGCAAATCATCCCCGATGAAAAGGAGTTGATCCGCCGCTCCCTGATCGAATGGAGCGATGGTGAGAAAACCGACCTGATCCTGACGACGGGCGGCACCGGTGTCAGTCCGCGGGATGTAACGCCGGATGCGACGCGGGAGGTGATCGATCGGGAGATCCCGGGAATGGCGGAAGAGATGAGACGCCGGAGCGCAGCCATCACCCCCCACGCGATGATTTCACGCGCCGTGGCCGGTATTCGTGGCCGGACCCTGATCATTAACCTTCCCGGCAGTCCAAAAGGTGCGATGGAAAATCTCGGTTTTCTCCTGCCCGCCCTTGCGCACGCCATTGAAAAGATCAAGGGCGACAATCGAGACTGCGCTTCGTGAGGGCGTCTTCGACATGCCGGCGGTGCGTTCCGGGCCAGAAGATTCCGTTGCAGCAGGGACATCTTCGAAACCGTAGGTATTTTTCATAGACATAGGCCGGAACGAGGCCTTCTACCCGTTCCTTGGCAATCTCTTCCATAATTTCGTTGCAGCGCAGGCAGCGGGTCATCCGTCTTGCCGGATCCGGCTCCAGCGTCAGCGCCTTCAGAACCTCGCCGATCTGCCCAGCGACATGGTCGGCTTTCACCACGACGAGACGCCCCGGAGGGGACAGACGGGCGAGATCGCGCTTTCGGGTAAGGGCGATCCTCCCCTCTTCCCCGGCCTTCATGAGAAAGTTCCGATCCGCATTCCCCCGTTCATAAAGGGTGTCATACCCGAGAATCCTGAGCCACTTTGCCAGTTTACCCAGGTTGCAATCCGCGGCGAATCTTGCCCCCATGGCGCCCCTCACTCCCCGGGCAAAAAGCGATTCATTGAAAAGCGGCCGTCATGGTAAGAGAGGTAGGAGTCGTTGGCCATCCAGTCGCCCAGCGTCGCAAAGGTCTTTGGTTTTCCGTCGTAAAGCGCCTCGCGGAGAATCGGCTTATGACAATGGCCGAGGATCACGGCATCGTATCCTTCCTGAAATTTCCCAAGGGCAAACCGGTGCATGATTTCCGCCAGACGGTCCTCGGACATCCCGGAAATTCTCTTGCTCATCTCCGAACTGAGACGGGCCAGCCGCCAGATCAGTTTCAGCGGAAGCAGCCGCAGAAGTGCACGGGTAAAGCGGCTTCGCAGGAATCTCCTGAGCGCCAGATATTTCCGGTTGCCCCGGTCCACCGTATCCCCGTGGGAAACGAGAATCCGGAGGCCGTCGATTTCAAACTCCGCCCATTCCGGATAGACCTCGATCCCAAGCCTTCCCGTAAAATAATCGCCCAGAAAAAAATCGTGGTTCCCCTCGCAGAGACAGATTCGGACGCCCTGCTGTTTCAAGACCGCGATTCTGTCGATCACCGGCTGGAAACCGGGATAGACGGCATCCCCTCTCCCGAACCAGAAATCGAAGAAATCGCCGGCAATGACCAAAAGGTCCACAACAAGTCCATCGGCAGATATCGATCTGCCGCCATCATCCCCTCTTCCCTGGAGCCGGTCGAAAAAATGGACCAGCTTCGGATGGGCGGCATCGTCGAGGCCTTTCAAATGAGCGTCGGAGAGGAAGATCGCCCTCATGCCCGCGCCCCCCGCGGGAAGACCTTTCGCAAACGGAGGTGTGCTGTCGAAAAAACGGTCCTGTCCATGATCGGGCTCTATCAGATTTGCCGCTTCCGTTCAAGACAAGAAACGAGGTACGCGCGAAATCCTTCCATTCACCAGACCGATCCGCTTTTTGAACGTCGGCCGTTGGGCGGCGGCGGAAAATCCGTTGACAAGGCTCTCTGCAATCCGATAGAAGAGCGACGGTGCGCGGACCGAACGCTGCGCGTCAAAATCACGAAGGAAGGGGATTTTATTGACAGGAACCTTTGTTAATGCGGGGGCGATCCTTGCCGGAGCCTTGATCGGCCTGGCTGCCGGGAAACACCTTCCTGAACGACTCAAGACCACCGTCATGCAGGGACTCGGCCTTTCGGTGATCCTGATCGGACTGCAAATGGCCCTCTCCGGGAAGGAGCCTCTGGCGGCCATCGGCTGTCTCTTGTCGGGCGCCGTGACCGGCGAGCTTCTCCGCATCGAGCAGGGGGTGGAACGCGTCGGCGAGTGGCTCAAGGCGCGAACCGGTTCGAATTCCTTAACCTTCGTCCAGGGGTTCGTCTCCGCCTCGATCCTCTATCTGACCGGTGCGATGATGATCGTCGGCTGCATCCAGGACGGCACCGTGGGCGATACGCGCACCCTCTACATCAAATCCCTCCTCGACGGCGTGGCCTCCGTCGCCCTGGCCTCGACCCTGGGGGTGGGGGTGGCATTCTCGGCCCTCTCCGTGCTGCTGGTCCAGGGCGCCGTCACGCTGCTGGCTTCGCACCTCGGCTTCCTCCGCGAACCGGCGGTCCTTAGTGCCGTAACCGCAACCGGCGGTCTCGTCATCCTCGGCATCGGCATCAACCTCCTGAACATGGCACGGATACGCATCGGCAATTTTCTCCCGGCCCTCTTCTACGCCATTGCCTGGGCCGCCTTCTTTGCCGGATAGGCGACGACGATTCCCCTTTCAGACTGACGGCTTGCAGGGGCACACTGCGGGGATCGCCATTTGGGACCCTTTTCATGGCTCAAAATATCTCATTGACACACGAGGCCGTTCGCCATATGTTTCCACCATCATTACGCAATGCCTGATCAGCAAAGGATAAAATCATGTTTGGATACAATGGGAAAATACTCCGCATCAACCTGTCGACCCGGCGTCACTCCGTCGAAAAGCCATCCGAAGATTATTACAAACATTATCTCGGCGGCCGGGGAATCATTATCCATACGCTGTTGACCGAAGTTTCCCCGGGAATAGACCCACTGGGTCCTGACAACAAGCTCATTTTCGCCCTCGGTCCGTTGACGGGACATCCTCTGCCGGGAAGCGGAAGAAACAGCGTCGGGGCAAAATCACCTTTGACAGGCGGATTCGGGGAAGCGGAGGCGGGAGGATTCTGGGGCGCCGAACTCAAGCGTTCCGGATACGACGCAATCATCGTTGAGGGGGCATCGTCTGTTCCCGTTTATCTCTGGATCAACCATGGCGAAATTGAAATCCGCGAGGCCGGCCATTTGTGGGGCCTGGAAATAGCCGACGCCGATGAGGCTATCAAGAAGGAGCTCGGCAGCGATAAAATCCGAACCGCATTGATCGGTCCCGGTGGAGAAAAACTGATCCGCTATGCCTGTATTGCAAACGACATTACCCATGTCGCCGGACGAACCGGACTCGGCGCCGTGATGGGTTCCAAGAAATTGAAGGCCATTGCCGTCCGGGGCGAAACACCGCCTGAAGTGGCTGATCCACAGAAAATGATGGAGCTTGCCCGGTGGATGGGAAAGAACTTCAAGGAAAAAGCATCCGGCCATCACCTTGTTGGCACGGGATCCACCATGCGGCAATACGAAATCTCCGGCAACCTGCCGATTCGAAACTTTCAAGGCGGCAGCTTTCCCGGCGTGGAACAGATCACCCCTCAGCAGTTGTTTGAAAAGGGTTATGTCAAGAAAATGGATGCGTGTTATGCATGCCCCATCCGGTGTAAAAGGGTCGTAAGCCTTGAAAAACCCTGGAAGGTGGATATCCGTTATGGAGGGCCGGAGTATGAAACGCTCGGAGCCCTGGGTGCCAACTGCGGTGTGAACAATCTTGAGGCCCTGATGAAGGCCAACGAAATTTGTGCGCGCCATGGCATCGACACGATTTCAACAGGCGTTTCCATATCCTTTGCGATGGAATGTTATGAAAAGGGAATTTTAACCCAAAGAGACACCGACGGGCTTGAATTGACGTTCGGCAATGCCCAGGCGCTGGTTGAGATGGTTGAACGGATTGCGCTCCGCAAAGGGTTCGGAGATATACTTGCGGAAGGGACAAAACGGGCGTCAGAAAGAATCGGCAGAGGATCCTCTGAATATGCAATTCATGTCAAAGGTGTGGAACTCCCAATGCATGAGCCCCGCTATAAACAGGGAATGGGATTGCATTACAGTGTCAATGCAACCGGAGCGGATCACTGCTCCGGTGTTCAGGATGATCTGGTCAAGAAGAATCAGGTCCGGTGGGAAACGTTGCCGACGACGGAATTAAGCCTCAGGAAAGCACAGATGGTGTACGAGGTCGGCTTATGGCGTCACATGGCCAATTACATAGGGATGTGCGTTTTTGTGCCCTGGAGTCATCAGCAAATCGCAGATGCCATGGAAGCGGTTACAGGATGGCCGATGGGTTCCCGGCCGCTTGCAGATGTCGTTGACCGGGGAATCACCCTTGCGCGAATCTTCAATCTCCGCGAGGGAATTTCCAGAATGGATGACAAGCTGCCCCGAAGATTTTTCGATTCGCCGCTGGAAGGTCCGCTGAAGGACATATCCGTTGATACGGCCAAGCTGGAGATGGCTCAACGGGCTTACTACCAAATGCTGGGATGGAACGAAGCAGGAATCCCAACCCATGAGAAACTCGTGGAACTGGATATCGAATGGGCATATGGGTATATCAAAAATGAAGAAACTCAATCCTGAATACATCGAACGCGTCACGCAATTCGTAAACCATTGCCCCTATTTCGAGCTGTTGTCGATGAAGATTTTGGACGTCGGACTCGGCTTCAGCCTGCTTGAAATCCATCTTGCCGAAAAGCATCTGCAGCCGTTCGGCTTCGTTCACGGCGGGGTTTTTGCTTCGATTATCGATGCCGCTGCTTTCTGGGCGGTATTTTGCGGGATTGAAGACCAGAACGCCGGCGCCACCACCGTCGATTTAAAACTGAACTATCTTGCACCGGCGGTATCGGGCAAGCTCATCGCCAAAGGTCGTCAGATCAAACTGGGCAAAACGCTGGGATATGCCGAAACTACGGTCACCGATGAAAACAGCAGACTCCTTGCCCACGGGACCTCCACGCTGATGATCTTGCCCGGCAACGGCCTGGCTATGGATCAGCCCCTGCCGCCCAAGTTCAGCGTGTAAAGTTTCAAACGAAGGCCGCATTCGTATGGAAAAAAATAATTGACATACAAACGGAACTATCCTATATTTTTCCTGTCAGAAAGCAATGTCTTATCAAATTACCTTGACATACAAGACCGAGTTCCTTTTAGTTCAACCATGAAAAAGCAATGTCTTATCAAATCAAAAAAAAATACCCTATGACAATCGCCAAGCGTCTCTTTTTGTTCGTTCTGTTCGTATCCATCTTGAGTTACAGCAATGGATGTGCGACCTTGCCGAACGTCTCTGAAAAGATTGATGAGGCGCCGACTGCACAGAAACCTCCTCAAATCGTTTCGTCCAAAGGACTGTTATCTCCCCAAAAAAGCAAGGCTATTATGGAACGGCTGAAGCGATCGGTCGACCCGACGGACATTCTGGGACGCCACACTGCCGTGGTAGAATCGGTCACCGAAAGCCCGCTGACGAAGGGGAACAAAGCCACTCTGCTCGCCGACGGTCAGGCTACCTATGCCGCAATGTTCAAAGCACTACAGAAGGCCAAAGACCATATCAACCTTGAAAGCTATATCATTGAAGATGATGAAACAGGCCGCAAATTTGCCGATCTGTTGCTGCAAAAACAGGCGGAAGGTGTTCAGGTAAATATCATTTACGACAGCGTGGGAAGTTTAAAAACGCCCGAATCCTTTTTCAAACGCTTGCGGGACGGGGGAATTCAGGTTGTCGGATTCAATCCGATAAATCCACTGAAGGCCCGGGAGGAATGGGGACTGACACACCGGGACCACCGCAAGATTTTGATAGCCGACGGCAAAGTCGCCATTATCGGGGGCATTAACATCAGCAAGGTTTATTCGAGCAGTCCTCTCAGATGGAAACAAAACGAAAAGGCGCCAATTCGCTGGCGTGACACAGACATTCAAATTGAAGGCCCGGCCGTGGTTGAATTCCAGAAGCTCTTTCTTGACACCTGGCTGAAGCAGAAGGGACCGAAACTTTCCGAACGGAACTATTTCCCTGATCTGAAAGAAGCGGGTAATGCCTTGGTGCGAGTGGTCGGCAGCACCCCAGGAGAGACCAACAGGATCCCTTTTATTGTATATGTGTCGGCCATCACTTTTGCAGAACATTCAATTCACATGACGAATTCCTATTTTATCCCTGACGAACAGATCGTAAAGGCCCTTACGGATGCTGCTGAGCGCGGTGTTGACGTAAAGATCATTCTCCCCGGGACCACCGATTCTCAGTTGGCATTATATGCACAGAGGTATTATTATTCCGAGCTTTTGAAATCGGGAGTGAAGTTATACGAGCACAGCACTTCCCTGCTGCACGCGAAAACCGCGGTGGTCGACAAGGTCTGGTCAACAGTCGGCTCAACCAACATGGACTCCTTGAGCTTATTAAGCAATGACGAGGTGAATGCGGTTATCCTGAGTCAGGAGTTTGCCGTCGAAATGGAGAAGATGTTTGTCAGGGACCTTGCGGATTCCAGGCAGATTCAATGGGATGAGTGGAAAGAAAGGCCTTTATTGCCCAGGATCAGGGAGTGGTTTGTGAATTTATTTTCCCGTTGGATGTAAGATAACCCTATTCATCGTTCATAGCCTTTTCAATAAAAGCGCCGGAATCTGCAGCAGCGGAGATTACGGACAAATCAATATGGGTAAATAGCGGGAAATGGTCGGAGGGGTAATATTTTTTCCATCGCGGTTGAATAATTTTCGCGGCTTGGACCTGGGCAGAAGAGGGAACAAAAATATAGTCCAGTTTGAACCGGAAAAAAAATCTGCGAAACCCGTGAAAGGTAACGACATTTCGATCATTTGGATATCGTACCCGAAAGGTGTCCATTAATGGTTCGGGGTTTAATACACTCCCTTTTGTTCTGATTCTTAAAGGAATTTTACCTTTTAAATATTGTATGGGCGTACTCCTTTCTCTGGCATTAAAATCACCTGTCAGTACAAAAGGGTCCGGAGAAGACCGCGTATGAATAAACTGGGTCAAAAAAGCAACGCTATTTTTTCGCGACCGCCGGGAAATATGATCCAAATGAACATTATAAAAATAAAAAGCCTGCTCTGAGTCTTTTTCAATCAGCCGCGCCCAAGTACAGGTTCGCGGGATGATGTTCCCCCACCCCTTTGACCCCGGGATATCGGGTGTATCTGAAAACCAGAAGGTGCCCTCCGCAGATGGGGCGAACCGCACCGCATCATAAAAAATGGCCGTATGCAACCCTTTGCTGCCGCCCAAATTTCCAATGCCAACCTTCTCATATCCGGGCAGCATGGTGCGGATCTCTGATATTTGAAAGTCCAACGCTTCCTGTAGGCCCAAAACATCCGGGCGATAATGATTCAAGAGTTCACGCACCCGGTTACGACGGAATATCCAGTGATTTTTACCGTCTTTCGCCGTCCCGCGCCGAATATTAAAACTCATGACATTCAAGTTCAATCCGGTATTGGGCATCAGATTAGAAAAAGAATCCATTTCGGCTTTTGGAATTCTTCGCAGGGGATTGAAACCCCAAAGCAAAACGACTGGCTGCCAAA
>Ga0209638_1000482_pt1 | contig 26076 bp, 22 predicted proteins | sample BarGraNGADG00211_FD_184490 | JGI IMG/M metagenome (GOLD analysis project Ga0209638, IMG submission 184490) | Arctic peat soil microbial communities from Barrow, Alaska - Barrow Graham LP Ref core NGADG0002-211 (SPAdes) (version 2) | ecosystem: Environmental > Terrestrial > Soil > Wetlands > Peat...
GAGCCGCTGCGCCGGGAGGCGAGACGCCGGCCGTGCGGTGTCGCGCACACCCGGGTCCTCGACCGGTCGAGCGCGACCGGGCGGCTCGATCTCCACCGCAGGTACGGCTGCCGCCCTCGGTTTCGGCGCGGGCGCTTCTGCACGGGCGGTAGGCGCGCTGAGCATGCCCGCGTCCGGGAGCTCCGCCTCCGGAGCCCGACGCGCAGGCCGTGCGGGCGGCGCAGGCGCGAAGGCCGGCGGCGCAGCCGTGACGGCCTCGGCGTGCGTCGGTGCAGCGGGAGGCTCAGACGGCGAGGCGCCGCGCGTGCCCCGGTCGGCCGGCAGACGCGCTACCGCGCCGAGAGCCGGCTCGTGTGAGAAAAGCCGGCGCGGCGGTCTGAGCGACGGCGCGGCAACCGCGCCGGCGCCGCCTCCGAGCGCCGCGAGATACCCGACGCGCCTCATACGAACGCATACTCCCCGCGCGCCATTGCCGCATAGCTCCCTCGACGGCGGCGCCCCAGCGCGAGGATCGCGTCCTCCGACCAGTGATACGCCAGCGCGAGCTCGTGTACCTGCGCGAACAGATCGGTCGAGGCGTCGCGCAGCTCTTCGAGCACGTAGCTCAGCGGCTCGAAGCGCAGGTCGACGGTTCGTCCGCACGAAGGGCACCTGCCGCTCAACTCGCCGTCAAGGCGCGGCGCGAGTGCCTCGAGGGCGCGGTCGATCCGCCGCGCGACGACTGCGGAGGGATCGGGCGGGCGGACACAGCGCTCGACGATCGTCGCCGGCCCGAGACCCTCGAGCGCCTCCAACAGGTCGGCGACCGCCGGGATTCTGAACTGCACGTCCGTGCCGCGGAGGCCGAACCAGCCGGGTTCGCACTCGGTGGCGCCGCGGAACCGCCTCGGCCGGTGATGGTCGAGATACGCCGGGATGTTGAACGCGACGTCGATCGGCTCGTCGCAGCCGGTCGCCGGGCAGAGCGCCTCCGTGCGGATCGTGTTGCCGAGCCAGGTGCGGCGAATCAGGAGTGCAGCCGCGCCGAGGTCGACGGCGGGGAGCGCTGACCAGTCGATCGCCCGGCCCGCCGGATCGGTCGCAACCCGGGCCGCGAGGGCCAGGATCGTTGCCGCAGCCGGCCCGGCGCTCTCGAGCACGAGCAACTCGTCTTCGCCGGTGGGCTCGCGCAGCCATACCTGCCTACCGCTGACCGGAAGCACTCCGGCTGCGGTCACTACTTCTCCTTCTGCTCAGCGAGCGTGGTGTCGCGCTCCCAACCTTCGTTCTCGACCTTGATGTGCTCGATTGCAATCGCATTCGCGCCTGCGTCCAGGTCAGGAAGGGCCTGAAACTCGGAGACCCAGCAGCGGTGAACGATGTAGCGATGAACGGGCTGCGCTTCCTCGTTCAGAAGGACGATGCTGATCTCCTTGCGAAGCAACGCAAGCGACGTCGACGCGGAACCGGTCTTGAGTACCTGGGCCGCGTTCGCCCAGTCCTCGAAGTCGGAGTCGAACGTGACTCCGCGCTCCATCGTGATCGGCTCGTACTTCGTGCGACCGAGGCCCTTGAGGATGATCGGGTCGCCGCCTTCCTTGTACTCGATCACGTCGGAGGACCGCTTCAGCGCGCTGACCTTGCTCACCGCGGCGACCGGCGTCGTGCTCTTGCCGAAGTAGACGAGGAAGCGGTACGTCTTGTACGGGTCGAAGCGGTCGATGTTGACGGTGAATGGCTTGCCCATGCCCGGTCTCCTCTAGCTCTGTGTTTGTCCGGCGAGCTGCGCGATCTGAACCACGACGAACTCGGCCGGCTTGAGCGGGGCGAAGGCGACGAGGATGTTCACGACGCCGTTGTCGATGTCGGCCTGCGACGTCGTCGTGCTGTCGCACTGAACGTGGAACGCTTGATCGGCCGTCGCTCCCTGGAACGCGCCCTGCCGGAACAGGCCGAGCATGAACGCCTGTATCTCTTGCGTCAGCGCATTCCAGAGCGGAATGTCGTTGGGCTCGAAGATCGCCCAGCCCAGGCTTCCGTACAACGACTGCTCGAGGAAGAGCGCCATCCGCCGCACGGCGACGTACTTCCATTGCTCGTACGCCGGGTTCTCGAACACGAGCGTGTGAGCGCCGAAGACCACGCTGCCGATGCCGGGGAACGTGCGCAGGCAGTTGACGCCGAGCATGTTCAGCACGCCCTGCTGCGGGTCGGTCATCTTCCCCGACGGAACGACGCCGTTCGTGCCGAGGATCGTCGTCTCGAGCCCGGCCGGCGACTTCCAGACGCCCCTGTTGTTGTCTTCCCTCGCGAAGATCCCGGCGACGAAGCCGCTCGGCGGCGACGACGCAGGGGCTCCGGTCACGAGGTCGGTCGTCTGGAGATACGGGAAGTAGATGGCGCCGTTCGCGCTCACCGGCGGCGCCGGAGTGACCGGACTGTTTGACGCGGTCCCGTTCCAGATGTCCGCCATCGGCGCGGGATTCGGAGGAGCATCGGGGAGCCGCGCGGCGAGGCTGTCGGCGACCGCGGTCGCCGGCGGGTCCATGATGAAGAACGCCCGCTTCGACTCGCAGTAGGCGAGCGCTTCCGCAAGCGCGGTCGTGTCCGTCAGCCCCGGCAGGACCATCAGGTTGAAGATCGACACCTTGTCGAGCGGGGCGTTCGCCGCAAAGACGGGCGCGAACGCCGTCGGGTCGATGATCGTCCAGCCGTCGGTGGGCACGGCCGAGTACGTGAACGAGGCCGAGGCGGCGACGGAGCTGTAGTCCGTCGGCAGCGTGCCCTTGGGCGTGACGACAGCGAGCGCCGAGCGTGCGTTCACGGTCGTGGCGATGTCGGCGATCGCGACGCGGCGATAGGTCTCGACGGTCGTGCCGTAGACGATCGTCAGGTCGGCCGTGTCGTTGGTCGTGGTGACGGTGATGATGTTGCTGACCGTGAGCGTCATCGCAAGCCCAACGGCGGGCGGGCCCGCCAGCCCGACGGGCTGCAGCGCGGTGAAGGTGAACCCATTGGCGCTCGTGCCGAGCGCGGCTTGCGCCGGAAGCACCTTCTTGCCCGTGTCGTTCGCGGGCGGCACCTTCGTCTGGTCGAAGTAGTTTCCCGCCTGGAGGGCCACGACGTAGGCGTTCGAACCGCCGTTCATGAAGAACTGAAATACCGCTTGTCCGACGTAATCCAGCAGGAACGGGCTGGTGAAGAACCCGCCGAAGTAGGCTTGGTAGTCGGCGAAGCTGAATAGCTCGACCGCCGCGCCGAAGGGCGGCGGCGTCGCCGCCGGGGCGGCCTGCCAGAACGGGTTCGTGTAGCCGATGAACACCGTCACGGACGTCGGCGCCGGCGTCACGGAGTGATTCGCGCTCGGGAGTTCCTCGATATAGACGCCTGGATAACTGGTCGTTACGGGCAACTACGTCTCCTCTCCGCCCGCCGGCCGAGACAGGGCTGTCGCCTCTCGGAGCCGGCTGTGTACGTCTCTCTCCGACCCGCGACTCGCTGGAAGGCGAAGGCGACAGCCGGCATCCGGTCGAACGTTCGTTGACCGTCGTCACGCCACCGTCACGTCAGCGTCAAGCCGGTTCGCGTACGAGTTGACTTGCGTGTGGGGTCCGTGGCATAACCCCTGTCCAGCGACAGAGGATCGGCCGGGCATGGTGGAACTCGGATCGTTCCTGCGGCAATTGGTGTTGCGACAGTCCCGTCGGCCTGTGCCAGACGACGGTGACGACGTCGCCAGATGAAGGTCGGAGACCTTCACGAAGCTCGTGCTCTCGCCGGGCGCGGGAGCACGAAGACCGAGCTCACGCTCGGGCTTCTCCACGGTTTCCGCCTCGAGCGGAACGGCCTTGCGCTCCAGTTGCCGCTCGGCGTCCAGCGGCTGGTTGCGTTCCTCGCCGTGCACAACCGGCCGCTCCACCGTCTATTCGTCGCCGGCAGCCTGTGGATCGACAGCAACGAGGAGCACGCGAACGCGAATCTCAGGACAGCGCTATGGCGACTGCGGCATCTCGGCTTTCCGCTCGTCGAGGCGACGCGCAGCCATCTCGCGCTCGCGCCCGATGTGCTGGTCGATCTGCACGAGTCGGCCGCCCGCGCCCGGCGGGTGCTGCGGCACGAGCGGTCGTCGACGCCGGAGGACGTCGACGCGATGCTGTTCGGCGGCGATCTCCTCCCCGACTGGTACGACGACTGGCTGCTGATCGAACGCGAGTGCTTCCGCCAGCTCCGGCTCCATGCGCTCGAGATGCTCTGCGAAGATCTCGCCGCCGCGGGCGCGTACGCGGCGGCGGTCGAAGCAGGCCTCGCGTGCGTCGCCGCCGAGCCGCTGCGCGAGAGCTCTCATCGCGTGCTGATCAATGTCCACCTCGCAGAAGGCAACCGCGGTGAAGCGATGCGTCAGTACTGCCTCTTTCGCACGCTCTTGCTCGACGAGCTCGGGCTCGAGCCGTCGCCTGCGCTCCAGCGCGTGGTCGAATCGCTTCCGATTGGTGACGAATCGGTGACGCGCCGACGGTAGAACTCCGGGTCAGTGTCTGCCACTGCGAGCGAACGCACGGGGGTCATCGTGGTTCGTGTGTGGACCGAGGACGAGGACTTGCCGCGGGCGCGCATCACGGGCTCGAGCAGCCTCTCCTTCGAGGAACGGACGATCGCCGTCGCAGCGGGCGTCGAGGAGATCGTTGCAGCGGTTCGCAACTGGCTCGAGGAGTTCCTGGCGCGCTCTCCGAACTAGGACGGCGTGCCGCTCACGGTTTCTTGTCGCGCATGTACCCCTGCAGCGTCAGCTCGGCGACGAGCGTGTCGATCTGCTTGATCGCGAGCGCCGCGAAGGCGTCGACCGTCTTCGTGTCCTTCGGGTCGGTGAACGTCGAGACGACCGTGTCGAGCGTCTTCTGCCCGGCGGCGCTCGGCTTCGGCGTGTAGTCCCAAACCGCTTTGAAGTACGGCTCGAGGTCGGCCGGCGTGCCGATCAGCTTCGCAGCCGCCTCGAGATTGCTGTAGGACTGCGCGACCGCCGCCTGCATGAGCTGCAGCGTCTTCGGGCTCTTCGACAGTGTCTCGTCGCCGGACAGATTCCATGTGTCGCCCTTTGCGTTCGTCACCTCGAGCGCCTTGCTCGGATCGTTGATCGACTCGTTCAGCTGGTCGTGAATCAGGCGTGCAAACGCGTTGAAGAACAGGTCGGGCTTCGAGTCGGCCATCTGGTAGATGAACTCCGAGAACCGCTGTTCGCTGACCGGGCCCCAGGCGGCTTCCTTCAACTCCTTCTTCGCCATCAGCGCGGCAACGGTCGGATCCGCCAGGACCTGGTGCGCGACGCCCTTCGTGAATGCCGACTCCTTGAAGATCAAGCCGCTGAAGGACTGCGTCTTCCACGTCGTCTTCGCCTTGTCCATCGCGTCGTCTTTGTTCACGAGATGGCCGGCCGAGAAGGCGTCGGTGAGGAAGTGCGCCGCGAAGCCGTTGAGCACCGTTGCTTCGTCGGGAACTCCGGTCTTGCCGCCCGCCGTCGAGGCGATCGTCGCCTCGATCGCCTGCTGGTGGTACTTGCGCCACTCCGACCTGTTGTCGCCTTTTGCGCCCGATGCGCTGCTCGCGCGCGGTGCGAAGTGCGTGTCGTTGCGCTTTGCAAGCTCGAGGTACTGCTGGTCCTTCGGGCGTTTCGCGGTCGCGGCCGCCCACTCGGTGTTCGAGACGGGCGTTCCGCCTTTCCCGGAGTAGAACTTCTTGTCGCGCTCGATGAGCGTGACCAGTGCCTGCAGCTCCGCGGCGGGAGCCTTGTAGATGTCCTCCGGTTTCTCGTACAGGTCGCCGAGCGCGATCAGGTCGCCCTCGTCCATGGTCACGCCGTTGATCGTCACCTTGCGCGTTGCCTCGCCCGCCTGCGCGTGCTCGCCGCTCTCGTAGCGGTGGAGGACGGGCTCGCCCCGCTGCGCGACATGCGCAAGCTCGTGCGCGAGCACCTGAAATCCGGTCGGGCCTGTCGGCCCCGGCGCGAGCACGACGTCGCGGCCGGCCGAATAGCCGTGCGCGCCGACGGCGTCGGCCGATGCGGACGCGAGCTCACCCGTGTGGACGCGCACGTCTCGGAGGTCGTCGTGGAGCGTCGCCTCGAACCAGTTGCGCACGGGCTCGTCGAGCGGCCGCCCGTCTGTGCGCAGCGCCTGGTGCACGATCGGCGGCGCGACTGCGGGTGCATGCTGCCCTCCGCTCGGCGGCGGCGGAGCGTCTGCGATCGATGCGGCCGTACGCGTTGCGTGCTGCTCGGCCGGCTCCGCAGGATCTGCGACCCGCAGCGCGGCGGGTCCCGCCGGCGCGGTCGTCGCGCCGAGGACCGGCACGTGCGACGGACGCTGTGGCCCGCGGCCCGCCCGTTGCCGGGTCGGCGCCGACACGGTCGGCGTCGCAGCCGTCCGCGTCGGAGCGACGTGATCGGTGCTCTTCGGAGCCGATGCGAGGGCGACGCTCTTCGCCATCAGAGCCGTGAACCGTAACGAACGAGGTGGTCGGTGTCGACCCGCGCCTCGGGACGGCCGGCTCGGGCGGGGCGGTGCAGGGATTGTTGCTCCCGGGCGGGCCGGCTCTCTCGCCGGCTTGGCCTCGATCGTCGGCGAAGCAATCATGCGTGTGCCGCAAACACGATTCCGCTGAGGCGACTCTGCGTGGTGCGCGTCACCGCACCGTCAACGGACACGCCGCCCAGCTGGGGAATCTCGGATCGGCCCCCAGAACCTCGTCCCAGATGCACGACCGCGACCTAGTCGAGGCGGAACACCTCTTGGAGTGAGGGCGGGCCCCCGTCCGGGACGCGCTCTTCGAGGAAGTGGGCCATGCCGTCCTGCCAGCGCGTCGAGACGTCTTGCTGCGCGAGGTATCGCTCTGCGGCGGCGAGGTCATCCGCCTCGAAGTAGCCGAACATCCGGTTGCCGTCGCGAAAGATCGTGTAGTTCCGGATCCCCGCACCGCGGAGGGCGTCGAGCATCTCCGGCCAGACTTCTCGGTGAGCACGAACGTACTCCTCGATCTTCTCCGGGCGGACTGAAAGAACGAATGCGGTTCGCTGTGTCATGACGACTCCTTGACGACGAGGACGACAAGGTTTCGGGGGCCGTGAACGCCCTCGACGCGGCTGAGCTCGATGTCCGAGGTGGCCGAGGGCCCGGAGATGAACGTGATCGGTTGCCGTTCGAGGCGGTCGGCGGCAAGCGTCGCCAGCGCTTCCGGCAGGAGCTCGACGATCTGCGGCTCTCGCACGACGCAGACGTGAAGATCAGGGACGAGCGTGAGCGAGCGCCGGCCTTCGTGCCGGCCGGCCGTGAGAACGATGGTGCCGGTTTCGGCGATCGCAGCCGTGCAACCGGTCAGCACGCCGTCGACCGCGTCGAGGTCGGCCGCTGAAAGACCGTGGTCGTCGACGAGCTCGACATCCGTGCCGCGCCAGGCTGCGGGAATCCCGGGAGGGACGACGAGCCTCCGGGCGTCGTGGGAGATACAGACGGACGAAATCAGCGTCGGTAGGTCTGCCTCGTCGGCGCGGTGGACCTCGGCGCGATACTCGCCGACTCGGCGGCAGAAGAGGTCGATGCGCCCCTGGTCGGAGAGGGTTCCCGCGCGCCGGTACTCCCCGGCCGGCGGCTCCTCGGCGGAGGACGCACCAACAGCGGTGGCGATCCGTTGCAGGATCTCCTCGCGTGCGCCGCTCATCGGTGCTCGCGCCCCCACCAGGAGCGGAAGCTCTCGGCGGCGACCGGTCTCAGGTCGCGGGTGCGCGTCCACTTCGCGAGCGGTCCGGGCAACCGCCGGATGGAGCCCTCGCGTACGAACGCTCGCTGGCCGACGCGGCCGAGCCGCTGAGCGGTCGCCAGCCGCCGCGGGCTTCCGAACAGCCAGGCGATCGAACGCATCAGGATGCGCTCCATGGCGGAAGCCTTGGCCTCGACGGCCTTCGCCCGGAGGTGCAGCAGCACGTTCGGGATGTCGATTTTGACCGGGCAGACCTCGTAGCAGGCGCCGCAGAGACTCGATGCAAAGGGCAGGGAGGCCGCGTTCTCGATGCCGAGAAGCTGCGGCACCAGGATCGCGCCGATCGGCCCGGGGTAGACCGACCCGTACGCGTGGCCGCCCGTGCGGGAGTAGACGGGGCAGACGTTCAGGCAGGCGCTGCAGCGGATGCAGTGGAGCGCCTGCCGCCCGACCTCGTCGCGAAGCACGCGGGTGCGGCCGTTGTCGAGCAGGACGACGTGGAACTCCTGCGGGCCGTCGCCGGCCGTCACGCCGGTCCAGAGCGACGTGTACGGGTTCATCCGCTCGCCGGTGGCGGAACGCGGCAGCAGCTGGAGGAAGACCTCGAGATCGGAGAAGCGGGGGAGGAGCTTCTCGATGCCGAGCACGGTTACCAGCACGGGCGGCAGCGTCGTGCACATCCGGCCGTTGCCCTCGGACTCGACCACGCAGACCGTGCCCGTCTCGGCGATGCCGAAGTTTGCGCCGCTGACCCCGACGCGCGCGGCCAGGAACCGCTCGCGCAGATAGACCCGCGCCGCCTCGGCGAGGTCGCGCGGGTCGTCGGACTCGATGCCGGGCGCGATCGTCCGCGCGAACAGGTCGCGAATCTCTGTGCGGTTGCGGTGGATGGCGGGAACGAGGATGTGCGACGACCAGTCGCCGTCCAGCTGGAGGATCAGCTCGGCGAGGTCCGTCTCCAGCGCGTGGATGCCCGCCTCGGCGAGCGCTGTGTTGAGTCCGATCTCGTCCGTGGTCAGGGACTTGACCTTCACGACCTCGTCGACGCCGTGCCGGCGGGCGACGTCGACGACGGCGGCGTTCGCCTCGGCGGCGTCGCGCGCCCAGTGCACCTGCCCGCCCGCGGCCTCGACCGCCGCCTCGAACTGCAGCAGGTACTCGTCGAGGTGCCCCAGCACGTCGGTCTTGATCGCTTTCCCGGCTTCGCGCAGCTCCTCCCAGTCGGGCAGCTCGTCGACGACTTTCGCGCGCTTTGCCCGGATCGTGTCGGTCGCATTGCGGAGATTCGTTCGCAGCTGGACGTTGGCCAGCTCGACTCGTGCTGCCTCCGGAAAGCTCGTCACGTCGACGCGAGGATCTCGGCGATGTGGACGGGTCGAACAGGGGAGCCACGGCGAGACAGCCCGCCACCGATCTGGAGCAGGCACGAGCTGTCGACGGCGGTGCAGAACGCCGCGCCGGTCGACTCGATCGCATCGCACTTGTCCGCGAGCATCGCGCTCGAGGTGTCGGCGTTCTTGATCGCAAAAGTCCCACCGAAGCCGCAGCACTCGTCTGCGCGCGGCAGGTCGACGAGCTCGAGTCCACGGACGTTGCGCAGCAGGCGCAGCGGCGCGTCGCCGACGCGCGTCACGCGCAGCGAATGGCACGTCGAGTGGTACGCAACGCGACCTGCAAACGACGCGCCGACGTCTTCGACGCCGAGCCGTTTCACGAGCAGCTCCGACAGCTCGAAGACGTTGTCCATTCCCAACACCTCGCGCACTGTCCCGACGCACGACGACGACGGTGACACGACCGCCTCGTAGTCGCCGAAGATCTCGGCGAACCGGCGGCCCAGCTGCTGCGCCTCATGCGCATAGCCGCTGTTCATGTGCATCTGGCCGCAGCAGGTCTGCTCAGCCGGGAACACGACCTCGTGGCCCAGCCGCTCCAGCACCTGCACGGTCGCGCGCCCGGCCTCGGGGAACAGCGTGTCGCCGATGCAGGTCACGAAGAGGGCGATGCGCACGCCGGCCTACTCGTCACAGCTGTTCGTAGGCGCTCTCGACGGAAGCGGTGCCCCGGTCGCGAGCGAGGGCATCTCCGTAGCCTCCGTCTCGGAACGCGGCGACGGGATCCTCCGCAACGCCGAGCTGCGCTCGAAAGCGGCCGAGCAGCGGGCGCACGTCCGTCTCGAACGCCTCGAGCAGAGTCCGGTGGCCGCCGAGTACGTCACCGGCGAGCTGCGCCTCCGTGAGCCGCTTCTCGTCGACGAGCAGCGCCTTCGCGTACGCCGTCTGGATGTTCATGACCGACTGAATCATCGCGTCGATCTTTCCCTCGATGTTGTGTGACTGGTCGATCATGAACGCAACGTTCTCGGCTCCGCCCGCGGCGATCTCGCGCATGATCCGGAACAGCTCGAACGGGTCGATCGACCCGACGATCAGGTCGTCGTCGGCGTATTTGCGGTTGTTGAAGTGGAAGCCGCCCAGCAGCCCTTCCGCGAGCAGCACCGCCACGATCTGCTCGACGTTCGTTCCCTGTGGATGGTGGCCGGTGTCGACGAGGACCTGCGCTTGTGGGCCGAGGCGCTGACAGAGCATTGCGGCCGTTCCCCAGTCGGGGAGGTCCGTGCTGTAGAAGCCCGGCTCGAAGAACTTGTACTCGACGAGCAATCGCGTGCTGGGCGGCAGCAGGCCGTAGAGCTCCTCCAGTCCCGCCGCGAGCCGGGCATGCCTGTCGCGCAGGTCGTCCTGGCCGGGGTAGTTCGTCCCGTCGGCGAGCCAGAGGCTGATGATCGTGGAGCCGACCTGCTGCGCGATCTCGATGCACTCGCGGCAGTGCTCGAGCGCCTGCGCGCGCACGCGCGCGTCCGGGTGACAGAGGCTCCCGAGCCGGTACGCGTCGTCTCCGAACAGATTCGGATTGATCGCCCCGATCCGGACGCCGCGCTCGGACGCGTAGTCACGCAGTGCCGGCCAGTCGTCGACGCGGTCCCACGGGATGTGCAGCGCGACCGACGGGCAGCAACCGGTCAGGCGGTGGACGAGTGCCGCGTCGTCGATCCGCTCCCAGACGGTGCGGGCCGCGCCGGGCCAGGGGTAGACGTGGAAGCGCGTGCCGGAGTTCCCGTAACCCCAGGAGGGGGTCTCGATCTCGAGCGCGGCAAGCTTGGAGCGGACAGCGTCGTCGCTCATACGGGGCGATTCTGACGCATCCGTGACGAAATTACGAGCTGCCTTCGTTTCGAGGAGTTTCGTAAGTGGTTCGGAGGTATTGACTTGCCCGAATCGCTGGCGTAAGGTCGCGCGCATCGACGGATCAGAGAATCTCCGTAATCTGACACAGCAGGAGCGCATGCAGCACGTGCTCCACCTGCTCGAAAGTCGCGATTACGTTCAGGTTGCGGAACTTTCGGAAGCCTTCGCTGTTTCGGAGGTGACCGTGCGCAGCGACCTGACCACGCTCGCGCGGCAGGGCCTCGTCGCGCGGATCCGAGGCGGCGTACGGGCGTTGCAGCTCGGGCAGTCGGAGGTCGGGTTCGATCTACGGCTCCGCCTGGAGGTCGAGCGCAAACGGGCGATCGCGCGTGCCGCGGCCGCGATGGTGGACGAGGGTGAGGCCGTCGCGCTCGACGCGAGCACCACGGCGTACTACCTCGCCCTCGAGCTCCGCTCGAAACGGGAGCTCGTGGTCGTCACGAACGGTCTGCTCGTCGCGACCGCGCTCGCCGATGCGCCCGGGATCACCGTGCTCGTGACCGGCGGGACGTTGCGACTCTCCGCAATGTCTCTTGTCGGTGACCTCGGCGCGGACGTCTTGCGGACGACGCGCATCAACAAGGGCTTTCTCGGAGCACGCGGATTGAGCATCTCGCGCGGTCTGATGGACCTCAACCCGGACGAGGTCCGGATCAAGCAGGAGATGGCCGATGCGTGCGAGCAGGTGTTCGGCATCTTCGACGGCACGAAGTGGCATCGGAGCGCGCTGCTTGCATTCGTCCAAGTCGAGGACCTCGCCGGGATCGTGACGGACTCGAGCGCGCCGATCGCCGAGGTGGAGGAGTGGCGCGCTGCAGGCGTCGACGTAATGACGGTCGATCCTGGACCGCGCGAGCCGCCGCCCCTGCGGCCGCGCGATCTGCGTCGAGCCGTCCGAAACGACGAGGCCGGCGGCTGATGGGGACGTTCGCTGCGATCGACCTCGGCGCTCAGAGCGGCCGGGTCGCCGTCGGCCGCTTCGATGGTGAGCACCTGAGGGTCTCGGAGGTGCATCGCTTCCCGAACGTCTCGGTCAGAACGCGCGACACGCTCAATTGGGACATCCTGCGCCTCTACCAGGATGTGATCGACGGTCTGCGTGCTGCCGCGCGTGAGGCCGGCCGCATCGATTCGGTTGGCACCGATGCCTGGGCCGTCGACTTCGGTCTTCTCGATGCGCACGGCCGTCTCGTGCAGAACCCGGTCCACTACCGCGACGACCGTCGCACCCGCGCCATGGAAGGCGTGCTGGCGAAGGTACCCGCGCGGGAGCTCTACGAGCGCACGGGGATCCAGCTCATGCCGATCAACACCGTGTTCGAGCTCGGCGCGATGGCCGCCGAGCGCGATCAGGCGCTCGAAGTCGCGGAGACGTTGCTCTTGATTCCCGACCTCATGCACTATTGGCTCTGCGGCGCACGCACGTCGGAGTTCACGAATGCGACGACCACCCAGTGCTTCGATCCGCGCACCAGTGGCTGGGCTGTCGACTTGCTCGAGCGGCTCGACATCCCGACACGGCAGCTGCCCGAAGTTGTCCAGCCGGGGACGACGCTCGGGCGGCTGAGCGACGGCGTTGCCGGTGAAACGCAGCTCGGAGCTGCGGTCGTGGTCGCCGTCGGCACCCACGACACCGCGTCCGCTGTCGCCGGGGTGCCGTTCCGCCGGCCAAGCTCTGCGTTCATCAGCGCCGGCACATGGTCGCTCGTCGGGGTCGAGGTGCAGCAGCCCGTGATCACCGACGCGAGCTTTGCAGCGAACCTCACCAACGAAGGTGGCGTCGGTTCGACCTTCCGGCTGCTGCGTAACGTCGCCGGGCTGTGGCTCGTGCACGAGTGCCGTCGCGTCTGGGCCCTCGAGGGTCACGACTACTCCTTCGACCAGCTCGTCGCGCTCGCGAAGGAAGCACCGGCGCTGCAGTCGTTGATCGAGCCGAACGACCCGGCGTTCGCCGACCAGGGCGACATGCCGGCGCGCGTGCGCGCGTTCTGCGCGCATACGGGACAGCCGGAACCTGTCGAGCCGGGCGCGGTCGTCCGCTGCATCCTCGAGAGCCTTGCTCTCAAGCACGCGCAGACGATCGATGTGCTCGCTTCCGTTACCGGCGTCGCGCCGGCGGAGATTCATCTCGTCGGAGGCGGCGCCCGCAACGAGCTGCTCTGCCGCTGGACCGCAAGCGCCGCAGGCGTCCCCGTCCTTGCCGGACCCGAAGAAGCAACCTTGCTCGGGAACCTCCTCGTCCAGGCGATGTCCCTTGGGGAGATCGCGTCGGTCCGAGAAGGACGCGAGGTCGTGCGCGCATCGTTTACGCCGACGCTCTACGAGCCGCAGGACGCGGCCGAATGGGAAGCGGCGAGAGAGCGGTTCGACACAGGCGTCGCCCTGCCGACGCTGGAGGTGAGGGCTTGAGCGACGTCGCAGATGCGCTGCGCGGGATTCCGGCGCCGGAGGACAGGTGGGACGACGCGATCGGTGCGGGGCTCGAAGGACTCGAAGCGCTCGTCTATCGCTCCAATCTCCTCGGCTCGGACCGGGCGCTCGCCAATCAAGGTGGAGGCAACACGTCCTCGAAGGGCACGGCGGTCGACCATGCCGGGACAGAGCGGCGCGTCCTCTGGGTGAAGGGCTCCGGTACGGATCTCGCATCGATCACACCCGCCGGCTTTCCGGCGCTGCGCCTCGACGAGATCCTGCCGTTGCGCGAACGCGAGTCGATGGACGACGCGACGATGGTCGAGTACCTCCTTGCTTGCGGCCTCGTGTCGAACCAGCCCCGGCCGTCGATCGAGACGCTACTGCACGCGTTCCTTCCAGCGATGCATGTCGACCACACGCACCCGGACGCGATCATCGCGCTGACCTCTTCGCCGGAAGGGCACAGCCTCGCCGAGGAAGCGTTCGGCGCCGAAGCGGTCTGGCTCGACTACCAGCGTCCGGGCTTCGAGATGTCCAAGCGGATCGCGGAGCTGCTCGCTGCGAATCCTTCTGCGCGTGCCGTTCTGCTCGAGAAGCACGGTCTCGTGACGTGGGGCGAGACGCCGGAGGAGAGCTATCGCGGCACGATCGAGTTCGTCACGCGCGCCGTCCGTGCGCTCGAGCGTGCCGGCGAGGGGCGGTTCGGCCTGGGCGGCAACAAGGTCGCGGAGCTCGGGGACGGTGAAGCACAAGCCCTCCTCGCGCTGACCCTTCCCGTGCTCCGCGGCGCTCTCCTCGGCGACGCGGACGGCATCGTCCTCGAGGTCGACCGCAGCCCGGAGGCTGTCGCATTCGCCTCGTCGGCTCGCGCGCCCGAGGTGAGCCAGATCGGCGCGCCGTGCCCCGACCATCTGATCAACACCAAGCACAAGCCGCTCGTCGTCGCGTTCGACCCGGAGATCGACTCCGCGCCCGAGCTCGCCGAGGCGCTCCGGACGGGCGTCGAGAACTACTCCGTGTGGTATCGCGGCTACTACGAGCGGAACCTCGACGAGGAAACCGGCCAGTTCCCGATCGACCCGGCGGGGCCGCGCGTCGTGCTGATCCCGGGCGTCGGCATCGTCACGAGCGGCATCGACGCGGCGAAGGCGCGCACCGCACGCGATCTGTACCACCGCGCGATCGCCGTGCAGGACGCCGCGGATGCGATCGGCGGCTTCCGGTCCCTGAGCGAGAGCGAGGCGTTCGCGATCGAGTACTGGCCGCTCGAGCGATACAAGCTTGCGCAGGCACCTCCGCGAGGCGAGCTTGCCGGCCGCGTGGCACTGATCACGGGAGGCGCCAGCGGTATCGGGCGCGCGACCGCGCGCCTGCTCGCCGAGCGCGGCGCGCATGTGGTCGTCGCCGACCTGAACGCCGATGGCGCGAGGGAAGTCGCCGACGAGCTCGTGGCCGCCCATGGCCTGCGGCGGTCGATTGCCGTCGCGACGGACGTCACCGACGAGGCCGCCGTGGCGGAGATGCTGCGCAGGACGGTGCTCGAATACGGCGGTCTCGACATCCTCGTCGCGTCGGCCGGACTCGCAACCAGCGCACCGGTGACGGAGACGACTCTCGACGAGTGGGAGCTCAACTTCGCGGTGCTGGCCCGCGGCTACTTCCTCGCCGCCCGTGAGACGTTCCGCGTGCTCATCGAGCAGGGGCGGGGCGGCTCGCTCGTGTTCGTCGGATCGAAGAACGCGCTTGTCGCCGGAGCGAACGCGGCGGCGTATTCCTCAGCGAAGGCGGCTTCGCTCCACCTCGCCCGCTGCCTCGCCGAAGAAGGCGGCGCGCACGGGATCCGCGTCAACACCGTCAATCCGGACGCGGTCATTCAAGGCTCGAGCATCTGGTCGTCGGACTGGAAGGCTGAACGCGCCAGTACCTACGGCGTGACCGAGGACGGCCTCCAGACCTTCTATCGCGGCCGGACGAAGCTCGGAGTCAACGTCTATGCCGAGGACGTCGCGGAGGCGATTGCGTTCTTCACCGGCCCGCGCTCGGCCAAGTCCACCGGAAATGTCATCAACGTCGACGGCGGCGTCACGGCCGCGTACCCGCGGTGATGCGTAGGAGGCGCATCAGACCTCGGTTCGTTAACCCTCGAGGAACTCGAAAGGATCAGGCTATGAGGAAGCGCAAGTGGGTCGCGGCTCTCGTTGCGACAGCGGTCGTGTCAGGCGTCGCCGTGGCGGCTGCGCTGGCCGCGCCGAGCCGCCCGGCGGCAGGCAAGACGTACTACTACATCCCGAAGGACACGCTCAATCCGTACGAGGTGATCGCCGATCACGGCGGCAAGCTCGCCCTCACCGCGCTCGGCGACACGCAGGTCGTGTCCTCGGGCACGGAGGACACCGCCGCCGCACAGCAGCCGGCGATCCAGGCTGCAATCCAGGCGCACGCGGCCGGCATCGTCATCGCCGGCAACGACCCGCAGGCCGTGTGTCCGGCGCTCAAGCAGGCTCAGGCGCAGGGTACGAAGGTCGTCGCCTTCGACTCGGATGTGAACTGCCGCTCGCTCTTCATCAACCAGGCAGACACCGCGACGATCGGCCGGAGCCAGATCCAATTGCTGGGGAAGCTGATGCACTACACCGGCGAGTTCGCGATTCTCTCCGCGGCCTCGACGGCCACGAACCAGAATGCGTGGATCAAGTACATGCAGCTCGAGCTGAAGAAGCCGCAGTACAAGAACATGAAGCTCGTGAAGATCTACTACGGAAACGACAACCCGGCTCAGTCGCGGCAGGCGACAGTGAGCATGCTGCAGGCGTATCCGAACCTGAAGGGGATCGAATCGCCCACGACGGTCGGGATCTCCTCGGCCGCGCAATACCTCTCGACCTCGAAGTACAAGAAGAAGGTCGTGATCACGGGTCTCGGCCTGCCGAGCCAGATGAAGAAGTACGTCCATGACGGCACGGTGTCGGCGTTCGCGCTCTGGAACCCCGAGGATCTCGGGTACCTCGCGGGCTACGCGGTCTCCGCGCTCGCCAACGGCACCATCAAGGGCAAGGTCGGCGAGACGTTCAAGGCCGGCAAGCTCGGCACCTACAAGATCCTCAAGGGCTCGGACGGGCGGCCGCAGGTGATCCTCGGGCCGCCGTACACGTTCACCATCAAGAACGTCGACAAGTTCAACTTCTAGGCACACAGGGGGAGGGGTGTCGCATCGCGGCGCCCCTCCCTCGTACGCAACGACCGTGACGCAAACGCATCCCGCCCCCGTGCTCTTCCTCGAGCACGCCCAGAAGAGCTTCGGCGCCGTACACGCCCTCGAGGACGGCGACATCGAGTTGTTCAGCGGCGAGGTCCACGGCCTCGTCGGCGAGAACGGTGCGGGCAAGTCGACGCTCGTGAAGATCCTGGCCGGCGTCCATCGTCCCGACGCCGGCCGGCTCGTGCTCGACGGTGAGGAGGCGATCTTCGACAACGCGAAGCAGTCGCAGGCCGCCGGGATCGCGATCATCTTTCAGGAGCCGACGCTCTTTCCCGACCTGAGCGTCGCCGAGAACATCTTCGTCGGGATGCAGCCGCTCAAGCGCTTCCGCCGCATCGACGGCCGACGGATGCGCCGCGAGGCGGCCGCCGTGTTCGAGCAGCTCGGAGTTCGCCTCGACCCCGACCGGCCCGCCCGCGGGCTCTCGATCGCCGACCAGCAGCTCGTCGAGATCGCGAAGGCGTTGACGTCGAACGCGCGCGTGATCGTGATGGACGAGCCCACCGCCGCGCTGACGACGACGGAGGTCGAGCGGTTGTTCGGCGTCGTCGAGACGTTGCGGGCGCGTGGCAACGCGGTGTTGTTCGTCTCACATCGGCTCGAAGAGATCTTCGCGGTCTGTGAGCGCATCACGGTGATGCGCGACGGACGGCATGTGCTGACGCAGCCGGTCGGCGAGCTCACGCTTCAGTCCGTCATCCGGGCGATGGTCGGCCGGGACATGGACGCCCTGTTCCCGAAGGTGTACGCCGAGCCCGGTCGCGTCGTCCTGAAGGTCGACCGGCTGACCAGCGAAGGAGTCTTCACCGACGTCTCGTTCGACGTTCGGAGCGGCGAGATCGTCGCGCTCGCCGGTCTCGTCGGCGCGGGCCGCACGGAGGTCGCCCGCGCGATCTTCGGGATCGACCGCTGGGACGCGGGCTCGGTCGAGGTCGACGGCAGGCGGCTGCCGCCCGGGTCGCCCACCGCCGCGATGGCGGCCGGGATCGCCCTCGTCCCCGAGGACCGGCGCCAGCAGGGTCTCGTGATGGACTTCTCGATCGAGCGCAACATCGCGCTCGCGTCGCTCGACCGCGTCCGGCGGGCGGGCCTGATCCCGCGTGGAGCCGAGCGGCGTTTCGCGAAGGACTGGGCGTTCCGCCTGCAGTTGAGATACGGCAAGCTGGCGAACCCGGTGTGGACGCTCTCGGGCGGGAACCAGCAGAAGGCCGTTCTGGCGAAGTGGCTCGCGCGCGAGCCCTCGCTGCTGATCGTCGACGAGCCGACGCGCGGGATCGACGTCGGGACGAAGGCCGAGGTTCACCGCCTCCTCTCCGAGCTCGCCGCGCAGGGCGTCGCGGTGTTGATGATCTCGTCCGAGCTTCCGGAGGTACTCGGCATGGCCGACCGCATCGTCGTGCTCTTCGAGGGTCGCGTCATGCGCGAGTTCGCGCGGGCGGACGCGAGCGAGGACGCGATCATGCGTGCGGCTACAGGACTGGTCGAGGAGGTCGCGTGACCGTCCTCGCCGGGGAGCGGAACGCCGTCGAGCCACCTGCGAGCTCGCACATGTTCGCGGAGCTGTTGTTCCGCTTCCGCGAGCTCGGCATCGTGCTTGCGCTCGTGCTCGTCGTCGGCGCGACCACGATCGACAATCACCTCTTCCTCAGCGCCACGAGCGTCCAGCAGTTGCTCTCGGGTGCGTCGATCATCGCGCTGCTCGCGATCGGCGAGACCGCCGTCATCGTCACCCGCAACGTCGACCTCTCGATCGGGTCGGTGCTCGGCATCTCGGCCTACGCGACCGGTGTGCTCTACGTGCACCATCCGCACGCCCCGCTCGTGCTCGTGTTCCTGCTCGCCCTCGGTATCGGCGCCGCGTGCGGGATCGTCAACGGCGCCATCGTCACGATTGCCCGTGTGCCGAGCCTCGTCGTGACGCTCGGAACGCTCTACATCATCCGCGGGATCGACGGTGCGTGGGCCGGCGGCAACCAGGTCAACGCGTCCATGCTGCCCAACAACTTCAACAAGATCGGCTACGGCACGATCGCCGGGGTCCCGTACCTCGGCATCATCGCCATCGTGGCGGTCGCCATCGCCACTTACGCAATGCGCAGCTTCCGCACCGCGCGCGACTTCTACGCGATCGGGTCGGATCCGGATGCAGCCCGCCTGGCCGGTATCCCGGTGGGATCGCGCGTGTTTCTCGCCTTCGTCGTCAGCGGGGGCATCGCGGGGATCGCCGGCGCCGTCTGGCTGTCGTACTTCGGCTCGGTCGATGCGATCGCGGGCGTCGGCTACGAGTTCCAGGTCATCACCGCCGTCGTGGTCGGCGGAGTGGCGATCTTCGGCGGCAGCGGCACCGTCCTCGGCGCCGCGCTCGGCGCGCTCCTCCTGAACACGATCAACAGTGCACTCGTCGTCGTGAACGTGTCGTCGTTCTGGAGCCAGGCCCTCGCCGGGGCGTTGCTCGTCGGTGCGATCGCCTTCGACCGGCTGATCGCGCTGCGCGTGGCGCCCGCCTTGCGTACGCGACGGAGAGCGCGTGTCTGAGCTCGATCTCAAACCGGGCGACGAGGCGTCGAGCGAGGCGCCGACGCGCCGCAGCCTTGGCGGCCTCGTGCGCTGGGAGCTGCTCCTCTTTGTCCTGCTCGGCGGAACGATCGCGTTCGGGGCCGACGTCTCCCCGTACTTCCTGCAGTCGAGCAATCTCTTCTTCATCTGCCTGAACGTCGGCGAGGTCGCGATCATGGCGCTCCCGCTGACGCTGATCGTCGTGACCGGGGAGATCGACCTCTCGGTCGGGTCGATGCTCGGGCTCAGCGGAGTCCTCATGGCCGAGCTCTTCAAGCACGGCTGGCCGATCTGGCCGGCGATGCTCGCCGCGGTCGCTCTGGGCGCTGTCCTCGGCGCCTTCAACGGCTTCCTCGTGACGCGAGTCGGCTTGCCGTCGCTCGCGGTCACGATCGGGACGCTCACGCTGTACCGCGGGATCGCGCAGGGGATCCTGCCGACGGACACGATCGGCGGTTTCCCGACCTACCTGACGAACATCGGCGTCGTGCCGATTCCGGGCACGCACGTTCCGTACTCGATCGCTTTCTTCGCAATCCTGGCGCTCGTCTTCGCCGTCGTCCTGCACGCGACGCCGCTCGGACGGGCGATCTTCGCGACGGGCGCCGGTCAGGAGGCGGCCTTCTTCGCCGGCATTCGCGTCAAGCGGATCAAGTTCGGGCTGTTCGTCCTCTCCGGGATGCTGAGCGGGTTCGCCGGCGTGCTCTGGTCGCTTCGGTTCGCATCCGCCCGCTACGACTCCGGTGTCGGGACGGAGCTCCTCGTCGTCACGATCGTGCTGCTCGGCGGCGTCTCCATCTTCGGCGGTCGCGGCACGATCGCGGGCGTGGTCGTGGCGGTGGCCGTTCTCGGCTGTCTCCAGACGGCCTTGACGGCGGACCTCATGCCGGCGCAGGATCAGAACATCGTCGTCGGCACTCTGCTCGTGGCGAGCGTCATCGTCCCGAACGGCGGCGAGCTCTACCGGCGTGCACGCGCGCGCCTGCGCATCGCGGCGGCTCGACGCAACGTCGCAGCCACGCACGTGGAGGGGCCATGAATCGGGGCGCGTCTGCGCGCGTCGGCGTGTTCGGGATCGGCCTCAGCGCGTACTGGCCGCAGTTCGAGGGCCTGCGCGAGCGGCTCGAGGGCTATCAGCGTGGAATCGAAACGCGGCTCGAGAACATGGGTGCAGAGGTCGTGTCGGCAGGGCTCGTCGACTCGGCGCAGGCCGCGCGCCGGGCGGGCGCGACGCTCGCTGCGGCGCACCTCGACCTCGTCATGCTCTACACGGCGACGTACGCGACGTCGTCGCAGGTGCTTCCGGTCGTGCAGGCCGTCAATGCGCCTGTAGTCGTCCTCAATCTGCAGCCGACGCGCACCCTCGATTACGACGGCATGACCACCGGCGAGTGGCTCGCAAACTGCTCGGCGTGCTGCGTGCCGGAGATCGCCGCCGCATTTGTGCGCGCGCGCATCCCGTTCAGGACGGTGACGGGGACGCTCCTCGACGGCGACCCCGCGTGGGACGTCCTGCGCGAGTGGCTGGACGCGGCGTACGCCGTGCACAGCCTGCGGGCCGCGCGTGTCGGCTTCCTCGGGCACACGTATCCCGGGATGCTCGACCTGTACTCGGACTTCACGCAGGTGCAAGCGCAAACGGGCGCCCACATCGAAGTGTTGGAGATCGACGACCTCGTCGAGCGAGTCGAGTCGGCCGACCCCGCAGCGATCGAGCGCAAGGGTGACGAGATTCGCGAGACGTTCGACCTCGCCGACGCCGGAGTCGACCCGATCGCGGCCGAGATCACGCCCGAGGTCTTCGAGTGGTCGGCGCGCGTCGCGGTCGGCCTCGACCGCCTGGTCGAGGACTTCGAGCTCGACGGGCTGACGTACTACTACCGCGGCGTCGGCGGGAATATCGCCGAGCGTGTCGCGGCCGGCCTGATCGTCGGCAACTCGCTGCTCACGCGTCGCGGTGTGCCTGCCTCCGGCGAGGGCGACCTGAAGACGAACCTCGCCATGCTCCTGCTCGACCGCCTCGGCTGCGGCGGTTCCTACACGGAGTTCTACGGGCTCGACTTCGACGAGGGCTTCGTCCTGATGGGGCACGACGGCCCCGGCCACCTTGCGATCTCCGACGGCCGGCCCGTGGCGCGCGCCCTCAAGCTCTACCACGGGAAAGCGGGCGCCGGTCTCTCGATCGAGATGAAGGTCAAGCTCGGCCCGGTGACGATCCTCGGAGTGACCCAGACGGCGGAGGGCCGGCTGAAGCTGCTCGCCTCCGAGGGCGAGTCGATCGCGGGGCCGACCTTCCGAATCGGAAACACGAACTCGCGGATCCGGTTCCGATCGGGGCCGACCGCGTTCTTCGACGCCTGGTGCGCCGAAGGCCCGACGCACCACGTCGCGCTCGGGGTCGGACACCAGTTGTCGCGCGTGCGCAAGGTCGCCGATCTCCTCGGGCTCGAGCTCGCCGTCGTCGAGTAGCGTGACCGTGACGTGGCGACGCAAGCGCGGTTTATCGGCAGCACCGAGATGTCGGCCGTGGTGTTGATCGAGCAGCTCGAAGAGGCCAAGTCAGTCTCGTGACGTACGCATTCCTCCCGCCGCGCGATGAGATCTGCCAGCTCATGGAGCGGATCTATCGCTACCGGATGACCACGACCTCAGGCGGCAACCTCTCGATCCGCGAGGAGAACGGCGACGTCTGGATCACGCCGGCGCGTGTCGACAAGGGAGGTTTGCGTCGCTCCGACATTGTGCTGGTGCGGGCCGACGGCACCGTCGAGGGCGAACAGCCGCCGTCGTCGGAGCTGCCGCTGCACCAGGCTGTCTACCGGGCGCGACCCGACGTGCGCGGCATCGTGCACGCGCATCCGGTTGCGCTCGTCGCGTTTAGCGTCATCCACGAGGTGCCGGACACGCGTCTCTTCCATCAGGCGTGGCAGGTGTGCGGTGCCGGCGGCTTCGCGCCGTATGCGCTGCCGGGCAGCGCGGTTCTCGGTGACGTCGTCGCCGCGACGTTTGCAGAGGGCTACGACTGCGTGATCCTCGAAAATCACGGCGTCGTGACTGCGGGCGGTGATCTGCAGGAGGCGTTCCGTCGCTTCGAGACGTTCGAGTTCACCGGCAAGACGATCATCAAAGCGCGGCTACTCGGCCGGGAGATCCGCTACCTGACGGACGAGGAGCTTGCGCTCGCGCAGGGACAGCAGAGCCCGTTGCCCGAGTTCTCGCGGACGGCGCCGTCGAGCGAGGAGAAGGAGCTGCGGCGCAGCGTCTGCGACTTTGTGCGTCGCGCCTACCGGCAGCGCCTCTTCATCAGCACGCAGGGCAGCTTCTCGGCGCGGCTGGGCGACTCGGCGTTCCTGATCACACCGCGCGGAATCGACCGGGGCTCCGTCGAGGTCGACGAGCTCGCGCTCATCGAGGAGGGGCGGGCAGAGGCCGGCTCGGCGCCCAGCCGAGCGGCCCGGATGCACGCGGCGATCTACGATCGCCACCCGCAAATCGGCTCGATCGTGAACGCCTATCCGGTGAACGCCACGGCGTTCGGCGTCTGCGGCTCGGTGGTCGACACGAGAACGATCCCGGAGAGCCTCGTCGTCGTGCGACGTCCAGGGATCGTCGGCTTCGCCGCCCAGTTCGCGAAGCCCGAGTCGCTCGCTGACGCGGTCTCGCCGCAGCAGCCGGCCGCGATTCTGGAGAACAACGGCGTGCTCGTCACCGGCAAGGACGTGCTGGAGGCATACGACCGCCTGGAGGTGCTCGAGTCGACCGCCGAGGCGCTGATCAACGCGCGGGCGGTGGGCACGTTGGTGCCCCTCGCAGACGATGTGATTCGCGAGCTCGAGGAGTTCTTCGCGCTCGCCCCGCCGTCCTGACGGCGATGTCCCGCGTCGACCCGAACCAGCCCGGGTCGACACCAGCGGTCTGTCACAAGCGTATGCCGGACTTACAGGAAGTCCGTAAAGCCCTCTAACGGACTCGAACCGTTGACCCCCTCCTTACCATGCGCTCCGAAACGGTTGCCGTGGGTTGCGACCGGTTGTGGATCGGCTTGTTTGGGCGGTTTTCGGGGTCGTCCCATTTGCCACCGGTTGCCACCGGTTGCGCCCGCTGGGCTCCATAAATGCTCCATCCCTGCGGGCCAATCCCTGATGGGGAGAGGCGTTCCGGCGCGGTCCTGCTGCGCGGCTTTGAACCGGCACCTCCTCTGTAGAGAGGGGGTCATCGTGATCACGGGCAGATCCGATGGCTCGTTAGGACGATGAACTCGGGCCCGTTCGTCGTGCGGTGCGCGGGTGAGCAAAGTGACGCGGTGTCGTTTCCTCTGCCGCGTCCGCGCAAGCTCAAGCGAGCTCGGATTGGAGGATTTCTGCGACGGGGCGGCGGGCGCCGATGCGGGCGGGGATGGCGGTGAGGGCCGCTACGACGAGCAGGGTTCCGAGTACGACTGCGAGCAATGTTGTGGCAGAGGGGATGTCGAGTGTGGCGCCGTGACTGACGGCTGCGTAGAGGGCGATGCCTGTTGGGATGCCGATGATTGTTGCCGGAAGGGTGGGAAGGACTTGCGCCACTGACAGGCCCGCGGCGATCTGTGTCGGGGTCGCGCCGAGCGCACGCGCCAGGGCGGATGAGCGTCTCGTGTCGAGCGCGGTCGCCCAGGTGATGAAGATGACGTTGACCGCGGCGAGGACGCTGAGCTCGAGCGTGACGGCGAGGATGATTGAGTTCTGGCGGTCGACGCGAGGATTGCTCAAGTCGGAGCTTCCGAGTTGTTGAGTGTTGTGGGCGTGGACCATCAGCACGGTGACGATGGTGGTGACCGTGATCACGAAGCTGGCTGCGCTGAGCATGGTGCGGCGCGGTCGTCGGCCTGCGACGCGTAGTCCGAGCAGGAGCGGGACCGGGAGTCGCGCCGTCCGAGTGTCGATCGAGGAGGTTCCAAGGTGATCCAGCAAGGCCAGGTCTGTGGCCAGCCGGCAGAGGAGGCTGCGTGCGTATGTTTTGTGAATGGTGTCGAGTTCTGGGCGGCGGCGGGTTGGTCGTCGTCGGCGTGGTCGCCGGCTGATCTGGGTTGTCGGCGGGTTGGCTGGGACGGTCGCGGTTGGCTTGGGGGCTGCGGTGCTCTGGTGGTCGGGGGCGACTTTGGTGGGGGACGCGGTGGCCTTGGCCAGGGTGGAGGTGCAACCGTTTGGCGGTTCGCTGGTGTCGGCGAGGGCTTTCGGGCCGAGCGGCGTTCCGATTCCGCTTTCGGTTAGCGGTGGCCTGCTTCTGCCCGGGCGACTGCTGGAGCCGGGGGAGGCGGTCACGGTCGTGGTTGTCGTCGCCAGGCCGGCCTGGCTTGGCTGGGCGCTTGGGCACAGTCGGACGGTGCGACTGATGCTGCACGCACCGAGGGCGCGGCTGACACAGCGGTGGTTGACCGTCGCGTCTCATGCGGCGTTGCGGCTGCGGTTCGTCGAGCCTGTCGCCAAGGTCTCCTACCAGGTGGGGGTTCGGCAACGGGTGGTCTCGGCGGGAGGCCGTGTGGTTTCGCTTGGCGTGCAGGCGCCTTCGGGCACGGTCGAGGTCTCGAGTGCCGCGCGTCGATGGGAGCGTCCTGGCGATCCCGTCCGCGTGACCTGGTTTCCGGCGTCTTCCCTGCCGGTCGTCCTTGTTAGCCCCGCATCGGATCAGCCGATCGCTCCAGGTGCTCCGATCCGGCTCGCGTTCTCGCGGCCGCTGAGCGAAGCGATTGGAGCGAGCCGGCCGCGGTTCTCGCCCCAGGTTGCAGGCTCCTGGCGCGCAAGCGACAGCCACACGCTGGTGTTCACCCCTGCGGGGTTCGGCTTTCCGCTCGCCTCTGATCTGCATCTCGGGTTTCCGCGCGAGCTCAGCGTTACTGTCGGCGCCTCTGCAAGTCCAGCCCGCACGATTGATTGGAAAGTCGCCGGGGCGAGCTTCCTGCGTTTGCAGCAACTGCTCGCCACATCGGGCTATCTACCGCTCAGCTGGACGCCCGCCAGGGCGCCGGTGGCGCGGCAGATGCTCGCTCAAGTTGACGCGGCGGTCAGCCCGCCGGCCGGGAGCTTTCGTTGGCGCTACTCGAACACGCCGCGCGAGTTGCAACGTCTCTGGATCCTCGGACGGCCGAACCAGATCAGCCGAGGCGCCGTGATGATGGTCGAGCACACCCATCACCTCGCCGTTGACGGCGTCGCAGGCGCGCAGGTCTGGCACGCCCTGTTCGCAGACGCGATCGCGGCCAGGACGCGCACCGGCGGCTACAGCTACGTCTACGTTCACCGCAACGTGCCGCAGCGACTGACGCTCTGGCACAACGGCAACACCGTCCTCACCTCACCCGGAAACACCGGCGTGCCAGCGGCACCCACCCAGCTCGGAACCTATCCCGTCTTCGAACACATACCGGTCGGCACGATGAAGGGCACCAATCCCGACGGCTCGCACTACAACGACCCCGGGATCCGCTGGATCAGCTACTTCCACGGCGGCGACGCACTGCACTCCTTCACCCGCGCATCCTTCGGCACACCACAAAGCCTCGGCTGCGTCGAACTCCCACTCACAACCGCAGCCAAAGTCTGGCCATACACCCCAATCGGAACCCTCGTCACGATCGAGAACTAGACGCACGAGAAGCCGTGATTGTGTCGAGTTCTCGCCGGAGCGTTTCCCGGCGGTCAGCGGCGCGTGAGGGTGCCGGGAACCCGATTCGTCCTTGATCACGCCGCGATCTTGTATTCGTGGATGAGCCCTCCGAGCACGTCTTGGCGCCGAGCATGGTCGAGGGCGACGTCGGTGTCTGACCCTGGCGGCGGTTCTTCGATTGGTGGTCGCGGTGGAGGCAGCGGTGGGGGCGATGTTCGTTGGAGTGGCGGATGCAGG
>Ga0209638_1000483_pt1 | contig 26069 bp, 20 predicted proteins | sample BarGraNGADG00211_FD_184490 | JGI IMG/M metagenome (GOLD analysis project Ga0209638, IMG submission 184490) | Arctic peat soil microbial communities from Barrow, Alaska - Barrow Graham LP Ref core NGADG0002-211 (SPAdes) (version 2) | ecosystem: Environmental > Terrestrial > Soil > Wetlands > Peat...
AACAATATGTCAGAAAATAGAAGAAAAATACTATTCCCGGAGGTTACAGACGAGCAATGGAATGACTGGAAGTGGCAGGTAAAAAACCGAATTGAAACACTGGACCAGTTAAAGAAGTGTATAAAGTTGACTCCGGAAGAGGAGGAGGGTGTAAAAAAATCATTAGCAACTCTAAGGATGGCAATTACACCATACTATATGAGTCTGATAGACCCGGATAATCCGAATTGTCCAATCAGAAAACAGGCCATTCCAACAGGAGCAGAGACACATCTGTCTGCAGCTGACCTTCTTGATCCTCTTAATGAGGATGAAGACTCTCCGGTACCCGGTTTGACACATAGATATCCGGACAGAGTACTGCTTTTGATTACTGATATGTGTTCAATGTATTGCCGTCATTGCACACGAAGAAGATTTGCAGGACAAAAGGATGATGAATCCCCTGTAGATAACATTCAAAGGGCTATTGATTATATTGCCGAAACACCCCAGGTAAGAGACGTGCTCCTGTCGGGAGGTGATGCTCTAATGGTTTCTGACGCAAAACTGGAATCAATTATTAAAAGATTGAGAGTTATTCCTCATGTAGAAATAATCAGAATCGGCTCCAGAACCCCGGTAGTGTGTCCGCAAAGGATTACCGACAAGCTGGTAGAGATGCTTAAAAAGTACCACCCGATTTGGCTGAACACACACTTTAACCATCCTAATGAAGTTACTCCTGAGGCAATAGAGGCATGTGCAAAATTGGCAAACGCAGGTATTCCACTTGGTAATCAATCCGTTCTGCTCCGTGGTGTAAACGATTGTGTACATATTATGATGCGGTTGGTTCATCTATTGGTAAAAATCAGGGTCAGACCCTATTATATTTATCAGTGTGATTTATCAATGGGTCTTGAACATTTTCGGACACCTGTTTCTAAGGGTATTGAGATTATTGAAGGCTTAAGAGGACACACCTCCGGATATGCTGTTCCAACCTTTGTTGTTGATGCTCCAGGGGGGGGAGGAAAGATTCCGGTTATGCCAAATTATGTAATTTCTCAGGCTCCGGGCAGGGTGGTACTCAGAAACTTTGAAGGTGTTATTACAACTTATACAGAGCCGTTGGACTATCATAATAATTGCGATTGTCTGGATTGCAAGGAAAATGTGAAAGTTGAAGGTGTTGCATCTCTGTTGCAAGGTCAGAGATTGGCAATTGAACCTGCAGTTTTAATGCGAAAATTGAGATCGCATAAAAAATAAATATTTGAAATGCCGTTTATTCAAAATCTTCTTAATTACAGTAGTGTTTCAATAGTAGGACTGGAAAAGAATACCGGAAAGACAGAGTGTCTTAATTACCTGATCAGAAGAGTCCCTTTGGAGAGGATTAGGGTTGCAATCAGTTCTATAGGTATTGATGGGGAGCGGATTGACCAGGTCACCGGAACCGCAAAACCGGAAATAATGCTGAGAGAAGGGATGTTGTTTGCCACAAGTGAAAAACATTACAAAAAAAGGGAATTGTTTTCTGAAGTGCTAGACATCAGTGAAGAATCAGGTTCTTTAGGAAGAATTATAACAGCAAGAGCACTTACCAACGGAAAGGTATTGCTCTCCGGGCCCGCTACAACTTCTGGGTTAAAAAGGTGGATGGATGGTGTTTACAACAAATACAGAGTTGATTTGTGTATTGTCGATGGAGCACTCTCCCGAATGAGTCTGGCCTCACCCGCTATAAGCAGATCCATGATACTAACAACCGGAGCCGCACTATCTGCCAATATCAAAACATTGGTGAATAAAAGTGCATACGTTGTGGAACTGATAAAATTGCCATTAGCTCAAAATATTGCTAATGAAAAACTTAGAGCAATAGAAAGGGGAATATGGAGTGTGGGAATAAATGGAGAGTTAAAAGAGTTGAATATATCTTCTGCACTAGAGCTAAAGAAAATGGATGAAGATATATTAAAAGACTCAAAGGCGCTATATATAACAGGTGCCTTAACCGATAGATTTTTAAATCTTTTGAGAGAAGGTGCAATTGCAAATGATATTGAAATAATCGTGAGAGATTTCTCAAAAATTTTTGTAACTCAAAATGCTCTCTGTATATTTACTAAACGAGGAGGAAGGATAGGGGTTTTGCAAAGAAGCAATCTTATTGCTGTTTGTGTTAATCCATTGGCCCCAAATGGGGTCTTGCTTAATTCTGATAAACTTTGTTATGAACTTAGTGGTACCATAGGATTACCGGTTTATGACATAATTAAGAACCGTTATGAGACTTAAATCGATCTTGGATAGTCAATGTGGATTTCGCTTTTTCTTTGAAAATCTGAATCTTCAATCTTCCGTGGCTCGTCATGTGTTGATGGAGTCTTATATGTCTCAATCTACCAAAGAAATAGCAAATTGCTACCTGGAGTTGGAAGAGTTTTATAAGGTTTTCGTCTCAGAAGATAAGTTTACATATACATTGCTGAGTATTCAGAACAAACTCTCATCTTTAAGAGATATACGCGGCACTCTGTCAAGACTGGAAAATGGGACAGTTCCGGATGATATCGAACTATATGAAATTAAGGGATTGGCTCTCCTATATGAAGATATCAGAGTGCTTTTTGACGGAACATTCATAAAAACCGTATCCTTTGATGATCTTTCAAGTATTGTGGAACTGCTTGATCCGGAAGGCCATAAAATAACTTCATTTTACATTTATGACAACTATTCAGATGAACTGAAAGAATTAAGAAAAGAGATCCGGAAAGAGAGCAAATACAGCAGTGAAATTCACTATAAAGCATCAATAATTGAAGATAGAATTAGAAAAGAGCTTAGTGCAAAGTTGATTGGCCTCACGCAGATGCTTAGGAGAGCAATTGACACTCTCTCCAAAATTGATATTTTAATTGCCGAATCATTGCAAATTAGAGAATTAAATCTTTGTATTCCAAAGATAAGTAAAGAGAGAACATCATATTTCGGTCTTTTTAATCCGGAAATAAAAGAGATTATTTCTAAAGAGGGCAGATCGTATCAGAATGTTGATATTAATTTTGGACCATCAATACCACTTTTGATTACCGGTGCCAATATGGGGGGCAAAACAGTAGTTTTAAAAACACTAACCCTTTCTCAATACCTTTTCCAGTTTGGATTCGGAATTCCCGCAAAAGAGGCTGAAATAGCACCTGTGAGCGAAATTCATTTCTGCATTGGAGACGAACAGAGTATTTCAAAGGGGCTATCCTCGTTTGCAGCAGAAATGGAGAGAATCGACAAGGTAATAAAGTCTGTCAGGAGTGGCAAAAATATACTGGCCCTTATAGATGAACCGGCCAGAACAACCAATCCGACTGAGGGGACTGCTTTAGTTAAAGCATTAATTAAAATTCTTTCCGGAAAACATTTCCGCATGGTCCTTACTTCACACTATAATATTGATACAGGTTCATGTAAAAGATTAAGGGTAAAAGGTTATGAAAACGGAGCCATGAACTATCTGCTTATTGAAGATAATAATACAAAAGCACCTCAAGAGGCACTTCAAATTGCAAGGGCTCTTGGGATTGATAATGAGTGGATTGAAGAAGCAGAAAAATCGGTTGATCAAGTAATATATAATAAAAATTGAGTGAAATGCAAAGTAAGCTGGGGCTAGATTTCAAAAGAGTTGAACACGCAAGACGGTTATCAAAAAATATCGCTGATGATGTTCAAAACTTTGTTGTCAATTATACTACGGTAGCTGTGGAAAGAACGCTGTGTCGTCTGTTGGGAATCGACGGAATAGATGACAATCAGATTCCTTTACCTAACATAGTTGTGGATGAGTTAAAAGAGAGAGGAGTATTAAGCCAGGGAGCTTTGTTTTATGTTGCGAATGCAATGGTAAATACAGGATTATTACCACAACAGGTTGCAGAAAAGATATCAGATGGTTCTCTTGATATTACAAAGTTACCGATTGCCTCAAAGATTGAAATTGATTCAAAGCTGAATCCGATCATAAATGAAAGTATAATCAGAATCAAAGCTAGAAGAGCTCGGAGAGAGGAGTATCTGAATCAAGTGGGAGAGAACCCAAAACCGTATCTTTATGTGATTGTTGCAACAGGAAATATTTACGAGGATGTTGTGCAGGCAGAGGCTGCTGCACGTCAGGGTGCAGATGTTATAGCCGTAATAAGAACTACCGGTCAGTCGCTTCTCGACTATGTGCCTTACGGTGCAACAACGGAAGGATTTGGAGGCACATTTGCCACTCAGGAAAACTTTAGAATAATGCGTTCTGCTCTTGACAAAGTAGGAGAAGAAATTGGCAGATATATCAGGCTATGTAACTATTGTTCAGGCCTTTGTATGCCGGAAATTGCAGTTATGGGAGCTTTTGAGGGGCTTGATGTAATGCTTAACGATGCATTGTACGGGATTCTTTTCAGAGATATTAATATGCAGAGAACGCTCATCGATCAGTTCTTTTCCAGGGTGATAAATGGTTTTGCGGGAGTTATTATAAATACAGGAGAAGACAATTATCTCACAACTGCAGACGCATTTGAAGAGGCACATACTGTTCTGGCCTCGGATTTTATTAATGAACAATTGGCCCTTTTGGCCGGCCTTCCGGAGGAACAAATGGGTCTTGGCCATGCTTTTGAGATGAATCCCGATCTGGAAAACGGTTTCCTTTATGAGTTGGCGCAGGCTCAAATGACAAGAGAGATCTTTCCCAAAGCCCCGCTTAAATATATGCCACCCACAAAGTTTATGACCGGAAATATATTCAGAGGTCATATTCAGGATGCTCTTTTTAATATTATCGGAATCTGGACCAATCAGGGAATTCAACTGTTGGGGATGCCTACTGAGGCTATACATACACCATTTATGTCGGACAGATATCTTTCGATTGAAAATGCTAAATACATATTTGGAAATATGAAGAGTATAGGAGAGGAGATTGAATATAAGGAGGGAGGAATTATTAAATCCAGAGCAAAAGACGTTGTGGAAAATGCAATAGCACTTCTTGAGAGGATAGACCATGAAGGACTATTTATGGCCTTGGAAAAGGGTATTTTCGGCGATGTTAAACGCGCCAGGAATGGAGGCAAGGGTCTTGGAGGGGTTGTGGAGAAGGGCAATAATTATATGAATCCATTTATCCGGTTAATGATAGGAGCTAAATAGTATGAGCGGAGGTCTTTATTCGATGCAGTCAAAGGATTTTGACAAAACATTAGACTTTACCAAGGTAAAACCATATGGCGACACAATGAACGATGGTAAGGTACAACTTAGTTTTACACTTCCTGTTCCTCTTGGAGCCGAGGCAGTTGAAGCAGCCAAGCAGCTATTAAAAAAGATGGGATTTGAAAATCCTCAGATTGTCTTTTACAAGGAATTAACTCCCGGATACACATTTTTTAACTGTTACGGCAGTACGGTAAATACCATTGATTATTCAACAATTTTTGTTCCTAAAGTGGAATCCGAAGTAATGGATATGCACCAAACAGATGAGTATATTAAAGAGTATGTCGGCAGACCGATTATTGTGATAGGAGCAAGTACCGGGACTGATGCTCATACTGTGGGGATAGACGCTATAATGAATATGAAGGGATTTGCAGGTCATTACGGTTTGGAAAGGTATGAGATGATAGATGCATATAATTTGGGCTCTCAGGTTCCTAACGAGGAGTTTATTGCAAAAGCTATTGAGCTGAATGCCGATGCCCTGCTGGTTTCTCAAACAGTCACACAAAAGGATGTTCACATTAATAACCTGGTGGAACTTGTAGAACTACTTGAAGCAGAAGGATTAAGAGATAAAATCATATTAGCCTGCGGTGGCCCGCGCATAACCCACGAACTTGCTAAGGAGTTGGGGTATGATGCAGGATTCGGTATGAATACATATGCAGATGATGTAGCCTCTTTTATAGCACAAGAAATTTATAAAAGAAAATCAATTAAATAGTTAAGAATACAATTTAAACACATTTATATGGATAAGAATCAAATTAGAGAGGTAATTGCCAAACGAGCAGCTCTCGAACTGAAGGATGGGGATGTTGTAAATTTAGGCATTGGCCTTCCAACCCTTATTCCAAACTACTTACCTAAGGGTGTTAAAGTCACCCTTCAATCTGAAAATGGACTTCTGGGAATGGGACCGGAACCGGCACAGGGAGAAGAAGATAAAAATTACACTAATGCAGGTGGTGGTTACATCTCATACTTTCCGGGTGCTTCGTGCTTCGACTCTTCTATGTCGTTCTCAATAATCAGAGGAGGTCATGTAGATGTTACAATTCTTGGAGCGATGGAGGTTGACGAAAATGGTAATTTGGCAAATTGGACGATTCCCGGGAAAAAAACACCCGGCATGGGTGGTGCAATGGATCTTTTAGTTGGTGCACGCAGGGTTGTTCTTGCAATGGAACATACTGCAAAAGGAGCTCATAAGATTCTAAAAGAGTGCAATTTGCCGCTAACTGCAGCAGGTCAGGTGAATACGATAATAACAGAGATGGGTGTCATGGAGATAACTCCCAAGGGAATAGTTTTAACTGAAATTCATCCCGAATTTTCTGTTGAGCAGGTTCAGGAGGCAACAGGTGCAAAGTTGATATTATCCGATAATTTAATAAAAATGAGGTCTTAAATATGAAAAAAGTTTATATAGTAGCAGCGAAACGTACTGCTATCGGCAAATTCATGGGATCGCTCTCTTCATTCAATCCAGGTGAACTGGGAGCATTGGTTATTAAGGAACTTATAAACGAGACAGGAATTAATCCGGAAAAAATTGATTCCGTTATTGCCGGAAATATACTTTCGGCAGGGCAAATGCAGGGAGTGGCCCGTCAGGCTGCAATTAAGGCCGGCATCCCGCCTGAAGTTCCGGCATATTCAATCAATATGGTTTGTGGTTCAGGTATGAAGGCAGTGATGAACGGCTATGCAGACATACTTTCCGGTGCGGCAGAGGTAGTTATTGCCGGTGGAACAGAGTCTATGTCAAGTGCGGGATTTGTTCTGCCCGGATCAATGAGAAACGGGATTAAAATGGGAAATATTCAAGCTATTGACCATATGGTTTGTGATGGGTTGACCGATGCTTTCAACAACTATCACATGGGTATTACTGCAGAGAATGTTGCCGAAAAACACGGAATTACCAGAGAAGAGCAGGACTCATTCTCTTACCTGTCTCAACAGAAAGCAATAAAAGCAGTAGACTCCGGCGCATTTTCAAAAGAAATCGTTCCGGTATCTATTGTTAGCAAAAAAGAGACTATTATTTTTGATAAGGACGAGTTTCCAAACAGAACAAGTTCTCCGGAAAAATTGGCATCACTTAAGCCTGCTTTTAAAAAGGAAGGGACAGTAACTGCCGGAAATGCATCAGGTGTAAATGATGGTGCCTCTTTTGTTATGCTTGCGAGTGAAGATGCTGTTAAGAAATATGGTTTGAAGCCTATGGTAGAGATAATTGCTGTGGGGCAAGGGGGCGTAGATCCTAAAGTTATGGGGTTAGGTCCTGTTCCCGCAATTAGAAAAGCTCTTAAAAATGCAGGTATGAAATTATCGGATATGGAACTGATTGAACTTAATGAAGCATTTGCAGCTCAGTCACTTGGGGTTATCAAGGAGCTTATTGAAGAGCATGGTGTAAGTCGTGAATGGATTGATGAGAGATGTAATATCAATGGTGGAGCAATAGCACTAGGCCACCCGATAGGAGCCTCAGGAAACAGAATAATAGTAAGTTTGATCCACGAGCTAATGGCAACTGGTAAAAAAGTGGGGTTAGCCTCTCTTTGTATCGGAGGTGGAATGGGAACAGCAATTATAGTTAAATCAATCAAATGTTGTTAGTCGGAAATGAAAAGAGAGATTCAACCATTTTTGGAACAGTTTCTGGTTCTAAATCGCTATCAACAATAAGATTAGGTTTTAGGTAGAAAACTTTGTTTTCTGCCTTGAACCTTTTTTCGCCACCACCTGTTATATTGAGCATTATTATCTTTTCCCGGTCCACTTTTCCGGAATTGATACTCTTTATCATTCCAGCAAGAGCTATGCCTGCTGCGGGGTGTATATCAATACCTTCACATTTTTCAAAAAGATCACATGCCCTCTCCATCTCACCATTATCTGCAATTTCAATATCACCACGGGTATCTGCTAATGCATCAAAAAGCCCCCCAGGTATAGCATATGGAGGTCTTCTGTTTGAAAGTACTTTTGCGCCAATTTGAAGAGCCATTTCTCTCGCCTCATTTTCATCTGTTTGTAATAAATCTCTGCTTCCTACCTTCCACGCATCATACATTGGGGTAAAAGGAGAGTTTTGAGATGGGAGCAGGACCATTTTGTGCGTTCCAAACCTTCCGTCCTCAATCAATCTCAGATTAGCCTCCCAGGCCGCTATTGTGCCCGTTCCGCTTCCAATTGCCTGAAAGTAATAGTCTGGTATCCTGCCGATTGTTGCAGCAGCAGAAAGAACGGTTGTTGCCATTCCATCTCTTCTTGCAACATTTTTTGCGCCACCCTCCTCAAAAAACTTTGGAGACTTACAGACCTTATTGGCCAGATCTATTGCATCATAATAGTCAGATTGTGAGGGCGAACAAATTAATTTAACGCATTCATTTATAGAAGAATCAAACCAAAGTGCATCGAGATTGTCTTCCGGAACGACAATCAAAAGAGGAATTTTATTTTCTGAGCATACCTTGGCAAATGCTCTTGCTGTATTTCCTGCTGATGCTACTACCATCACTCTGTTGGAATCCACTTTGAGTCTCGCGCAGACTGAATACGCTTCGGTCTCTTTAAATGAGCAGGTTGTCATTTTAGCTCCCTTTTCCGGCCAATAACCGCTGAAACTAATGTATAAATTCTCCAGGTCCAGAGACTTTGCAAGTTCAACGCTTTTATAGGTTATGGTAGAAGCAGAGTTTTTTAAAACTCGGTTTATGGGAAGCCAATCTGAATATTTAAAAAAATCAAGTGAATCCTTTTTAGTATGAAATTTCTTTTTTTCGTAAACAGCTCTGATCAAAGAAGGTTTACTGTCAAGAGGATCACTTAAAAGCCAACCTGTATCGTCGAATATCCTTCCGGAAGCAACATTTTGAAGTTTGTAGTGTGTCATATTTAACTATTTATCAATTGTTCTGATATTATTTGAGCAATATCTATGGTTGGTTTACTGTTATACGGACTAAAACTCTTTAAACAAAGAGGACATGCAGTAACCACTTTATCCGGATCATTTTCCAGAAGAGCTTTGAGGGATGCTTTTGTAATTTGCTCTCTGTCATTATATGACAATGTTAAACTCCCCAAACTTCCGCCGCAACAGATACTCTCCCTTCTCTCTTTTGAGGCCTCTTTGACTACTCCTGAATTTGAAAGTAATTCTCTTGGTTCATCATAAATATTTGAGCCTCTGCCCAACTCACAAGGGTCGTGAAACACATAAGAGTCTGAACTCTTTTTTAACGATATTTTTCCACTTTTGACTAAATCATTTATATAAACAGAGTGATGAACAACCTTTATTCCCTTCAGCTTGTACTCTTCATTAAAAATTTTGTAACATATAGGGCAAGATAAAAGAAGAGTATCACACCCGGAAGCTTTTATAAGTTCTCTGTTTTTCTTAATTAAGTTTTTTGCACCCTCAAGATTTCCGGACAACATTAATGGTCTGCCACAACATATTGATCCATCGGAATCTAAAAAGGTATAATCAATTTTTGCACTCTCTAGTATTTTAAAAAGAGACTTATAGATGGCAGGGGAGAGGTGAGTCATGCAACCTGCATAGTAAAGGACATTATCTGCCCTCTTCTTAGAGTATTCTATGGTTGAAAGATAGTCGTAATTTGTTCTGCTCTTACCATACTCCTCTTGCCGCTTCAGAAGTTTTAACCTTGTAGAATCGATTCCAACGGGACACACTTCCACACACTTATTACACATAAGACATTTATCGGCAGTGTTTATAGATTCGTCGAACCTCCGCCTTAGAAGTCGTATAAAATATACAGATGAAAATTTGATGTTTCGTTTCTGAACTGTCATTGGACAATCATCGATACAAATTCCGCATCTTGAGCAAGAATAGATTTCACTCTCTGCATAGCCATTCCTTGACATTGAAGACTTAATTCCGGCATTCCTTAACAAGATTAACAAAATTTCTGTGGGTATATGCATATACCTGGAAAATGGAAGCGCAAAAAGGAAGAGACCCAAAGCAATTGAATAGGCCCACCAAACAGGTAAAATATAGTCTGGGTTGGTAACGAATGCATTCAAAAGGTGGTTTATAGATATTGTAAGGAAACTACCGCCGCTGATGTTTGCAGTAAAGCTTTCGGCCAAAAGCCGTAATGGAAAGATTGCCCAAAGTGAGTAGAGGGCAATTTTATCTCCTAATCTCAGTTTGGTAGTTCTTCTCATCCCAAGTGCTTTTGAACGGAATCTTTTGAAAATGGCCAACCCAATTCCAGTCAAAACTAAGAGTAAAGATAAATCCATTAAGAAAAAGAAGAAGGACCCTCTCAACGTCTCATGTGTCTCCATCACAAAGTACCTGAAAAACACAGGATAATAGAGAACTCCTGTTCTCTGAGGTGTATAGATCATAACCTCAATATGACCGATAAAAATGAGCATAAACCAACCGAAAGCAATGCTGGAGTGCATATAGCCTAACAGTGGGTTTTTCTTGAAAATTTTGACATGGATAAGACAATCTAAAATAATATCCTTTATGCTCTTAAAAAGCTTTAAGGGAAAAAAGGATTTCAGAATCAACTTTCTTTCACTGTCGTCTAAAGCCAAAATAATCCTGACAGTACCAACCAACAAGTATAAGATGATAAAAACCATCCCAAGTGTGAATGGTAATACGAACGGGTCATATCCGAATATTAAACGCTCCTTCACTCTATACCTCCTTGTAAGTTTTTAAAATAGAGCGGATCAAATTTCTTGTGTTTATCCCCCTCGGGCAGACAAGGGTACATTTTCCGCAGAGCATACACCCCTCTATCAACGAAACAGCCTCGTTATCCAGACCTCTGTGCAACAGAAGTATGACCTTTCTCAAATTAATTTTTGTGAAATTGGCTGCAGAACAAGATGCAGCACATGAGCCACATGCTATACACTTGATCAGATCGGGTTCAATCTTTGAGAGTATTGTTAACCTGCCTTGATCAAAGTTATCCAGATTGATTCTTGAGCTAGGGGAGAGGGAGTAACCAAAATCAACCATATTACACCTGTTTTGATAAGTAATTGTGCATAGAGAGGACTGTGGCTTTTGCTTCATTAATAGTTTCCGGAAGTGTTTTTGGCCCGGTTGAAGCTCCTGCGAAAAAGATTCCTTGGGAATCTCCTTCTGTGGACCTTAGGATTGGGTTGGCAGTCTTGAAAAAGCCATCTTCACCAACTCTTATGTTCAATAGATTTGAGATACTCTCATTATCGTCATTTTTAACCATTCCCACCATTAATACAAGAAGATCCAATGTTACCTTTAATGGTTTGGACGAAAGGGTGTCTTCTGCCTTTACAACCAATTTTCCATTCTCATCTTCCGATACTTCCGAGACACGTCCCCGAATAAACCTTATTCCATATTTGCTTTGCGCCTCAAGGTAAAGATCTTCATAATACCTGCCGTACATCCTTAGATCCATGTAAAAACAGTAAACTTCGGATTGGGGGAATATCTCCTTTACTTCACAGGCCTGCTTGATAGCTGTAACGCAACATACTTTTGAGCATTGCCTGTTACAAACCTTTTCGTCTCTGGATCCGACACAGTGGACAAAGCCAATCTTCTTTGGATTAATTATTCGGTTGTCCGAATGTTTCTTAAAATAGTTTTCAAGATCTACGCTTGTAATAACTCTGTCGTATATTCCATACCCATACTCCTCCTTCTTTTCTGCATGAAAGAGAGAAAAGCCTGTTGCTACTATTATAGAAGAGACAGAAAGAGTTATATTATTAGAGAGTAAAACAGAGAAGGATCCATCGGTTCCATTAACAGAAACTATTTCTGAATTTAGAAATACTGAAATGTCATTAATCGGCTTTAATAGCTTATCGAGAGTTTCCGATGCTGAGATACTCTCCGGAAATAGTCTGTCCCATTTAGCAAGATGTCCTCCTAACTTTTCACTTTTTTCAACAATATATGCCTTATAACCAAGGATTTTCAACTGGTTGGCAGCTTCTAAACCTGCCGGTCCGCCCCCAATAACCAATACATCTTTACTCATATCTTGTATTTATCAGCTTTGTTATATTCGATACCCATTTTATCAAGCAGTGGTTCTACATCTGTCTGATGGACCTGAAGACCTAAATCCCAAGGATCATATCCAAGAACCAATCCGGCAACCTCTTCGTATGTAAAAACCGGAATCCCCTGAGAATTTTCTCCATAAGTTTTACCCTCCATCTCTGCAATTACATATTGCCATCTATCTAAAAAATAGGGACATCCGGGGCAATTGGTAATAATCATGTCCGGTTTGAAGGGCTGCATGGATTCAAATTTTTTGTGGGTATTTGAAAGTGAATAACCTCGGTTTGCCTGAACCAGATACTGTCTGAATCCAAAACCGCAACAATGTCTTCTTTCCGGGTAATCAATAATCTCTCCGCCCCAAGCCTCTATCATGCCGGTAAGCACATAGGGATATTCAGCCCCTCCAACTCCTTTTGAAGGAAACATTTTGGAGTAGTGACAGCCGATATGTTCAACAACCCTTAATGGTTCTCCGGTAAATTTGTTGATGAGCCTGTGTTTAGCTCTTGCTGCTATCTTGTCTCTGAGTTTGTATATAACATCACTCGCATGAGCGAGATACTCAGGTTTATTAAATTCTCTTTTTGTAGCCTTCCATAAATTTTCGCGAATTTTCTCCTCAAATTCGGGGAAATGTTGCCATGTCTCTAATGTCTCAGTATAGATGCCAAATGAAGTGATACAAGATGCAACATAATTCTTATATCCAGACTCTGTCATTAAAGCGAACTGTCTGGCTACTATTGTCATAAGAGTCTCTTGCGGTATGGTATCGCTGTGATAGGCTATTCCTCCACAAGTAGTATGATGCTCGGTTTCAAAAAAATCCAGGTTTAGTTTGTTTCGCACAATGTCTAAAAATGTCTTCTCGGATGCAGGGAAAAAGTTTTGGCGAATACAACTTCTCACATAAAAATAATGATCATCCGGAATCTCCTTTTGATACTCGCTCCAAATTTTTTGTTTACCGTTAACAATCATAGTTTTAATGATGATCTATCTCTGTTTTTGTAAAAATATGCTCAAGGTACTCCTCTTGGGATAGCCCCATCTCCTGTGCTTTCTTCAATGAAATTTTTTCTACATTGTCCAACCTTGCGGTAGCCCCTGTAATGTCAAAAATGGTTTTGAGTTCATCCAGATCTTTTTGAGGAATTTTTCTTAAAATCCCGGGGCCGTCCCCATCAAGATTGGAGCCTAATCTTTTGTGAACTGCTTCCAGATTGTCTTCAATCCATTTACCTACTGTGCCGGATTCAGGATGAGCTTTGTGCTTAAATGTCCGAGGGTAGACACAATAGCCGTATTTGAGAATATTCCCGCAAACAGCTTTACTTAGTGCATATTGCTGTCTCCCTTTTTCAGATTCAATAAAGTAGCCCAAATCTATAGAAAGACTTCTAAGTGCCATGATAATCAGTCCGGGTGCATTTTTTCTCGGACATCGAGAAACACAAGACATACACTCTCCACAGTACCATATAGTTTCACTCTTTAACAATGCTTCAATTTCCGCATCATCTTTAGACTGAACAGTATATGTAATGATTCTGGGATCGTATTTATAAAATTCGGCAGCCGGACAGATGGCTGTACAAGTTCCACAGTTGATACAGGCATTTGACCCCTCCCTGAAACGATAATCCTCCATCAATTTATCGAACAATTTTCCCATAAATCTCAATTCTCCTCTTTAATTATCATATTATCCGACATTTTGGTGAGAACTCTCAAAAAAGTGTAGAGTTCCTCTTTTGGAATATCTCTGATAATACTATTTGTCGCTTGCATCGCAATCTCGGTTACTTCGTCTTTAATTTTTTTACCTGTTTCGGTAACGTGTATCAGATTCAACCTTCTATCCTGTTTAAATGCAATTCTTTGTACTAAATCTTTCTTCTCCAGTGCATCAATCAGCTTAGTGACAGAATTTTTATCCTTTTGAATCTTGTCTGCAATCTCCTGTTGAGATTGTACACCATCATCCCAAAGTGTGTCAAGAACAAGGAATTGTTCGGGAGTAATATCAAATCCACGGCTCTGAAAGAGTGAGCTCATATACAATTTGAATCTGCAGTGAACCAAATTAAGAAATACCCCGACCTTTTTATTTAGTATCATATATGATAGTATATGGTTTTACTATTGCAAATATAATTGTTTTTTCATTAATTTGTAGTGTTTCCACAACAATTTTCAACAACCTTCTCCGATATGAATATCTTGATAATTCTCACATTTGGGCTCACTATTATAATTGGGTTTTTTGTTATACTATTGGTTTTAAAAATAGAAAATTTAAACAAATTCGAGTCAAGGCTCATAGATGACTTGCGCTATCTTAGAGAGGAGAATATGAGGGCCTCCAAGGAGAACAGAGAGGAGCTTACAGAGGCACTTAAACAATTTTCTACACAACTAACGGGTAACATAAAGTCCTTTCAAGACTCCTCTGACAAGAGTCTCAATTTGTTGACTGAGATTCAAAAAGATAAGCTTTTCCAGATTGAAAAACGTCTAAATGAGATGATTAAAAATACAGAAGATAAGTTGGAAAAAATCAGAGCAACTGTTGAGGAGAAGTTGGAAAAGACACTTAGCGAAAGACTCGGACAAAGTTTTGAAACGGTTGGTAAGCAACTCATTGAAGTACAAAAAGGTCTCGGAGAGATGCAAACACTTGCGCAAGATGTGGGGGGTTTGAAAAGAGTGCTTAGCAATGTAAAGATGAGGGGTGGGATAGGAGAGGTACAGTTGTCGATGTTGCTGGAACAAATTTTGGCACCGGAACAATATGAATCTAATGTTAAAACTAAATTCAACGGAAAAGAGTTCGTGGAATTTGCGATAAAACTTCCCGGGAAAGATGACCAAAACCGACAAATATGGTTGCCTATTGACGCAAAATTTCCAAAGGATGTATATGAGTCACTTCAAGACGCTTATGATACTGGTGATCTTGCCAAAATTGATCAGGAACAAAAAAACCTGGAAAATGCCATAAAAAAAATGGCAAAGGATATTAGCGAAAAGTACGTAGACCCTCCATATACAACCGATTTTGCAATTATGTTTCTGCCATTTGAAGGAATCTATGCCGAGGTTGTTCGTAAAGCTGCTCTTCTGGAAGAGTTACAGCAAAAGTACAAGATTATTGTAACCGGACCAACGACCCTTGCAGCAATCCTGAATAGCCTTCAGATGGGCTTTAGAACATTAGCTATAGAGAAAAGAAGCAGCGAAGTATGGAAGGTATTGGGTGCCGTAAAAACAGAATTTGAATCATTCGGCGGTCTGCTGCAGAAAGCACAAAAGAATATTCAAGGGGGGCTGGATGATATTGATAAGCTTGTGGGTACAAGAACAAATTTAATTCGAAGAAAACTAAAAGGAGTAGAGGCCCTGGATCAAGAGAGCTCCACTCTGGTTTTGGGAGAGGGAGAAAATTAAGAGATATACTCGTCCCAGCTCTTAATCTGAATCTCCTCAATAGGTATTGTACAGAAGGCAAAAATGAAGGCAGAAGCCAGTCTGGCATTTGTAATAAGCGGTATATTAAAATCTATGGCTGTTCTTCTTATCTTATAACCATTCTCCAGTTCTACCGGAGTCAGATTTTTAGGAATATTAATCACTAAATCGATTTTCTTCTCCTGGAGCAGTTTTATTGCTTGAGGTTCCTGAGAGGGTTCGCTTGGCCAATATACCAATGTTGCAGGTATGTGGTTGTCTAATAAATATTTATATGACCCGCCAGTTGCAAAAAGATTATATCCCTTCTCCGCCAATAACTTAGCAGCAGCAAGAAGGTCTGCTTTTTGTCTTGCATCACCGGAGGACAATAAGATGTTTTTCTCCGGTATCTTGTATCCGACAGATAACATAGATTTTAAAATTGCCTCATTGGAATCATCCCCAATACAGCCGACTTCCCCTGTGGATGCCATGTCAACCCCCAAAACAGGATCTGCTTTTTGAAGTCTGGAAAATGAAAATTGAGATGCTTTTATACCGACATAATCCAAATCAAATGCACTTTTGCCTGGAGGTGTAACATCTTCACCTATCATTACTCTGGTAGCTAATTCGATGAAATTAATTTTGAGAACCTTTGAGACAAACGGGAAACTTCTGGATGCTCTAAGGTTGCATTCGATCACCATAATATCATTCTCCTTTGCAAGAAACTGGATGTTGAAAGGCCCTGTAATATTGAGCTCCTCTGCTATCTTTCTGGCAATTTTCTTTATTCTTCTGGCTGTCTCTACATAGAGTTTTTGAGGCGGAAACTGAATAGTTGCGTCACCTGAGTGAACACCGGCAAACTCTATATGTTCAGAGATTGCATAAGCCACAATATTTCCATTATTTGCTACTGCATCCAGTTCAATCTCTTTTGCGTTTTGAATAAATTCAGAAACCACAACAGGGTGTTTTTTAGACACATTTGCAGCCAACTTCAAGAATTGCTCTAGTTCAGTATTGTTTGAACACACGTTCATGGCAGCACCGGAAAGCACATAAGATGGCCTAACCAAAACCGGAAAACCAACCACATTTACAAAATCATCTATCTCTGAAAATGTAGATAACTCTTTCCATCTTGGTTGATCAATCATTAGTCTGTCAAGCATAGAGGAAAACTTATGTCTGTCCTCTGCATTATCTATGCTCTTAGCGCTTGTACCAAGCAGGTTAACCCCGGCTTTGTCTAGTTTAAGAGCAAGGTTGTTAGGGATTTGTCCTCCCACTGAAACAACCATTCCGTGTGGGTTCTCCATCTCATATATGTCCAAAACTCTTTCAAAAGTAAGTTCGTCGAAATAGAGTCTATCACACATGTCATAGTCTGTAGAGACAGTTTCAGGGTTAAAATTGATCATTACACCTCTCCATCCACATTTTCTGATTGTTTGCAGGGCGTTAACGCTGCACCAGTCAAATTCTACAGAACTTCCTATTCTGTAAGCACCCGATCCTAGTACCACAATTGATTTGTGGTCACCAAGATAGTTGACATCATTGTGAGTTCCGTTATAAGTGAGGTAGAGATAATTTGTTTGTGCAGGATACTCTGCTGCCAGAGTGTCAATCTGCTTGACCACAGGAACAATTTTCAACCCCTTTCTATAGGTTCTTACCATTGCAGAGGCCTCTTCTACATCGATAGTATCTTTATAGATTAACCTGCCAATTTGAAAATCTGAAAATCCTTGATTTTTCGATCTTTTTAACAAATCATAGTTAAGATCATCCAAGTTGTTGAAAGTTAATAACTCTTTGGATGTTAGCATTATATTGAATAGTTTATCTAAAAACCATCTGTCGATTTTTGTAAGCTCATGAATCTGGTCTACCGTATAACCTTTTTGAAAAGCCGCAGAAATAACAAATATCCTGTTATCCGTGGGTTCTCTCAGAGATTTGTCAATATCCTCAACGATAATTTCTCTGTTTGCAACAAAACCATGCGCACCTTGCCCAATCATTCTAAGACCTTTTTGAATTGCCTCTTCAAAACTTCTCCCAATGGCCATCACTTCTCCAACGCTCTTCATGCTGGATCCTATTTCTCTTGAAACACCCTGAAATTTAGAGAGATCCCACCTTGGAATTTTACAAACTATATAGTCCAGAGCCGGTTCAAAAAATGCAGGTGTGGTTTTGGTTACTGAGTTTTTAAGATCAAACAAACCATATCCAAGACCTAACTTGGCTGCGACAAAAGCTAATGGATAACCGGTTGCTTTAGAGGCTAATGCAGACGATCTACTCAAGCGTGCATTCACCTCAATTACCCTATAATCTTCTGATTGTGGGTCAAAGGCATATTGAACATTGCATTCACCCACAATACCAATGTGTCTGACAATTTTTAGTGCCAATTCCCTAAGCAGGTGATATTCACTATTTGTAAGAGTTTGAGAGGGAGCTACCACAATACTTTCGCCGGTATGGATACCAAGAGGGTCAAAGTTTTCCATATTGCAGACAGCGATGCAGTTATCAAACTGGTCCCTTACCACCTCGTACTCAATCTCTTTCCAACCTTTCAGCGATTTTTCTACCAATACTTGAGTTGAATGAGAAAATGCTTTATTTGCTAATATGTTAATTTCAGATTCGTTATCGCAAAAACCACTACCTAGCCCGCCAAGTGCATAAGCTGCCCTTAGAATAACCGGATAACCCAGTTCTTTTGCTGCCTTTCTCGCATCTTCCAGATTTTCAACCGCATGGCTCTTTATTGTCTTAACAGAAATTTCATCAAGTCTCTTTACAAAAAGTTCTCTGTCTTCTGTGTCCATAATTGCTTGTACAGGGGTGCCGAGTACTTTTAAATTGTACTTTTCGAACACACCTGCCCTGTATAAAGCAACTCCGCAATTTAGAGCTGTTTGTCCACCAAAAGCAAGCAAAATTCCCTGAGGTTGTTCTTTCTTAATTACCTCCTCTACAAAGTGCGGGGTTACCGGCAAAAAGTAAATTTTATCCGCTACGCCCTCAGAAGTCTGTACTGTGGCAATGTTTGGATTAATCAAAACAGTTTCAATACCCTCCTCTTTCAATGCCTTTAAAGCTTGAGATCCGGAGTAGTCAAACTCACCGGCTTCGCCAATTTTTAATGCACCCGAACCAAGAAGAAGTACTTTTTTTATATTTGTATCCATAGCGTTAATTTACAGGAGTTTAATAAAATCATCAAAGAGAAACTCAGTGTCGGTTGGGCCGCTTGATGCCTCAGGGTGAAACTGACATGAGGAGAATGGTTTATTTTTATGTCTTATACCCTCATTAGTTCCGTCATTCATATTTATGAACAGAGGTTCCCATTCATCTCCCAAGGTGCTATTATCCACAGCATATCCATGATTCTGCGAGGTTATAAAACATCTGTTGGTACCAACCATCTGAACAGGTTGGTTGTGGCTTCTGTGTCCGTATTTCATCTTAAATGTTTGAGCGCCCCCGGCTTTCGCCATCAATTGATTTCCCATACATATGCCAAAAATGGGAGTATCTTGTTCAAATGCCTTTTTAATATTATTTACAGCAGTAGTGCAGAGATCAGGATTTCCCGGTCCATTTGAGATAAAAAGGCCATCATAATCCAATTTTGTAAAGTCATAATCCCATGGAACCCTTATCAGTTCAACATCTCTTCTGACTAAACATCTAATTATGTTGTGTTTAACGCCACAATCCACCAGAACAACTCTTTTAGAACCTGTTCCGTATTTTATTATCTCCTTACAACTTACTATGTCTACCTGATTTTCGATGTTCGGGTCATAAAATCCCTCTAAAGACGAGCCCTCCGGAATAATCTTACCAAGCATAGTACCCTTTTCTCTCAATATTTTTGTAAGCTCTCTCGTATCTACACCATATATTCCTGGAATTTTAAACTCTTTAAGCCAGGTATCAAGGCTTTTAGCCGCATTCCAATGGCTGTAATTAAAGGAGTAATCAGAAATTATCAAACCCCTTACATGAATTTTTTCAGATTCGAAAAGAGTAGAGAGATTTTCAATAATTGTGTCATTTGGAACGCCGTAGTTTCCTACCAAAGGGTACGAGACACACAAAATTTGCCCGGAATATGAAGGATCGGTCAGACTCTCCGGGTAACCAACCATTGCAGTAGAAAAAACGACCTCACCATCAATGGCTTGGTCGTATCCAAAAGAGTAACCTCTAAATTCCATACCGCTTTCGAGGAGAAGTGTTGCCGGTTTACTATAGCCCATTATTATTTTAATTAAGAATTTTAACAAACTCGGCGAAGGTAGTAATTCTACATACTCCGTGCAAATATTGTCCAAAGTTCGGCCTTAAGCTCTTGCCATCTTCTCATTGTCATGGCTGCAAAATTGTTCGTATGATTAGTCAGATATTCCTGAGCTTCTTGAATTTTCCCCTCTTTAATTAACCTGGTTGCAATCTCCTCTACTTGTGGTGCCTGGTCAAAAATCATATCTTCGAACTTGCCAACCTGTGGTTCGATAAGGCCTCTTGTCCTATCCCAATTTATTGTAGCAATTCTGTTAGTTTCTCTGAATGACCAGATCGCAGCATCTTCGCGATACCTGTTCTGACCACAAACTCCGAAACTTTTTGGCAGACGCAGTGTACCTGAGTAAATCGGTATTCTTGGGCTTTGTGCCGGATTATCGAAGGCAAAATATGCAACACCGCCTACCTCATCCGGAAGCCAGTCACGTAATTGAATTATATGTGAATAGGCACACTGTATAGCAGCTATTCCCCTCACTCTCTCTGTGACTCCAGGTTTAAGACTATTCAAAAGAGCTCTCATATCTGTACTCATAAAATTGGATATGGGCTTAACTGTCTCTTTATATTCACCTTTTATTTTGTCTCTTCTGGTTACCTCTACAGAAAGATTTTTTGTTTGGTCCCACTCTGTACCATTGTAAGTCTGCCTGTAAAGAGCCATAATATCTCTTACTGATACTTTTTTATCCGGTTTAACCGAGAAAGGCAACTCTTCTGCATCGTATTTTAGACCCAGAGATGGGGCCAAAGTGCTAAAAACAAAGTATTCTCTAATAGAAAATGGTTTACCGCCATTATTTACTTTCCAAAATTTAAACTCACCTTTACCGTCCCAAAAACCCAATTTTATTGTTCTCTTTTTAATATCGGTACTGTACATAAAATTGTTCGGATCATCAAAATCAACGACAGATATTCTGGGAATATTGGCCGATATTCCTATATGATCATCCGGAATTCTTTGCGCTACCCAAATTGAACCGGGTTTACCGGGACCTCCTCCGAAAATCTCAAGTTGCCACACCTCTTTTTTGTCTGCAATGGTCAGGCATTCACCGGAATCTCCATATCCATACAGTTCCGCAAGCTTTCCTATCAACTTTATTGCATCCCTTGCTGTTGAGCATCTCTGAAGAGCTACTCTCTCCAACTCTTCAATCAGAAACAGACCATTTTCATTCACAAATGTATCTCTTCCTGTTATTGTTGCTTCGCCCATTGCCAATTGCTTTTCATTCAGGCAGGGATATGCTGTATTAAGGTATGCAAAGGTCTCTTTAACAGCGGGTATACGCCCCTTCTCTGTAACATTTCTCATGTCCCAAGGCTCTTCAGTGTGAAGTGTTCCCCAATAAATTGGCTCTGTTTCACCAGGTTTATAACTTTTTCGTTGAGCAATCTCCACCCATGTTCTATAGTTGGAATCACAGGTATGGGCAGTCATTACAGAACCATCAGTGCTTGCTTCTTTGCCCACCGTAATAGATGTGCAACTCTCGGTAAAATCTGCATCATCAGGATTAATGTAGTAGAAAGGAGTCTGACCAAAGGTGAAGTTTGCTGTTAAAAAAAGACAAACTGCTAAGAGTAGTTTTTTGATTTTCATTAGATTGTAAATATTAATTATATGGTGAAAATTTTATTGCGAATATCTTGCTCAATAAGTTCCAATAATTTATCAATAGCTTCATTTTCCGGTACTGCTCTGTATACGGGAGTCTTTCCCCTGTAAATGCTAACCCTGTTTCTCCCTTCACCAACATAACCGTAATCTGCATCCGCCATCTCCCCTGGGCCATTGACGATACAGCCCATAACAGCAATATTGTAACCGACTAAATGGGATGTTCTCCTTTTCACTTCATTAAAAACCGATTCCAAATTGAATAAAGTTCTTCCACATCCTGGACATGCGATATACTCCGGTTTGCTGAACTTCCTTCTGGAAGCCTGTAGTAACTCATCTCTAAACCGCGAGATATCACCATTTTCAAATTTTTCGTCACACTCCAGATGCAATTCAACATCATCAATAATTTTATCTAACAGGAGGGGACCCAAATCACATGAAGCGGACAATATGAACTCGCTCCATGTTTTACAATTATATGATTTTTCGAAAATTACAGGATTGTTATTTACTCGCTCAGCTATTCGTTGCCCTCCATTTTTAGCCTCTGTTAAAAAATAGTCAGCCAGGAATTTTGCGACAGGTATCTCATTTAAGGGATCTTCTGTCAAAGAGACTCTGATTGTGTCTCCTATACCGTAAGATAGTAGAGATGCTATTCCGACTGCAGATTTTATTCTGCCTGCCTCCCCATTTCCTGCCTCTGTGACACCTAAGTGAAGAGGATAAGCTATCCCGGATTTCTCAAACTCTTTGTATAATAGCCTGTATGCGTCTACCATTATTCTTGTGCTGCTGGATTTCAAAGAGATTATCAGTTGATTAAAATCATTATCCTGAGCCATCCTTATCCACTCAACAGCAGACTCCTTCATGCCATTAGGAGTATTACCATACTTCTCAATTATTCTTTCATCGAGCGAACCATGATTAATTCCAATCCTAAGTGCTGTATTATTCTTTTTACATACCTCAATCAGTTTTGAGAACTGTGCGAATGCAATATTATGATCCGTTGCAAAATTACCCGGATTTATCCGGACTTTGTCCGCAACCTCTGCTGCTGCTAAAGCAACTTCAGCAGAAAAATGGACATCTGCAACAAGAGGAGTACGAATACCATTTTCTCTTAACTTCTCTTTAATCACTTTTAATGCCTCTACCTCTTTGATTCCCTGGGTTGTAAGTCTGATTAGCTCTGCACCGGCTTTGGCCAGTTTTACACACTGTTTAAAGGATGCTTCAATATTCTGAGTAGCCGTATTGCACATAGTTTGAACAACAATGTGATTATTTTCACCGATTGTGATATCGCCAACTTTTACACCTGTTTTTTTCATCTTTTACAAATGGAAATATAGAGCCAAACTGAATAGAAGCTGATGCGGGTATGTAAACTGCAAGTTAAGCTCGCTAAATTTTTTTGGGGTGTACAAATATGACAACGAGTACTGATAGTTTGCCTCTAAATGGAGCTCAACTGGTTTTAATACAAAGGCTAAACCACCACCACCTGTCAACCCGTAATCAATTCTATTATCTGTGCTCTCAAACCCTTTGGTGCTCTCCATTCTGTATCCCATAAAACCTCCCACATTTATCAAAAACCTCATTTTCCAGAAATCTATATGGAATTGAGATACTAAAGGGAGCTCGTATACAGTTAACCGGATCTCTTCGTTATCTATTTTATATCCCTGTTCCTGATAGGAGAAGGATGCTTGAAATCCGAAATAGGGCATAGTTTTCCAAAGGTCGTGATAATATAAATATACAAGTGAGTAATTTTTATTAGTTGTTATGTTCACCTCGTTTCTAGTAGGGTTAAAACCCACACCGCTGATATTATATGCAGCCTTTACACCAATCAAATGTTCCTTTAACTGACCATAAACAGAATTTGAAGAACAGATGATAATAAAAATTGAGACAACCAGATATTTTTTCACTTAAAAATCTCCTTTAAGTTAATATTTTGTTCTAACTCCAGCCCCTCTTTGAAATTCAAAACAGAAGATCCGTTTTGCAAGAGATAAAGTCTCACCTTTTCCGGTTGCTTTTTAAGAGGAAGGCTGCCTGTGTCCAAAATTCCATTTCCATTCAAGTCCTGTGTAATTCTTATATTATATTTTCCTGGTTGAATGTATGGGAACTCCAGTTTGGAATCTTTAACAATTTTATAACTTCTGAAAACTTTATCTCTGGTCTGGTTAGTGAGTTCTATGACGTATGATCCGTCAGCTCCGGTAATATTTAATGTCAACTTAGACAATTTTTCACTATTCGGAAGTGTCACACTTGTTTCAGAGGAGTCGTTAGTATTTCCATAAACATCTTTAAATGCCCTTTCAGAAATTTTCAAAGTGTATTCGTACCCTTGTAACAACCTATTGTTAGGCTTAATAAAGTATTGACGGTTCTCTAATGAATCTTTGTAAAAAGAGAAACTCTCTTTTCCTTTTGCACCTTTAGGCGTTTTAGAGACGAGCATAACTAAATCCATTTTAGCTTTAACGAGAGGTGCCGGGAAAAGAAGATTAAAGCCCTCTTGTTCGACCATCGATGATTCTACTTCAATTTTAAATTTTAACAGATCTGTTCTTGGTGCCTTTTCTTCAGTTTCTCCAGAGTACCTTTTAGGGGGTGCTGTTGTCTTTCTTGGTTTGGGTGCAACCATTTTTAAACTTTCTCTTGATAAAACGAGGTTGGCTAAACTGTCTGTTTTATAATACTTTATGTCTAATATAAGGGTGTCGGGAACCCTTAATAGTGTGTCCTTTATCCAAAGGACCAGACTATCTCTTGTGATATTAAACTGTTTAATTGTCTTTGTTGAGTCAATCCCTCTGAAACCTATCGAGTCAATTTTTACATTTGGCGCAGCAAAGCTGACGTAGACCATTTTCCTCTCAGGTCTCTCCTTGCTTTTTATATACTGTTTTTGAGCCTCCTCTTTAAATAAATACAACTCTAACTGAGATGGTCTCGCAAGTGCTCTGCTTGTATCCTTCATATCCACGAACTTTAGTTCCGCAAGATCTTTCCTCATAACGATAGATGGTACGATAAGAGAATCATTAAAAGCAACTTCTTCATTTTCCGGATTATATTGATTGTTGCCATTGACATCTTTGAAAGCAAAAACTCTGTAAGGAATACTTTTCAGGTTTCTTACAACATAGTACCCCCATTTGTCGCTTTTTGCAACGGCAGAAGGGTATGTTTTGTAAACCGCTGTATCCGAGAGATTAGAGTAGAATCCTATTATAATACCTTCTAGCGGAAGAAGTGTTCCGGAATCCATTATGACTCCTGCACACATCATGGAATCTGTGGTTTGGCCTGTGGAAAAGGAGTACACATAAGGATAGAACAGATTCCCTTCATTATTGTCTGTTATCGAATTTCCGAAATGAACAGAGTATGTGGTAGAAGAGTCAAGTAACTCAGGAAATGAAACTAAAATACTTTTTCCGCGAATCTTGGTGGTAAGCCTCTTTCTTTGAGGAGGAGACATAAATACATGCTTGTTAGGGTCTTTTAAAACCACATATTCACTAAATTTTAACTCAATTGTACCCCCTTTAACAGGAAAATTTACTGAATTTGAGTCTGGTATAACTCTTACCAATATTGGTGGAATAGTGTCTTTGGGACCGCCGGTAGGAGGTGTAGATGTGTTAGCACATGAATACATAACAAAAAACAGTATGACAAACAGTATCGATAATTGAATTTTTAATCTTTTCATTTCAACTAGTTCTCTTTAATCTCAGTTCTTATTACACTCTCCATTCCCTTTACCTGGGCCATCTGCTTAATTAATTTATCCAGGTCTTCTGTGTCGTGAACATAGAGGTCTATATAGCCCTCAAAAATACCATCGTGTGTCTCTATTAAGACTTTTCGGATATTAACACTTAATACATGGGTCATATATTGAGTAAGATCGTTGAGAAGGCCTATTCTGTCAATCCCCCTCATACTGATTCTTGCCAAAAAGGATAGTATGGTGTGTTTACTCCATTTTGCCTTAACTATTCTGTCTGCATCTCTGGCTGCCAACAAAATTGCCTCAGGACAACTGTTTTTATGCACTGTCACCTCCCCATCGTCTCCAATGAAACCTATCACTCCATCACCGGGAATCGGTCTGCAACACATTGCTACCTGGTAGGAGAGGGTCTTTTCCAACGGATTTTCCTTAAGCAGAAAGGCCTTCCTTTTATCAATTTTAACAACTTTAGCAGGCTCCGGTTGCTGATTTTCACTATCATCAGAAAG
>Ga0209638_1000484_pt1 | contig 25975 bp, 22 predicted proteins | sample BarGraNGADG00211_FD_184490 | JGI IMG/M metagenome (GOLD analysis project Ga0209638, IMG submission 184490) | Arctic peat soil microbial communities from Barrow, Alaska - Barrow Graham LP Ref core NGADG0002-211 (SPAdes) (version 2) | ecosystem: Environmental > Terrestrial > Soil > Wetlands > Peat...
CCCGCCGCCGATGTCGAGCACGGCGGGAACCCAGTCGAGCTCGGCGCGAGCACGCTCGCAGAACGACGCGAGCCGCTCGACCGCGACGAGGCTCTCGTCGACGCGCGCGAGCTGCGAGCCGACGTGGAAGTGCACGCCGACGACCTCGATGCCGAGACGGCGGGCCTCGTCGATCACCGCGAGCGCGGGGTCGGCTGCGAGCCCGAACTTCGACCCCTCGTGCGCCGTCTGGATCGACTCGTGCGTCACCGCCTCCACGCCGGGCGTCAGGCGCACGAGCGCGCGGCGCACGCCCGCGGCCGCCGCACGACCGGGCTCGTCCGGGGCATCGAGCACGACGGTCGCGCCCGCCTCCGCCGCTGCGCGCAGCTCGTCGTCGGACTTGTTGTTGCCGTGGAAGAGGATCCGCTCGCCGACGATGCCCGCCGCCTGGGCGACCGCGAGCTCTCCAAGCGTGGAGACATCGGCGCCGACACCCTCCTCGGCGAGGATCCGCAACAGCGTCACGTTGGGGAACGCCTTCGTGCCGTAGGCGATGACGGCCTCCGGCGCTGCGGCCCGGTACGCCTGCGCCTGAGCCCGGATCGTCTGCTCGCAGTAGACGACGAGCGGTGTCCCGTATTCGGCCGCGAGCCGCGACGCGGAGACGCCGCCGAGCGTCAGCTCGCCGTCGTCGACATGCGCGGAAAGTGGGAATAGCTCCAGCACTCTGAGATTGCTAGCATTCCAGGACGATGCGGGAGCTGCTTGCATAGCTCAGGGAGACAACCGCGGCGCCGCCGCGTCGACTCCCCACGGCCTCTCTCGCGAGAGGCTTTTTTGTCTCTGGAGGACGAATGAACTGGTACGACCCGAAGGCCATCGAGGCGAAATGGCAGCGCGTCTGGGAGGACGCGAGGGCGTTCCACGTCCCCAATCCGGAGCCGGGGGCCGAGGGGGCCGATCGAACGAACGTGAGCTACGTGCTCGAGATGTGGCCGTACCCGTCGGGGACGCTGCACATGGGGCACGTGCTCGTCTACACGATCGGCGACATTCTCTCTCGCTTCCGCCGCCGGAACGGGATGACCGTCCTGCATCCCATGGGCTTCGACTCGTTCGGCCTGCCCGCCGAGAACGCCGCGATCCGCGAGGGCGGGCACCCGCGCGAGATCACCGAGCGGAACATCACGAACATCGTGGCGACGATGAAGCGGATGGGCTGGGGCTTCGACTGGGACCGCATGGTCTCCGCCCACGAGCCCGAGTACTACCGCTGGGACCAGTGGCTCTTCCTCAAGCTGCTCGAGGCAGGGCTCGCGTACCGCAAGGGCTCGCCGGTGAAGTGGTGCCCGAATGACCAGGTCGTGCTGGCGAACGAGCAGGTGCACGACGGCCGTTGCGAGTACTGCGGCACCGAGGTCGTGTCGAAGAACCTCGAGCAGTGGTTCTTCAAGACAACGGCGTATGCGGACGAGCTCCTCGACGATCTGCAGAACATCGAGTGGGCTGACCGCATCAAGGCGATGCAGCGCAACTGGATCGGCCGTTCCGAGGGAGCGGAGATCCAGTTCCCGATTGCGGAGCTCGACGAAGACATCGCCGTCTTCACCACGCGGCCCGACACGCTGTTCGGCGCGACGTTCTTCGTGCTCGCCCCCGAGCATCCGCTCGTCGAGCAGCTGGTCGAGCGCTCGCCGAACCCCGGCGAGCTGCGCGAGTACGTGCGCAAGGCCGCAGTGAAGCGAGGCGAGGAGCGGGCAGCGGCGGAGGAGAAGACGGGCGTCTTCACGGGCGCGTACGCGACGAATCCGGTGAACGACGCACAGATCCCGATCTGGGTCGCCGACTACGTGCTGATGGACTACGGCACCGGCGCGATCATGGCTGTGCCCGCGCACGACGAACGCGACGGCGAGTTTGCGGAGCGCTTCGACCTGCCGATCGTCCCGGTGATCGACGAGGACGGCAAGCTCGTCAACTCGGCGCAGTTCGACGGACTGCCGGCGGACGAGGCGAAGGACGCGATCGTCGACTGGCTCGGCACGCACGGGCGCGGCAAAGCCGCCGTCAGCTTCCGCCTCCGCGACTGGGGCTTCTCACGCCAGCGCTACTGGGGCTGCCCGATCCCGATCATCTACTGCGACGACCACGGCGCCGTTCCCGTTCCGGAGAACGAGCTGCCGGTCGTGCTGCCGGACATCGAGGACTACAAGCCGAAGGGCATCGCCCCGCTCGCGAGCGCCGAGGAGTGGGTGCGTGCGCCGTGTCCGATCTGCGGCAAGGAGGGACGGCGCGAGGTCGAGACGATGGACACGTTCGTCGACTCGTCGTGGTACTTCCTGCGCTACTGCGACCCGCACAACGACGATGCACCGTGGGATCGCGAGATCGTCGACTGGTGGAATCCCGTCGACCAGTACATCGGCGGCGTCGACCACGCGACGATGCACCTGATCTATGCACGCTTCTTCATCAAGGCGCTGAACGATCTTGGCCTCGTCGGCTTCCGCGAGCCGTTCCAGCGCCTGTTCTCGAACGGGTGGGTGCAGCTGCGCGGCACGAAGATGTCGAAGACGAAGGGCAACGTGATCGGGCCCGAGGATCTGATCGAGGAGTACGGCGCCGACGCCGTGCGTCTCTACATGCTCTTCATCGGACCCGCGAACGAGGACATGGACTGGACCGACGGCGGTGTCGACGGCATGGTGCGCTTCGTCCGCCGCCTGTACCGGCTGATCGGCGAGGTCGCCGAGCGCGCGCCGCAGGGAAGCGCGCCCGCGAGCGACCTGACGCGCAAGACGCACGAGACGATCGCGAGGGTCACCGATGACCTCGGTCGCCGGCAATCGTTCAACACCGCGATCGCCGCGCTGATGGAGCTCGTGAACGAGCTGTCGAAGGCGGGCGCGGACGATCCCGCGGCGCGCTTCGCCGCGGAGACGGTCGTCTCGCTGATCCAGCCGTACGCGCCGCACGTCGCCGAGGAGCTGTGGGAAGCGCTCGGCCACGAGCGCCTGTGGGCACAGCCGTGGCCGGTCGCCGACGAGGCGCAACTTGTGCGCGACACGTTCGAGCTCGTCGTCCAGGTGAACGGCAAGGTGCGCGACCGCTTCGAGGTCGAGGCGAGCGCGTCGGAGAACGAGCTGGTCGAGCGCGCGCGCGCGTCGTCGCGCGTCCAGGCGCACCTCGACGGCGCCCAGGTGCGCAAGACGATCGTCGTCCCCGGCAAGCTCGTGAACTTCGTCGTCGGCTGAGCAGGCCGAGCCCACCTCCTCGATCGAACGCACCACGGCCAATCGACTTCTTTCCGGCCGGATCTGCGGACGACGGGCACGACGGAAAGGAGTTGCCGTGACCAGCACTCGGCTAGTAGATGAAGGGGAGGAGCCGCCGGCGCGCCCGTTCCCGGTACGACTCGTATCCGGCGTAGCGCGCGGCGAGCCAGAGCTCCTCCCGGCGTGCCTTCAAATCGAGCACCACCGCGAGCGCGACGGTGAGTGCAAGCCCCGCGACGCTCGCGAACACGATCGTCCAGCCGAGCGCGAAGAGAATGCCGGCGCCGTACATCGGGTGTCGCGCCAGGGCGTACGGGCCGGTTGTGACGAGCGAGAGCGTCGGGTCTGTGCGCGGCGCGGGAAGCGGAGTGAGCGACCGCCCGAGCTCGAGTCCGGCTGCGACGAGGAGCAACAGGCCGAGCGCGAGCAGTACTCCGCCGACGGCGTACGCCGTCGGTGCGTAGCTTCGAGACCAACCGCGGCCGACGAGCGCGGAGAGGAGGACGGCTGCGATGAGCACGAGCTGGACGGCGACCCAGCCTTCGCCGCGTTTGCCGAGCGCGGGCAGACGAGTGTTCATGTTCGAGCGGGAGCCTAGCCTCCGTCGAACCCGAACTGGGACGTCGCGCGGTCCTGCAGCTTCTCGGCTCCCGGCAGTGTCGCGACCGCGAGCGCCGCGCCGGCGACGAGCACGCCGGCGACGAGCGCGGCGCGAAGGCCAACGCCTGGAATGCGTGCCCACACGAGGCGCGGGAGCTTCAGCACGTGCGCGAGGACGTGGATTCCGAACGCGCCGGACCAGACGACGAAGCTCGCCTTGTGCAGGCCGACGACGGTCCCGTGGGTCTGGTCGAGGAAGAGCAGCGCGACCCCGGTCCCGAAGACGAGGATCGTCGACAGAACGAGCAACGGACCGACGAGAACGCGCAGCGCGACGTGCGGCGGTCCTCGTCGAACGTACTCCTCGCGGCGGAGGTAATAGCGAAGCATCCGCCAGCCCGTGCTGCCGATCTTCAGCGCCACGACGGGGATCAGGAGCATCCCGACGAACGCGTGGACAGTCAGGAGCGACCTGACGCGCAGCAGCGTCGCACCCTCGATCAAGAGGAGCACGATCAGAATCGTCGCCACGACCGCCGTCAGCTGCTCGTTGCCGGCGCTTCCACCCGAACGGCCCCGTTTCACAAAGCTCACGACGGTAGCGAAGCAGACCGGGATGAGAGATGGGTGAGTGCGCGTCGGCCGAAGAGACACGCGTTCGTTCCGCATGGCGCGGCGTGTCACCGTCAACGTGCGCTCACTGCCCATCCCCCGAACGCGGGAGGCTCGGTCGCGCGTTTCCGGGGATGTCGTGTAGCGCCAGGACTGTCGATAGCCGTAGATGACGACGCGCTGCTCCGATCCGGCGGAAGCGATGAACAACAGTCGCGCGGCGGCGCAGTCATGCAGATGCAGACGGCAGAGAGGCGACAGCGATGAACGGTGAGGACGAGCAGGCGAACGCGCCTCCTGCTGCGCCCGCAGGCGACCTGAATGTACCGGGCACAACTCAAGGCGCGCCGCTGGAGTCCGAACAGCTCTTCCGTAGCGCGTTCGACGATGCCGCGGCCGGCATGCTCATCGTCGATCCGGTAGGGAGGCTGCTGCGCGTGAATCAGTCCTTCGCCGGGATGCTCGGCTACACGGCTCAGGAGCTGAGCGGCCGCACTTTCCACGAGATCACGCACCCCGACGACGTGTCCCGAACCGACAACATGCGGGCGGAGATGGTCGAAGACGACGGGGCCGCGCGACGGACGATCGTGAAGCGCTACCTGCACAAGGACGGGGGCATCCGCTGGGGGCGGCTCAGAGTCTCCGCCGTCCGTGACGCCGACCACCGACTCCTTCACTTTGTCACCCAGATAGAGGACATCACCGAGCTGCGCAAGACGCAGAGCGAGCTCGTCGAGAGCGAGCTTCTTTTCCGCGGCGCCTTCGAGACCGCCGTGACCGGCATGACGCTGGCCGACCCGGAGGGAGTGTTCCTCCGCGTCAACGCCACTTTCGCGACCATGCTCGGCTACACACCGGCCGACCTTGTCGGCAGATGCGTCGCCGATTTCGTCCATCCCGACGATCGGTCCGACGTTACCGCCGGACGCGATACCTTGCGCTCGGGCGGGTCGCTCAGACGGGTGATCGAGAGGCGCTACATCTCCCGTGGCGGAGAGACGAAGCTCGGCAAGGTCAGCGTCTCCGCCATTCGCGGTGAGGACGGGTCGCTGCTGTACACCGTTGCCCAGATCGAGGACGTGACCGAACTGCGCCAGGCGCAGCGGGAGCTCGCAGAAGGCGAGGCGTTGCGGCGGCTGGTGTTCGAAGGCTCCCGCGACATACTGGGCATCTTCGACCCCGACGGCACGCTTCAGCTCGTCTCACCGGCGGTCGAGGTTCTTCTCGGTCACGATCCGGCGTCCTTGCTCGGCCAGAACTTCGCGGCCTTCATCCATCCCGACGACCTGCACGCCTGTTTGGCGGCGGCCGCTGCGGCCTTCGACGGCGAACCGTCGTCGAGTTTCCGCGCCCGCTTCCGCGCCGCTGACGATAGCTACCGGCTCTTCGAAGGCACCGTTTCCCCCGGTCGAGGCTCCGACGGCGAGGTGTCCTATCTGGTCTCGAACTCGCGTGATGTGACCGAGCAGGTGGCGCTTGAAGACCAGCTCCGGCACGCGCAGAAGATGGAAGTGGTCGGCCGCCTCGCCGGCGGGGTCGCGCATGACTTCAACAACCTGCTCCTGGCGATCCGCGGCTACGCCGAGCTGGCCCGCCTGGCAGCGGCCGAAGGCACCGACAACACCGCCGAGATCGACGAGATCATGACGGCGGCCGGACGTGCCGGAGGCCTGACCGCGCAACTGCTCGCCTTCAGTCGCCGTCAGGTGCTGAACCCTGTTCTTCTCGACCTCGGTGCGGTCGTCACCGAAATGGTCTCGATGCTCCGGCGGCTGATCCACGGCAACGTCGAGCTGGTCACGCAGCTACCGGAGCGCCCGGCACTCGTTCGCGCAGATCGGGCCCAGATGGAACAAGTGATCGCGAACCTCACCGTCAACGCCTCCGATGCGATGCCGGACGGCGGCACGCTTACGATCGAGATCGGTCCCTCCCCCGACGGGCAAACGCTTCTGCTCGTAGTCCGTGACACCGGCACCGGCATGGACGCCACCACCGCCTCCCAGATCTTCGAACCGTTCTTCACCACGAAAGGGGCGGGGGGCACCGGCCTCGGCTTGTCGATGGTGCACGGGATCGTCAACCAGAGTGGCGGCTCGATCGCGGTCGAGAGCACGCCCGGCGAAGGAACGACCTTGCTGATCGAACTCCCGCTCGCCGACGCAGAGGAACTGCCCGAACAGACCTCCTCCGCTCCGGCCGAGGGCGGCGCCGAGACCATTCTCCTCGTCGAGGACGATCCGCTCGTACAGAAGGTCGTAGCGCTCATGCTCGAACGGCACGGCTACCGGATCGTTGCGGCGGCAAGCGGGGAGGAGGCCGTCTCGCTCGCACACGCCGACCCCAACAGCGTCGACCTGATCCTCACCGATCTCGTCATGCCGGGAATGAACGGCCGCGAGACCGCGAAAGCCTTGCGCGACGACCAGCCGCTCGCAAGAGTCCTGTACATGTCGGGCTATACCGACGACGTCGTGATCCGGGTCGGCGGCTTCGAGCCAGGCGTCGCCTTCATCCAGAAGCCGTTCTCCGGGGAAGATCTCGCCCTACGTGTGCGCGAACTGCTGAACGCGGACGTACAAGCGCAAGCGGAAGCTCGGCGGCTGAACGATGTCCCCGGCCGCCCTGGCTGAGTCCGCCACCCAGAACACCGAGTCGGCCATCCGGTGAGTCTAGAAAGTCGGCACACGCCCGTGACGGTTGCGTCGCCACAGTGGACGACATGGAGTTCCCGGCTTTCTCGGTCACGCAGCGCCGCGCGATCGCCACGGTTGTCGTACTCGGGGTCGCGGTGGCATTCGCGCCGCGCCTGCTCGGTCATGGTGGATCAAACGCGCCTCCGGTGCCGCTCGTCCGGCCTGTCGCCGCAGCGCATGCGGCGAAGGTGCAGCTCATCGTGGACGTCGTCGGAGAAGTCCGCCGGCCGGGGCTCGTGCGCGTTCCGAAGGGAACGCGGATCGCAGACGCGCTTGCAGCGGCGGGAGGCGTCACCGCAAAGGCGGACGCCGCGCTGGTGAACCTCGCGGCGCCGCTCGCTGACGGCGAGCAGGTCGTCGTTCCCACGCGCGGATCAGCAGCCGCCGGTGCGGCCGGCGGCCCGGCGTCGCCGTCGGCGCCGGTCGATCTCAACACGGCGACGCCCGAGCAGCTCGATGCGTTACCCGGTATCGGACCCGCGACGGCGGAGAAGATCATCGCGTTTCGGCAGGCTCACGGCCCCTTCCATTCGGTGGACGAGCTCGACGCAGTTCCGGGCATCGGCCCGGCGAGGATCGAGCAGCTGAAAGGGCTCGTGCTCCCGTGACGGTCCGCACGCCGTATCTCCTCGCCGCGGCGCTCTGTTGCGGCCTTGCCGCCGCTAATGTCGCGCGGCTCGCCGTGCTCCCGGCTGCGCTGCTGCTCGCGCTCGCGCTCGTCGTCCGCTCGCCGCTCGTCGTCGCGGCGTGCGCACTCGCGCTGCTCGGCTGGTGGTGGGGGAGCGAGCGGCTTCGCACGCTCGATCACAGCGCGTTGCTGCCGCGCGTGGGGACGGCCGCGCGGGCGATCGTCGAGCTCGAGGAGCCGCCGCGAGCGGGTCGATTCGAGACGCGGGTGCGTGCGCTCGTCGTTCGCTGGGGAATGCAACGGCCGCGCGAGCCGGTGCTGCTCGAGCTGCCGCCGGGTCGTGCTCCGCCGCAGGGCGCGCGCCTGTCGGTGCTCGGGGTGCTGCGTGCACCGCGCGGGCCGTCGAACGGGTTCGACGAGCAGGCCTGGCTCCGTCGCCACGGGGTGCACGTCGTGCTGCACGCGGACGCCTGGCGGCGCATCGGCCGCCGGGGCGGGCTCGGCGGCGTCGCCGACCGCCTGCATACGTGGCTCGCCCGCGACGGAGCGCCGGGGCTCGCGGGAGAACGCCGCGGCGTGATCGAAGGCGTCGTGCTCGGCGAGGACCAGGATCTCTCGGATCTGCTGAAGCAGCGCTTCCGCGCCTCCGGGCTCTACCACCTGCTGGCCGTGAGCGGCTCGAACGTCGTGCTCGTCGCGTCCGGCGTGCTCGTGCTTGCGTGGCTCCTCGGGGTCTCGCGGCTCGCGGCAGAGGTTGCAGCGCTCGTCGGGATCGCCGCGTACGTGCTCGCAGTCGGCCCGCAGCCGTCCGTGATTCGCGCGGGCGTCGCCGGTGCGCTCGCTTCGCTCGCCTGGCTGAGCGGCCGCCAGCGTGACCGCTGGTACGCGCTGCTCGTCGCCGCGGTCGTGCTGCTCGCGTGGAACCCGTACAACGCGCTCGACCCGGGCTTCCAGCTGTCGTTCGCGGCGGTTCTCTCGATCTTCGTCGTCGCGCCGCGCTTCCAGCGCGCGCTCGAGGGCTACCCGCTGCCTTCGTTCCTGCGCGGGCCTGTGGCGATCTCTGCGGCGTGCGGGCTCGGAACGGCGCCGGTCTGCTGGTTCCAGTTCCACGCGATCCCGTTGCTCACGGTGCCGGCGAACGCCGCCGCCGCGCCCGTCGTCGCGCCGATGCTCGGGCTCGCGCTCGTCTCGGCGCTCGTCGCGCCCGTCGCGCACGCCCCGGCCGTGCTGCTTGCGGCGCTCAACGGGTGGTGCGCGGCGTATCTCGCCGCCTGCGCGCGCTTCTTCGGCGGCCTACCCGGCGCCCAGATCCGGTCGTCCGAAGCCGCCCTCCTGCTCGCCGTCTTGGTGCTCCTGGCCGCGGCCTATGCTTGGCGTCGTGGCGACCTCCGAGCTGAAGCCGGCCTATCTGCTCACCGGCAGCGACCGGCCGAAGATCGTGCGCGCGCTGCGCCGCCTGCGTGACCGGATCGGTGATGACGCGACCGAGCACCTCAACGCCCGGGACGCGTCGGCCGAAGACGTGATCGCCTCGTGCAACTCGATGGGCCTGTTCGGCGGCGAGCGGCTCGTGATCGTCGAGGAGGTCGAGCGCTGGAAGGCCGCCGACGTGAAGGAGATCGCGGGGTATCTCGCCGCGCCCGCGCCGGCGACGGTCCTGGCGCTCGTCGCGGAGGAGATCAAGTCGGACGCTGCGCTCGCCAAGGCGGTGGCCAAAGTGGGGCAGGTGCTCGCGTATGACGTCCCGAAGCGCAAGCTGCCCGAGTGGGTCGGCGAGCAGTTCGGCCGCTACGGCGCGAAGGCCGACGCCGACGCCTGCCGGGCGCTCGTGGAGATGGTCGGCGACGATCTCGACGAGCTCCAGAGCGAGATCGACAAGCTCGCCACCTGGGCCGCCGGAGACCAGGTCACGCTGCGCGACGTCGAGCAGATGGCCGCGGGCCGGGCCGAGACCGCGATCTTCTCCCTCACCGACGCCTGGGGGAGACGCGACGTCGCCGGCGTCCTCTCCTCGGCCGAGGCGATCATGGAGCGCTCGCACCGGCCGCGCTCAGGCGAGTTGATGCGGATGATCGGCTCGATGGTCAGCCACGTCGGTCGGGTGCGCCGCTGCCAGCGGCTCGCCGACCAGGGCATCAGGCCCCGCGAGGCGGCCGGACAGCTGAAGATGCATCCGTTCGTGGCCGAGAAGGCATTCGGACAGGCCGCGAACTTCTCGGCCGAGGAGCTGGGCTACGTGATCATGCGCCTGTCGGAGCTCGACGCGGCGGCGAAAGGCGGCTCGCGGATGCCGGCCGACCTCGAGCTCGAGCGCGCGCTGATCGACGTAACGCGACCGCGGGAGCGCGCGACGGCCTAGGCGTTACTTCGTCGACTTCGTCGGCGCCGTCGGCTCAGGCTGGCTCGCGGCGATGCGGGCGGCCTGCGCCTTGCGGCGGGCGGCGGTGTTCTTGTGGAGCGAGCCGCGGGAGGCAGCCTTGTCGAGCCAACTGACGAGCTCGCGGTGGCTCGCCGTGACGGTCGCGGCGTCGCCCTGCTCGGCGGCGTTGCGGAGGCGGCGCATGAGCGTCTTCGCGGTCGAACGCCAGCGCAGGTTCTCGATCCGCTGGCGGCTTGCCTGGCGGACGCGCTTCTCCTGTTGTCTGATGTTCGGCATAGGCGTCGAAATGCCCGCTGAAGCGGGCCCGCAGAGGGTAGCAGCCGTGAGGATCGGCCTGTGCGCTCCCTATGCTCCGGCGTGTGAGTGACGCCGACCGCGAGCGGGACCTGCGCCGGCTCGACCGCGACCGGCGGCGCCGGGAGACGGGTCGCCCGACGTATTTCGACGAGTTCGCGGCGACCCTCGCGGGCGGCGACCTGCCGACCTTGGAGACGCAGGTACTGCGACCGGAGCGGCTTCGCTCCGAGCCGGCCGAGGACGAGGCCACCGGGGAGGGAGGCCTGCCGCCGCGGCGCAGGCTCGCCGTGTCGGGAGCGATCTTCGGGCTCTCGACAGCGCTCTCTCGCGTGCTCGGGCTCGCGCGCGAGGTCGTCGCGACCAACTACTTCGGCGCGACCGGCAAGATCAACGCCTTCACCGTCGCGTTCCAGTTGCCGAACCTCTTCCGCGCCCTCGTGGCCGATGCCGCGCTCTCGTCGTCGTTCGTGCCGGTCTTTACCGAGCTGCTGGAGAAGGACAAGAAGCGCGCGTGGCGCGTCGCGTCGACGCTCTTCTGGCTGATGCTGCTCGGCCTGACGGCGCTGACGGCGATCTTCATCCTCGTCGCGCCGTGGGTGATCAGCGCCTTCGGCAATCCGGGCCACGACCGCGCGCTTGCAGTCGGTCTTTCGCGCGTGCTGTTCCCGATCGTCGCGCTGCTCGGCGTCTCGGGGATCGTGGTCGGGATCCTCAACAGCTACGACCACTTCACCGTGCCGGCGCTCTCGCCGGTCTTCTGGAACATCGCGATCATCGTCGGGCTCGCGATCGGCGTCCCGCAGGCGCACACGATGAACACGAAGCTATACGTCTACGCGGTCTCGATCCTCGTCGCGACGGTGATCCAGGTGTTCCTGCCGATGCCGTGGCTGCGCGGCCGCGACGGAAAGCTGCGCCTGGTCCTCGACTGGCGCGACCCGGCCGTGAAGCGCGTCTTCGTGTTGATGGTCCCCGTCACGCTCGGGCTCGGGCTGATCAATGTGAACGCGGTGATCGACGTCTTCTTCGCGTCGCGATACATCGACGCCACGCTCGCGCCGACCGCGATCCAGAAGGCGTTTCTCATCTACATGCTCCCGCAGGGGATGTTCTCCGTTGCGATCGCGACGGTGCTCTTTCCCACGTTGTCGCGCTTCGCCTCGCGCGGCGACATGGTCGGCTTCCGGCAGACGGTGAGCAACGGCTTGCGCCAGATCGCGTTCCTCCTCATCCCGGCAGCGGTCGTGAGCGCGGTGCTCGCCGAGCCGATCGTGCGCATCCTCTACCAGCGCGGCCTGTTCCATCCACCGCAGACGCCGGTCGTCGCCGCGGTGCTCGCTGCTTTCAGCGCCGGGCTCGTCTTCAACGGCGCGATGCTGATGCTGAACCGCGCCTTCTTCAGTCTCCAGTCGAACTGGGTGCCGACGGCGATCGCGCTCGGGAATCTCTTCCTCAACGCGCTCCTCGACGTCGCGTTCTACCGCGTCGGCGCGTGGGGCATCGCGCTGTCGACCGCAATCTGCAACGTCGCGGGCACGGTGGCGCTGCTCGTGCTGCTTCGCCGCCGGCTCGGACGCTTCGAGGGCCGCGCGATCGCCACGACCGTCGTGAAGGTCTGCGTCGCCTCCGGCGCAGTCGCGGCGGTCGCGTGGTTCGTGTGGCACCCGCTCGACTCGGTGCTCGGCCGCTCGTTCCCCGCCCAGGTCGTGTCGCTCGGGCTCGCGCTCGCTGCGTCGGTGGGCGTCTACCTCGGCGCGTGCCGGCTGCTGCGGGTGCGGGAGATGCAGGTGCTGCTCTCGCTGCGCTCGCGCCTGCGGCGCGCCTAGCTCACGCGAGCGTCTTCCACACGGTGATGAACGTCCCGCGGGTCGTCGTCGAGCCGAAGGTCAGGTGCACGGACGTATCGGCCGCCCCGAACTCGCCGCTGCAGAGCCCGTGCTTGCACGTGAGCCGGTGCAGGAGCTCGAAGGCGCTGCCGTACCGGCTCTCGATCGTCGACTGGAGCCGGGCGGGCGTCTGAGAAAGAAGACTCCCCGCCTTCGCGTCGGTCACGGTTCCGCGCTCGAAGACGAGCGTCTGCGCACGCAGCGTCCCCCTGCGTCGCTGGAAGATGACCTCGAGGGTGAAGTCGTTCGGCGTTCCCCAGCCGATCCGCTGCAGACGTCCGTTGCCGGTCCGGAAATCGGGCCGTCCAAGCGCCGCTTCGACCTGTGGCACGGTCAAGCCGAGAACGCGGTGCCCGTCCAGCGTCCCGTTGACGAGATCCACCCTGTGGCTCACGGGCGCTCCGCTTGCACTCGACACTGCGGCAAGCAATGCGATGGCCGTGACAACGACGAAGCGCCTCATCGAGTCCCCTCTGGACGCGAGTGTCCTCTCAGCGTAAAGCGCGTCGCGCGGGAGAGTGTTGGCCCTGTGTAAGAAGGCCGTATGCATCTCGAGTCCGATCCTCGGGGCCCGCGCGGGTGAACGCCGCGAGCACCCGAGACCCGCTCAGGCCTGACGACCTAACGACACTTGGTCTTGAACGAGTTGATCACTGCCGTGATGCGCGGCGTCTTCGTCCGAATCTGCGCAGCGGCGGCCTTTGCCGCAGACACGCTGTTCTTCACGGTTGCGCTCTCGAGGGAATGGAAGTTCTTCAGGAGGGAGTCCATGCCGGCCCCGGCATTGGCTGCAGCGGAGGCGCAGCTCCCGGACTGGCCGGAAGCCGCCCAGAGATTCTTGAGTGAGTTGTCGACGCTGTGACCCTGCGCGTACAGAGCGACGTAGCTCTTGTGGAGGCAGGCGACGCTCTTACATTTCGACGTTGCCCCGTCGACTGCGGACACGGAGAGACCGAACTTGGCCAGCTGAACGCCGACGTTTGCGACCACGCTCGGAGGTGGGGTCTTCGCTCCGGCCGGAATAGCCAGGACGAGCGCGGCGAGGGCCGCGGCGGCTAGAGAGGCGAAGCGCACGTGCGGACAGTAGCCCACGAATGGCAAAACGGCATGACCAGTACCATCGCAAGACCCCATGGACCAGAGCAAGATCCGCAACTTCTCGATCATCGCGCACATCGACCACGGCAAGTCGACGCTCGCCGATCGCATTCTCGAGGTGACCGACACGGTCGCCGAGCGCGACATGCGCGCGCAGCTCCTCGACTCGATGGACCTCGAGCGCGAGCGCGGCATCACGATCAAGGCCCAGGCGGTGCGGGTGGCCTGGAAGGGCTACGAGCTGAACCTGATCGACACCCCCGGCCACGTCGACTTCACGTACGAGGTCTCCCGGTCGCTGCAGGCGTGCGAGGGTGCCCTGCTCGTCGTCGATGCGGCCCAGGGCATCGAGGCGCAGACACTCGCCAACGCGTATCTCGCGATCGAGAACGGGCTCGAGATCGTGCCGGTGGTCAACAAGATCGACCTGCCGTCAGCCGATCCGGAGGGCGCGTCGCAGGAGGTCGCGGACCTGCTCGGAGACGATCCCGCGAAGGTCCTTCGCATCTCGGCGAAGACCGGCCTGAACGTGAGCGACGTGCTCGACGCGATCGTCGAGCGCGTGCCCGCGCCCGCCGGTGATCCCGACGCACCCGCGCGCGCGCTCGTCTTCGACTCGGCGTACGACCAGTACCGGGGCGTGCTCGCGTTCGTGCGCGTCATCGACGGCTCGTTCTCGCGCCGTGAGGAGCTCCAGACGATGGCAACCGGCACACGTTTCGACGCCGAAGAGCTCGGCTTCTTCTCACCCACGATGACACCCGTCGAGTCGCTCTCCGCGGGCGAGGTCGGCTACGTCGTCACGGGTCTCAAGGACGTCTCGCGCTTGCGCGTCGGCGACACGATCACGTCGGTGGCGCGGTGCGCGTCCGAGCCGCTTCCCGGCTACAAGGAAGTCAAGCCGATGGTCTTCGCCGGTCTCTATCCGACCGACTCCGATGCCTACCCCGAGCTGCGCGACGCGCTCGAGCGGCTGAAGCTGAACGACGGTGCACTCCTCTACGAGCCCGAGGTATCGAAGGCGCTCGGCTTCGGCTTCCGCTGCGGCTTTCTCGGTCTTCTGCACATGGAGATCGTGCGCGAGCGGCTCGAACGCGAGTTCGACCTCGATCTGCTCGTCACCGCGCCGACCGTCGCGTACCGCGTGCAGGAGCGAAACGACACCGAGTGGGCCGAGCTGCACAACCCCGCCGACTTCCCGCGCGAGTTCGAAGAGGTCGAGGAGCCCTACGTGAAGGCGTCGATCATCGTGCCGAAGGAATACGTCGGCGCAGTGATGGAGCTCAACAACGAGCGTCGCGGCACGTTCGACCACATGGAGTACCTGTCGCCCGAGCGCGTGCACCTGATGTACGACCTGCCGCTCGGCGAGATCGTGCTCGACTACTACGACCAGCTGAAGTCACGCACACGCGGCTACGCGTCGTTCGACTACGACCTCGCCGGCTTCAAGCCCGGCAAGCTCGTGCGCGTTGACGTGCTCGTCGGCGGCGAGATGGTCGACGCGCTGTCGCTGATCATCCACCGCGACTTCGCGTACGAGCGCGGCAAGCTGCTCGTCGAGAAACTGCGCGAGGAGATCCCGCGCCAGATGTTCGACGTGCCGATCCAGGCGGCGATCGGCTCACGCGTGATCGCGCGCGAAACCGTGAAGGCACGTCGCAAGGACGTGCTCGCGAAGTGCTACGGCGGCGACATCTCGCGCAAGCGCAAGCTGCTCGAGAAGCAGAAGAAAGGCAAGAAGCGGATGAAGCAGGTCGGCGGCGTGGAAGTGCCGCAGGAGGCGTTCCTCGCGGTGCTCAGCATCGGGCAGGGGCAGAAGACCTCGTGAGCGACACGCGTCACCTCTATGTGCACCTGCCGTTCTGCGCGCACCGCTGCGGCTACTGCGACTTCGTCACCGTCGTGGGTCAAAGCGAGCAGCATCGTGTCTACGTCGACGCGCTCCTCCAGGAGCTGGAGCTCGAGCGTGCGTCGCTCGCGCCCGAGCTCGAGACGATCTTCCTCGGCGGCGGGACGCCGACGTTCACCGCCCTGCCCGAGCTGGTGCGCCTGCTCGAGGCGCTGCCGCCCGCGGCCGAGGTCACGACCGAGGCGAACCCGGAGACGGTGACACCCGAACTGGCCCGCGCGCTGCGGGACGCGGGCGTCACGCGCGTGTCGCTCGGCGCCCAGACGTTCCGGCCGGAGCTGCTACGCGTGCTCGAGCGCGTTGCCGGTCCTGACGACGTCCGGCGCGCAGTGCATCATCTGCGTGATGCCGGATTTGACAACATCTCCCTCGATCTCATCTACGGGATCCCGGGTCAGAGCCCCTCCGACCTGGCCGCCGACCTCGGTGACGCCCTCGCGCTCGAACCGGAGCACCTCTCCTGCTACGAGCTCGAGGCGAAGCCGGGGACGCGCTTCACCCATGCCTGGGCAGAGGAGCTCGGCAGGCAGGCCGACGCGATGGAGGATTATTTCGAGCGCGTCGTCGCAACGCTGACCGGCGCCGGCTACCGCTGGTACGAGACGGCCAACTTCTGCCGCGCCGACGCGGACCGCGATCTGCGCTCGCGGCACAACCTGGCCTACTGGCTCGGCCGCGACTACCTCGGCATCGGGATCGGCGCGGTCACGACAATCGACGGCCTTCGCCGGCGCAACAGCCCGAAGCTCGGGCGCTACCTGGAAGCGCTCGCTGCCGGGCGCACGCCGGAGCGCGAGCTCGAGCCGCTCGACGACGACGTCCGCGCCCGCGAGCGCGTGATGCTCGGGCTGCGCCTCGACGAGCCCTTGCCGCTCGCCGGCCTCCGGCACGCGCTCGATCCAGCCGGCCTCGCGCGGGTGGAGCAGCTCGGGCTGGCCCACGAGTCGGGCGACACGCTCACGCTCACCGAGCGCGGCCGCTTCCTCGGCGGCGGGGTCACGGTCGAGCTGCTCCGGGGGTAGCTCACGGGAGCACGGGCGCGTGCCGATAGACGGTCCATGAGCCGCTCAACCGGGATCGTCAAAGGTCTCTGTGCGGTGCCGCCGGGTATCGCGGTCGCTATCACCTTCGCCGCGGGCGTCAACCTCTACTACGACTTCCATCCGGTTTTCTTCATCGGGACGGCGATTGCGCTCGGGCTCACCTGGTTCTTCGGCCGCGCCTCTCTTCGCGCATTCGGCGTCGGTCCGCGTGCCGCGTTCGCCGCGCCGATCGCGCTCACACTCGCATTGACAGGTGCGTTCTTCGTCTTGCACTGGAGCACGTTTCCCGGCAGCAGTGCGGCAGCGCGCAAGAACGACGTCGTGTTGGGGGCGACACCCGTGTACCCGGGCCTGAGCCTCCTCCGCCAGAGCACGAACAGCCACTACGAGGACGACATGGTCGAGGAGGGATTCCTCACCCCACCGAACTTCGAGACGACCTGGATGTGGTCGGCGCGTGGCGGCGCCTCGACGCGCGACGTCGCAGATTGGTACGTCGACCGGCTCCAACGCGAGCATTGGAGCGTCCAGCGTGGCAGCGCCGGAGATTGGATCATCCTCAGCGCCCACCAAGGCGGTACGAACATCGAGCTGGATGTCCGTCCCTCGCAGGTGTCGGTGGACGCCGGCACGTCGATCGTTGCCGAGGTCGACGCCACCACCGGATTCTGAGTCGGCGGCGGCACGGGCGTTGCACGCCACCCTGACGGCTAAAATTGGCCGTACATGAGCGCCCCACCGGCCGGTAGAGCTCTGCTCACCCCGCGTCAGCTGGAGATTCTCCGGCTCGTCGTGGAGGAGTTCGTCGCCACGGGCCAGCCCGTGGGCTCGAAGACCCTCGTCGAGACCGCAGGGCTTACCGCGGCGCCCTCGACCGTCCGCGCCGAGCTCGCCGAGCTCGAGTCGCTCGGCCTGCTCACGCACCCGCACACCTCGGCCGGGCGCGTTCCGACCGAGAGCGGTTACCGCTACTACGCGGACGAGCTGTTGCACCGGCTCGCGCCCCAGCCGGCCGAGTTCCCGCTCGACCTGCACACGACGCGCACCGAGGTCGAGTCGGCGCTCCAGGCGACGACCGACATGCTCTCGCAGGTGACGAGCCTGCTCGCGCTCGTGTCTGCGCCGCCCCTCGAGGCGACGACGGTCGTGCGCGTCGAGGTGCTGCTCCTCCAGCCCGAGGTCGTGATGGTCGTCGTCATCACCTCGGCAGGCGGTGTCACGAAGCGGATCTTCCACTTCGGCGAGCCGGTCGACGCCGGCCTCGCCAAGTGGGCCGGCGAGTACCTCAACGAGACCGTCGCCGGCCTGCAGCTCGGGACGTCGCTCCTGCGCCGTCGCTTCGACGACGCCGGGCTCGGGTTCCGGGAACGCACGTTCCTCGACGCTCTTCGACCCGCGTTCACCGAGCTCGTCTCCGCCGAGCAGCGTCTGTACGTCGGCGGCGCTGCCGACCTACTCGGTGGGGTGCGGGCCGAGGAGCTCGAGGCATACCGCAGCTTGTTCGACCTCGTCGAGAAGCGGGCCGCGCTGCTCGAGGTGCTCGGCGAGTCGCCTGTCGACCCGCGCAGGCCGTACGTGCGCGTCGGCCGCGAGCTCGACCATCCGGCGCTGCGCGAGGTCGCGCTCGTCGGCGCCTGCTACGGCCTCGTGCACCGGGCGCTCGGCGCTGTCAGCCTTGTCGGGCCGGTGCGCATGGACTACGAGAAGGCTCTCGGCGCCGTTCGCTCCGCCGCCTCCGAGCTCTCGCGGTTCGTCGATTCGGTCTACGACGAACGCTGATCGAGCAGCGGACCGCCCGCCACCGCGTCGGAGCAGCGCACGCACACGGGGTCTGCGCAGCGGGTCAGCGCGGGCGTTCGCTGGATCGCGCGGATCGCGATCGACAGCATCTCGACCGCCGGATATGCGATCCAGGCGCTCGCGCCCACGCGCGTCTCCCGCTTGACCGGCGCGAGGAGCGGCGCGAAGGCGTCGAAGCCGTCCGAGCACCCGGCGACGGGCACCATCCGGATCTTCCCGTCTGGGCCACGGCCCCAGCGGCGGAAGAGTGTGCGGCCGGCGCTCTCCTCGGCGGCGAAGGAGCAGAGCGGATGGTCGCCGCGCGCCCGCTCGGGCCGCCGCACGACCTCTGCCGGTATCGCGCCCATCCGGCCGTCGATCTCCGTCGTGGCCGGGTCGAAGATCCCGGCCGGCGGAAACTCCTTCGCGGTTCCGTAGTCGAGTCCGTTGCGGGCAGGCCGGAGGTCGACCGGCGCCTCGGCCGGAGACCCCGAGCTCGCGAACCCCTGCGGTCAGATCGTCCGCCGTCACGGCGCGCATTCGCGGGATCGTAGGGCCTGGCGTCTACATTTGGGCTGTGGCCACCACCGAACACGACTACTACGAGTTGCTCGGCGTCGCTCGGAACGCGACCGAGGCGGAGATCAAGAAGTCGTTCCGCGCGCTCGCGCGCGAGCTGCATCCCGACGTGTCCGACGCGCCCGACGCGCACGACCGGTTCCGCGAGGTCGTCGAGGCGTACGAGGTGCTCTCGAAGTCCGAGTCCCGCGAGCTGTACGACCGCTACGGACACGCAGGCCTGCGCAGCGGCGGCTTCGAGCCCGGTCACTTCGACTTCGGCAGCCTCTCGGATCTGTTCTCGGCCTTCTTCGGTGACGAGATGCTCGCGGGGCGCGGTGGCTCTCGCGGCGCAGACCTCGCCGCGTCGGTGGAGATCGACCTCATAGAGGCGTCGCAGGGAGCGAAGCGCCAGGTGCCGTACCAGGTTGCGATCACGTGCGCGCACTGCGGCGGCGACGGATCCGAGCCGGGCACCGAGGTGAGCGTCTGCCCGACATGCGGCGGGGCCGGGCGACTGCAGCAGGTCTCTCGCAGCGTCTTCGGCGAGTTCGTGCGCACGCAGACGTGCGCCACGTGCGCCGGCTCCGGCCGCAGGATCGAGACGCCGTGTACGGCGTGCGCCGGCGCCGGCCGCCTGCTCGACGAGCGCACGCTCGACGTCGACATCCCGGCCGGCATCCACGACGGCCAGCGCATCCGCATCACGGGCCAGGGGCACGCCGGAGTGCAGGGAACGCGCGCCGGCGACGTGTACGTCCAGGTGCACGTCCGGCAAGACCCGCGCTTCGTGCGCGACGGCAACGACGTCTTCTCGACCGTCGATCTCTCGATGACGCAGGCCGCGCTCGGCACGACCGTCACGATTGCGACGCTCGAAGGCGACCACGAGCTCAAGTTCGCGGCGGGCACGCAGCCCGGTCAGGTCGTCACGTTGCGCGGACGCGGCATGCCCGTGCTCCAGGGTTTCGGCCGCGGCGACCACCGCGTGCTCGTCAACGTCGTGCTCCCGCGCCATCTCAACACCGAGCAGCGGCGGCTGCTCGAGGAGTTCGACTCGCACGCGGACGAGGCGACGTACAAGGCGGACGAAGGCTTCTTCGAGAAGTTGAAGAGCGCGTTCCGGTGAGGCGCGTCTTCGTCTCCGGCGGCGAGCTCGAGCTCGCACAGCTGCTGGACGTGTTCCCCGTCGGGGTGGAAGAGGTCGACGGCGGCTTCGCCGTCTACACCGACGACGCCGGCGAGAGTGCCCTCGGCGAGCGCTTCGAGATCAGCTCGTCGTCCTTCGCCGAGGGCTGGGAAGAGGCTTGGCGCGAGTTTCATCACGGCGTCGTCGTCGGGCGCTTCTGGGTCGGACCGCCGTGGGAGCAGCCGACCGACGGCTTCACACCGGTCGTGATCGATCCGGGCCGCGCGTTCGGCACGGGCGCGCACGCGACGACGCGGCTCAGCCTCGACCTGCTTCAGGAGCTCGAGCCGACGAGTCTGCTCGACGTCGGCTGCGGCTCCGGCGTGCTCTCGATCGCCGCCGCCAAGCTCGGGTTCGCGCCGATCATCGCCGTGGACAACGAGCAGGACGCGGTCGAGATCGCGGACTTGAATGCACACGCAAACGGCGTCTCGCTCACGGCGTATCGGGCCGACGCGCTCGTCGACGACCTGCCGCGCGCCGATGTGGTCATCGCAAACGTCGCGCTCGATGTCGTCGAAGCGCTCTTGCCGCTGCTCGACGCACGGCTCGCGATCACGTCCGGCTATCTCGAGCGCGACGAGCTTCGCGCTCCCGGCTGGCATCGGCTCGAACGCCGCGACCGCGAGGGCTGGGCCGCCGACCTGTTCGAGCGCGTCGTGTCCTAGCCCCGCGTCGGGTTCCTGTTTACAGTTCCGGGTCGTGGCGACGTTCTCGATCCGTTCTCTCGGTTGCAAGGTTTCTCACGTCGACGCGCACGAGGTGCGCGAGCGGCTCCTCGTCGACGGCCACGTGGAGCGCGGCGACGACGCCGACGTGGCGATCGTCAACACGTGCTGCGTCACGCACGAGGCGGTGTCCAAGTCCCGCAAGGAAGCGACGCGCGCTGCTCGGACGCATCGCCGCGTGTACGTCACCGGCTGTGGCGCCAACCTTGCCGCGAATGCATTTGCAGGCCTCCCGGAGAACGTCGTCGTCGTACCGAAGCGCAGCGAGGAGACGCCCGCTTTCGTTGCCGGCGACGTCGGCGCGATCGGCTGTGTGCAGGCCGATGCGCGTCTCGACCGCGTGCGCGCGTTCGTCAAGGTGCAAGACGGCTGCAGCTTCTCGTGCAACTTCTGCGTCATCCCACTCGTGCGCGGCGCATCGCGCAGTCGCGCGGCTGATGCCGTGCTCGCTGAGATCAAGCGCCGGGTCGATCAGGGGCATCGTGAAGTCGTGCTGACGGGTATCAACCTCGGCTGCTACCGCGACCGCGCCGCCGGCTTCGACCTGCCGCGGCTCGTGCGCGCCGCCGGCGCGACCCCGGGTCTCGAGCGGCTGCGGCTCTCGTCGATCGAGATCAACCACGTCAACGACGCGTTGATCGCCGCGCTCCGCGAGACGCCGGCGGTCACCCGCCACCTGCACGTGCCGCTTCAGTCAGGCGACGACGGTGTGCTGCTGGCGATGGGGCGCCGCTACACGGTCTCGACCTATCTGCGCCGGCTCGCACCACTTCAGGAGGAGTTCAACCTCACGAGCGACGTGATCGTCGGCTTCCCGGCGGAAGACGAGCGCGCATTCGCGACGACCCTCGACACCGTGCGCACCGCAGGCCTCACGAAGGTGCACGTGTTTCCGTACTCGCCGCGCCCGGGCACCGTGACGGCGCTCGACGACCCGGTGCGTCCGCAGGAGAAGAAGGAACGCGGCGCCAGGCTGCGCAGCCTCTCGCACGACGCATGTCTTGCGCGCTGGCGCACGAAGATCGGGCACGACGACCTCGTGCTCGTCGACCGGGCAGGGCGCGGCTACGGAGACGACTACTCGCCGTGGCTCGTCGACGACGCGATCCCGGTCGGTGAGCTCGTTCAGGTCCGCGGCGCCGGAGTCCACGACGAAGGAGTGCTCGCCGCATGAAGGAGGACTGCCTCTTCTGCAAGCTCTACCTCGAAGGCGATCACGTGGCGAGCACCAGCGGCTTCGTGGCGATCCGCGACCTCCACCCGCAGGCCGACACGCACCTGCTCGTCCTGCCCGAGCGGCACGTCGCGTCATTCCACGAAATTGCCGCGTTCCCGGCCGACGAAGCCAAGCGGATGCTCGATTTCGTCGCCGAAGTCGCTGCAGAAAATGGGCTGACGGACTACCGTGTCGTCGTGAACGCCGGTGCAGGAGCCGGCCAGACGATCTTCCACCTGCACTGGCACGTGCTGAGCGGCGGACTGACAGGGAGCATGACGTGAGCCTGATTACGACGATCGAGATCGAGATCAAGGAGGCGATGAAATCGCGCGAGGCCGAGCGCCGCGACGCGCTTCGCCTGATCGTCAATGCTCTCAAGGGCTCAGAGAAGGAGCTCCAGCGCCCCCTCTCGGACGACGAGGAGCTTCAGGTGCTGCAGCGCGAGCGCAAGAAGCGCGTCGAGGCTGCGGAGGCGTTCCGCGCCGGCGGCCGTGAAGAGCAGGCAGCGACCGAAGAGCGCGAGCTCGCGATCCTCGAGGAGTTCATGCCGGAGCCGCTCTCCGAGGACGAGATCGAGGAGATCGTCGACGACGCGATCGCCGAGGTGGGTGCGACGAGCATGGCCGACCTCGGCCGCGTGATGGCGGACGTCATGCCGCAGATCGCAGGCCGCGCGGACGGCTCCTCCGTGAGCCAGATCGTCCGCGAGAAGCTCGCCTGATGCCGCTCCGCGGCGCGCTCGCAGGCGCCGCCGCAGCCACAGCCTGGCAGGGGTGTGATCCGCTGCTGAAGCGCGCGTTCGGTACGCCGTACGTCGACGCCGAGCTCATCGGGCCCTTCATCACGCGCGGCCCGCTCCAGCCCTTCGTGAACTTCGCGACCCACGTGACGGCGGGCGCGGTCTTCGGGCATCTCTTCGAGCGCTTCGGCGGGCGGGGAGCCCGCCGGGGAATCACGGTCGCGCTCGTCGAGAACACCGTGCTCTGGCCGGGGATGCTCGTCGTCGATCGCATCCACCCGTCGGTTCGCGACGGCACGTGGCCGCCGCTGTTTGCGAACCGCCGTGCCTTCGCGAGCGCCACAGCCGGGCACGCGCTCTTCGGTGCGCTGCTCGGCGTGCTCGTGTGCGACGCCTGAGCTCGATTGCACCGCGCCGCCGGGAATGCATCCCGGCGGCGCGGCGGATCATGCAGTTCACCGGTGTTGCATGCGAAGCCGCAACACGTACGGGAGCAAGCGACGGGCCTGTCCGGTGACGCGGAGGTAGTACGTGCCGGCGGCGAGGACGCCTCGGATCTCGTCGTGGTCGAATGGAGAGCCGTGCGGTGCCTGCACGAGGTTGCCGGCGTTGTCGTAGAGATCGAGGCCGACGTGGGGGAGCAACCCGTCGACCTGCGCCGAGACGCGGGACGAGCCGTCCGTGCTGAAGCGGAACCAGTCCTCGTCGCCGGTCGGCCAGATCGTCCGCTCGACCTGTCGGTCGGCGGCGAGCGGCGTCGCGAGCTGGCGGACGTCAGGCGTGTCGTCGACGACGATCGTATGGACGTCCTCCGTGTTGCCTGCCTTGTCGATCGACCAGTAGTTGAGGGACGAGAACAGCGGCGCCTGGAACGGCCGGGTATAGAGGGTCGGGGATGTCGCGCCGTCGCGCTGGAAGTACGTGGCTGCGACCCCTGCTCCACCGCCGTCGTCTGCGGCGAGCGTCACCGTCGTTCTGCCCCATGCCGACACGCTTCCACCGGCAGCCGTCGTCGGCGGAGTCGCATCCTCGGTGTCGTCCCCGTTCGTCGTCGCAATCGGAGCAAGCTGCGTGCCGTTGACGTCGAGACGCAGGTCTCCGAGGTTCTCATCGGTGGTCAGCGGCAAGGTCAGCGCCTGGCCCGGTACCGGCGCCGGAACCGAGAAGAGCGACTGCTGCTCGACGACGTCCGAGTAGCGGCGGACGAGCACGAGCAGCGGGTTCGTGTCGCTCGGCTGCACCGTTGCCGTATACGCGCCCGGCGTGTCGAGGGTGAACGAATCCGTCCCGTCGGCGTGACCGTACGCGCCGCCGTCGATGCCGTCCAGGCCGTCGCCCAGGAGACCTCCGGCGAGGCTTTCGAGTGTGGTCGACGCCGCTCCGAATACCTCGACCTGAACCGCCTCGGTCGGTGGGGTAGGCGTGTCTGAGCCCGGCATGTCGGCAGGTAGGACGACCGAGGAGGCAGTCGAGGCGCTTGCGACCCTTCTCGTGATCTTCGGTGACGCAACCGTCCGTGCCTGAAAGAAGTCGATCGCCGCCTTGATCGAGTCGTCCGACTGGATGAGCCCCATGTGGTTGTGAGAGAAGTACCTGTTCGGGACGCCATGGCTGCGGTCGAAGCCTGTCCTATCGTTCTTCAGGTCGGCTGAGTTCAACGGCACCGTCCCGTCGCCGTCGGTGCTACTGATGAAGTCGAACGATGGCACGAGAACGCATCCGCTCCGAGGACAGATCTTGTGCGTCACCTCTTTCACCTGAACGAGGGTTGACATGTGGTCGCCGACGATCCGCAGCATCGGAACCGACGGTATGAAGTCGTCGAGCTCGGCATGCGTCAAAGCGGCGTTCGCGAGCATCCAAGGGGCGTACTTCTGCGCCACATAGTCCTCGAGCGTCGAGTACGCCGTAGAGCTCTTCCCCAGCAGGAGCAGCGGCTGCCGCCCGACCGCCGCGGCGTACGCGGGGCTCGGCAGGAGCTCGAAGTATCCCGGCATCGTCCCGAGCGCCTGTTGCGCTGCGACTTTGTCGATCGGTAGGCAGAAGAGCCCCTTCAAGATCTTCGTCACGATGCACTCGTGCGCCCACTCGAGGACGTCGAGTGCCTTTTCTGCGCCGAGGACGGGAGTCGCGACCGTTACGAGCCGCCGGACAGCTCCCTGGTTGTGGAGTACGAGCTCGCTTGCGACAAGACCTCCCTGCGAGTGCGCGAGGACGTCGACCTCCGGCGCGCCGCTCACCGCCAACGCGTTCGAGAGACAGACGTTGAACAGGTTCACCTGGTTGACGCTCGCGCTATTGCGCCAGTCGAACGGACAGAGGAAAAGCGTCTTGTCCAGCTGATAGCCGCCGAGCCTGACCAGGGCGTCGACTGTCTTGTCATAGAAGTGAGAGCCGGCGTAGCTGTCGATGACGCTCGTGGCCTGCAGGCATGTTCCGCTGCCGTCCGGATGGAACGCGAGATCGGGAATAAGGTCGTTGTTCAAGATCGCCGCCGGCCAGACCTCGACGCCGCCGCAACTCGTCAATCTCGACCCGGTGATGCCCGGCAGGAATACGAGTGGCACCGTCGGGCCCGCACCCTGTACGCAGCGCACGTCGGACGGATCGCAACCGCCGCCTCCGCCACCGCCACCGCCCGGCGGCGGCGTGCCAGCCGACGCATGCTGAGCAATCGTCGCGGCGTCGAGCGCGCCGTTCCAGAACGTGAGGTCCTGGATCGCGCCGTTCCACGGAGCTGAACCGCCGTTGCACATGCCGATCTGGAACGGGAAGCTCGAATCGGCGAGCGGCTGAATGTCGGTGCCGTCGCCGTCGTTCAGTTGCGCGCTCGTCACCTCGACGCCGTTCACGTAGAGGTGGAGGTCGGTGCCGTCGAACGAGCCGACGACGTGGTACCAGAGGCCCGGCTGCTCCGCGACTCCTGAGTTGTCGTAGACATACCGGCGGCTCGATCCCGCCCCGACGACGAACGCGAACTGCGGAGTGCCGGTGTAGTTGTCGGCGTAGAGCATGTAGCCGCGCAGGCCTTGCGCATCGCGCGAGCAGGCGATTGGCCGCGCGGCGGTGCCCTGATCCATGTAGGTGTTCACCGAGGACGGATTCACCCACGCCTCGACCGTGTACGCGCCCGGGTTGAGGTCGGCGCTGTACGGGACGCTGACCCCGCCGCCCGTGAAGGTCGCCGCGGCGTTGCCGTTCTTCGGCGAGCCCGGCCCGCCGAGCGCGACGCCGCCCACGTAGGCGCCGTTGTGACCGGTGCCGGTCGCGTCGTTGGCGGTCGTGCCGCTCGTCTCGTCGAGCGGCCACATCGCCACCGGCTGCGGCCCGCCGCCGCCCGAGCCGCCGCCC
>Ga0209638_1000485_pt1 | contig 25960 bp, 26 predicted proteins | sample BarGraNGADG00211_FD_184490 | JGI IMG/M metagenome (GOLD analysis project Ga0209638, IMG submission 184490) | Arctic peat soil microbial communities from Barrow, Alaska - Barrow Graham LP Ref core NGADG0002-211 (SPAdes) (version 2) | ecosystem: Environmental > Terrestrial > Soil > Wetlands > Peat...
TGGTGGAGCCAAGGGGGATCGAACCCCTGACCTCTTGGCTGCCAGCCAAGCGCTCTCCCAGCTGAGCTATGGCCCCACATCTGGGCGGCCCAGGTGAGGGCGCGAGGGACAGTATACGAACGGCACCCGACACGGTCAACCGCGCGGACCGACCTTCTTACGGTTCCTCAGGCTCGAGGATCTGGGCGGGAGGACCTTCGATGGCGACCTCGAGGACCTTCCGCTCGCCGCGTGCGGTGACGAAGGTGGCGAGGACCTCGCTCGCCGCCATCCCCGCGAGGATGAGCGCGGCGCCCACGATCCCCGCGGTACCGAGCTTCTCCTTCACCGCGTACCAGGCGTACAGACCGCCGAAGGCCGGCTCGCAGATCAGGATCAGTGCGGTCCGGGTCGGCGAGAGGTGCTTCTGCGCGTACGTCTGCACGGCGAAGGCGACCGCCGAGGCGAGCACGCCGGTCACGAGCAGCGCGATCCACAGCGAGGGCTTGGTCGGCGCGGGCGGATGTTCGGTGACAAGCCCCACGACACCGCACACGACGGTAACCGTGGCCAGCTGCACGAAGGTCAGTGGACGCGTGTCGTGCCCGCGCCCGATCGATCCCAGCACGATGATGTGGCCCGAGTAGGCGACGGCGCACAGGAGCACGAGCGTGTCGCCCGCGTTCCATCCGGCGCCGCCTCCCCCACCCGACAACAGCCACAGGCCGACGACCGCACAGACCACGCCCACCCATGCGGTCCACTTCGGCACACGCCGGAGGATGACCGCCTGCATGAACGGGGTGATCACCACGAACATCCCGGTGATGAACGCGGCGCGACCGGGATCGGTGAGCGTCAGGCCCAGCGTCTGGAACACGTATCCGGCGGTGAGCAGCACGCCTGCGATGAGGCCGACGCGGGCCACGTCGCGGTCGATGCGCCGCAGCGTCGAAGGGAACAGGACGACGAAGGCGACCGTGGCTACGGCGAAGCGCAGCCCGAGGAACGAGTAGACGGGGAAGTCCGCGACGGCCTCCTTGACCATCACGAACGTGGTTCCCCACACCGCAGCCACGGCGACCAGCGCGAAGCTCACGGCCCAACGACGAGCGGCGTCGCTCACGCCTGCTGGTCCCGGCTGGTCTCCTCCGTGTCCGTCCCTGCCGCGGGAGCGGTGACGTTGGCCACCTCAGCCGGCAGGTTGAGGACGGGTGCGTCGCTCCACAGCTTCTCGAGGCGGTAGAAGCCACGCTCGTCCGGCTGGAACACGTGGACGACGAAGTCGCCGTAGTCGAGCAGGATCCACTTCATCTCGCGCTCGCCCTCACGGCCACGCGGCTTCACTCCGGCCTCGCGCAGCGCGTCCTCGATCGAGTCCGCGATGGCATGGACCTGACGATCGTTCGAACCCGTGGCGATCAGGAAGTAGTCGGTGACGACGAGCGTCTCCGCGACGTACATGGCGATGACGTCCATCGCCTTCTTCTCGGCCGCTCCGTTCGCGGCGATCCTTACGAGGGCTTCGATATCCGCTTTCGAGGTGATAGTCACCGTGCTCCTTCAGTCGGTACGGTCGAGGGGGTGCTGACAGGCGGTAGATAGTCAGCGCCGATGATCACGATCATGTCCGTCAGGTCCTGCGGGGCGGACTGCATCTGTATGGTTCCGACGCCGAGTGCGTCGTGGATGGCCTGAGCCTTGGTCGGAGCATGATAGACCAGTATGGAGGTCGTCGTGTAGCCGAAGTGATCGGCGTTGCCGCTGTCGACGACCCGGAAGCCCGCGCGGATCAACTGCTGGGCCGCTTCACTCGCGAGGCCGGGCGTGCCCACCCCGTTGTATACGATCACGCGAGGCCGCGATTCTTGCTGGTCCACCCGGACGCCCCACCACTGCAGCAGCAGGTCCGCGACCTCCGCGCGTTGCGGCTCGTAGTATTGCGCGGTGCCGACCGTCATCGCCTTGACGGGCAGAGGCACGATCCACACGTCCTGGACGTTCACCTTCTGAAGGAAGGCGGTCATCGACGCACGTTCCGACGCCGTCAGGTCGGTCGTGACGATCTTCCCGGTGATCGCGCCGATGTTCTGGTTCTGCAGGAGGGCTTGGTAGGTCGTGTTGTCGACCTCGACGTACTTGGTGAACGGAACGGCGAAGTAGTTGGAGACCGCCGCCTCGCTCACGGCCGGACCGGCCGTGAAGCTCTCGCCGATGCGCTCGAAACCCTGCCCCGGTACCTCGACGAAAGCCCCCTCGGGGATCGCGATGCCGAGCACCCGGTTGTTCCCCCGCTCCACCTTCAGCGCGGTGAACCCGACCGCCGCCCCGTCTTGCACGCCGATCACGAGGAGGTTCTCGGACGCGGTCACGACAGGGCCGGCGGCGGCTGCGATCCGGCGGGCGTTCCAGCGGGCGAAGCCGTTGATGCCGAGCGCAAGGGCCCACAGAGCGCCCATCAGGACTGCAATGATGAGGAGCACCGACCCGGCAGTCCGCAGCCCCCGGGCGAGCGCCGGCGGCAGCGCGCGGGATGTCCGCAGACCGGTTCCGGCATGCGACAACGCCGGGTTGGGATGACGCGCGCGTCCGAAGCGACGACGACGGCGGTGCGTGGCCGCTGCGGCGATGGGCTCGTCCTCAGTATCATCCTCGCGCGCGGCCTCGACCGCATCCGCGGGCTCGACCGCTGCCTCAGCGCCTCCGGGATCGGGCGGGTCGAACAGCGGCCGACCCGCCTCTCGCTCGATCATCGCGACGACGACGTCCGAGATCGGGTGGACGGGACGCCCGCGCTCCTTCAGGTGACGCAGGGTCCTGCCGTACGCCAGGCGGAAACACTCGTCCAAGGTCTCGGTGTCACACGCGGCACGGAGCTCCTCGACGCCGGGGAAGTCGCGGGACGGCTCGATCATGTCGGCGAGGTAGACCACCTTGTCGAGATCCGACATGGGCATGGCACCGACCGTGTGCACCTCGATCGCGGAGAGCACCGCCTCCCCGAGTCCGGGAAGGTCCTGGCGGACCATCGCAGCCCCGACACGCGCATGCAGTAGACCCGGGTGCTCCAGCTCGATCGGGATGACGGGCACCCCGAGGCGCTCGGCGGTGGCGACGAGCCCGGCGGGGTCCTCGTCGCGGGCGTAGTCGTGCAGCAACCCGGCGAGCTCTGCCGCCTTCACATCCACGCCGAAGCGTTCCGCGAGTTCGACCGCCATCTCGGCCGTGCGCTCGCAGTGCTGATAGGACTGTTTCGACAGGCGTCGCGCGAGGAGCTTCCGGGCGCGCCGGACGGGGTCAGGCGACCGGCTCACGGTACAGCCCGTTCTTCTCGATGTAGGCGGCCACGGCCTCCGGCAGGAGGTAGCGGATGGGACGGTGGGACGCGACGCGGTCCCGTATGTCGCTCGACGAGATCGCCAGCGCCGGCACCGCCATCGACTCGACCGCGGGCACCGGCACGAGACGGCCCATCGCCCCGTCGGTTCCGACCTCGGCGTCGTAGCCGGGCCTGGTCGCCGCGATGAAGGTGCACAGTCCCGCGAACCGGTCGGCGTTCTTCCAAGTGAGGATCTCGCGCACGGCGTCGGCTCCCGAGATGAAGAACAGCTCGGCACGCGGCCCGTAGAGGTCGCGCAGCGCCAGCATCGTGTCGACGGTGTAGGTGTCGCCGGGCCGGTCGATCTCGATCCTCGAGACCTCGAAGTCAGGGTTCGAAGCGGTCGCGATGACGGTCATCAGGTAGCGGTCCTCCGCCGACGACAGGTGCCGATGCGTCTTGCGCACGGGGCGTCCGGTCGGAACGAAGAGGACCTTGTCGAGGTTGAACTGGACCAGCGCCTCTTCGGCGGTCACCAGATGCCCGTAGTGGACGGGATCGAACGTGCCGCCCATGATGCCGATCCGAGGCGTCTTCCTCACGGCCTGACCTGCCCGTCTCCCATGGCGAGGTACTTGGTCGACGTGAGCGCTGCGAGCCCCATCGGCCCCCGTGCGTGAAGCTTCTGGGTCGAGATGCCGATCTCCGCCCCGAGCCCGAACTCCCCCCCGTCGGTGAATCGCGTGGACGCGTTTACGTAGACGGCGGCCGCGTCGATCTCGTCCAGGAAGCGCTCGGCCGCCTCGTAGTCGCCGGTCACGATCGCCTCGGAGTGCTGCGTCCCATACGTGTTGATGTGCGCGATCGCCTCGTCGAGTCCGGCGACGACCTTGACCGACATCTTCAGGTCGAGGTACTCCGTGCCCCAGTCCTGCTCCGTGGCCGGGATCACGTCGGTCACACCGAGAGCGCGGGTCCGCTCGTCGCCGTGCAGCTCCACTCCGGCGTCGCGAAGGGCACGGAGGATCGCCGGCAGGTGCGTGTCGCAGACCGCCTCGTCGACGAGCAGCGACTCCGCCGCGTTGCAGACGCCGGGGCGCTGGCACTTGGCGTTCACGACGATGCGGAGCGCCATGCCGGCGTCCGCGCCACTGTGAACGTAGATGTGGCAGTTGCCGACACCGGTCTCGATCACCGGGACGCGCGAGTTCTCTACACAGGTGCGGATGAGGGCGGCCCCGCCGCGCGGGATGAGCACGTCGATCAGCCCGTGCAGCGACATCAGCTCGTCAACCGCCGCATGGTCGGTCGAGGTGATGGACTGGATGGCGTTCTCGGGCAGGCCGGCGCCTGTGGCCGCCTCGGCGAGCACGTCGGAGATGGCGAGGCAGGAGTGGATGGCGAGCGAGCCACCGCGCAGGATCGCCGCGTTGGCGGTCTTGACGCACAAGGCGGCTGCATCGGCGGTGACGTTCGGGCGTGCCTCGTAGATCATCGCGACGACGCCGAGCGGGACGCGCACCTGGCGGAGCTGTATGCCATTGGGCATGCGGTGACCGGAAACGACCTGCCCGATGGGATCGACCTCGCGGGCAAGTGCCTCCACGGCGCTCGCGATCCCGGCGATCCGGTCCTCGTCGAGCATCAGCCGGTCCAGCAGCGGTGCCGCGGTCCCGGCGACGCGAGCAGCCTCCATGTCGACCGCGTTGGCGGCCAGGATGCCGTCGGCATGCGCGAGCAGCGCCGCGGCCATCGCGACAAGGGCGCCGTTGCGCACCGTCGTCGACGTTCGCGCCAAGGCGCGCGAGGCCTCGCGCGCACGCAGCGCAAGCTGGGTGATCTCGGTCATCGGGTCTGCTCCTTCTCCGCGGATGCGCCACTCATAGGATCACGAGCCTGTCGCGATGGACGACCTCCCGACCTGCGAGCGCAGGCTCCAAGGTCGCGATCTCCGCCGAGGTGTGCCGCATGACCCGCTCCAGGTCCTCGGACGCGAAGTCCGAGAGGCCGCGAGCGAGTTCGAGACCCGCCTCGTCGACGATCGAGACGGGCGCCCCCTGTGGGAAGCGGCCCTCGACGCGAACCACGCCGGCCGGCAGGAGGCTGGTGCCGCGCAAGCACAGCGCGTCGCGCGCGCCCGGATCGACGACGACGACGCCCTGCGGATGCCGCGCGAACGCGATCCACAACTTGCGCGCCTCGATCTCCCCCCCGCCGCCGGCGAAGTAGGTGCCGACCGGCTCTCCCGCGAACGCATCGAGCAGCACGTCCGGCCGGTGTCCGTCGCACACGACCATCGGGATCCCGGCCTTCATCAAGATGCGCGCCGCCTCGAGCTTGGTGGTCATGCCGCCGGTCCCGAACGTGCTGCCGGATCCGCCCGCAGCGGCCATCACCTCGTCCGTGAGTTCGTCGATCCTCTCGAAGAGGACCGCGGGCCCGTCGGCGCCAGGATCGTGGTCGTAGAGTCCCTCGATGTCGCTGAGCAGGACCACCAGGTCGGCCTTCACCATCACGCCCACCAGGGCTGCGAGCGTGTCGTTGTCACCGAACCGGATCTCGTCGACCGCTGTGGTGTCGTTCTCGTTCACGATGGGTACCACGTCCATCTCGAGCAACCGCTCGAGAGTGCGGCACGCGTAGACGTACGACTGGCGATGGCCCGTGTCGTGACGCGTCAGCAGGACCTGCGCGACGCGCATGCCCTCCGCGTCCATGATCTGATCGTACGTGCCGATGAGACGGACTTGGCCGACCGCCGCGGCCGCCTGGAGGCCCGTCAGTTCGCCGGGACGTCCGGAGAGGCCCATGGCCTCGACGCCGGCGGCGATGGCACCGGAGCTCACGATGACAACATGGTTGCCCGCGGAGCGCAAAACGGCGGTCTGGCGCGCGAGGTCGGCGAGCCACACGCGGTCGACGCGCCCGTCCGCCCCTGTGAGGGTGGAGGTGCCGACCTTGACGACGATCCGCTTGCCTCGGCTCATGAAAGACTCCCGGTGTCCGACCGCTCCGCGCACCATGGTAGCGGATGCGCACTACGACTCCGCGTCGGCGCTACTCCTCATCGAGGCCTTCGGCCTCGAAGTCGAAGGTGACCCAGCCGATCGTGATCGTGTCGCCGTCGACCGCGCCGGCCTTGTGGAGCGCCTCCTCGACACCTGCACGGCGCAGCCGCGCCTGAAGGTGCGAGACGGCCTCCTCGTTGTTCATCTCGGTGACGATGACCATGCGCTCGATATGCCTGCCGCGCACCGTATAGGCGTGGGGCGCGGTCCTCGTGACCGCGAGGTCCTCGTCTTCGGGCGGCGTGTAGACATAGACGGCGTCGTACTCCGCGGTGTCGCGCGGCACGGCGAGACGGAGCTCGTGCACCTTCTCGCCGACGAAGCGCATCATCGGATCGACGCCCTCGCCGGTGGCGGCGGAGACGGCGAAGTACGGAAGCTCGCGCTCCTCGGCCCATACCCCGACTGCGGCGGAGGCCTCACGCGCACCCTCGGCATCGACCTTGTTGCCGATGATCACCTGCGGACGCGTCGCCAGCTCCGAGGCATGCGCGCCAAGCTCGACGTCGATGGCCGCGATCGACTCGATCGGGTCCCGCCCGTCATAGCCGCCCGTGAGGTCGACGACGTGGAGGATGAGTGCGGTGCGCTCGATGTGCCGCAGGAACGCGTGTCCCAGGCCCAGGCCCTCGCTGGCGCCCTCGATCAGGCCCGGGACGTCCGCGACCACGTAACTGTAGTCTCCGGTCTTGACGACGCCCAGGTTCGGGACGAGCGTCGTGAACGGATAGTCGGCGATCTTGGGGCGTGCCGCAGACATGCGGGCGATCAGCGACGACTTGCCGACGCTCGGGAACCCGACCAGGGCCGCATCCGCGAGCAGTTTGAGTTCCATCGTCACCCAGCGCTCGTCGCCGGGAGTGCCGAGTTCGGCGAATCCCGGTGCGCGACGGGTCGGCGTCACGAAGTGGGTGTTGCCGCGGCCGCCGTTGCCGCCGCGTGCGATCACCACCTGCTGGCCGTGGTGTGTGAGGTCGGAGATGACGTGCCCGGTATCGTCGTCGCGCACGACCGTACCCAACGGGACGGACAGCATGATGTCGGGACCGACAGCCCCGTCCATGCGGCTCCCCTTGCCGTGCGTGCCGCGGGTCGCTTTGAACTGACGCTTGAACTGGTAGTCGATCAGGGTCGACTTCGCAGCGTCAGCGATGAGCACGACGTTGCCGCCGCGCCCGCCGTCGCCGCCGTCGGGGCCGCCCTTGGGCACGTGCTTCTCACGGCGGAACGACTTGCAGCCTGCGCCGCCGTCGCCCGCCTTGACGAATATCCGTGCCTCATCGACGAACATACAGGTACTTCCTTTATGGTTCGTGGTGCGGGACCCGAAAGCCTAAGGCCCTCGGGTCCCCGAATGCAGCGAGCCCCCTACCGGCGGAAAGGTGCCGTGACAGGGGGCTCGTGGTCGTTTGTTGCGATTCGCGTGTGGGCGCCTACTCGGCCGCTTCGACGCGGATGTGGACCTTGTGCACCTTGCCGCGCGAGAACTGGACCTTGCCAGGCTGCAGCGCGAAGAGCGTGTCGTCGCCGCCACGGCCGACGTTCTCGCCCGGGTGGATCGCCGTGCCGCGCTGGCGGACGAGGATCGTGCCCGTGGTGACTTCCTGGCCATCGAAACGCTTCACGCCGAGCATCTTCGGCTTGGAGTCACGACCGTTTCTGGTCGAGCCAAGACCCTTCTTATGGGCCATCTCTCTACACCTGCCCTTTAGCTACTCGGCCGACTCAGCCGGCGTGGTGGTCTTCTTGACGGCCGGCTTCTTGGCTGCCGGCTTCTTGGCTGCCGGCTTCTTGGCTGCCGGCTTCTTGACGGCCGGCTTCTTGACGGCGACTTCACCGTCGGCCTTCTTGGCAACCGGCTTCTTGGCTGCCGGCTTCTTCTCGACGGCTGCGGTCTCCGTCTTCTTGACCGCCGGCTTGGCGACGGCCTTCTTGGCAGCCGGCTTCTCGACGGCGACCTCGGGGGTGACGACCTCGACGGCCTTGGCCTTCGGGGCCTTCTTCGCGCCCGCGAGCGCGATGTCGGTCACCTTGACGAGCGTCAGGTTCTGACGGTGACCACGAGTCCTCTTGTAGCCCTTACGCTTCTTGAACTTGAACACGATGACCTTGTCGGCCTTACCGTGACCGAGGACTTCCGCCGTGACCGTTGCGGCCGCGGCGTCCTCGCCGGTGACAAGCTTCTCACCGTCGTTGATCAGAAGCACGGGCAGTGTGATGACGGAGCCGGCATCGGCGTCGAGGAGTTCGACGGAGACCGTCTCGCCCACGACCACCTTGTGCTGCTTGCCGCCCGTCTTGACCACTGCATACATGTCGTGTGCCCTAACTGCTGGGGTTGTTGCGCGAGGAGGTATGTTAGCACACGGTCGAGCGTGCGCAAACCCCGCAACGCGTCCGGGTGTGGCCATGCTCTGCTCGGTCCCGAGGCCTTTCGCGAACCCTGTCTCTTCGGGTTCGCGAAAGGCCTCGGGACCGAGCGGTCTGCACGCTAGCGCAGGGCGCGCTCGATCGAGCCGGCCTTGCCCTCGATGAGCACGCGCACCTCGGCCGGTCCGCAGTCCTGGTCGGCAACGATCGCCACCTGCTTGCGGGTCTCGGCACGCAGCGTCGCCAGAAGGTTGCGCCCCGGCTGGTTGACGATCGCGTACGTCTCGGGCGCGAGCCCGAAGAGATAGGCCGCTGACCGGCCGGCGAGCAACACCTCACGCATCCGGCGCTCCACCATGATCCGCCGCGTGGACTCCGAGAGCACCCTCCCCTGTCCCTTGCACACGGGACAGACCTCGGTCAGTACCTCGTAGAGACCGTCGGTCACGTTCTTCCGCGTCATCTCCACGAGCCCGAGACGCGAGATCTCGCTGGCCCGGGTCTTGGTACGATCCCGGTCGAGCGCGTCGTTCAGCCGCTGCTCGACCTGCGAACGGTGCGCCACGTCCTCCATGTCGATGAAGTCGATGACGATGATCCCGCCGATGTCGCGGAGCCGGAGCTGGCGCACGACCTCCTCGGCCGCCTCCAGGTTGGTCCGCAGGATCGTCGCCTCGAGGCTGGTCCTGCCGGTGAAGCTGCCCGTGTTGACGTCGATGGCGGTCAGCGCCTCGGTCTGGTCGATGCCGATGTAGCCGCCCGAGGGCAGGCGCACCGTGCGCTCGAGCACCGTGGCGATCTCGGCGTCGGCGCCGAAGTGCTCGAACAACGACGGGTGTTCCTTGTACAGCGTCACGCGCCGCATCAGGTGCGGGGAGGTCTTCTTCAGGAACGCGACGACCTTGTCATAGGTGGGGCGGTCGTCGATGAGCAACCGCTTGAAGTCCTCGCCGAAGACGTCGCGCACGAACCGCAACGCGAGGTCCATCTCCGTGTAGATGACCTCCGGGGCGAGCGCCTCGGACGCCTGGTGTGTCACGCGCTTCCACAGCCGCTGCAGGAAGTCGAGGTCGGCCAGAAGGTCCTTCTCGCTGGCGCCTGCGGCCGCGGTACGCACGATCATGCCGATGCCGGGAGGGGCAGCGGCGGTCACGATCGCGTGCAGGCGCTCGCGCTCCTCCTCAGGCAGCTTGCGCGAGATCCCTATGAAGTCCGAGAACGGCATGAGCACCAGGAACCGGCCCGGCAGCGTGACCTCAGTGGTCACGCGCGCGCCCTTGGTCCCCATGGGGTCCTTGAGGACCTGCACCATGACCTGTTGACCGGCCTTGAGCAGCTGGGATATGTCTCGCCGCGGGACGTCGGTCACCCCGTCGGTCGCGACGACCTCGTCCACGTAGAGGAAGGCGTTCTTCTCCAGGCCGACATCGACGAAGGCCGCCTGCATGCCCGGCAGCACATCGCGCACGCTCGCCAGGTACACGTTGCCCACGACCGAGCGCTTCGCGCGCTCGAGATAGAACTCGACCAGTCTGCCGTCTTCGAGCACGCCGACGCGCGTCTCGGAGGTGTCGTGGGAGATGAGCATCTCCCGGACGATCTCTGCCACTGCCGCTCCTCGTCGAGGCGGTCGCGCCTGATTCCTAGGCGCGCGCCTCTTCCGGGCGGAGTCCCGTGCGTGTGACCGACATCAGCTCATCGCTCATGCCGGAACGTCGAAGCGCCTCGCGGACAAGGGCATCCGGCCTCAGCGAGCCTTGTGCGCCCATGCGCACGGTCAGACTCACCACACTGCGACCGTCCTCCTCGCTCACCCGCGCCCCTTCAGGGAGGCAGGTGGCAAGGTCGTAAACCTTTCGTGCGCCCTTGTGCTCGATCTCGAGGGCTCCCGACATGACCACGTCGCCGAGCGCCTCCGCCAACCTTCCCGGACCCCTGTCCGGGTGACCGATGACCACCTCGTAGTCCGCGAGCGTCATCGCCGCGGCCACCGAGGCCTCACGCTCTCCCACGTAGTGCGCACGCACCGGTGTGAGTCCTGCAGGAGTCGTCGCGCGGAGCATACCCAAGACCTCGTCCGGCGCCACGAACCTCTTCAGCCAGACGTCGTAGACCTCGACCGTCCCTGCCGTTCCCACCGGGAGCGCGGGGCAGAACGCGAGCTTCATACGCTGGTTGAATCCCTGCGTGACAGCATACTCCAGGCCCGCGCGGCGGATGGCGCGCTCGCAGGCGCGCGCGACCTCGAGGTGGCTCAGATACCTCAGGCGGCCCGTCTTGCCGTAGGTGACGCGCAGGCGGAAGAGCGTGTCAGCCACGGGACTCACCCGCCAACACGACGTCGACCCCGAGCGACGGGCAGACGCCGCACGCCGTGCAGTCCCCGAAGGAGCAGTCGGGCGTGACGACCCCATCGAGCGCGCGTTCGCGCTCGATGGCCAGGTACGCCTTGGTGACGCCGGAGGAGATGTGGTCCCACGGCAGCGCCGCGTCGATCGCGCGAGGGGAGCTGGCGAGCTCGACCGGATCGATGCCCTCGGCCTCGAACGCCCCGGTCCAGCGCGAGAGCCCGAAGACCTCGGTCCACGCGTCGAACCCGCCCCCCGCACGCCACACGCGCTCGATCACGCGCGACAGCTCGCGGCCGCCACGGGCGAGCGTGCCCTCGAGGAACGAGATCTCGGAGTCGTGCCAGTGCAGATCGACCCCCTTGCGCGGCATCGTCTCCCGCAGCACGTGCTGGCGGTCCTGCACCTGCTGCAGGGTCAGCTGTCCCTCCCACTGGAAGGGGGTGTGTGCCTTGGGGACGAACGTGGAGACCGAGACGGCGATGCGGATCCCGCCGCGCTCGGCAGGAGGCGTGACCTCGCGTGCGATCGCCAGCACGCGCGAGACCAGCTCGCCGATTCCTCGCACGTCATCGTCCGTCTCCGTCGGAAGCCCGATCATGAAGTAGAGCTTGAGACGCCTCCACCCCTCTTCGAACGCGATGCGGACGGTGCCGAGGAGGTCGTCCTCGGTGATGTTCTTGTTGATGACGTCGCGCAGCCGCTGCGTGCCGGCCTCGGGAGCGAACGTCAGGCCTCCCCTGCTGCCTTCGCTGACCAGCCGCGCCATGTCGACGCCGAACGAGTCGAGGCGCAGGCTCGGGAGACTGACGGTGACGGCGCGGCCGCGCAGCGCCGTCGAGAGACGGCGCAGGACGTCGGAGATCTCGCTGTGATCGGTCGTCGACAGGGAAGTGAGCGACAGCTCCTCCTGACCGGTGCAGCGCAGCTGCTCGAGCGCGTCGCGCACGATGTCGTCCGAGGTCCGCTCGCGGACGGGCCGGTAGATCATGCCCGCCTGACAGAACCGGCAGCCGCGCGTGCAGCCGCGCAGGACCTCGACATTGGCCCGGTCATGGATGACGTCCATGAACGGCACGACAGGGCACGTGGGCGCGCGATGCGAACCCAGGTCGGCCACCACGCGCTTCACGACCTGCGCGGGCGCGCCCGAGCCCTCGCGCGGGCGCGCAGGCGCCTTCCGGTCCGCGGGCTCGTAGAGCGTCGGCACGTAGACGCCCGACACCGCGGCCAGTGTGCGCAGCACCGCAGCGCGACTGAGGCCGGCGGCTTTCGCCGCACGGTGCGCCGCGACGATCTCGACGATCGCATCCTCGCCCTCCCCGACCAGGATCGCGTCGAAGAAGTCCGCGACCGGTTCGGGGTTGAAGGCGCACGGCCCACCCCCGATGACGACCGGATCGGTCTCCTCGCGGTCCCCGGCGCGCAGCGCGATGCCCGCCAGATCGAGGGCCTCACAGATATTCGTGCAGGTGAGCTCGTACGGCATGGTGATGCCGAACAGGTCGCACGACCGCACGGCCGTCACGCTCTCGAGCGTGAACAGCGGGACCCCGGCAGCGCGCATCGCATCGCCCATGTCCTTCCAGGGGACGTACGCACGCTCTGCGGCCACGCCATCCAGGCCGTTCAGCCGGTCGTAGAGTATGGCGATCGCCTGGTTGGCCATGCCCAGTTCGTAGGTGTCCGGATAGAGCAGAGCCACGCGATACGCGGCCTCCGGGCGGTGCACTGCGCCGAACTCGGAATCGATATAGCGCGCCGGGCGTTCGACGTGCGCAAGGAGCGGCTCGACCTGCGTCCACAGGTCGCTCACGGGCGGTATCCGGGCGTGACGACGTCGACCGGCGCGGGAGGCTGCATCGTGGGCTCCACGACCGGTACGTCGAGAAGCGTGGGCTGCGCGGGACCGGCCTCAGGCGGCACCGGCACGGGCTTGGGCATGAGCGGCGCGAGGGCCGGACGCAGGCGGGTCTCGATGATGTCCTCGCCTGCGCGCTTGGCGACCAACGCGGCGCGCGTCACGGCCTCGCTCGTACGATAGGTGAGCGCGCGAACGACGCCGCCCAGGTCGGTGCCTTCCTCGAAGTAGGTGATGGCAGCGGTCCCCATCGCGATCGTGCCGGTGTAGGCGATGCCACCCTTGACCGCCCACCCGAGACCGGGGATCAGTCCGACCATCTCACGGGCGAAGGTGCGGAACAGGAAGCCGCCCGCGACGACTGCACCGAGCTCCTTGATCCGCTCGTTGTCCAGGGACTGCCCGTAGACGGCCGCGATCTGGAGGAGCATCTTGCCCTGGTTGAGCGTCATGAGCGGCATGTCCGCACCCGGGACGAAGATCACCACGCCGATGGCGGCGTTCTGCCATGCCGTCTTCTTGACGATCTCCCTCGCCACGGCGCGGCGTACGAACTCGAAGTTGTGGGCGAGCGGGGTGCGCAGCTTCTCCAAACGCGTCATCGCCCAGTCCGCCAGCGGTCCCCGGATCAGCCCGGAGGGGTCCATACCCACGATCACGTCGTTCTCAGCGTGGCCGAGCAGGCGCGAGAGGGTGACCCGCTCTTCGCGAAGCGCGACGACGACCGTGGGGATCGCCCGCGCGCGCAGGTCGCGGAGCGTGGCGTCCACGTGCGACGCGCTTCCCACGAGCACGATACAGACGTCGGCCTTCGAGTCGACACGCAGCAGGCTGTCGGGCTCGATGACCGACACGTCGACGATCCCGTTCGCCGTCTTCGGGTGCAGCTCGAGACGCGCCGCCTCGACAAGAGCGTCGGGCGCGTCGATCTCCACGAGGACGGCGATACGCACCGGCCGCTCGCGATCTTCCTTGAGTCGCTTGCCCGTGTCGTAGAGCGCACGGACGTCGACGGGTAGTCTTCCGGCCATGAGGCACTTCCTTCCTAGCAGATCCCGGATCAGGTCGTCGTGGTGCCGTATCTCCTCGACCAGATCGACAGCAGCATTCCGACGCCCGCCAGGTTGGTGACCATGAACGACGAGCCGTAGCTCATGAACGGCAACGGGATACCCGTGATCGGCATCATCCCGATGGTCATACCCATGTTCTCGAGTATCTGGAACGCCCACATGCTGATGAGGCCGGCGGCGACGAGCGCTCCGAACAGGTCGCGGCTCGATGCCGAGACGGACAGCGCGGAGGCCATGAGCGCCAAGTACAGCGCGAGCAGCATCACCGCCCCGGCGAATCCGAGCTGCTCACCGAGCACCGAGAAGATGAAGTCCGTGTGGCGCTCGGGGATGAAGTTGAGCCGGCTCTGGCTGCCCATGCCCAGGCCCGCACCCGTCAGTCCGCCGGACCCGATGGCGATCTTGGACTGCTGCAGGTTGTAGCCCGCGCCCTTGGGGTCGCGTGTCGGGTCGACGAAGACCAACAACCGGTCGACCTGGTACGCCTTGATCAGCACGCCGTCCGGCTTGTTCATCGACGTGACGAGCACGGAGTTGAGCGCGAACACGGCAAGGACCAGCACGATCCCCGCGACGGCGAACACCGCGAACCACCGTGCCCTCATCCCGCCCACCAGCAGCATGCCCGAGGCGATCGCGACGAACACCATACCGGTGCCGAGGTCGGGCTGCAGGAGGATCAGCATGAGCGGCACGGACGCGAGGCCGACGACCTTGAGGATGTCGGGGGTCTTGTCCAGCTTGCCGCCGTACTCGGCGATGATCGCGGCCATCACGACGATGAACAGCAGTTTCGCGGGCTCGGACGGCTGGAAGAGACGGATGCTGCCGATCTGCAGCCACGACGTCGCCCCACTGACCGACGCGCCGAGCCCCGGGATCCGCGGCGAGATGATCAGCAGCGAGAGCGCAACCATCAGCGGACCGGTCCAGGCCTTGAGCACCTGGTAGTCGAGCACCCACATGAGCACGAGCGCGATCACGCCGATGCCGACCCCGAGAAGCTGCCGCTGCACGAGCGCGGCGTGCCCGGACATCGTCACGGTCGCGGCCCACACCATCACGCCGCCGAACACCACGAGCGCGACGGTCGACAGCACCACGCCCGCGTGGACCCGGTCACGGAGTATGCGGGACAACGGTGCGCGCATCGTCACCTCGACACGTCGGTTGTGTGGATCGTCTTGTACTTCTTGCCGAACAGCTTCGCCATGATCTGCCGCGCGGCCGGGGCGGCGACCGACCCGCCGTGCCCGCCCTGTTCGACGATCACGACGATCGCGTACCGGGGCGCAGACGCGGGAGCGTAGCACGCGAACAGGGCGTAGTCGTCCTTGCCCGCGACCTGCGCGGTACCCGTCTTGCCGGCAACAGAGATCGGGAAGCCGACGAACGAGCCCCTACCCGTGCCGACCGTGGTCACGCCGACGAGCGCGTGGCGCAGGGTGGCCAGGTTCGCCGGTGTCAGATGCGCGTTCGACACGACCGAGACGCTGGACTCGACCGAGGCGGTGCCGTCAGGAGCGAGCACCGCGTCGAGCACGTGGGGCCGTACGACGATCCCGCCGTTCCCCAGCGCCGCGTACGCGCTGGCGAGCTGCAGCGGCGTGACGAGCAGGTCGCCCTGCCCGATCGACATGTTGACCGTGTCGCCGGGAAGCCACTGCTGATACTCGGGGTAGTTCTGGTTGTAGGCCTTCTTCCAAGCGGCGTCAGGGACACGCCCGGGCACCTCGCCGGCAAGGTCGATGCCGAGCTTGGATCCGAGTCCCAGAGTGCGGGCGAACGCCTGGAGCTTCTCCCCCTGCGCCTGGTAGAACCGCTTGCCGACGTTGTAGAAGTAGCCGTCGCACGACTGTTCGATGGCACCGATGAGACTCAGGTGGCCATGCCCGGAGTGCAGCCAGCACCACTTGCCCCACTGCCTGCCCAGCCCCGTCCAGAAACCCGGGCAGTTGAACGTCGTCGATGGCGTGAGCAGACCCGTCTGCAGGCCGGCCATCGCGACGACGGCCTTGAAGGTGGATGCCGGCGGATAGGCGGCCTGGATGACACGGTCGTTGAGCGGGTACTCGGACGACTTGGCGTTGAGCGCGTCCCACGTGGCCTGTTTGATGCCGCCAAGGAAGATCGACGGGTCGTAGGTCGGCGCGCTCGCCATGGCGACCACGGCCCCCGTCTTGACGTCGAGCACGACCGCCGCACCGCCCTTGGCCTTCGTGAAGCCCTGGCGGTGGGCCTCGGCGATCGCGTCGGCGAGCGCCTTCTCCGTGACCTTCTGCACGTCCCGGTCGATCGTGAGCTTGATGTCCTTGCCGGCGCGCGGAGCGCCCTCGTCAAGGACGCTGCGGACGCGGCCCTGGTTGTCCACCTCGAAACGGCGGAAGCCCTTCTCACCCTGGAGCACCTTGTCGTAGGACGCCTCGACGCCCGACTTTCCGACGATGTCGCCGATCTTGGCGTCGGGGAGCGCCCCGGAGGCGAGCTGCGTCTCGGATATCTCGCCCGTGTAGCCGAGCACGTGGGCCGCCAGGCTCCCGCCCGGGTAGACGCGGACGGCGGACTCCTCCACCGCGACGCCCGGGAAGTCGGCCGAGTGCTCCGCGAGGTAGGCGGCGGTCTGCATCGGGACGTCGAGCTTGAGCACGCGCGGAGCCAACCGCTCCGCCTTGTAGGAGGCGAGCCGCTTGGTGATCTCGTCGACCGGCACCCCGATGACCGACGCCAGGTGCGCGACGAGCGTCGTGTCCTGCGAGATGGTCGCGGGTGCCGTGACGGCCATCACCGGACGGTTCGTCACGAGCGGACGGCCCTTGACGTCGAGGATCCTACCGCGTGCGGCGGGAAGCGATACCTCGCGGATCCGGTTGCCCTCGGCCGCAGCGGCGAAGGTACTGCCGGAGAGCACCTGCATCCCCCACAGCCGCGCGGTCAGTGATCCCAGCGCCACGAGGACCACGACGCCGAGTACGGCGAAGCGTCCTTTGAGCAGCTGGCGGAAGGTGGTCATCTTCGTCCTTTGCTGATGCGTCGTGCCCGCGATGCGCGGACGGGGGTCGACGCGCTCACGTGCGTCACGCCAACCGGCGGAAGGACCTCATCTGTCGGTCCGGACGCAAGATGCGCGCCAACCACGGGTATGCGAGCACGGCGAGCACCGTGTGGTAGAGAGCGGATGGGATCATCACCGTGATGATGTCGCGCCAGAACGTCGTGCTCATGCCCAGCACCACCAAGACCACGCCGTAGGAGAGCTCCGCTGTCAGGCTGGCGATCGCCACCACGGAGACCGGCAGCAGCCAGCCCTCGGCGAACATGTTGGCCGACAGCATCCCTGCGGCATAGCCGACGAGCGTGAACACCAGCGCGTAGGGGCCGACCACCGAGGTGCCGATCAGGTCGAACAGAAGACCGCCGATGAAGCCGGACACCCCGCCCGCCACCGGGCCCTCGGCGAGCGCCAGGGTGACGACCACGAGGAAGATGAGGTTGGGGACGACGCCGAACACCGCAAGGTGCGGGGCGAGCGAAACCTGCAGGATCGCGGCGACCAGCAGGGCGATGCCCGCGGGGAAGGCTTTGTTCACTCGCCACCTCCGGGCTGTCCGGACGCCGAGCCGGCTCCGACGATCACGAGCACCTCTTCGATATGGTCGATGTCGACCCGCGAAGCGACCGTGATGGTCGGGAACAGGTCCTGCTGTTGGGACGCCACGTCGGTGACCTCACCGACGACGATGTCCTTCGGGTATACCCCGCCGAGTCCGGACGTCAGCAGCACGTCGCCACGGATCGGCGCGGCGCTCTTGTCCACGAACTCGAGCTGCAGCGGGCCCTGGATCGAGCCCCGTACGATGCCGACCGAGCGCGTCCTCTGGACGAGTACGGAGACGCCGCTGTCCGCGTCGGTGATCAGTCGCACCCGCGCGTTCCAAGGCGTGACCTCGATGACCTGGCCGACGAGCCCCCCGGCGGCGATCACCGGGTCGCCGTTCTGGACACCGCTGCTGCTCCCGCAGTCGATCAGGATCGACCGGTCACGGGAATCCGTCGCGCGGCCGACCACCCGTCCGCCGATGGTCTTGAGGTTCTGGGTCTTGGCGAAGTCGACCAGCGCCTGGATGCGCGCGTTCTCCAGCTTCGCCTCCTCGAGGGTCGCGAGCTGCTGCTTGAGAGCGAGGTTCTGCGCCTTGAGCACCTCGTAGTCACTGCGGTTGGTGCCCAGACCGGCGAGCCAGCTGCCGATCGACCGCATGGGAGTGGTCACGAAGGTGCCGGCAACGGCGAAGGGCTGGCTGGCCGCGACGATGCCGACCCGCAGCCCGTGCAGAGGCCCTCTGTCGCCCTCGCGGTACCACAATGTCGTCACGACGAGGGCGGCCACGACGAGGCTCACGAGCAGGACTGGCCTGCCCGCGCCGCGGCGGGTGTCGATCTCAAGGCGTTTCACTTGGGCGGCTTCTTCTTCTCCCGCACCGGTCATGCGCACCTAGTGCGAGACGGTGAGGACCTTCTTCAGAACGTCGATCTCCTCGAGCGCCATGGCGGAGCCGAGGACGACGTTGATGAGTGCGTTCTCCGAGACGTGGACCGGGATCCCGGTCTCCGACTTGATGCGTTCGTCGAGGCCCTTGAGCAAAGCCCCGCCGCCGGTGAGCACGATGCCGAACTCCATGACGTCGCCGGACAGTTCCGGAGGGGTCTCCTCCAGCGTGGCTTTGACCGCCTGGACGATCGCCTTGGTCGGGTCCTCGACGGCGGTACGGATCTCCTCGCTCGAGATCGTGAGAGTGCGGGGCAGCCCGGTCTGCAGGTCACGGCCGCGGATCTCGACGTCGAGCTCCTCGGTGAGCGGGAACGCGCTGCCGATCTCGAACTTCATCTCCTCGGCCGTGCGCTCGCCGATGAGCACGTTGTACTCCCGCTTGACGTGGGCCACGATCGCCTCGTCGAACTCGTCACCGCCGATGCGGATGGACTGGGCGACCACGATGCCGCCCAGCGAGATCACCGCCACCTCGGTCGTGCCCCCGCCGATGTCGACGACCATGTTGCCGGTCGGCTCCTGGATCGGCAGACCTGCGCCGATCGCCGCCGCCATAGGCTCCTCGATCAGGAACGCCTGGCGGGCCCCCGCCTGCATCGTGGCCTCGAACACCGCACGCTTCTCGACCTCCGTGACGCCCGAGGGGACGCACACGACGACGCGCGGCTTCGGCTGCCACGGGAAGCGCTTCACGCGGGTCTTGTTGATGAAGTAGCGAAGCATCGCCTCCGTGACCTCGAAGTCGGCGATGACGCCGTCCTTCAGTGGGCGGATGGCGACGATCGATCCCGGGGTGCGGCCGAGCATACGCTTGGCCTCGATGCCGACGGCCAGGACGCGCTTGGTGTCCTTCTCGACGGCGACGACCGAGGGCTCGATGAGGACGATGCCCCGGCCACGGACCGAGACGAGTGTGTTGGCGGTACCCAGGTCGACGGCCATATCCGAGCCCCAGGAGTTGAAGAACATGTCGATCAGCGACACGGTGAGTCCTCTCGCGGGCGCTGGGCCCGTTATCTGCGCGGAGGCGGCACCCGGTCCGACGGGCGCGCAGGTGCGCACGCATAGCGCGCGAACCTTGGAGGAGTCTAGCATAGCGAGGGCGTATTCCCTGTTCACAGGCGTGTCGTTGCCGTGGAGTTGCCCTGTGCTCACGAGGGGACGGGCCTCCCCGCTACAAGATCCCCATCTCCCTGAGGGACACGTGCGCTCCGCCATCGCCGATGACGACGTGATCGAGCAGTTCGATCCCCAGGACCTCCCCCGCCCGCGCCAGGCGTCGCGTGAGCTGGAGGTCGGCCCCTGAGGGTGTGGGGTCTCCGCTCGGGTGGTTGTGGACCACGACGACCGAGGCCGCCGACACCCGCACCGCCTCCTTGAACAGCTCGCGAGGATGGACGATCGAGGCGTTGAGAGAGCCGACCGACACCTCGACCATGCGCAGCAGCCAGTTCTTGGTCGTGAGCACGAGCGCCCAGAAGTGCTCCCGGTCGAGCCCGCGCAGTTGCGTGGCGCACAGACGCACCACGTCCTCCGGCGTGCTCACGACCGGCCTCTCCGACGCCGGCCATGCCGACGCGCGCCGGGCGAGCTCCAGACAGGCGAGCAGACGGGCCGCACCGGCGGGGCCGACGCCGCGGACGCGCACGAGCTCCTCCGCCGAGACGCGCCACAGGGCGTCCGGTGTGTTGTGCGCCTCAAGAACGGCGCGACCCACCTCGTCCGACCCTTCCGCCACAAGCAGTGCGACGAGGGCCGCGTCCGACAGCGAGTCCGCTCGCCCCGAAAGGACCGCGACCCGCGCCTCGACCGGCCGTACGAGCAGGCGCGGAGCCATGCGCGCCACCACCCTTCCCTACCGTGCGCCGAACTCCGCGGACGTGAGGGGAAGGCGGGACACAAGGAGATGCGATGAGTAGCCGACGACGAGCCCGCAGCCGAGCGCGAGCAGGAGCGAGAACGGAGCGAGCAGGAGCGGCACGGTGGTGCCGGTGAGCAACGACGCGACCGCGAGCTGGGCAGCCACGTGCGCCGCGGCCCCGCCGACGGACCACCCGATGACCGAGACCGATCGCAGAGTCGACAACCACGCCATCACGGCCCAGGAACACACCGCGCCCGCGAGCGCCATGGCGAAGGCCGGCCCTCCCAGCGAGCCGGTGGCCAGCGCCACGACCAGCACCCGCATAAGGGTCACCCGCAGCGCGGCCCCGCGACCCACCAGCGCCAGCGCCAACACGACCGCGAGGTTCGCAAGGCCGAGGCGCACACCGGGGACCGGGATCGCAGGAGCGAACGCCGTCTCGACGATCCCGAGGATCGCGCCGACAGCGACCAGCATCGCGACCACGGCGACGGCGCGGGCGCTACCGGATGAGAGCGTCGGGCGCATCGGCCCTGCCCCCGATCCGGACGGACACGCCGTTGGGGGCGCACACGATGGCCGATCCCGGCGCGGAGATGGCGCCGCTCCGGACGCACAGACGGTCGCGGCAACCGGAGTCGACCACGCGCACCGACCCGTGTTCCACCACGACCGTCACCGTGCTCTCCAGACCTCGCACGTCGAGGCGGCGGGTCGCGTCGAGGGGCACGCGGTAGCTCGCGCGCGGTCCCGTGATCACGGCGACGGAGGCATCGCGCCCGGACGCCATGCCCGCGAGAGGCCACGACGCCAGCGCGAGCGCAGCCACAAGGGCGACCACTATGCGGTCCCCGCGTGTCACGCCCCGGCCTCCGCGGGTCCCACGGGAGCGTCCGCGGTGCGCCGGGCCATCGCCGCTGCGACGGCCGCGTCGTCGACCCCGAACCCGGGGTACGACCTCGCGAGCCTGTCGAGATCCGACGCCGGCTGAGACGCGCCCCTGCCGTAGACGTCGATGCAGTCCTGAGGACACGCCTCGACGCAGGCATAGCACGAGATGCACAGGGTGGGATCCAGCACCGCCAGACCGTCGATCAGGCGCATGGCCCCCGTCGGGCACGCCTTCTCGCACTTCCGGCAGGCGATGCAGCACATCGAGCAGACGACGCGGCGGTCCTTGACCGCTTCCCGCGACGAGCAGCGGACGGCGACAGCGGACTGGTCGTCCACGACCTGGAGCAACCCGGCCCCGCCGCGCGGGCACTCTTTGACGCAGATGGCGCAACCCGTGCACTTCGCCAGATCGATCACGGGCAGGTCCCGCTCGTCGAGGCTCATCGCATCGAAGGGGCACGCCGCCACGCAGTCACCGAACCCGAAGCACCCGCTGGGACACGCGATGTTGCCACCCGCGAGCTTGGCGACGGAGGCGCAGCTGCGCAGGCCGCCGTACTCGTACTCGCGCCGGGTGTTCGTGCCGCCGCCGCAGTGACGCACGCTCACGAGCGGGATGAACTCGCAGCTCTCGCCGAGGATCTCGGCGATCGCCTCCGCCGTCGACTTTCCGCCCGCCACACAGGTCGTCGCGGGTGCGCGACCGGCGGCTATCGCCTCCGCGGCCGCGAAACACGACGGGTTGCCGCAGGCGCCGCAGTTGGCGCCGGGCAGCGCGCTCAGGATGGCCTCGATGTTCGGGTCCACCTCTATGGCGAACTTCTGCGCAGCCGTGGCCAGCAGCGCGACCGATATGACGCCCAGGACCGAGAGGGCCAGGACCGCCTTGAGAACCAGTGCGATGTCCATGTCGCCTCCCCTACAGCCCGAAGAGCGAGCCGAGTCCGATGTAGCCGATCGAAAGCAGCGCGGCCGCGATGAAGGCCATCGGGATGCCCTTGAGCGCGTCGGGGACGGGGGCCAGGTCCAGCCGCTCCCGGAGCGCGGTGAAGCACAGGAGCGCGAACCCGTAGCCGACCGCCACGCCCAGCGTGTAAATGAGGTTCTCGCCGAGCGTGAAGTTGTACGCCATGTTCATCTTGAAGAAGCCCGGCTTGACGGCCTCCGTGGCGGCCGCCAGAACGGCGCAGTTCGTGGTGATCAGCGGCAGGTAGATGCCCATGGCACGGTAGAGCGCGGGCGAGTACTTCCGCAGGTACATCTCGACGAACTGCACGAGGGCCGCGATGACCAGGATGAAGGCGGGGATGTAGAGGAACTCGCCCACGCCGAGCGGCACCAGCATGCCGTAGTAGGCGATCCAGGTCGCCGTGGAGGCCAGCATCATGACGAAGATCACGGCGAGCGACATGCCGATCGAGGTGTGCATGTTGTCGGAGATGCCGAAGAAGCTGCACAGCGCGATGAAGCGGGTCAGCAGGATGTTGTTCACGAGCGCAGCGCCGACGAGGAGCAGCATCAGCTGCGTCACGGCGTGCATCTAGACCGCCTCCTTCCGCGCCATCAGCCGTTTGTTCAGCGCGCGGGAACCGGCCACGATGAGACCGAAGAGCAGGAACGCGCCCGGGAACAGCAGCAGGATGTTCGGACCCCGATACGCGGAGCCGAAGCTCACCAGGGTGTGCTGCAGGAAGACCAGCTTGCCGCTGCCGAACAACTCGCGGAACGCGCCGAGGCCGGAGATGATGATCGTGTAGCCCACGCCCATCCCGATGCCGTCGGCGATCGAGAGCACCACGCCGTTGTGATACGCGAACGCCTCCGCGCGGCCGAGGACGATGCAGTTGACCACGATCAGGGGGATCCAGACGCCGAGGAACGAGTAGACGCTCGGGAAGTAGCCCTTGAGCACCAGGTCGACGATCGTCACGAACGCCGCGATGATCACGATGAAGATGGGGATGCGGACCTCGTCGGGCGTGAACCGGCGCACCGCCGAGATGAGCACGTTGCTCATGACGAGCACGAAGATGACCGCGATGCCCATGAAGAGCGAGCCCTCGAACTTGGCCGAGACGGCGAGCGTCGAGCACAGGCCGATCATCAGGACCGTCAGAGGGTTCTCCAACGACAGCCCGTTGCGCAAGACCGCCATGAACTCCTTCATCGCGCGCTCACCCCCTCCACTCCGCCGATGGCCTGGAGCGCCGCCAGTGCCGCCTCGACGCCCTTGCGCACGCCGCGTGAGGACTTCGTCGCCCCCGTGATGGTGTCGACCTTCCTCGCCTCTTCCGCACTGGTGAGCCCGCCGAACCGGGGCAGGAACGTCTTGTCGTCCACGATCTTCGAGCCCAGACCGGGCGTCTCGTTCATGGAGACGATCGTGACGCTGGTGACTTTCCCGTTCCTATCCACGCCGACGGCCATGCGGATCGGGCCGCCGTAACCTCGTGAGCCGACCAACAGGCCCACTCCCACGGTCGCGCCGGTCCCGTCGAGAGCGCGGAACACGCCGTCGATGGTCACGTCACCCGCGGCCGCGGACGCCTTCGCGAGCAGCGCTGCGGCGGTCACCCGCTCGAACGTCTTCGCATCGGGCAGCACCGCGTTCAGCGACTCTTGCTCGGCCTCGCGCGCCTGGCGCTCGATGGGTCCCCTCGTGAACCCGTAGGTGATGGCGAGCCCGGCCGCGGACAGGATGCAGATGACCAGCACCGGCATCCCGAGACGGAGGTAGATGTTGTCACGCATGCGCCTTCGCCTCCTTGACCGGCTTGACCCAGCCGAACGGGTGCGGCATGAACATCCGATCGATGATCGGCGCGAGGCCGTTCATGAACAGGATCGCGAAGGTTGTCGTCTCAGGCATCGGCCCGTAGAAGCGCGTCACGATGTTGAACAGGCCGCACCCGACACCGAAGACGAGACGGCCGTTCTTCGTGATCGGTGACGTGACGTAATCGGTGGCCATGAAGAAGGCCCCGAGCACGACCCCGCCCGCCAGCACGTTGAAGACAGGGTCCGACCCGAACGCCCACGAGAGCACAGCCACGGTGCCGATGTATCCCAGCGGGATCCGCCAGTCGACCACCTTCACGGCGATCAGGAACAGCCCGCCCGCGATCAACAGCGCCGCGGAGACCTCACCGACGGAGCCGGCGAGGTTGCGGAAGAGCAGCGCGGGGTACTGCGCCGCGAGGTCGAAGTGGTAGGCGCCGCCGGCCGCGCGGTCCGCGGCGGCCACCGCGAGCCGGGTCGCCCCGTTGATGGCATCGAACTTCCCTGTGGCGGGCACGTTCTGCACGGCGACGAGCCACCCGCCGGCGTACGGCTTGAGCTCTCCCATCACGCCCAGCCAGCTGAGCAGCGCCACCGCGCGACCGACGAGAGCCGGGTTGAAGAGGTTGAACCCGAGGCCGCCGAAGAGCATCTTCGCCAGCCCGATGGCGACGATGCCGGCGACCATGCAGATCCACCACGGCGTCATGGGCGGCATGCACATCGCGAGCAGGATGCCGGTGAGCAGCGCGCTTCCGTCCATCACGGTCTGACGACGATGCAGCACGGCATTCCACGCGAACTCCGTGCCCACGGACGCGAGGACGCAGCAGACGTAGACGACGACGGCCGGCAGCCCCAGGCACCACACCGACCACAGCGCCGCCGGCGTCAGCGCGCCCACGACGAGGAGCATGATCCCCCTGCCGGATGGCGCTCCCGAGATGTGCGGACCCGCTGCGACCTGGCGCACGCCCGCGACCGGCGGCAGACTCGCGGGCGCGACCTTGGCCTTGGGCTCTGCCGAGTCGCTCACCTGCGCACCCCCTTCGCCATGAGAGCGCCCTTGCCCGTGCGCACGAGCTGCAGCAGCGGCCGGCGTGTCGGACACACGTACGAGCAGCACCCGCACTCGATGCAGTCGAGGGCGAAGAAGCGCTCGCACCCGTCCCACATGCGGCGGTCGGCGCAGTTGGCGATCGCGTAAGGGTGCAGCGTCATGGGGCAGGCGTCGACGCACCGGCCACAGCGGATGCAGGGCCGGTCCGAGTCCACGATGGGCGCGGCTTCCTCTGCAGTGAGCGCGACGACACCCGACATGCCCTTCACGACGGGGACGTCGAGGTCGCCGAGAGGCTGTGCGGTCATCGGTCCACCTGCGATCACCCTCACCGCATCCGACGTCAGCCCGCCTGCGAGCGCGAGCAGCGACGAGACCGGCGTACCGATGGTGACCCGGAAGTTGCCGGGCCGAGCCACGGATCCGGAGACGGTCACCACGCGCTCTATCAGCGGAAGTCCCTTCTCGATGGCGTCCGCGAGAGCGGCGGCCGTCTGCACGTTGTGCACGAGGCACCCGACGGTCGCCGGAAGCTTGCCCCCGGGCACGACCCGACCCGTGACCGCGAATATGAGCTGCTTCTCCGCGCCCTGCGGGTACCGGGTCCGGACGCTGAGCACCTCGACGCTGTCGGGCGCCGCCGCTCGCAGCGCCTCGATCGCGTCCGGCTTGTTGTTCTCGACCGCGACGACGGTACGAGCGGCTCCGACCGCGCGGGCGATGTGCAGGGCGCCGGCGATGACGCGGTCGGGGCTCTCCAGCATCACGCGATGGTCGCACGTCAGGAAGGGCTCGCACTC
>Ga0209638_1000488_pt1 | contig 25877 bp, 15 predicted proteins | sample BarGraNGADG00211_FD_184490 | JGI IMG/M metagenome (GOLD analysis project Ga0209638, IMG submission 184490) | Arctic peat soil microbial communities from Barrow, Alaska - Barrow Graham LP Ref core NGADG0002-211 (SPAdes) (version 2) | ecosystem: Environmental > Terrestrial > Soil > Wetlands > Peat...
CAGCATCGCCGTGATCAGGAAGCCGCTGAGCACGAAGAAGACCTGGAGTGCAACCCAGGCGCCTGGCAGCGTCTTGAAGTTCGAGTGGTAGGTGAGCACCATGACAAGCGCCAGCGCCCGGATACCGGTCAAGGGAGGTCGGTTGCCGAGACGGAACCCACCGGTCGGCACATTGTTGCTTTCGCATGCCGGGTCGTTCCCGTTCACCGGCGGTCCGGCATCGCTCCCCGGCGGAAGGACCGTAGAACTGGTGATCGGATGCCCATCGTCCATATGAACTACCTGATCGTCCGCAACGGCGATGCCCCCGGTGCCGGGACGACGTCACCTGGCCGACGCCGCGGTTGCATCGACCGGAGCGTACAACACGGTCCCCGCCCCGATCCCCTGGCTTTCATCGGTCGGTAGAGGCGCCCGTCGCGGCGGCGTCCGCCACCGAGCCGTGCAGGACGCATCGGGCCACTTGTACGCCGAGGTCAGAAGGAGTGGCGCCGAGCCCGCTGCAGGCAGCGAATGCAGATGCGGACATGGGGAAGGGTGCCGGTGCCCGACGGGGCTGGAACCACACCCAGGCACCCGGCTCACGGGAGGGGGCCGATCCCAGAACAGCCGTGAAGAAGGCCACGGCATACGAGGCACCCCGTCCGGTTTGGTACACAGCCAGACCGCGGTCATCGGGAACCACCACGGTGGTCACCTCCCAGGCGACGAGGGCCCGCCTCACCGCTTGGAGGTTGGCTTCGGACTCCTCTGGCGGAGGTAGCAACGGCACCGACGCGGCTCGGAGTACCGAGAAGCCTGCCGCCTCCGCACCGGCACGAGCCACCGTGCCGGTCGGGCCACCTCCCCCGGGCATGGCGTAGTGCATCTTGTCGATTGCCTGCCAGGGGATGGATGACTGGGAGTCGGCAGTGGCGAAGGGATAGGCGAGGACCACCTGGCGGGAGGGCAAGTGAGGCGCCGTGTTCACAAACCAATAGGGCACGGTCACCGCCTGCACCGTGAGCGGAACGTTCGGAGCCAGTGTCACGGCCATGGGAACGATCGCCACTGCTGCTACTACCAACGCCGCCAACGCCGGTCGCAACGCCGGTCGCGGCGCCGGTCGCGGCGCCGGTGGCGGCGCCGGTGGCGGCGCCGGTGGCAAGGCTGAAGTGCCTGGCTCCGTCCGCTCCGTCTGCTCCGTCAGGTTCCGCTCCGCCACAGCCGATCTGGTCCGATCGACGATGACCGCCAGCATCACCGCGGCGCAGAGATCGACAATCGCGGAAAAACGCGACTGCACCACGTCGCGAAACAGCGGCAGGTGATAGACGAGGGCCCACGGGCCCCACCGGTCGCCGCCCACCCGCAACGAGATGACGGCGGTGACCAGACCGAGTGCGCCGAACAACCAGAGCCGTCGGTCACGTCGCCACCACAGCACCCCTACCACGATCACCGCAATCCACCCCACCCCCAGATACGACGATGACGGGGTGGGTGGGCCCCGATACCCCCCGAGCACGGGTGCCTCTTGCGCCAGTTGCCGCGCGTTCAAGGGACCCCAGACGCCCAGGTGGCTCCAAAAATTGCCCACCGCGTTCCCGAGGTCCCCCGGCACATCGGTTGACCACAGCATCCCGCTCAGATGACCGGGGCCGGCTACAAACAGCCAAAGCGGATAGGCCAGAAGAACCACGGCCACGCCGACCGCGACCCCACCCCCCTTGAGTGCATAGGGCAACCTTCGGCGAAGGTCGACCGCATCCCGAAGTGCGGCAAACCCGGCCAGCATCAGGATGGCGATGACCCCCGATACCGACGCGATCAACACCATCTCACTGCTCACGAACAGTTCGACGGTAACCAGAAGGCCCAGGGCCACCCCCACTCGGACCGGTCGTGCCCGTTGCCTGATCAAGAGTTCGTCAAGGCACGCCACCATCAAGGGCAGCAGAGCCACGAAGGCGAGGTTCACCCAACCGAACGCCAACTGCACCAGCACGAACGCCGAAAACCCGTAACCCAGCCCACCGATGAAGGCAGCCGGCGCCCATCGCACCCACCTCTGCAACAGCCAGAACATCGAAAGTGCCGTAAGCACCGGGATCAACGTATTGGCCACATTGACGCTGGCCACCGCGCCGAACAACAGGGTCACCGGAGTCAGGGCCAGTCCCACTGCCGGCACGCTGGTGTCGGTGAGGAGGTTCACGCCTCCGGGGTGGAAGAGCCACGTCGAGTACAGCAAATTGTGCCCATGGGCGAGCGCGTACGCTGACCATTCGACGGACCACAGCGTGCGCCCGGCATCGGTACAGCTACAGGTCATCACCGAGGAGGGCCCGGCGATCCACACGTGCCACCACACTGCCAGTGAGCCCACCAGATACAGGGCCCCGGCCACCAGGTACCGGCGCCATGCGGCCGCACCGACGATCGTCGGGATCCCGCTGTCCCCGGTCACGGCCGGTGCAACACGCATGCCGCGACCGCCGGAGCCGGCACCGATCCGGCCATCCCGCCGATGCAGGCCTGAAAGGCGGCCGAGGAGATGACCACCGATGGACCGGCGGAGGTGACACGGTTCCAGACCCAGGCGCCGGCCTGGTGCACCGGAGCCTGCCCCAAGGCGGCAGTGAAGAGACCCACGCCGTAGGGGACGCCGCGGCCCTGGTCATAGGTCGGCATCTGCGGCTGGTCCGGGACCACCACCGTGGTTACCCCCCAACCGGTCAGGGCCGAGCGGATGGCTTCCAGATTGGCCGTCGTCGGTTGGGGTGGCGGACCCAGCGGGAGCGAGGCCTTCGCCAGCACCTCGAACCCGGGGGTCTCCGGCCCGGCCCGGGAGACGGTCACCCCGGGACCGCCCCCTCCCACCATGGCAAACGGCATACCGGCCACCGCCTGCCAGGCCATGGACGACTGGATGCCGCCCAACGCGGCCGGATAAGGCAGAACGACCTGGCCGGCGGGAAGGCGGGCCGCCGCCGAGGTGAACCATCGCGGTACCACCACCGGCCGGACGGTCATAGGGATATTGGGCCACAGCGCGACCGCCACCGGGACCAGGGCCAGGGCGCCGGCCACACCCCCCACCACCACCGCCCGGCGCGCATCCCACCGGGCTACCGCGGCGTCATGGGCATGCCCGATGATGATCCCCAGCATCACCGCCACACACAGGTCGGTAATCACCGTCAGGTTGACCGGGACCACGTTGTTCAACACCGGCAGGTGGGCGAACAAGCGCCAGGGTCTCCAGGCACCTTGCCCCACCCCGAGTGACAGCACCGCGGCCACCACCCCAAGGCTCCCGAACAGCCACAACCGACGGTCGCGTCGCCAGATGAGGACGCCGCCGACCAGCACCACCAGGGCTCCGATGCCGACAAAGGAGAGGTTCGGCAGCGGGGGACCCTGGTAGCCGCCGAACAGGCGCAAGATGCCGACCAGCGACGGGGGCAGCTGGCCGCTGACAAAGCCGCTCAGGGTGTTCCCCACCGTTCCCGACGGCGAATTCGGCCACGCCCTCCCGACCAGGTGAGCCGGTCCCTTGAAGAAATACCAGACTGGGTAAGCAAGCAACACCCCGGCCACGGCGGCGGCGACCCCCAGCCCGGCGACGCCCGACGCCGCCTCCGCCCACCAGTGGTGAGAACGTCGGGCCACGGATCGGACCGACACCGCGACCGCGGTGAACACCACGAACAGGACGCCCAACAGCAGGACCTCGACACTGACGAAGAACTCCGCCACCACCAGCAGGCCGAGCACCACCCCTACCCGGAGGGGAGAGTGGGAGTGCCGCACGAAGAGATCGTCGAGGCACGCCACCATCGGTGGCAGTAACACCAGCAAGCCGAAGTTCGGATGGGCGAAGGCCAGGCTCGCTATCACGAACGGCGAGAAACCGAAAAAGAGCCCACCCGCCCATGCCGCCGGCGACCACGACACCCAACGCCGCAACAGCCAGAACATGGACAGGGCGGAAAGAGGTGGGGACACCAGGTCGATGACGTTCATTGACGCCACCGGGCCGAAGAGCCAGGTAATCGGGGCTGACACCACCCCGAGAGCCAGCGAGTTCGGCACCATGTTGATGCCGGTGGGATGAAAGAGCTGTGAGGAGAAGAAGAGGTTCTGGCCATGGGCGATGGCGTGGGCCGGCCATTCGATCACCCACAGAGTGAGCGCCGCGTCCCCGCACCCGCAGGTGGTGTCGGTCGCCGGGTGGGCGCCTACATGCCACCAGATAATCAGCGATACCACCAGGTACAGGCCACCAGCGACCGCATACGATCGTATTGGGCGCACCTGGCTCAACGCCGCGCTCGAGCAACGGCGCCCAGCTCGGGGAGCGGCTCGGGCGCCAGGCAGACGGGCACCCGTCGGGTTTCTGCCCCCCCTGCGTTGCCTTCGACGCGACTCTCTCGCACGATCACCCCTGGAGCGAACCGGATCTCGAGCCCCTTCGCCTGGACCCCTTCGAACGGGTTTTCCCGACTCTACTTCGACGCCCATCGACGGCAGGGGGAGGACCGCGGTGCCCGGGGCCGTAGATCTCGGGAGCCGATTGGTACAGTGTGGCCGGTGGCCGTCCCCGCCCCAGTTCGATTGCACCATGAACCGGCTGATGAAACCGAGGTCGACCGACCCTCACCGTCGCTCCTGTTGATGGCGTCCACCGTGTCGTTCCCGCTCAATCGGGAGGGCCTCTCGTCGGCCGGCATCGGTCGAGTCGGGTCGGCCCGGTCGATGCCGCGTAACGGCAAGGCGGAACCTGATCGAGCCGACCGGTCCCGGTGAGTACAAACCGCCGTCGGCCGGGGGCCCGCCCGGAACCGACGTCACCGGGCCTCACATGAGCGGACCCGTTCGACTCCGGCTCCGTAGTGCCGGGGCGGTCGAGGCCCCTCAGCCAGCCCGCTCGGGATGGGCAACCTGGGGGCCGGTCATCGTGCCCGTCGCCATCGTATTGGTCGGCGCCTGGACCTATCGCTGGGTGGACGAGGACGCCTTCATCAACTTCCGGATCATCGACAACCTCCTGGCCGGTCACGGCCTCGTCTACAACCTCGGCGAGCGGGTCGAGGTCAACTCCGATCCGTTGTGGCTCTTTACGCTGACGCTTTTCCACGAGGTCCTCCCGTTCATGGCACTGGAGTGGCTGTCGGTGGTGCTCGGGCTGTGCTGTACCGGCCTGGGCTTTCTCGCCGGGGCTCAGGCGGTGCGGCGTCTGGCTGCTTCCCGCCATGAAGGCCCGGTGTTCCCACTGGGTCTGTTGGTGGTGTCGGCGGTGGCCGGAGTGTGGGAGTTCGCCACCTCGGGTCTCGAGATGTCAATGGTCTTCCTATGGCTCGGGGTCTGCTTCCTGACCCTGGTGCGCGTCGAAGCCCGAAGGCGAAGCGCAGTGGGTGCGGCGATGGTCATGGGGCTCGGCCCCCTCATCCGCCCGGAGCTCGGTCTGGCCTCGGTGGTGTTCATCGGCGCCCTGATGTTGGTGGTGGCCTCGCCCGGATGGTCCCCGTCCTCCAGTCGCGTCCGGCGCTACGGCGCCCCCATCGTCGCCGCGTTGGTCATTCCCGTCGGGTATCAGGTCTTCCGAATGGCCTACTACGCCTTGGTGGTGCCCAACACGGGGCTGGCCAAGGCGGCCGGTGCATCGTGGTGGTCGCAGGGATTCACCTACCTGTGGAACTTTGTGGCCCCCTACACGCTGTGGCTCCCTCTGTTGCTGGCGGCACCGTTGATCATCCAGCGGGCTTCGAAGTGGTGGGGCCTGGGCGATCGCCTCGGCGTGTTGATGCTGGCCACGCCGGCGGTGGCCGGCCTGGTCGACCTCATCTACGTCATCCACCTCGGCGGCGACTACATGCATGCTCGGCTCCTGCTGCCAGCATTCTTTGGCGTCTGTCTCCCGGTGTTCGTCTCCTCCACCCAGATGCGGTCAATCGCCGCGGTACCGGTGGTCGGCATTCTGGTGTGGGCGGTGGTGTGCGCCGGTTGGCTGCGGTATGTTCCGCCCCCGGGCAGTCTGAATCCACAGGTGATCTTCATCTCCAACGAGCGCAACAGTTGGATCACCGCCACCGGGAAACCGCACCCGGTGACCGCCAGCGACTACCGCCATGCGCTGTCCGGTCAGGCGGGCGCGGTTCTGCAGCGAATGTCGCACCAGGTGCCGCGCGGGGACCAGACACTCCTCGTCGTCACCAATCCTTATGCGCCGGTGAGCCAGGCGCCGAAGGTTCGGGCCCGGTCGCCCCTTCCCTTCACGCTGGCGGTCAACGTCCCTGCCATCGGGGTGATCGGGTACCTGGCCGGTCCTGATGTGTACATCTTCGATGACTACTCCCTGGCCAACCCCATCGGCAGCCACACCATCGTCACCGTCCACGCTCGCCCGGGGCACGAGAAATACATCGGAGCGGCCTGGATGCTGGCCCGATTCGGTTCGATCGCGCCGCCACCGCCGACCGCGCCGCCATCGCCGACGGCCTCCGGGCAACCGTCGAGCCAATCGGTGGCGGCCGCTCGGGAGGCGCTGGCGTGTGACCCGCTGAGCTCCTACCTTCACGCCATCACCGCACCGATGAGCCTTTCCCTCGGGGCCTCGAATTTCCTGCATTCGTTCTCTTACAGCTCCATGTCGTTCAGCGCCGATCCGACCCAGGCCGTCCGCCAACTCTGCGGCAACGCCGCCCTCCCTCGGCAGCCGTGACCCGCGTCCGAGTTTTCGCTTCGGCGACAATCCTCTACCTGGTGATGTCGGTCGGTCTGTGGTGGGGGGTGTGGACTACCCACCCGTCGACGGTGACGACCTGCGGATGCGGCGACGCCGCCCGGTTCCTGTGGTTCTTCGAGTGGCCGGCGTTCGCGTTCACCAACAGTCACAGCCTGTGGTACTCGCAGTGGCTGTTCCATCCCACGGGCATCAACCTGCTCAACGACACCAGTGTGCTGGCGATCAGCATCATCCTCACGCCGGTCACCCTCCTGTTCGGTCCGGTCGCCGCCATGAACGTGGCCTTGGCCCTGGCCCCGGTGCTCTCGGCACTGGCCATGTTGGCGGTGTTGCGGCGATGGGTGACCTGGACGCCGGCCGCGGTCTTCGGGGGGCTGGTCTACGGGTTCTCGCCGTTCCTGATCACCGAGCTGGCGTACAACCAACTGAACATCGCTTTCCTGGCCATCCCACCGTTGCTGGTGTTGGCCCTCGACGAGCTGCTGGTCCGTCAACGCCGATCGCCCTATCTCGTGGGCGCGGCGGTGGCGGGTCTGGTGGTGGTGCAGTTCTTCGTGAGCACCGAGGTCCTGTTGATCACCGCCCTCGCGGTGGCCGTCGGCGTGGTGATAGCGGTCGGATGGGCGGCGGTGTGCAAGCCCGACGGTTGGCGCCCCAAAGTCGGCCATGCCGTCCGGGGCTCGGTCACCGCCCTGGTGGTGTCGGTGGCGGTCTTGGGCTATCCGGCCTGGTTTCTGCTGCGGGGCCCGGCGCACCTCACCGGGCCCATCTGGTCCAACGGCGCCATCGACCAGTTCGGCAATTCGTTCACCAGTTTCTGGAACAACAGCGGTTCGGCCCCATTGGCCGGGCAGATGCTCCGGTTCGGCGGGTACCAGGGCGCCCCGATGCCGGGTCTCGGCTACCTCGGGGCCGGAGTCCTGGCGCTGTCCGTGGTCGGGACGATCATCTGGCGACACGACCGTCGGATCCTGCTGTTCGCTGCCCTCGGGCTGGTTGCCACCGCCTTTTCACTGGGACCCGGCTACGGCCACTGGGTCCCATGGTCGGTGGCCCAGCATCTGCCCTGGGTCGGCAACATCGTGGAGATCAGGTTCTCCCTGGTGACGTCCCTCTGCCTGGCCGTCGTGGGGGCGATGGTCATCGACAGGAGCCGAGCCTGGCTGGCCGCTCGCCAACCACGTCGTGACGCGGCGTCGAGCGGGACCGGCGGGCATGGTCCGCTGATTCGGCTCGGCGGGACCCGTGCGCTGGACCGGAAGACAGTCGCCGCTCTGGCGGCCGTGGCGGTGGCGGTGGCATCGCTGGTGCCGAGCGTGGCCGCCCTGTGGTCCAACCTTCCGCTCACCACCCGTGCCGTGGTCCTGCCCGACTGGTACCAACAGGTCGGGGCGCATCTCCCGCCAGGCCAGGTGGTGCTGTCGTATCCCGCACCATTTGCCGGGGTGCAGTCGTCCATGGCGTGGCAGGCTGTCAATCACATGAGCTACGCCATGGCCGGGGGCGGGGGGCCCGAGGGCGTCGCCAACCGGGCGGGGAACGCCGAAGCTGGCTTCAACGTGTTGTTCGGGGCTTCATTCGCGTTGGGCCCGCCACCCGGTCCGTCGGAGGCCAACCTGGAGGCGATCAGGCAGGCGGTCGCCATCTGGAGAGTGACCATGGTGGTGATACCTGATCAGCCGGCGTTGCCGGCCTACGACCGGGGGCGTAGCCCGGCCTACGCTGTCGGTCTCATGACAGCCGCACTGGGAAGGGCACCGCATTTCGACCACTCGGCGTGGGTCTGGTCATCGGTGGGCACGGCCATCGCACCGCCTCCCCATCCGATGGCCGCGAGCCAATTCGACGCCTGTACGACCGGGCCGCCAGCAGAGTCCGCCAACCCTCTGGCGGTCTCCGACTGCGTGCTGGACGGTTCGGGGGAACCGTCGTGACCGCGACGCTGACCGAGGCGCCGGCCGACGTGGCCGACGACGCCGAGGACGCCGACGACGTGGCCAATCCGCCCGCCGCCCATCGGTGGCAGGGGTTGCTGGTCGCCGCCGGTGCCTACCTCGCCCTGTCGTTGACCCTGTGGTGGAACGTGTGGTCGACCCATCCGACATCCACCACCACCTGTGGATGCGGTGACAGCTCGTTGTTCACCTGGTTCCTGGCCTGGCCGGCGTACGCCATCTCCCATGGGCTCAATCCGCTGTACTCGTCGGCCCTGTTCCACCCCACCGGGGTCGATTTGCCCGCCAACACCAGCGAGCTGGCCTTCGGTGTGCCCCTCGCCCCGGTGACCTGGGTCTTCGGCCCCATTGCCACCCTGAATGTGGCCCTCACCCTGACCCCGGTGCTCTCGGCGCTGGCCATGTTCGTCCTCCTGCGCCGGTGGGTGGCGTGGCAGCCGGCCGCCTTCATCGGTGGCCTGTTCTACGGCTTCTCGCCGCTGGTTCTGGTCAGCATCAGCGACGCTCATCTGATGGTGGGCGCCCTGGTGGTGCCGCCGCTGCTGGTGGGCTGCCTCGACGAGCTGCTGATCCGTCAACGTCGTCGCCCCGTCCTCACCGGAGTCGTCCTGGGCTTGCTGGTTGGTGTCCAGTTCTTCCTAGGGACCGAGGTGCTGACCATCACCGTCATCGTCGGTTTCATCGGAGTGGTCCTGCTCCTGCTGTACGGGCTCCGCCACCCCGATGAGCTGCGCCGGCGTCGACACCACGCCCTGGTCGGTGTGGCGTGCGCCGTAGCCACGGCCGCCGTCGCGCTGGCCTATCCACTCTGGTTCGCCCTCGACGGTCCCGCCCACTTCTCCGGGACGCTCTGGACCAGCCAGTACATCGGACTCGGCGGCGTCAGGCTCAGGGATTATGTACTCCCGGTGGCGGCTGATCCCCGCTTCACCAGCCTCACTCACCAATACGGTGGGTACCAGGGGGGCACGCTGTCCGACCAGTACTTCGGTATCGGACTGCTGGCTGTCGTGGCCGGGGGGCTCGCTGCCTGGCGACGGGACCGTCGGCTCTGGCTGTTCGCGGCCATCGCGGTGATCTCGGTCTGGCTGTCCCTGGACAGGAAAACCTTCTACTGGGTGCCCTGGCGGGTGCTGACCAACGTCCCTTTGATCCAGAACATCATTCCCAGCCGGTTCCTCACCGTCACCTATCTGGCCGTCGCCGTCATGCTGGGCGTGATCGTCGACCGTACCCGCGCGACAGTGAACCAAAGGCTCGCCACGGCCGACGGTCCCCCCACCGGTGGCCCTGCCCCCACGGGTGGCCCTGCCGGCCCGCGGTCCAACCACTTCCGGTGGCGAACCGGCGGGGCGATGGCCGCTCTGTTGGTGGCGGCGGTCGCCCTGGTCCCGGTCGGCGCCTACCTGGCTCAGACCATTCCTTTTGTCACCCAGCCGGTACTGGTCCCCACCTGGTTCCGGACCGTGGCCCCCCATGTGAGCGGCCGTCAGGTGCTCCTCGTCTACCCGGTGCCATTCGCCCTCACCCAGAGCGCTATGACGTGGCAGGCGGTCGACGGGATGCACTACTCGATTGTCGGGGGCACCGGCCCGGGTAGCGTCCTGTCCCGAGCCGGCAAAGAGCGCGACGGACAAAGCGTCATCACCATCAATTCTCTTTCCACTGGCCGCCCCTCGGAATCCCCGTCCGATATCCGCGCCGCCCGACAGGCGTTGCGAGGTTGGGGGGTGACCATGGTGGTGATACCGGATCAGCCAGAACTCCCCCGCTACGAACAGGTCCGCTCGGTGCCCTCTTCCGTCGCCTTGATGACGGCCGCCATCGGGGAGCGGCCCATCCACCAGGCCGACGCCTGGGTGTGGACCGGGGTGAACTCCGCCACTCCGACCGCGGTCCCGACATCGAAAGCCTACGACGCCTGCCTGGTCGGACCCGGCGGGAGACCGACGGCCACCGCCAGCATCCCCGGTTGCATCCTGGCCGCTCCCCCGGCCCGGTAGAGCCCGGTGGGGAAGGCGTGACCAAATTGGTGACGCTCGCCCAGGCGAGCAGAGGCCCGGTCGGCGCTCCCGACCCGCCGGTCGACGGCTTCATCGACCCGTCCGGTTCCGACGCCGGCTCCCGTCCCTCGCATCGCGGGCGGACCCTGATGATCGCCGCGGCCGCCTACCTGGTGGTGTCGGTGATCTTGTGGTGGGACGTGTGGTCGACCCATCCGGCCTCGACCACCACCTGCGGATGCGGTGACAGTTCCCTGTTCACCTGGTTCCTGGCCTGGCCGGCATACGCCATCTCCCATGGACTCGATCCGCTGTACTCGACGGCCATGTTCCACCCCACCGGGGTCAACCTGCTGGCCAACACCAGCGAGGTGGCCATCGGGGTAGTGCTGGCCCCGGTGACCTGGATTTTCGGCCCCATTGCCACCTTGAATGTGGCCCTCACCTTGAGCCCGTTCCTCTCGGCACTGGCGATGTTCGTGCTCCTGCGGCGCTGGGTGAGGTGGCAGCCGGCGGCTTTCGTCGGGGGACTCCTCTACGGCTTCTCCCCCGTCATCCTGGTCAACCTGGTCGACGCCCACCTCATGGTGGCGATGGCTGTCGTCCCTCCTCTCTTTGTCGCCTGCCTCGACGAACTGCTGATTCGCCAACGCCGGCACCCGGCGACCGTGGGCGTCCTCTTGGGACTGCTGGTGGTCCTGCAGTTCTTCCTCGGGACCGAAATGCTGGCCATCCTGCTCATCACCGGAACGGCGGGCCTGGCCTTGATCACCCTCTACGCCGCCTGGCGTCATCCGGCCGAGCTCCGCCGACGGGCCCGCCACGCCCTGATCGGTCTGGGTGCCGGCGCCCTGGTCGTCATCGTCCTCCTTGCCTATCCACTCTGGTTTGCACTGGACGGACCGGCGCACCTGTCCGGATTGGTGTGGCCCACCCTGGTCCCGGGCCTGTACGGCATCGGCTTTTCCGATCTGGTCCGCCTGAACTCGACCGCGTCGGGAACACTGCAGGCCCACCGGTTCGGCGGCTACCAAGGCGTAGCCCTGCATCAAGCCGACTACCTCGGACTCGGGCTCATCGTGGTGTTGGTGCTCGGTCTGCTGCTCTGGCGCCGCGACCGGAGGCTGTCGCTGTTCGGAGCGGTGGGCGCCATCGCCGTCGCCCTGAGCTTCAGCATCGCTCCTCAGCTGAACCATTTCTGGGTTCCCTGGCGGCTGCTCCGGCACATCCCGGTGATCCAGAACATCATCCCCGACCGGTTTATGGCCATCACCTTGCTGAGTGCCAGCGTGATGCTCGGGGTGATCGTGGACCGCACCCGCGCTTCTGTCCGCCTGCTGGTCGGAACGTCTGTCCGGCTCGGGTCAACGTCAACGTCGGCGACCGGTCCGCCGCCTACGTGGCCTCGGGTCATCGGCGCGACGGCGGCGTTGCTGGTCGCCCTGGTGGCCCTGTTCCCCATTGCCAATTCGTACGCCGGCAATGTGCCCCTCACCGTGCGCCCGGTGGTGCTCCCTGACTGGTTCCGCACCGTTGCACCCCAGCTTCCCCCCGGACAGGTGGTGCTCTCCTATCCGAGCACCTTCGGGGGCTTCCAATCCTCTTTGACCTGGCAGTCGGTCGATCGGATGTCCTTCTCCCTGGTGGAGGGCGGCGGTCCGGGGGGCGTCCCCCAGCGGGCAGGGATCGAGCGCCCCGGGGTTGAGGCTCTTGCCGGCGGCACCTTCTGGTTGAATCCGTCGACGGCTTTCACCCCGGCCACCATCGAGGCGGTGCGTCAAGCCCTGGTCTCTTGGGGCGTGACCCTGGTGGTGATCCCCGATCAACCGGAGCTGCCCAGCTACGAACAGGGCTTTCACACCGCCTACGCGGTCGGGCTCATCACCGCCGCACTGGGCGTGGGTCCCCGGTTTCGGGCACGGGCGTGGACATGGACGATCGGGAGCACTCTCTCACCGCCGGTTCCGATCGATCCGGCACGATTCCGGTTGTGCGTCGGAACCACCGACTACCGATCGGGATCTCCGCCGACCGTTCCTGACTGCGTCCTCGGGAAGCAGGGATAGCCGGCGACCGGGTTCGGGATCTAACTCGTGATCGAGGCGTCACGATGGTGGTCCCGGGCCGGCGAAAGCTGGCTCGGGACCGCTGTCGTACCCCCGGATCCCAACCCGGACACGCCGGCACCCGGACACGGCAGCCCCAACAACCCGACCCTCGACGCGCAGCAGCCCGGGACGCATGACTGCATCCCGGGCCGGCGAACTCACATCACCTACCCACCGGCCCGCACCGCGAAACCGGCGCCGACCGAAAATGTGGAGAAGTGGCGGAGGGTTACCTCACTCGCTGAGAGTGATGGGCTGATCATCATCGGCGAGAGCGTCGATGTCATCAGGCACCACCGTTGGATTCGCCTCTTCGAGCTTCACGGCATTCTGCGCTGCGATGTGCTCGCGGATCCGTTCGTCGATCTCGGCCATCAGCTGTGGGTTCTCGATCAAGAATGTCTTGACGTTCTCACGCCCCTGACCGAGTTGCTCGCCCTCATAGGTGAACCAGGCTCCGGATTTCTTCACGAAGCCCAGTTCCACGCCCACATCGAGCAGCGAGCCCTCACGGCTGATGCCCTTTCCGAAGGTGATGTCGAACTCGGCTTGCTTGAACGGTGGCGAGCACTTGTTCTTCACCACCTTGACCCGGGTGCGGTTCCCGACCATGTCGGCCCCGTCCTTGATGGTCTCGATCCGACGGATGTCGAGACGCACTGACGAGTAGAACTTGAGCGCCCGCCCGCCGGGAGTGACCTCCGGCGAGTTGTGCACGACGACTCCGTCGACCAGGTAGTTGTGGCTGTCCTCCACCTCGATGTCGAACCGGCGCATCGACCGGGTCGGCGGCTTGACGTGGATGTCGGTCACCGGCAGTGCCACCAGCTCGTAGCGCATCGGCGTGAAGTGTGGCTCGACCGCGAACCGGCCTCGGTAGGCGGGGAGCAGCTTGTACTCCATGCTCGGGTGCACGAACGGGGCGATCAACGCGTGGAGCTTCGCCGTTTCGTCGTTGGCGAAGACCAGGACAGCCTTCTTTCGAGCGCCCGACGTGACCAGCTTTGCCGAGACGCCCCAGGTGTCGGCGAGGTACGCCACCAGGCGCTCACGCGTGGCGGGATCCATCGCCTCGACGCAGATTTCCGCCCGGCCGCTGAGCCCGGCCGTGCGCTTCTGCAGGCCCTTCGAACGGATGGCGAAGTGGGCGTCGTCCATGTACCACAGCGCAAGCGACAGCGGCGACAGGTGCTTGAGGTAGTCGCCGTCGAAGATCTTCTTCTTGTCGACGTAGACGCCCTGCCGCAGCGGCGCCAGTTCGGGCAGCGGTTGGAAGTCGTAGGTCACGACACCGTCGGTCCGGACGTGGCGGCTGGACCCGATGTTGGAGAACAGGGAAGCCTTCCAGTCCGCATACGCCGTCTGCTGCGCAGAGTGGGAATAGCGGAACCGAGCGCCGTGGCCGCTGCGCGTCGGCGACAGGGCGCCGTCACCCATAAGGGTGCCCCGCAGCGCTTCCCATTGGAAGTCCGACAAATGGTGCGGCACCGCCTCGAGCACCCGGTCGCCCACCTTCAGCTCGCCGGCCTCGCGCCAGCCGCTCGGTGTGCGGATCAGGTGGTTCGAGGTGCAGGCCAACTGGGCCCGGCCGTTCTTCATCGGCTTGGCCACGGTGATCTGCAGGAACTGATCGGTCTTCCCGTTGTCGAACCAGTTCACGACCCGCTTGGGCACGATCGCGCCCGCTTCGGAATCGTAGGAGAGCACCGCGGCCGGGATGCGCTGGTTGACGATCTTGCCGATCTTCTCGGTGCTGCCGTCGGCCAGGACCACTCGGGAGTCATAGTCGAAGCAGCCGTACATGACACCGATTTTCTCGCGGAGCTGGTTGATGAAGATGGCGATGGTCCGCGACTTGGACAACGTGCCGGTCAGCTTGCGCAACGCCTGGGACATCAGGCGGGCCTGGAGACCGACATGGGTGTCTCCCATCTCCCCCTCGATCTCCGCTCGAGGAGTGAGGGCGGCCACCGAGTCGATGACCAACACATCGAGTGCGCCTGACCGAATCAGCATGTCGGCGATCTCCAATGCCTGCTCACCGGTATCCGGCTGGGAGATCAGCAGGTCGTCGATATTCACGCCGATGGCCTTGGCATACACCGGATCCATGGCGTGCTCAGCGTCGATGTAGGCACAAATACCGCCGTTACGCTGCGCTTCGGCCACCGCATGCATGGCCAGTGTGGACTTTCCCGACGATTCCGGTCCGAAGATCTCTACGATGCGGCCACGAGGCAAGCCGCCGATGCCGAGCGCGAGGTCAAGGGCCAGCGCTCCGGTGGGGATGGATTCGATATTCATGTGGAGGTTCTCGCCCATCCGCATGACGGACCCCTTGCCAAACTGCTTCTCGATCTGGCCCAGGGCCATGTCGAGTGCCTTGTCACGTTCCATTTCCTTCACTCTCCTTCGATGCCTGTGTTCACTTGACCGGGCTGACCCTACGGAGAGGGTGTGACACCCGACTGGGGGGTCCGGATCGGGTCCGGTGCCGATGGATACTGCTCGACGGGATCACTCTAGACCCGAACGCATGTTCGATAGTGGACCGTTCCGCCACCCATTGTCAACGACCCACCCAAGCCGGCCGTCGGCCGTCGGCCTCCTACCTGGATCACCTTGGGACGAGTGTGGTTCGGGGTAGGGTCTCGGCCCAATGAGTGACCATCGGCGCTCCCATCGCTCCGGCGTCGAGAGGGCCGCAAGGGCCACCACCGCTTCGGCCAACCATTCGGCGGCCTCTGCGGCGACCTCGACGCCGCCGACCGTTCTCTCCCGAAAGGACCTCCACATTCACGCCCCCCGCGTCCGGAAGCACCAACCCCACGCGGTTGCCTGTGCCGTCGGCGCCGCGGTGGTCGTGCTGGTGGGGGTGGTCATCGCCATGTTCACCACGTCCGGTTCGAGAGCTGCGGCAGTAAAGACCTCGAAACCTGTGGTGCACACCCCGGTGACCGCGGCACCGCCGCCGGTGCCCAGCTGTCCCCTCACCGGCGCACCCGCTCCCGGCGGCGCGGTGCCCGCCCGCCCAGCCCTCGGCATCAAGGTCGGGAACTATCCGGGCGATAGGCCCTCGTCCGGACTCAACAGCGCGGACATCGTCTTCGAGGAACCGGTGGAGGGGGCAATCACCCGCCTGGTGGCGGTGTTCCAATGCCATGCCCCCGCGCTGGTCGGCGACCTCCGATCGGCCCGGCAACCGGATGCCGGCATCCTCGCCCAGCTGTCGGACCCCCTCTTCGTCCACACCGGCGGGATTCCCCCGGTACTCAACCTCATGGCCAACTCGCCGTTGATCGAAAAGGACCTCTACCAGGGGGGCAACTCGTCGGCCATCATCCTGCAGCCCGGACGGGTGGCCCCGTACTCGACCTTCGTGAACACCGCCTCGCTGTGGGCATTCGACCCGGCCGACGTCACTCCCCCGGCGCCGATCTTCCAGTACTCGAGCGGGTTGCCCGCCGGGGCGACCGCCGGTTCGGGTGCCAGCGTCCACATCCCGTTCTCGGGCACCTCGGATGTCACCTGGACCTGGAACCCTGCCGCAGGGAACTACCTCCGCTCCTACGCCGGCATCCCCGACACCCTCCTCACCGGTGGTCAGACCGCGGCCGCCAATGTCGTCATCATGACGGTGGAGACCTCCTCGGGGAGCTGGGTCGAGAACGAGCAAGGTGGCAACGAGGTACTGGTGACCACCACCGGCACCGGTCCGGTGGTCATCATGCGCAACGGTGCCGCCATCGCCGGCACCTGGAACCGGACTTCGCTCACCACCCCGGCCACCTTCACCGCCGCCAACGGCGCCCCCATCACCCTGCAGCCCGGCAACACCTGGGAAGAGTTGGTCCCGGCCGGCGTCACCGTCACGCCCAGCCCCGGTTGACCGACACCACCTCGGGGCGAGCGTTCGAAGCGAACGGCTTCAGGCCACCAGGATGGTCTTGACGGCGTTGGCTCGACAGTGATCGCGCCGGGCTCTCTCCGCGTCCTCGAATGATGCGACGTTGGTGGTCACCGATCCGGGGCTCAGCTTGCCGCCGACCATGAGGTCGAGTACCCCAGGAGTGAGCGCTCGGGCGTCGCTCCGGCCCACGTGAAGCGTCAAGTTGTATTTATTTCACCAGGTTCCCGGCGGGGCGCCGTTCTCCTTGGCGTTGTGACCACGAGCGGACCGCAACCGCTCAACTCTCGGAGGCGCTTTGGCCTTCGAATCACCAGGGGGGGTTTGATGATAGAGGACAGTGTAGTCGTGCCCGGGCCGGAGGGCACTAATTTTACGCCGGGACCAGCCCGGCGGCGCAGCCACCATCGGAGGCGGAAAGGGTCCGACATGAGCGTCGTAACCCGCGCGGCTTGGGGTTCCCTGGCAGTTGTCGCCACGGCACTGGCGGCCCTGGGGTGGTCGGGTTTGGCCGCAGGGGTCAGCTCGGGTGGGTACTCGCCCGCCAAGCAAGGGTGCCCGACAAACGCCGATGCCAACACCTACCTCGGCACCTACCCCGGGTGCCACAACGCCCAAGTGCTCGTCACGGACGATTCGGGCCACACCTACGCCGAAGCCGGGACGAATCAGCTCTCCAACGGCCAAAATGTGCATTCAGGCACAGTGATGGTCACGCCGAACGGCACTGGAAATGCCTACGGCTCCCCAACCGGCTCCCCCTCCGCCAACTCGGCGAACTGCCCGCCCAACAAGGGAGGCCCGCCCAACAAGGGAGGCCCGCCCAACAAGGGAGGCCCGTCGTGTGGACCACAAGGCTTGCCGGTCATGGGACCGGCTGCGGGCACCTCGTTCGATACCAATTGGCAGCCGATCCCGACGAACCAGTGCGGACTTGAGTCCATCGCCTTGTACCCGCTGTCCCTGGCTGGCCAGGGTGGGGGCTGCACGCTCGACCCGACGCAGTGGACCCTGCCTTCCCAGGCGCCCACGCTCACGCCTTGGTACCAGACCGGCATGCCCAACACGAATGCACTCGACCTCATCGTCACCGGCGGAGAGGCCTACCTCGGGGCCGACGACAACCTCGACTCGGGCGAGCACGACGGCGCCGACGGGCAGTATGGCTCCGGCAATGCTTACAATGGACCCTCCGACGGGGGCAGCCTGTCGGTCGACTGGCAGCCGCTCGCCGGCCTCGGGAACGTGCTCGGGTGGGAGGGCATCATCACCAACAGCGCCGCGTCTGGGGCTCCCCCGTCGCCGAGTGCTTTCGCGCCGATCGCCAAGAATCCGGTCCCGGTGGCCAACGCTGGCTGGGGGTTTTGCGCCGACGGCATCTGTGCCCTGTTCTCCACCAACCAACGCACGATTTACCAGGGTGGGGGCGGCAACGGCCAGTCCCAGCGCGATGTGTACAACTACCAGGGCAAGACCTGGGGCCCCTACAACTGCAACGCCGGTTCGGTGGCCAACGAGCAGGCATGCCAGGACCCGAGTCAGGGCGGTACTCAGCCGTGCCCGGTGAAGAACAACACCTACGACAACTCGTGCGGGCTCAACTACTACCGCCAACAGGAGGCGTCGAATGTCACCTCGGAACCCGGCGTTGCGGTGTATGAAGACCCCGACCCCCAGGGCTCTCCGGTCCTGCCAACCCAGTTCTATCCGCTTCCTGCCGCCTACGCCGGCACCTGCGGAGTGGTTGCTGGCGGCGGGCCGGTGCAGGCGCCGAATTCCGCGCCGACCAACCCGCTGGTAGCGACCAACAGCGCCGGACAAGTGGTGGCCGCTGACCCGACCGGCTGCTGACGTGCGACGGACCGCAACCCTCCTTGCCTTGGTCACCCTTGGCGCGACCGGTTTCTTCGCCATCCAGCCCGGGCTTGGCGTGTCCGTCGCGCCGCTCGGAGCCAGCCTGGCTGCGTCGGCCTCCTGCGAGCCCACGTGGCCGATGTACCAGCACGACGCTACCCACAGCGGTGCCCAGGCGTGCAGCACGATCGACTCGAGCAGCGTGGCGCATTTGGCTCCGGCGTGGTTCGTCTCCACCGCCCAGCCAGTCACCGCTACGCCAAGCATTGTCGGAGGCATGGTCTTCGTCGGCGACGCCGGTGGCACCTTCTACGCCCTCGACCAGACAACGGGGGCGGTTCGCTGGACGTTATCCGTGACCAACGCCGCCAACGCATGCCATGCCGCTGACGAGCACGCCGCTTCGTACGGCGAGATCACCTCATCGGCAAACGTGGCGGACGTGGGAGGGGCACTGGGCCCGACGGTGTTCTTCGGCGGCGGCGCTACGCTCTACGCCCTCGACGCCGCCACGGGCGCCTGCCGGTGGTCGGAGAATCTCGATCCCACCCACCCCACCAGTCCGATGGAGATCCTGTCCTCCCCAGTGATCGACCAGGCCACCTCCCCACCCGAGGTAATCGTCGGTGACGACACCAATGAATCGCCCGGATCAAGCGTGGGCGAGGCCGGCGTGCAGGCGTTCGATGCCCGAGACGGAACATTGCTGTGGAGGTACGAGCCCGAGCGCGACGCGGTGGTCCACTCCCTCGCGACGTCGGTGTACGGCCCCGACGGACAGAACGATGGCTGCGGTGACGTGTGGTCGTCTCCGGCACTCGATACGAAGTTCGGCACCGGTGGGCTCGTCGTGTTCGGAACGGGGAACTGTCCCGACGCCACCACCGCCCGGATAAACGGAGACTTCTCGATATCAGAGGGGGTGTTCGCCATCGACGCCGTCACCGGCAACCGCGTCTGGTCGTTCTTCGAGCCGTCGAACGGCTACGCCAATGCCTCTCCGAACGAGCCGGACGGCGGGGACGACGACTTCGGCTCCTCGCCCGTGCTCGCACGGGTCGCCGCGCCCATTCCGGGTGACAACGGTTTCACAAACGGACCCGGCGTCAACCAGCCTGGGAAGAGTGCTGGGGGCAAAGGTGGTACCCGGTCGCTGGTGCTCGAGGGAAGCAAGTCCGGCTACATGTACGCGCTCGATGAGACGACCGGCAACGAAGTCTGGGGCCTGCAGGTCGCACAACCCGGCCAGACCGGCAACGCAGCGGCCGGGGCCATCGGTGGCTTTCTCGGCGCGGCGGCCATGGGGAAATCGGGCGGGACACCGGCCCTGTTCGCCACCTCGGCCATCCCAGCTCCCTTGGCCGGGGCCGGGGTCAACGGGACCTCCGCTACCCCCGACACAAGCCTCGCCGCCGATCCTCTGCGGGCATCGTCGCTTCACGCCATCGAAGCGGCAACGGGCACGGTGCTATGGCAGCAGCCGCTCTCGGCTCCCAGCTATGCGGCAACGACTTACGTCAATGGAGTGGTCTTCGCACCTGGGACCACGAGTTTCTCGGTAGAGGCCTACGACGCGCTCAACGGGGTGCCGCTGTGGGCGTTCCCGATTGGAGCTGCGTTGTCCTCGGGTGTGGCGGTCGTCGGTTCGAGTGTTGTCTTCGGGGCAGGCACCGCAACGGCAGGTCCCCAAGAAGTTCCGCCACAGGCCAACGGCGTGTGGTCGTTCGCGCTCGCATCCCAAGTGCCGTAGTCAACAATGCCGTGCCATGACGGCTGCCATCTCTTGCCCCGACGGGCCAGGTAGATCGGCGTGTGCTCGGCGCGGGCACGATCAAGGATCGCCAAACCACCGTCCCGCGCGAGGCTGGCCGGGTGCGATTCGTGGTCTACGGAGCCGGGGCGATAGGCGGGGTGGTCGGGGCCCGCTTGTTTGACCACGGCCACCAGGCGGTCCTCATCGCCCGCGGTGACCACTACCGGGCCATCCGGGACGGCGGCCTCCGCATCCAGGACCCGAACGGCGAGCAGGCACTGCCGATCCCGGTGGTCGACCACCCGAGCGCGGTGCGGTGGACGCCCGCCGACGTGGCCCTGGTGGCGGTGAAGAGCCAGCACACGCCGGGGGTCCTCGACGAACTGGCGGCGGTGGCCCCTCCCGAGCTGCCAATCGTGTGCCTGCAGAACGGGGTCTGGAACGAAGCAGAAGCCCTGCGCCGCTTCGCCAATGTCTATGCGGTGCCAGTGGCCAGCCCGACCGCCCACCTCGAACCGGGGGTGGTGCAGGCCTACTCGTACCCGGTCACCGGCATCCTCGACGTCGGTCGGTATCCCGAGGGGATTGACGAGGTGGCGGTGGCGGTGGCCGCGGCATTTGCCGCCTCGACCTTCGACGCCCAGGCCATCCCGGATGTGGCCCGGTGGAAATGGCGCAAGCTGATCACCAACCTCGGCAACGCCGTCGAGGCGGTGTGCGGGCCGGCGGCCCGTGGCGGAACCATCGGCCAGCGGGCCGCCGCCGAGGGGGAGGCATGTCTGGGCGCCGCCGGCATCGACGCCGCCACCACCGAAGAGGACCGGGAGCGTCGAGGCGACCGGCTCCGGCTCCTGCCGGTTGCCGGTCACAAGCGACCGGGCGGGTCGTCGTGGCAGAGCCTGGCCCGTCAGGCGCCCGGCATCGAGTCCGACTACCTCAACGGCGAGGTCGTCCTGCTCGGACGCCTCCACGGCGTGCCGACCCCGGTCAACGCACTGCTGCAGCGTCTTGCCAACCAGCTGGCGACCGCCGGAGCCCAGCCGGGTTCGATCCCGCCCGACGAGTTCGAGCGCTTGCTGGCCTCCGAACGACCGGCTTGGTAGCCGCCGCCGGGTGAGCGGTCAGGTTGAGGCAGCGACCACCGGATTCCCCTCTCCCGGACTGCCCGCATCTCGGCCCCGAGGTCGGATCGAGTCAGGCTGCAACAGCGCGGTCAGCTCCTGGGGCGCTTACCCAGGGCTACCAGCTCCGGAAGGATCTTTGGGGCCAAGTAGGTTCCGGCGTCCTGGGTGGTGTGGACCCCATCCGCGAAACGCATCACCTTTCCGTCAATTCTCAACGTGAAATGGCCGGCCGGGTCGAGGTACCTGTTGAGCGGGACAACGGTCACGGCGCCTCCGGACTTGGCGGCGACCGATTCAATCATCTTGTTGAGCAGATCTACCCGGGACGGCGAGTCCTCGTCCCATGGTTGACCATTGAGCTGCTCGCCGGTGTCGTAGTACGGCGAGGTCGTGAGCGCGACGTGCGCGCCTCCCGAACTCAGAACGGACACGGCCAGCTCGAGTTGAGCGGTCTCGTACGCATCGAATGCCGGATCACCGAGACTCTGCCAAGTCCCTTGATACAACCGATCCATCGTGTCCCACCAGCCGATCACCAACACCACTACCTCTGGGTGAAGCTGTGAAACGTCGGACTGCCAGATGCTCGGCCAACTGGCACAGGGAGCCATGGGATAGGTGGGCGTGCCGTGGAGATTGAAGGGCACTGCTACGGCAAGCCCGCAGCCGTCCAGAGGGCGCCCACGTAGGGCCACCCCGTAGTCGGAGGAGTACGGGGTCAGCCAGAATCCAAGGGTGAGCGAGAGGGAGTCCCCGACGACGAGGACTCGAAGTCGATTTCCCTTGGGAAAGGCGGTGGTTTCGTAGTCGAGCAGTCTGGCCCGTACGGTCTGTGGATTGAGCAGGATATTGGTCGCCGCGCTGCTGCTGGACGTCGTCACGAACAGCACTCCCGTCACTGCCACCGCACCTACCGGAACCCATGCCCACGACCGCAGGCTGCCGAAGGTCATCTGGCGAACGGGGGTCTCGACCAGGTACCAGGAGACGACCGCGATGACGAAGGTCACCGCGAGGCGCAAGATGAAGAGGCTCCAATCCTCGAGGCCGGTTCTCGACCTGTTGAGCACGAGGAACACCGGCCAGTGCCAGAGGTACAAGCCGTAGGAGATCCGCCCGACGAACGTCAACGGGCCGAACGACAAGAGACGAGCGGGAAGGCCAGAGGGGGCCATGGTGACACCGCAGATCACCAGAGCGACCATGACATCGGCAAGGAGGAATCCGCCGCGATAGGTGAGATTCAACGAGCTGTTGATCCTCATCCATTCCACCGCGAAGACGGCTGCAGCCATCACCGCCACCCATGAGAACGCGATCCGAGCCCGCGGGCTCGACGCCTGTGGACGCTTGAAGAGCAGGATTCCGAGCGCGGCGCCGGTCAGGATGTCCTGCGCTCTCGTATCGGTTCCGTAGTAGATCCGACTCGGGTCCGCGCCCGGGTGGAACAAGAGGGTCATTTCGAGCGCCGAGGCGAGGACTCCGATCACTGCAATCGCCATGAGGACTCGAGGCGACCGCGACAATTTGAGGACAACGACGACGATGATCGGCCAGACGACATAGAACTGTTCTTCGATGGCAAGCGTCCAGCTGTGCAAGAGCGGGGACAGAGCCGACACCTGGGCGAAGTAACTCTGACCCGTCAAGATCTGGTGCCAGTTGCTGAAGTAGAGCAGCGTGCTGAGGCCGTCTCCTCGAAGCGAGACCTGAGTGCCGCTCGGCGCGAGGAACACGAGATAGAGCCCGATGGCCCCGAGCAGAACGAAGAGTGCAGGGAGCAGACGACGGGCGCGGCGGGCCCAGAAGGCGCGGAGGCGAATGGTCCCTGAGCGCGTCCACTCCTTCATCAGGAGCAGAGTGATGAGGTAACCACTGAGCACAAAGAACACATTGACGGAGATGACCCCGCCGGTGGCCCAGGCGAATCCACCGTGATTGGCCATGATGCCGAGAATGGAGACGGCTCGGATCCCGTCCAGCGCGGGCATGTACTTCAGCTGGGTCCCGACTCCCAGGGGGACCGCCCCCACATCTGGCTCGCTCATCAACCCTCCCAGCAACCGGTTGAGACGGTAACGCATCCGCGCGTCCTCAGCGGCACCGGCCCCCGCCGGGCTCTCAGGACAGGTCGAACAGAAGGTGCGACCCGAGCTCTCCGAGCAGATCGACGATCACGTGAAATCCGGTGATGTGCCATTGGTCACCGGTGAGCTCGAAGCGGTGACGGTACCGGCCGGCGATGATCGGTTGGAGCGCCAGCTCGCCCGGGACAGCCTGGAACACCGTGTAGTACGAACGACTGGCCGCGGTTTTGACTGTGGCTTCGGCGGTGCCACCCTCCATACCGTCGATGCCACCCTCCTCGCCGGCGGTGACGATCACGTTGGACACCACGTGCTTGGACATCGGAGTTCCGTCGGGGTATCGGCGGGTCGAGCCTTCGTAGAGCCGCCGGATCTGGTCGGTTCCCCGGTACTCCCGATCGTTGCCCTCGAAGGTGACCACCGCGCCGCCCAGCAGCTCCCCCACCCCGGCGAAGTCCCCAGTATCGATCAACTCGGCATACCGGTAGATCAACTCGGCGATGACTGGCCTGTCGAACGTCACCGACCGAGCCTATGTCGGCACCACGAGTAGCCTCGGGCAGCGTGAACGGGCGCCTATGGGGACGGGGTCGAGTATCCGGGGTCATGGTGACGGCAGCCGGTGTCATCGTGGCGGTGACCGCCGTCGTGGGGCTGGTCGGGCAAGCGGCCCGGGGCGCTCAGACGGTCAACACCCAGCGCCAATCCCCCACCGCCCGGAACGCCGCCCTCGATGACGCATTTTTCCGGTGTCTCGATACCCAGGCCCGAAGCCTGGTCTCGCCGGGCCAGCCGGTCGAGCTGTACGGCTCCAACCTCGCCGACTTCGTCACCCTGCTGCAGGGAGTCGGCAGTTGGGTGACGATCGCCGACTCTCGTTCCGATGCGGTGGCCGGCCTCGCCCTGCGCGACCACGTCGGTGGGCCCGGTGCCTGCCTCGGAACCGTGGTGGCGGCGGTCTACACACCACCCCGGCACGGGGTGAGTGTACGGGTCGGATCAGGCGCCAGCGTCCCGGGAAACGGTCCCCCGCCCGCACCTCCACTATGACCCTCAACATCGCGTGAGACGACCTTGAGTACGGCACCTGCCGCCTTGGTGGCTGTGATGATCCTGTCGGCCGCCGGTGTGCTGCCGGCACTGGCCCTGATCGGCCTGCGCTGGATTGCCATCCCATTAGTCCCGCTGACCGGAGCCGCCCTCGCCGCCCTCGCCGCCACCGGGTACCTTGCCGTCGGCGGCACCTTCATGGTGTGGTTCGTCGGCCTTGCGGTGGTGGGGGCTCTCGCCGTCGTCGCCTACTGGGTGACGCGACCGGACCGCCGGCCTTGGGCCGGTACCTCCCGGCCGCGGACACCTCTGGCCGGCTGGCACCGCATCGCCGGCGTCGCCGGCTCGGTCGCGATCCTGACCTCGTGCGCCTGGTGCCTTCGTGACCTGGCGTCACCCACCGTGGGCTTCGACGCCCGCGCGGTGTGGCTGATGACGGCCGGGTGGTTCCTGCAATCTCACCACCAGCTGTTGATCGACATGCGGGTCCCGGACCTGGGGGTGGGCCAGAGTGCCTACCCACCCCTGGTGAGCGCGTCCACCGCGGTGTCCTGGAGCGTCACCGGGAACCACTCGATGCGGCTGGGGGTGGTGGTCATCGCTCTCTTGAACACCTGCGCCCTGGCCACCGCCGCGTTCGCGCTGGTCGAATGCGGGCGCCGGGTTACCGGCCGCCTGTCCACGGCGGCGACCCCGCCGGCCGCCACTCCGGGAGGGACCCCGACAGCCGGCCCGTTGAGCCTCATCCGCGGGCGATCTTGGGTCGCCCTCCCGATGATGGTCGGCGTGGTCAGCGCAGTGTTGTTGATCTTCATCGCCTTCGGTATCACCGAGCCCTTCATGACCAACGGGTACGCCGACCCGCTCTGGTCACTGGCCGCGGTCGGCGCGGTGGCCTACGGCCTGCAAATGCAACCCGGCCGGTCCGAGCTGGGGGTCGTCCTGGTGCTGGTACTGGTGGCCGGACTGTCCAAGGATGAAGGTCCTCATGCGAGTCATCGCGGCCCGGGGCCAGACGTCCTCCTTCTCGCAGTCCGGGACCTGGGTGTCCCGTGCCCATGCAACCGCCGACGGGATGGCCCCCTACCTCCATGTCCTGGTGTTGGCCGCACCAGAGGCGGTGGTGGGCGGCCTGCTGTTATCGGGAATCCGGCGTCGGAGCGGAGTCGCGAATGACTGGTGGGGATGGGCAGGTCTGGCCTGCGGGCTGGGTTCGGTGGCCGGGGCCCTCATCATCGGTTCCCAACCGATCAAACCGTGGTTGGTGGCAACGGTGCACCGGGTCACCGAATTCCCGGCCATGGCC
>Ga0209638_1000489_pt1 | contig 25844 bp, 25 predicted proteins | sample BarGraNGADG00211_FD_184490 | JGI IMG/M metagenome (GOLD analysis project Ga0209638, IMG submission 184490) | Arctic peat soil microbial communities from Barrow, Alaska - Barrow Graham LP Ref core NGADG0002-211 (SPAdes) (version 2) | ecosystem: Environmental > Terrestrial > Soil > Wetlands > Peat...
ACGGGCGTCGCGCTCATGCCGACCGAGGGATCCTTCCTCCCCCGGGTCGTGTCAGCTGCGCAACTCGAGACGGCCCTGGGCATCTTCAACCTGACCTTCCAGGCCTCGTTCGCCGTTGGGTTCGCCTTCGCAGGCCCGCTCCTTGTCGTCGTCTTCGGACCGTCGGTCGTCCTCGGGGTCGTCGCGGCCTTCTACATCGCCGCGACCGTCATGTGCGTCGGCCTGCCGACCGCACCGCCCGAGGTCAGACCGGCTGACCACCTGCGGCGCTCCGATGCGATCCAACCCCTTCGCGAGCTCCTCGAGGGATTTCGCACGGTCAGCGGCAACGTCGAGATCCAGCGCCCGATCATCGTGCAGGCCGCAGCGGCGGCGGGTGCGGGCGTCCTCGGCGTGCTGGGTCCGGCGCTGGCAATCACGATCGGCCTCGAGCCCAGCCACTTCGCCGTCGTCATTCTTCCCCTGGGTTTCGGGGTGGTCGTCGGCATCCTGGGGCTGCGCCGCCTGCGGCGCGTGTCGCACCGACGGATCGCGGAGAGCGGTCTCCTGGCATTTGGCGCGCTCGCGGTCTCGCTGGCCGTCATGGCTGCGATCGGGAGCATTCTGGGCGAGCTTGCACCCTCGGTCCTGCCGTTCGTGGTCGGCGCCGCGTTCGCGGCCGGCGCCGCATACGGGATGACCGCGGTTGCGGCGCAGACGTCGCTCCTCGAAGCGATGCCGTCCGACGTCCGTGGTCGCGTCTTCGGTGTCCTCGCCTCGATCGTGAGCGCCGTGGCCCTGTTGACCTCCGTGGTGGCCGGACCCGTCGCCGACCATGTCTCGGCGCCGGTCGTCGTTGCCGTGGTGGGCCTTGCGGTCGTGTTGGTCGGGGCCTGGCTGACAGGTCGTTCCGGCCGTCGCGCGACCGTCAGCCAGTCGGTCTCGTGAAACGGCGGCGGCCGTAGAGACGGCCGGGCCTGCCCCGTGCGGCCAGGTGGGCCTGGCCGCGCATCCGCCGCGCGCGAACCTGGACCTCTCGTCCTCTCAGCGCGCCTCGAAGGAGCGCTTCGAGAGCCCGTAGAAGTAGCCCTCGATCGTGAAGTCCGGCGAGTCGTCGGGCTTCGCAACGGCGCCGAGCGTCACGAAGATCGGCGCGAAATGCTCCACGGTGGGATGGGCATACGGCATGCCCGGCGCCTTCTCGCGGAACGCGAAGAGCGTGTCGAGATCGCCCCGGTTCAGCGCCTCGGTCGCCCACTGGTCGAAGTCGATGGACCACTGCGGAGCGCCCGGCTTGCCCAGGAAGTAGTCGTGGACGAACGGCAGCCCGTGGGTGAGGAACCCGCTGCCGACGATCAGCACGCCCTCGTCGCGAAGCGGCGCCAGGCGGCGCCCCACCTCGAACAGGTGCCGTGGATCCAGGTCGGGCATCGACATCTGGAGGACCGGGATCTTCGCGTCCGGGTACATCGCCTTCAATGGCACCCAGGCGCCGTGGTCGAGCCCGCGACTCCCCCGGTCCAGGACCGGCTCGGTGGCCGGCATCAGCGCCCGGACCCGGGCCGCGAGGTCCGGCGCACCGGGCGCGTCATACGTCATCCGGTAGTAGTGCTCCGGGAAGCCGTAGAAGTCGTAGACCACCGGCACGCGTTGCGTCGAGCTGAGCGCGATCGGGGCCGTCTGCCAGTGGGCGCTTACGATCAGGATGGACGTCGGCGGTGGAAGCGAGGCCCCCCAGGCGCCGAGCTCGCCCATCCACTCGTCATCCTCGAGGAGCGGCGGCGCCCCGTGCCCGAGGTAGATCGCCGGCATCGGCCCGCTGGCGCCCGCGCGGGGCGCCCTCCTGCCGGGCGCGAGCGGCGCCGGGTGCGAGTCGTTGATCTCGATCGTGTCGGACATGTGCATCGAAGGCTACACGGCCGTCGCGGCGGCCGGCGCCCCCAGGAGGACGAACGTGGACCGCCAGTCGCCGGCCGTGATCATCTGGAGCCGGATGTTCAGCCAGGCCATCGCCTCGAGCTCGCGTGCCGCGGCCAGCGGCCCGACGTTCACGGGTCGGAACCCGATCGACCTGGCAATGGCCGCGACGGCCGTGCGCACGGCCGCATCGTCCGTGGCGTAGAGGAGGTCGAGCGTGGTGCCGAGGGCCGTCGGATCGGCCTGGAAGGCGACGAACACCGTGTTGAATGCCTTCGCGACCCGGGCGCCCGGAAGGACCGCCGCGTACCGCTCGGCGCCGGACGTCCCGCCTTCCGTCGCGAGGCCCGAGAAGTCCGCCTTCGCCGGGTTCGAGGCGTCGATGACGACCTTGCCGGCTGCGTGCCCGCCGAGCTCCGCTGCCACCCAGTCGAATGCCTGGAAGGGCACGGCGAGGAGGATCACGTCCGCGTCCCTCGCGGCATCGGCCGCACTCGCGGCAGCCGACGCGCCCATCTCGGACGCGACCTGCCTCGTCTTCGCCGCGTCCCGCGCCGCGAACGTCACCTCGTGTCCGGCCCGGACGAGCGAGCCGCCGATTGCCTTGCCAACGTTTCCCGTCCCGATGATCGCGATCTTCATGACCGGTTCTCCTCTCCGCGACTGCTGCGGCAGCTTGACTGTTTCCTGTCGGCCAACAACAATGGCGATGAGAAAACTATCGCATGCTATTGAGTGGAGGTCAAGAGGGTTGGCCGAGGTCAAAGATCAGCCTGCTGGAGCCAGGCGCCCGGCGGTCGGCCGGGAGATCCACCGCTGGCGTCGGGAGCGCGCCATGACCCTCGCCCGGGTCGCCGAGCGGAGCGGCCTCAACATCGGCTACCTCTCGCAGATCGAAAACGAGAAGGCGATGCCGTCCCTCGACGCGCTCGGCGAGATCGCTGCTGCGCTCGACGTGCCCGTGGCGTGGCTCCTGGTGGACTCCAGCCCGGCGCCGCGCGTCGTGCGCGTCGCGGACCGGCCCCGGGCCACCACCGGCGACCTGGCGGAAGCCACCGAGGTCGACGGCGGCACGTCACGGGACCTCTGCATCATCGAGGCGGTCGTGCCGGCGGGGCATCGCACGGGCGTCCATGCGCACGCCGGCGACGAGCATCACGTGGTGCTCAGCGGTCGCTGGCGCATGACGCAGGGCGAGCACACCGTCGAGCTCGGTCCCGGCGACTACCTGGCCTGGGACCCCAGCATCCCGCACGACGTCGAGAACATCGGCGACGCGCCCGCGAGCCTGTTGATCATCTACCCGCGCCACCGCAGGACGGATTTCGCCGATGCGAGGGGCGGGTCGTGATGGCCGGGAGCGATCCGTTCGCGCGGTCGGGGATCGCGGAGCCGGGCCCCGCGGGCGGCCGGCGCTCGGCGTTCGCCGGCGTCCCGAGGTGCCGGACGGAGGACGGTACGAGACATGGCTGAGGTGCTGCTGTTCCACCATGCGCTGGGCCGGACGCCCGGGGTCGTCGCCTTCGCGGACGAGCTGCGCCGGGCCGGCCACACGGTGCACGCCCCGGACCTCTTCGACGGCCGGACCTTCGATACGATTGATGCCGGCATGGCGCACGTCGGGGAGATCGGCTTCCGCGAGGTCATCGCGCGCGGAGAGCGTGCCGCGGAGGGCCTGCCGTCGGCGCTCGTCTATGCGGGGTTCTCGCTCGGGGTGCTGCCGGCGCAGAAGCTCGCCCAGACCCGCCCCGGGGCGCGCGGCGCGCTGCTGTGCTACTCGTGCGTGCCGACGTCGGTCTTCGGGCCGTCATGGCCGGGCGGTGTGCCCGTGCAGGTCCACGCCATGGACGCGGACCCCCTCTTCGTGAGCGAGGGCGACCTCGACGCCGCTCGCGCGCTCGTGGCGTCGGGCGCTCCCGCGGAGCTGTTCCTCTACCCCGGCGACCAGCACTACTTCGCCGACTCCAGCCTGCCCTCGTACCGACCCGACGCCGCAGCGCTCCTCCTGCAGCGCGTCCTCGCGTTCCTCGGGACCCGCTGACGTGCCTCACTCCTCGCTGAAGCGCTCTTCCTTCCAGGGGTCGGCCTCGTTGTTGTAGCCGTACCGCTCCCAGAAGCCGCGCACGTCGTGGTCCAAGAACTCCATGGCGCGGACCCACTTGGCGCTCTTCCAGAAGTAGCGCTTCGGCACGACGAGGCGGAGCGGGTAGCCGTGCTCCGGCTCCAGGGGCTGGCCCTCGTACCGGTCGGCCAGCAGCACGTCGGCGTCGCCGAGGACGGCGAGCGGCAGGTTCGTGGTGTAGCCCTGCTCGCAGTGCACGAGCACGTGGGTCGCCTCGGGCCGGACCTGCGCCATCTCGAGGATCGTCCGGATCGGGACGCCCTGCCAGCTGGTGTCGAGCTTGGACCAGCGCGTCACGCAGTGGATGTCCGCGGTCATCCCCGCGCGCGGCAGCGCCTGGAACTGGTCCCACGTGAAGGTGAGCGGCGCGCCGACCAGCCCGTGGACGCGGAGGTCCCAGGTGGCCAGGTCGGCCTTCGGCACGCTGCCGTAGTGGAGGACCGGGAACTTCTCGGTGAGGTACTGGCCCGGCGGGACGCGTGATGCGGTGGCCGGATCCTGGCCGCGGGCGCCGAAGAGTCGCTCGGACATCTGGGTTCTCCGTGTGGGTGGCGGCATTCTCGCCGATCCGCGCCAGGACGGCCGAGACGCTGCCTCCCGGGAATCGTCCACGCGGCGCGCCGAGCCGTTACGCTTCGCCCATGCAGGAGCAGGACCGCGTGGCGCCGGACGCCGCCGCACGCGAGGCGATGGCGGGCCACCGGATCGTGATCGTCATGCCTGCCTACAACGCGGCCCGCACGCTGGAGCGGACCTACGCGGACATTCCCCACGACCTGATCGAGCGGATCGTCCTGGTCGACGACGTGAGCCGCGACGAAACGGTCGAGATCGCGAAGCAGTTGGGCCTGGACGTGATCGTCCACCGCCAGAACCGCGGCTACGGGGGCAACCAGAAGACCTGCTACGACGCGGCGCTGGAGATGGGCGCCGAGGTCGTGATCATGCTGCACCCCGACTACCAGTACGACGCGACGCGGATCCCCGCGCTCGTGGAGCCGATCCTCCGCGGGGACGCGGACCTCATGCTCGGCAGCCGCTTCCTCGGCGATCCCCGCGCCGGCGGCATGCCGACCTGGAAGTACATCTCCAACCGCTTCCTGACGGCGCTCGAGAACTTCGCGTTCGGGCTGCGGCTCTCGGAGTACCACACCGGCTTCCGCGCCTACTCGCGGCGCCTGCTCGAGACGATCCCGTATCACCGCAACTCCGACGACTTCGTGTTCGACCAGGAGCTGGTCGCGCAGGTCGTCGCGGCGGGGGGCTTCCGAATCGGCGAGATCGCGGTCCCGACGCGCTACTTCGAGGAGGCGAGCTCCGTCGGCTTCCGGAGGAGCGTCATCTACGGGCTGTCGACGCTGCGGGTCGTCGCTCGGTTCGTCCTCCACCGGGTTCGCGTCCGGCCCTCGCCCAAGCTGACGCCGCGCGCGCCACGCGACTGAACCTGCGCGGCGGACGAGGACGCCCATGCGCCGGTCGCTGATGCGCGGCGGGATCGGGATCGCCATCTCGATCCTGGCGCTCGCGCTCGTGATCCGCCAGGTCGACGTCGTCGCGGTCGGCCGCGTGCTCGGGACGGCCTCACCGGCGTGGGTGCTCGCCGTCGCGGTCTTCATCGGCGTCGACGTCGTCTGCCGGACGATCCGCTGGCAGGGGCTTCTGGCCCCAATCCGGCCCGTCCGGTTCGTGCCGGTGCTCGGCTATCTCCTCGTCGGCTACCTCGCCAACAACGTCCTGCCTGCCCGCCTCGGGGAGCTGGTCCGGAGCCACTACCTTGGCGATCGCGAGGGCATGAGCCGCGCCACGACGCTCGGCACCATCGTCGTCGAGCGCGTCGTGGACACCGTGGTCCTGGTGGCGATCGCGTCGGCGGCAATCCTGCTGCTCCACGTCCGGGGCATCGTCGCGAGCGCCGTGCTCGTGGGCGTGGGCCTGACCGGGCTGCTGGTGGTCGCGCTTGCCGTCGCCCTCGTCGCGCATCGGCTGCCGTACGCGGACCGGGTCCTCGCCGCCGTGGAGCGCTGGCCGTCCGTGATCCGCCTCGCCGGCCGGCTTCGCGGCGGGCTGGCCGTGGCGGGGCGGCCGCGAACCGTTGCGGTCGCCGTCGTCTGGAGCGTCGTGGCCTGGAGCGCGACCGTCGTGGCGTTCGCGGCCGCGGGCCAGGCCGTGGGCGTGGAGCTGACCTGGGGGCAGGCCGCGCTCCTCGCCGCCGGCGTCTCGCTCGCGACGGCGATCCCGGCCGGGCCGGGCTATCTCGGGACGTTCGAGCTGGCCGCGGTCCAGGTCGCGGCCGTCTTCGGCGTCGGCGCGGATCCCGCGGTCGCCCTGGCCGTGCTGGTCCACGTCGTGATCCTGGTCCTGACCTCGGCCGGCGGCGCGATCGCGCTCCTGCGCCTCGGATGGCGCCGGTCACCGGCCCGCGCGGCTCCCACGGTCCCGTAGGGTGCGATCCCTCGTAGGCCGCGATCCGCGGTGGCCCCGGGAATCGGCGAGCCCGCCGTCTCCGGCGGGCTCGGACGATGGACCGGCGGAGGGCCGGACCGCTACTTGAGCAGGCCCGCCGACTGGAGCCAGGCCTTCGCCACGACGGGGATGTCCTTCTTGTCGACCGTGATCTGCTTGCCAAGGTCGGTGAGGGTGGCCGTGTCCATCTTGGCCGACACGTTGTTGAGGATGGCCTCGAACGAGGTCATGTCCACCTTCGCCAGGAGATCGTTGCGGACGAGCGGGGCGATGTTGTCGGCCGGCTGCGTCTGCTTGTCGTCGGTGAGCACCACGAAGCCGTTGACCGCGATGTCGGGCTGCGTGGAGCAGAGCTCGGCGACGTCGATGGTCTTGTTTGCGAGCGCCTGGGCCATCGGCGTGTCGCACGCGGCCAGCGGCGTGATGTTCGTCGGGTCGATGCCGTAGGCGGACTTCAGGGCGGCCGCGCAGACCGGGTTGGTCTTGCAGTCCGTGGCGAGGCCCCACTTGAGCTGGTTCTGTACGGCCGTCGTGTCGCTGAGCTTGGCCAGGTTGTACTGCGTCGCGGTGTCCTTGCGGACCACGAACGCGTTCTGGTCGGCGGCCGGGGAGTACGCCAGGACGGTGATCCCACCGCCCTTGGTGGTCAGCGCGGCCTGCAGCGCGGCGGCGTTGGCCGCCGGATCGCCGGTCTGCTTGCCGGGCTCGTAGTACGCGAGCCCGCTGCCGATGTATTCGGGCTTGAGATCGATCTGACCGCTCTCGAGCGCGGGGGCGGAGACCTTGCGGGCCCCGATCCCGATCCCGGTTCGATCAACCGTGTAGCCGCCGGCCTCCAGGGCCTGGGCGTAGATCTCGGCCATGAGCTTCGCTTCGTAGAAGCCGTCCGACCCCACCTTGACGGTCGGCTTCGCTCCGGCGGGGGCGCTCGATGCGCCCGCAGCGGGCGAACCCGCCGCCGTCGATGGACTGCTGCCCCCACCCGTCGAACAGGCGCTGACGAGCACCATGATCGACGCCCCGAGGGCGAGCGCGCGGGTGAACCGCATGGGTCGCCTCCTTGCTGTTGCCCGTGTCTGGCCTGGGTCAGGCCGCATCGGGTCGGCAGACTATATCGGCTCGCGCCCGATCGCTCCGTTCTTGTCTCCGGCGCCGGTCGTGCCGTTACACGCTCCGCAACGGGGAGGGCGTCACGCGCCGCGCATCGGGGATGACGCCGCCGGCTCCGGGACGGCCCGGAGCCCGGGGCTGCGGAGCCCCGGCGACTGGGTGAGCCGCTCCAGCAGCCCCACGGCCACCTCGGTGGCGATCGCCAGGCCCGCCACCAGGACCACGCCGCCCCAGACCTGGCCATCGTCGTTCTGGGCGAGCCCGTCCACGATGAAACGCCCCAGGCCGCCGCTGCCGAAGATCGCCCCGAGGGTGGCCGTCGCGACGATCTGGACCGCCGCGGACCGGACGCCCCCGAGGACCACGGGGAGCGCGACCGGCAGCTCGATCCCGACAAGGATCTGGCGCTCGCGCATGCCCATCCCGCGGCCCGCCTCGACGAGGTCGCGGTCCACCTCGGCGATCCCGGTATACGCGTTCACGAGGATCGGCGGGATGGCGAGCACGACCATCGCCACGAGCGTCGGCAGGACCGTCCCGCCCAGGACCGGGTCCACGAGCACGGTGACCGGGATCGCGATCGCGATGACGGCGAGCGACGGCAGGGAGCGCCCGAGGTTCGCGATGCCCGCGGCGACGCCGGCGCCTCGTCCCGTGTGGCCGATGGCCAGGCCCGCGGGGAGCGCGAGGAGCAGCGCGACCGCCAGCGAGATGCTCGCGATCAGGACGTGCTCGAGGAGACGGTTCGGGATCCCGCTCTGGCCGGCCCACTGGGCCGGGTTCGTGAGCCAGGCAACGGTCTGTGTCACGAGGTTCACGTGGTCGCCTCGATCGCTCGAGCCCGCGTCCACGGCGTGATCCGTCGCTGCAGCCGCACGAACAGGAAGTCGGCGCCCAGCGCGAGGAGGATCGAGGGGACCGCGCCGGCATACATCTCGGTCAGGAAGTTGCCCCGGTGGTAGCCGTCGAGGATGAAGTAGCCCAGGCCGCCGAACGCATCGCTGATCGTTCCCGTGATCGTCACGAGGCCGATCGTCGAGACCGTTGCCAGCCGCAGGCCGGCGACGATCAGCGGGAGCGCGAGCGGCAGCTCCACGCGCCAGAGCCGCTGGCGGCGCGAGAGGCCCATGCCGTCCGCAGCCTCGACCACGTCCGTCGGGACGCCATCGAGGCCCGCCACGATGTTGCGGATCAGGATCACCAGCGTGTACATGACCAGGGGGACCTCGGCGGTCACGACGGAGAACCCGGTGATCGAGATCAGGGCCGCGAAGAGGGCCAGGCTCGGGATCGTGAAGAGGAACCCCGCCAGCGCACTGATGGGCGGGTAGAGGATGCGATACCGGGCGGCGACGAGGGCGAGGACGAACGAGATCGCGAACCCGATCGCGACCCCCAGGCCCGCGAGGTAGACGTGCTGCCACGTCCGGAAGGCGATCGCGTCGAGGTGGCCGCCCAGCCAGGTCCAGTCGATCATCGCGGCGGCGGCCCGGCGCTCACGAGCCGGCGCCCGATGCGGCGAGCGTGGACGTGCCGGCGGCGATCACCCCGGGATCCGCGGAGGGGCGGAGTGCGGCCGCGATCGCCTCCACGCTGAGCACGCCCCGCAGGCGTCCGGTCCGGTCCACGACGATCCCCGTCTGGACGTCCGCGTCCAGCATCATCGAGAGCGCGTCCTTCAGCGTGGTCCGCCGGTCCAGGAGCGGCGACATCGGGGTCGCGAGCGCGGCGGCGAGCGTGCCGGTGGCCGGGATGTGCCCCTGGCTGACCCAGCCGATCGGGCGGTCCGACGCGTCCAGGAGGAGGAGGTAGGGGAACGGGTCCGCGAACGTGCGGGCCCGCGCCTCGCCCGCCGCGTCCCCGACCCGTGCCGTCACGACCGGCTGGAGCGCGACCTGGCCCACGCGCGTCAGCGAGAGGCGCTTGAGGCCGCGATCGGCGCCGACGAAGTCCGCCACGAACCCCGACGCCGGTGCCGAGAGGATCTCCGCCGGGGGCGCGAACTGCTCCAGGTGCCCGCCGACCTGCATGACCGCGACGAGATCGCCCAGCTTGATCGCCTCGTCGATGTCGTGGGTGACGAAGAGGATCGTCTTCGCCAGCTCCGCCTGGAGGCGCAGGAACTCGTTCTGGAGCCGCTCGCGGACGATCGGGTCCACCGCGCCGAACGGCTCGTCCATCAGCATGAGCGGCGGATCGGCGGCGAGGGCGCGGGCGACCCCGACGCGCTGCCGCTCGCCGCCGGAGAGCTGGGCCGGGTAGCGGTCGCGGTAGAGCGCCGGGTCCAGCCCGACGAGGGCCAGCAGCTCCTCGGCGCGCTCCCGCTGCCGGGCCGCGGGCCACCCGAGCAGCCGGGGCACGACGGCCACGTTCGCGCCGATCGTCTGGTGCGGGAAGAGGCCCACGTGCTGGATCACGTAACCGATCTCGCGCCGGAGCTCGGTCGCGTCGCGGCCGGCCACGTCCGTGCCGTCGATCAGGATGCGACCGCTCGTCGGCTCGATGAGCCGGTTGACCATCTTGAGGCTCGTGGTCTTGCCGCACCCGGACGGGCCGACCAGCACGCAGATCTTGCCGGCCGGCACGGTCAGCGAAAGGTCGTTGACGGCGCCCGGCGCCCCGCGCGCGGCCCGTGCCGTGCTGTAGCTCTTCGAGACGTGCTGGTATTCGACGATCGCGGCCCGTCGGGCGCCCGGCTCCGACATGCGCGGCGGTCAGGCCGGGCCGGCGTCGACGAGCGGCTTGACCTCGCCGATCAGACGTTCCAGCGTCTCGACGTCGAAGGGCGCGGGCACCTCGACGATGACGGTGGAGAAGCCGGCGTCGACGTACTCGCGCAGCCGCGCCGCGACCGCCGCCGGCGGGCCGAACAGCGGGCGCGACGGCTCGAGCGACTCCTCGAGCGGGGTCCGGTTGTGCTCCATCCACGCGGCCCAGGCGTCGCGCGCGGCCGCCTCCGTGTCGCGGATGGAGACCCAGAGGTTGGCCGACCGCTCGATCCCGTGCTCGTCCCGTCCGACGGCGGCGCAGTGGCCGCGGAGCACGCCGTCCAGCTCGGCGAGCTCGTCCGCGGTCCCGAATCCGTTCCACATGTCCGCGTACTTCGCGATGGTCCGGAGCGTCTTGGTGCGGCCGTTCCCGCCGATCAGGATCGGAAGGTGCGCCTGCACCGGGAGTGGGGCATGGCGCAGCTCGCGGAAGGCGTAGTGGCCGCCCGCGGGGGAGGTGACGGTCTCGCCGTCGAGGAGGGCGCGGATCGCGGCGGCCGACTCGTCGAGCCAGTCGAGGCGCTGCCCGAACCCCGACCCAAAGGGAATCCCGTGGGCCATGTGCTCGGGTTCCATCCAGGCGCCACCGATGCCGAGGACGGCGCGGCCCCCGGAGACGTGGTCGAGCGTCGCGACCTGCTTCGCGACGAGGCCCGGGTTGCGGAACGTGTTGGCCCCGACCATGAGGCCCAGTCGAACGTGCTCGGTCGCCATCGCCCATGCGGGGAGCATGCCCGGGCCCTCGAAGATGGGCTGGTACGGATCGCCGAAGATGGCGTAGAGGTGATCCCACGTCCAGAGCGACTCATACCCGAGCGCGTCGACCCGGCGGGCTGCCGCAAGCAACTCCGGCCACGTCGCGGCCTGGCTCCAGAGGTTGATCCCGAGGCGCAGGTCGGTCATGGCGCAGCCTCCCGTCGCGTTGCGAAGCACTCCGCCGTCAAGGGTAATCGTCGGCAGGGAGACGCGTTTCGGCGGAGGGATTCTTAGCGCGCCGAGCCCGCACGTGCCAGACAGCCCTTGACGGGCGTCGGCCGCACTGCTAGGCCGGCTATGGCTGTCTGCCCGTTCTGACGCTGTCGCCCGTTTGGGCGGCCACGACGAGTGGATCCCTTCGGAGCATCTCGTGGTCGAGCGTCGACGACGATACGCACCAAACCCCGCGCCGCGACCGCCCGGTGCGCGCGGGTACCGCAACCGCCGAGGTGCGACCGGGAGTCGGACGTGCTTTGCGCCCCGTCCACCGGTGGCGCGGCTGGCGGTCAGCCGGCCGCGAGTCGAGCCGTGACCTCCGACCTCGAGGTTTCGGATCTTGATCCGGGCGGCCACGGCGTGAGCCTCGAAGGCCGTCCGGCCGCACGTGTCCCGTTGCCGGTTCCTTCAGTGCCAACCACCGGAATCGTCGGAGCGGATTCTTCGGTGTCCGCGACCGCCGAACAGGCGGGCGGCCGGCTGCGACGATTGCTCTCGGTGGATCGCCTCCTGAACCTTGGCCACCGGCGTCTCGTCGCGGTCTACGCTGTCAGCAGCTTCGCGATCCTCGTCGCGTTGACGGCCTCCGCGCTCACGTTTGGCGGGGCGGCAGTACGTGACCAGGTCGACCGGGGGCTCCGGTCGAGCGCGAATGCGAGCGCGAGCTACCTTGGCCTCTCCCTTAAGGCGCGCGCCGATGTCCTGGTTGCGTTCGCCGGTCGTCCGACCTTCGTGACGATCCTCGCCTCCGGGCCGCTTAGCCCGCCCTCCCGTACCTGGGTGGCCGACTTCCTTGCGAGTCTGCAGCACTCGATCGACGGCGCGTACAACACGTGGGTGACGACAGCCGACGGAACGGTTGTCGATGTCTGGCCGTCGCAGCCTGCCCTGGTCGGCCAGGACTTCTCCTACCGCGACTGGTTCAAGGGTGCGATGGCCACGGACGCCGCCTACCAGTCGAGCGCCTACGTCAGCGCCTCGCCTCCCAACCCGCTTGTCGTGGCTCAGTCGACTCGCGTCACCGATCCCACGGGCAAAGTCGTCGGGATCGTGGGCGTCGGGTTCGACCTACAGTCGCTCCAGCAATACGTCGATGCCTACCAGGCCAGCGTCGGCGTGCGCCTGCTGGTGACGGGCCGCGACGGCACGATTGTGGCGCAACCCGGGGGCGGTATCACGGGGCTCGTCAAGGCCATAGATCCCGACGTCGCGGCGGCCCTCGCGGGGCAGTCGGGCGGCGACGACCGCACGGCCGACACAATGGCAGCGTACGCGCCGGTACCATGGGCGAACGGGGCGGTGGTCGCCCAGCTGCCGACGGCCGAGGCACTTGCCGGGCTCGGCGTCATGCAGCGTGCCGTGCTCGTCACCGCCGGCGTGCTCGCGCTGCTCAACCTCGGTGTCGTCCTGTTGCTGTACGCCTCGCTGCGACGACGGACAGTCGCCGAGGCGGCGGTGGTGGCCGCCAACGCGGGGCTGGAGCAGCGCGTCTCTGACCGCACGGCCGCGCTCGTGGTGTCCAACCGCGAGCTCGAGGCGTTCAGCTACTCCGTCAGTCACGACCTCCGGGCGCCGCTGCGCTCGATCGACGCCTTCAGCCAGATCCTGCTCAACGAGTACGCCGCCCCGCTCGACGCTGAGGGTCGGCGTGTGCTGGGCGTCGTGCTGCGCAACGTGAAGCAGATGGGGGTCCTGATCGACGATCTCCTCGCCTTCTCCCGCGTGACGCGCAAGGAGCTCGACCGCAGGCCGGTCGACATGAACCGACTCGTCCAGGCGACGGTCGAGGAGATGCGGGCGGCAGAGCCCACGTGCGACATCGCCTGCGACATCGGGGACCTGTGCACCGTTCCCGGCGATCCGGCGCTCCTGCGCCAGGTCTGGACCAACCTGCTCGGCAACGCCGCCAAGTTCAGCCGCGCGGTCGCGCAGCCCCGCGTCGAGGTGCGCTGCGAGCGGGTCGACGACGAGTGTCGGTACACCGTTCGCGACAACGGCGTGGGCTTCGACCCGGTCTATATCGACAAGCTCTTCAAGCCGTTCTCGCGCCTCCACCCGACGGCCGAGTTCGAGGGCACCGGCATCGGGCTCGCGATCGTGGCCCGCATCGTCGGGCGTCACGGCGGCCGGGTCTGGGCGGAGGGAACGCCCGGCGGCGGTGCCCTCTTCGGGTTCGCCCTGCCAGCCGAGAGGGAGACTGCATGAACGGCACACCCATCGAGATCCTGCTCGTCGAGGACAACCCCGACGACGTCGAGCTGACCCTGCGCGCCCTGAACACGCACAAGCTGGCGAACCGGGTCAAGGTCGTTGGTGACGGCGTGGAGGCGCTCGCCTACCTCCTGCCCGAGGATCCTGCCCAGGCGCCGACCGACGGCTTCCCGAAGGTCGTCCTCCTCGACCTCAAGCTCCCCCGGGTCGACGGGCTCGAGGTGCTCCGGCGGCTGAAGTCGTCGCCCGCAACCAGGGAGATCCCGGTCGTCGTCCTGACCTCGTCCCGCGAGGAGAGCGACATGGTCCGGAGTTACGACCTCGGCGCCAACAGCTACATCGTCAAGCCGGTCGACTTCGAGCAGTTCATGCGGGCCGTGAGCGAGTTGGGCTTGTACTGGCTGCTGCTCAACGAGGTGCCACGGTGACGGAGGCATCGTTGCCGGTGCGGATCCTGATCGTCGAGGATTCGGCCGACGACGCCGAGCTCGCTGCGCACGCGCTGCGCGACGGCGGGCTCGCGATCGAGACGCAACTCGTAGCGACCGAGCCCGAGCTCCGAGCGGTCCTTCGGACGTTCGCGCCCGACCTGATCCTCTCCGACTGGGCCATGCCGGGCTTCTCGGGCGCCGCCGCCGTGGCGATCGCCCATGCCTGGGACCCCGCCGTGCCCTGCATCCTCGTCTCCGGCACGCTCGGCGAAGAGCTGGTGGTGGAGGCCCTGCACTCGGGTGCCACCGACTACGTGCTCAAACAGCGCCTCGAGGCGCTCGGGCCGGCGGTGCGACGGGCGTTGGCCGAGGCGGCCGCACGCCGGGAGCGCACGAGGCTCGAGGCGGAGCTGGCGGCGACGCAGGCGGCGATGCGCGGCGCGCTCGACGCGATGGCCGACCCGTTCCTCGTGGCGACCGCGATCCGGGACGAGCATGAGATCATCGTCGACTTCCGGGTCGCGTTCGCCAACCGGGCGGCTTCGGCATTCATGTCCAGCGAATCGACCTCCCTCATTGGGCGCACGTTCCGCGGCTCGATGGGCGGCTTCGGATCGCGGTTCTACGACACCTGCGTCGGGGTTGTAGAGACCGGTCTGCCCCATTCGGCGGACGGCCTGGGTCTCGCCGGACCGTACAGCCTCAAGCCCGGGGATAGCCTCCTCGTGGATCTCACGATCGCCCGGTTCGACGATGGTTTCTTCCTCGTATTCCGGGACGTCACCGAGCGCCAGCGGGTCGGCGGCGAGCGTGACCGTCTCGCGGCGGTCGTTGAGCAGTCGGCGGACGCCATCGCGATCACCGACACCGCGGGGCGCTTCGTCTACGCCAACCCGACGTTCGAAGCCGAGATCGGAGCGCGGCTCGCAGAGCTCCGGGGCAGGTCGATGCCGACGGTCATGGCCGGCGCGATTCCTCCGGCCACCATCGATGAGATCGACCGAGCGGTCCGAGTCGGACACGGCTGGCTCGGCGAGGTCGCGCAGCGCCTTGCCGACGGGTTCCACCGCCGGACGCAGCTCAGCGTCACCCCGGGCCGGGGCCAGGACGGCGCGGTCACGAGCATCGTCACGGTCCTGCGCGACGTGTCCGAGCTGCGCGAGGCGCAGGCGGACGCCGAGCTCGAGATGCGCATCCGCACGGTGCTGGCCGAGAGCCTGCACGCGATTCCCGAAGGGGCGAGCGTCGAGGCGGCCGCGCAGGCGATCTGCGACCAGCTCGCGACGCTGCCCTTCGTGGACATGGCCGCAGTGCAGGTGTTCCTCGGGGACCGCGACGTCCAGATCATGGCCCAGAGCGCCCCTGCTGGGTATCCGGTGCCGGTGGGGACGCACCTTCCGCCGCTACGCGCCTCGGTCGTGCGCGAGCGGGCTGCTGTGGGCCCTTGGGCCGAGTATCTGTCGACGGATCCAACTCACGGCTGGATGCCCGGGACCATTGCGGCTGGCATCAAAGCCCTCGCCTTCGGGCCGATCGCGCACGGCGACCACATCGAGGGCGTCCTCCTCATCGGGACGCTCCACAAGCACTTCGCCCGCACCATGGTCGAGAAGATGCCGGGGATCATCTCGTTCAGCACGACCCTGAGCGCCCTGTTGGGCGAGCGGCTACACGTCACGCGTCGCGAGGCAAGCCTCCACGCAGGCCTCGAAGGCATCCTCGCTGCCGGTGCCTTCCACCCGGTCTTCCAGCCGATCGTGGACCTCGAGACGGGCGAGATCATGGGCTACGAGGCACTCACGCGGTTCGACTCGGGTCAGCGCCCGGATCTGTGCTTTGCTGACGCTTGGTCGGTGGGCCTCGGGCCACAGATGGAGCTCGCCACGCTGCAAGTCGCGGTGAAGGCCGGCCGGCGGCTGGCACCGGGAGTCTGGCTCGACCTTAACGTCTCGCCGCGCCTGCTCGCGGACCCCGAGCGGCTGCGCCCGGTCCTGTGGGGCGCCGGGCGGCCCCTGGTGCTGGAGGTGACCGAGCATGAGGTGATCGACGACTACGACGTCGTGCGCGCCGCGATCCGGGAGCTCGGCAAAGACATCCGAGTCGCCGTCGACGACGCGGGCGCCGGCGTGGCCAACTTCGGGCACATCATCGACCTGCGTCCCGACTTCGTGAAGCTCGATATCAGCCTGGTCCGGCGGGTCAACGCCAACCTGGGCCGCCAGGCCATGGTCGTCGGCATGCGCCACTTCGCGCGCACCGCCGGCTGCCGCCTGATCGCCGAGGGCGTCGAGACGATCGAGGAAGCTCGGACTCTCACCGCGCTCGGCGTCGAGTTCGGGCAGGGTTACCTCTTCGGGCACCCCGAGCCCGTCGAGACGTGGGAGGCGGCCGTTCCCGACGGCAGTCCAGCGGGCATCCAGGTGCCAGCGCGCCCGTAGCCAGCCAGCCCGCTGTCGCCGACCGCGACCTCCGACTCCATCCCAGACCCGCTGCCGACTTCCACCCAGTCGACGGACGCCGATCAGGCCGCGTCTCGAGCTGGCTCCAGCGTTTGGTCCGACGGCGCAGGTCGGTCACCGCCGCGCTACCTCGTGAACGACCTCAGGCCGGCCGTCGACGGGCGAGTGCGTCTCTTCATGCGTTCGCGAGCTCGCGGCCGATCGCGCGCAGGATGAACCGCGCCGCCTCGGCGGACTTGCCGCCAAGCCGCTCGCCCGCCTCCGTGTCCGCCTCCAGCGCCGCCGCGAGGTCGCGGAGCATCGCGTCGAGCGCGGGCGTGCGCTGCAGGACGCCGGCCGCAAAGGCGGCCTCCAGGCCGGCCGCCGCGGCGCGCGCGTTGTCGACGGCGTGACCCGTGGCGGCAGCCTGGTCGGCGAACGCGCTCCGCGCGGCATCCGCGGCCGCGCCCGTGCTCCCCATCGTCAATCCCTCCCCGGCGGTTTGCGCTCGAGCCTCAGCTGACCTGCTCCGCAGCAGGCGCACGCCCAAGGGCACCTTCGCGAATCGCCCGCCACTCGTCTTCCAGGATGCTCATCTGGATCTCGTCCCAGAAGCGGCCCTCGCGCCAGATCGCCTCGCGGGACCGGCCCTCCAACGAGAATCCCACGCGACGGTAGGCCCGGATCGCGCGCTCGTTGTACTCGAAGACGGCCAGCGAGACGCGGTGCAGGCCGAGGACGCCGAAGGCGTGCTCGAGCATGAGCGCCGTCGCCTCGGAGCCGAAGCCGTGGCCCCAGCAGTCCGGCTCGCCGATCGTGATGTGGAAGAGCGCCGAGCCGTTGTCCCCGTCGAGCTGGCTGAAGGCGCACGTGCCGATGAGCCGGTCCGACTCCGCGAGGTGGATCGCCAGCGCAAGGGACCCGACCCCGGCGACGCGTGCCTCGAAGAAGCGCTCCACCTCGTCCGCCCGCATGGGGCCTTCCTGATAGCGGGTGAGCCGCGCAACCTCGGGATCGCCGTACCAGCGCTTGAACGCGGGCAGGTTTCGGGCGGTGTGGGGGCGCAGCACGACCGTCCGGCCGGGGATCGCCGAGGGAAACCAGCTCCGGGCTCGCATGGCTGCGAGCGTATACCATCCCGGCCATGCGCCGGTGGAGCCAGGTGGCCGGGCGGATCGCCGCGACGACCCGGACGTCCGAGAAGACGCGCCTCCTCGCGGACTACCTCCGCGACGCGGAGCCCGAGGCGCTTCGCGACGCGGTGATCTTCTTCACAGGGCGTGCGTTCGCCGAGTCCGATGCCCGGGTCGCAGGCCTGGGGTGGGCGACGATCGGCGACGCCGTGGCGCGGGTCGCGGGCGTGGACCGTGCCGCGCTCGCGGCGGCCTACGATCGTCACTCCGATCTCGGCCTCGCCGTCGGCGACGTCCTCGCCGGGCCGGAAATGTCGCGAGGTCCGGCGCCCGGCTATCCGGGCGAGGCAGATCCGGCCGGGACCGTGGCGTCGCCGACCGTCCCGGAGGTCGCTGCCACGTTCGCGGAGATCGTCTCCGCGGGAGGTCCCGCCGCCAAGTCGGCGGCGTTCGAGTCGCTCCTCCGCCGCTGCGACCCGCTCAGCGCCACCTACGTGGTCAAGATCTTGGCCGGCGAGCTCCGGATCGGGCTCCGCGACGGGCTCCTCCAGGCGGCGATCGCGCAGGCGTTCGGGCGGTCCATCGAGGCCGTCTCGACGGCCGCGATGCTCACCGGCGACATCGGCGAGACCGCGGTGCTGGCCCGCGAGGATCGCCTTGGGACGACCCGCCTGCGCCTGTTCCGCCCGCTCCGGTTCATGCTGGCGTCGCCCGCCGAGGACGCGGCGGAGATCATGACGCGCCTGGGTCCGGTGGTCTGGACCGAGGACAAGTACGACGGGATCCGCGCCCAGCTCCACCGGCGCGGAGCGGAGGCACGCCTGTTCAGCCGCGACCTCAACGACGTGAGCGGGCAGTTCCCTGAGGTGGTGACGGCCGCGACGCGCCTCGACTGGGATGGGGTGCTCGACGGCGAGCTCCTGGCTTACCGCGACGGCGTGGTGCTCCCGTTCCTTGCGCTCCAGCGGCGCCTGGGTCGGAAGGAGCCCTCCGCCGGGCTCCAGGACGAGGTGCCGGTCGCGTACGTCGCCTTCGACGCGCTGGCGCTCGGCCCCCGCGGCAGCGCCGTGGAGCCGCTCATCGGGCTGCCGCTGTCGGAGCGGCGGGCGCGCCTGGAGGCCCTGGGCCTTCCCGCCGCCGAGCCCGGCCGCTTCGTCCTGTCGCGCCTGGTCCGAGTCGGCTCGGCCGACGAGCTCGAGACGGTCTTCGCGGCCGCCCGTGAACGTCGGAACGAGGGCCTCATGGTCAAGGATCCGGCGAGCGTCTACGCCCCGGGCCGGCGCGGATTCGGCTGGCTGAAGATGAAGAAGGCGCTCGCAACGCTCGATTGCGTGGTGGTCGGCGTCGAAGGTGGGCACGGCAAGCGCCACGGCGTCCTCTCCGACTACACGTTCGCCGTGCGCGACGATGCGACGGGCGCGCTCGTCACGATCGGGAAGGCGTACAGCGGCCTGACCGACGCGGAGATCGCCGAGCGCACCGCCTGGTTCGAGGAGCACACGCTGACCCGCCACGGGCGGTACCGGACCGTGGAGCCGACCGTGGTCGTGGAGGTCGCGTTCGACGTGATCATGCGGAGCGCCCGCCACCGGTCCGGGTTCGCGCTGCGCTTCCCCCGGATCGCACGCCTGCGGACGGACAAGTCCGCGGCCGACTGCGACTCGCTTGCCACGGTCGAGTCGCTCTGGCGCGAGCTGCAGCACGGCGCCGAGCACCTCGTCACGATCGGCGCGCAGCCCGCCGCTCGCCCGGAGGCCTGAACGCAGGCCGGCGCGGGCGGTCGGGCCCGGTCCGAGCGCCACACGCAGGCAGTGTCGTCAGCGCGGCAATCTCCGTACACTGACGCCATGACATTCGAGGCGGGCTCCCGGACCGTTCCCATGACGCTCTACACGGAGCAGTTTGTCGTTCGCGGGACGATCCAGACACGCCAGCATCGCGTGACCGACATCCTCAACGAGGCGGGTTCGCGGTTCCTGGTGCTCGAGGAGGTGTCGATGGAGGAGTTCGGATCGAAGGAGCTGCCGACGCGTGCCGACTACGCGCAGGTGAACCTGGGATCGATCCTCTTCGCGGTCTCGCTCCAGGCCGTCGAGCCCACGCGCGAGCTGCGCACGCCGAAGGTCTCCGAGCGTGCGCTCGTCTCCATCCCGCCCTTCCGGGTGATCGGGAACGTCCACCTGCTCTCGGAACGGAGCCTGCGCGAATCGCTCGCCGAGCTGCAGGCCACCTTCGTGCCCGTGACTGACGCCGTCTTCTGGTCGGATCGGCTGGGCGAGGCGCGCCAGAGCGCGGCGATGGTCGCGGTCAACCAGGCACGCGCCCAGATCCTGGCGCCCTACCGCGAGGTCAACCCCTGGGCCGACCTCGGTGGCAGCGGGCCGTCGGGGTCGCCGACGCGCCTGCCCGGCGTCCCGGACGACCCCGGCTCCCGGCCGCCCGGCTCGTTCTAGCGGTCGACCGGAAGGTCCAGGCGGCCGCCCCAGTCGGCCCATCCGCCGTCGTAGACCGCCACGTCGTCATGGCCCATGAGCGCGAGCACGAACGCGAGCTTGGCTGCCCCGATGCCCGACGCGTCGTAGCACACGACGCGCCGCCCGGAGGTGACGCCGGCCCGGTCGATGAGGGCCCGCAGGCTGTCGCCATCCACGAAACGACCTGAGCCCGGCGCGGTCGTCAGCGCCACCGGGAGGTTGACCGCGCCGGGGACGTGACCCAGCCGGCGGCCGTTGCCCTCGAAGCCCCGGTACTCGGCCGGCGCCCGGGCATCCAGGATCACTGCCCCGGCCGACCCGACCAGTGAGCGCAGGTCGCTCGTCGTCAGCCGGGTTCGCAGCTGCGCGCGCGGCGTGAACGCGGCGGGCTCCGGCTCGTTGGCGGCGTGGCTGATCGGCCGGCCCGAGTCGACCCAGGCGCCGTACCCTCCGTCGAGGATGCGGACGGACTCGAGACCGTACGCACGCAGGCTCCACCACGTCCGGGCCGCGTACAGGCTGGCCGTGTCGTCGTACACGACCACGGTGCTCCCGTTGGAGATCCCGGCGCCGGCCACGGCGTCAGCCACCTGGTCGGGGGGCGCGAGGAGGAGCAACGTGTCGAGGTCCTCGGGATCGACGAACGCGGCGCGCCAGTCGACATAGGTCGCATTCGGGACGTGGCCGGCGGCGAAGGCGAGCCGTCCGGTCCCGTCGGGACGCCAGCGAACGTCCAGAATCCGGAGCTCGGGCCGGCCGAGGTTCTCGGACAGCCAGTCGGGAGAGGCAAGGAGCTCGGGTCGAGCGTGGGCGCCGGGCATCGCCGCCTATCATACGGACCCCATGACGCATCCGATCGAGGCGACGGCCGGCTCCGACCCAGACCGCGAGAAGGTCGCCGCGCTCCGCGCGTCCCTCCCGGCCACGGGCGCCGGGATCTACCTCGACACTGGCAGCTCCGGCCCGATCCCCGCCGAGAGCGCCGCCGCGATGCGGCAGGCCGAGGAGCGGGAGCTCGCCCTCGGCCGCGCCACCCGCGACGCCGCCGAGGACCTGGCGGACCGGATGGCCGAAGCGCGCGGGGCGCTCGCCGCGATCCTGGGGACCGACATGGATTGCGTGGCCCTCACGCACTCGACGACGGAGGGGATCGGGCTGGCCGTCGGGACGATCGACTGGCGACCCGGTGATCGCGCCCTCACCACCACCCAGGAGCATCCGGGGCTGCTCGGACCGCTGGCGGCGGCACGCGATCGATTCGGGGTGGACCTGCGCGTCGCGGAGATCGGCGACGGGGGCGACGACGACCGGACGATCGCCGCGCTCGAACGCGAGCTCGCTGCGGGCCCCGTGCGCCTCGTCGCGCTCTCCCACGTGCTGTGGACGACCGGGGCGGTGCTCCCCGTCGCCGAGATCGCGCGGCGCGCCCATGCGCAGGGTGCCGCCGTCGTGCTCGACGGCGCCCAGGCGTCCGGCGCGATCCCGATCCGGGTGGACGACCTGGGCGCCGAGTTCTACGCGGTCCCCGGCCAGAAGTGGCTGCTCGGCCCGTCGGGCACGGGCGCGCTGGTGGTGCGACCGGACGTCGCGGCAACGGCCGTGCCGACAGCCCGCGGCAGCCTCAGCAGCGCCACGGCGGGCGCCCTGGGCCGGGACGACCTCTGGCCGGACGCGCGTCGCTTCGAGGCGGCCGGGTTCCACGCGCCCTCGGTGATCGGCCTCGCCCGGAGCGCCGGGTGGCTCGCGATGTACGTGGGCCTTCCGTGGGCGCATGCGCGTGCGGGCCGCCTTGCGGCCGACGCCGCGGCGCGCCTCGGCGACATGCCGGGCGTGGAGCTCGTCACCCCGCCGGGTCGGATGGCCACGCTCGTCACGTTCCGGCTGCCGGGCTGGCCCGCGGAGCGCGTTGCCGAGGAGCTGGCCCGCCGCGTTTTCGCGAGCGTACGTATCATCCCGGCCCTTGATGCGATCCGGATCTCGGTCGGCTTCTTCACCGGGGAGGAGGAGCTCGGCAGGTTCCTGGGCGCGGTGACCGAGCTCGCCCGCCATACGCCCGCGTCTCTGCCGCCACGTCCCGTCATCGAGTTCCTCGGGCAGTCCTCGACGTGAGCAGGCCGGATCCCCGCCCCGTCCCGGAGCGGTCCTGGCTGGAGGTTCGCTGGCGCCAGGCCCGGAATGCGCCCCCGCCGGTGTTCCGCGCGGTCCTGAGCAGCGTCGCGGTCGCGGCCGTGCTGGGCGGGCTCTACCTCGCCTACGACCTTGCGCTGGGCAGTGGGGCGCAACTGCCCGGTGGCGACCTGCGGACCCTCGCGGGTGTCGTCTTCGTGGTCGCGGTCACGGGCCTCGGCGCGTGGATCACCTATCTCGTCGTACCACAGCCTGGCCGGCCCGGCGTCCGAAGCCGATGGAGCGCGGCCCTCGGGTTCTTCGCGGCCCTTCCGATCGCCTACCTCGCGCTCGTCATCCTGTTCCAGATCGTGAAGCCGATCCTCGTCCGGTAGCCGGTCGCACGACCCGCGCCGAGGCCGATTCGGTGCGTCCCCGCACCGCCCGCGATCGGGGACGCCGAAATAGGTACTGGTACGATCGGCTGCCTCTGCGGTACGCTCGTTCGGCATTCATCCGCGGTGCGCGGCGGTATCGTCGCTCCCGCATTCGCAGCACGATCGGGAATCCACGTGGCTGTCCAGCAGGATCCGTATTTCGCGCTACCCAGCCTCTACGGGGCCCCCGCGTACTCGCGTCCCCCGCGGCCGCCCGTCGAGGCACCGCGTCCCATCGACCCGGACGACCTGCCGATCTCGACCCAGCAGACGGACGAGGAGCGTCGGCTTGCCGATGCGCTGCTCTCGTCCCACAGCTTCGCCCCGGCGGTCGTTTCCGGGCTCGAGCTCCCCGGGGGTGGCGACCCGGGCTACCAGGCCGGGGCCGGCCAGCCACGCACTGCCTCCGGGCTCCTTCCGCGCCGAATCAGCCTCCGCGTTCTCGCCGATCGCATCCGCCCTCGCGGCTGAGCCGCGATCCGGCCTGGGCGGCCCGGCCGTCGACGGCATGCGCCGCGATCGTCGCACGCGGTGGCGGAGGCGGTGTACGCTCGCGTGGCCCGGCGGGGGAGTAGCTCAACGGTTAGAGCACCCGCCTTATACGCGGTTCGTTGGAGGTTCGAATCCTCCCTCCCCTACCAGCACGCCGGACGTTCGCCGCCCCGCCGTCGACGATGCGCAGATGCGGAAACCGGGAGCGTGGCCCACTCACGTCGGGCCCCTCGAGGCCGGGCGACGACCTGTCGGGTATCGTGCCGCGATGGGTTTCGAGGGCGCATACCGGTTCGGGGACCCCCCCTGGGACATCGGCCGCGCGCAGCCCGTGATCGTCCGCCTGGCCGCCGAGGGCCTGATCGCGGGCGACGTGATCGACGTCGGCTGCGGGACCGGCGAGAACGCCATCCACCTCGCCTCGCGCGGGCTCGCGGTGGTCGGCGTGGATGCAGCCCCGACGGCGATCGCGCGGGCGCGCGAGAAGGCGCGTCTGCGCGGCAGCGGTGCAACGTTCGTCGTCGGCGACGCCCTCGCGCTCGAGACGCTCGGACGGAGCTTCGACTCGGCGATCGACTGCGGCCTCTTCCACACGTTCGGGGATGCCGACCGGGTGCGCTTCGAGCGGAGCCTCCACGAGGTGCTGCGGCCGGGCGGTCGCTACGCGCTCCTCTGCTTCAGCGATCTCCAGCCCGGCCAGCCGGGCCCTCGGCGCGTGACCCAGGCGGAGATCCGGGACACGTTCGCGACCGGCTGGACGGTGGATTCGATCGTCGCGGAGCGGTTCGCGGCGCGACTGCCCGGCGGCGGGGCACACGCCTGGCTTGCGATGCTCACCCGGACCTGAGGAACCGTGACCGACCGGTCGTCGGCCAAGACCGATTCCCAGCGTCTTGCGCTCACGCTGGGCAGTCGCCACGGATTCCCGCGTGATGTCCCAAACGGCTGTGTTGCCACGGCGTGCGCTCAGCACGCCGGATGGGGAGGCGCGACCAGGTGCAGCGTCTGGCCTGATCAGCCGGTTCCGGCGCGGTACGGCGCAGGGGAGTCAGGGACCCCTGTCAGTCTGAGCCCTTGGTCTTGGCCGAGCCCTTCGCGTGGCCCTTGCCGTGGCCGCCGCTCATGATCCCGCCGATGCCAGGATTGAGGCCGAGCGTGTGGGCGATCTGACCCCAGCCCTGGCCGCCCTGGAACATGGCCACGATGGCGGCCGCGAACCTGCCGCTCTGCTTCGCGAACGAAAAAGCGCGTACGGCCCCACCGACGCCGACCTCGGCTGCCATGGCTGTGAAGTCATTCGCGGTCACGGTGATGCCGGCCGCGTTCAGCCGCGCGACGAACAGCCCGGCGTCGACGGCGGAAAGCGGGGCACCAGGCGTGTCGGCAGGTTCCGCGGCCTCGGTGGGCTCCGGCGTCTCGGTAGCTTCCGGGGATTCGCTCGGCTTCGCTGACTTGTCGACGGCCTCAACCGGCGGGAGGGCCCGGGCGTGGCTGCTGGCGGCCGAACTGCCCGAGGCCGCGCTTGCGGCAAACACCGTGCCGGCGACGAGCAATGACCCCAGCACGGCCATGGCGCCGCGGCTCAGCATCGTTCGCTTGAACATGGCATCGCCTCTCTCGATCGGTCCAACACCAGAATGCCACCAATGAGAACGGCTGACGATTGATTCGCGTTACGTCTTGCCGGGGTTCTCTGAGAAGTGGTGCGCCTTCGCACCGTCGACGGGACAACACCGAGTCATGAAGGCGGGTCACTTCTCCTGGGGGCGTCAGGCCGCTCGCGTGAGCCAGCCTGCCACCCAGCCGAGCCGGCCCCCGACGAGGACGTGAACCCAGGAGCGGCCGCTGCCGTCCCGGGCGCTGCCCACGACCCCGACGTTCGTGCCCGCGGAGAGGGTTTCGATCACGCTCGCGGCGGTCGACGCTCCGGAACGCAGCCGAACGGCGGTCGTCGCGATCCGGTGGCTCGTGACGGCGACGCGAGCGGCGGTCGCCCGCGTCGGTGACGGTCGTGGCACGGCGGTCGCGGCGATCGCGGCAATGCCCGTGTGGAGGAAGGCGGTGAACGGTGTCGTGAGGGCCCCGATCGCGTGGACCCGGACCCCGCTCACGAGCGTGGAGATGGCCAGCCCGTTCCCGAGATAGATCCCGACGTGGCTTCCGCCACCCCAGATCACCAGGTCGCCGGGGCGGCCGCCGGTCCGGCTCGCGCGCCCGAGAGCCCGGAACCGCGCGTACAGGGCGTATGCGCTGACCTCGCTGCTGGAGCCGACGACGCTGGAGATGCCCGCGGTCCGGAACGCGTAGATGACGAGGCCAGAGCAGTCGAAGAGGCTCGGTCCGGCGGCACCGTAGACCCACGGGCGGCCGAGCTTGGCTCGCGCGATCGCGATCACCTGGTCGGCCCGCGTCGGCACGGCCTTGAGGGGGGTGGTCGCTCGGACCGACGCGACGATCGGCGCGGCCGCGATCGGCGTTGCGGCCGGGGCCGAGGAGCCGGCCGGTGTGCTGGCGTCGACGGCCGGCGCGACCGCGATCGGCGTTGCGGCCGGGACGGCCGAAGGGCCAGCGATGGGCGCTGCGGCCGGGATCGCCGGCGCGACCGCGATCGGGGTTGCGGCGCTGACGGCCGACGCAGCCGGACCGATGCTGAGAAGGTACGCAGCCGCGGTGGCTGCCATGACGTACGCCCTGAGGCGTGCGTTTCGGGGCAAAGGAGCTCCCTTCTACCAGGACACCCCGCTCATCGCGAGGTGGCGATGGATGCGCCGCCGAACGGCAGGAAGGCGAC
>Ga0209638_1000490_pt1 | contig 25834 bp, 26 predicted proteins | sample BarGraNGADG00211_FD_184490 | JGI IMG/M metagenome (GOLD analysis project Ga0209638, IMG submission 184490) | Arctic peat soil microbial communities from Barrow, Alaska - Barrow Graham LP Ref core NGADG0002-211 (SPAdes) (version 2) | ecosystem: Environmental > Terrestrial > Soil > Wetlands > Peat...
AGCGTCTGGTTGAACTCATCGACCTTGCCCTTGAGCTCTTCCGCGCGGTCCGCCGTCGTGCCCTTCGCGGCAGAGAAGGCCTCGACGAGCTTGTCGCGGCCGTCGTCATAGACGTCCATCGCCGAGTCCAGGTACTCCTGGCCACGCTCGGCGAGCATCTCGCGCGTCTCCTTGCCGGAACGCGGGGCGAACAACATCCCGATCAGGGCGCCCACGAGCCCGCCAAGGACGAACGCGCCAAACTTGCTGCCACCACGTCGGTATTCGTACATTCCGCACACCCCCATCTTATCCGTCCCGGCTTTCCATTCGCGCGACCGCCCGATCCGGCGCTTTGCGCGCAAGGAATACTGTACCCCTACTTCCGCCGTCCGTGCGCCGAGCGCACCAATCGGTCCACGAGTTCCGGGAAGCTGACGCCCGCGGCCGCGGCCGCCATCGGCAGCAGCGACACCTCGGTCATGCCGGGGTTCGTGTTCACCTCGAGCACGAAGGGGCGACCCTGTCCGTCGACGACCATGTCGCAGCGACTGACGTCGCGGCATCCGAGCAGCGTGTGGCACCGCGCCGCGAGTGCCATGACCTCCGTCTGGACCGGCGCGTCCAGCCGAGCGGGGCAGTAGTACTCGGTCTCGCCGGCTGTGTACATGGCGCTGAAGTCGAACAGGCCGGACTTGGCCACCATCTCGACCGGTGGGAGCACCTCGGGGCCGTCCGGGCCGTCCAGCACCGAGACCGCGATCTCGACGCCGTCGACCCACTTCTCCACCAGCGCAGCGTCACCGAACGACAGCGCCGTGAGAAGCGCGTCGGCGAGGCCTTCGGCGGTCTCCACCTTCGTGAGCCCGAGCGCCGAACCCTGCTTCGTCGGCTTCACCACGACCGGCAGCCCGCCGACCGCTGCAGGGACCAGGTCGAGCGCGGTCGCGGCGCCCATCTCCTTGAATGCGTCCTTCGTGAACGTCACCCACGCCGGAGTGGGGATGCCGGCCTCCGCTAAGAGCCGCTTCGAGAGGCTCTTGTCCCACGCCAGCGAGCTGGCGACCACGCCAGGACCGGTGTAGGGAATGCCGAGGAACTCGAGCGCCTCCTGCACCGTCCCGTCCTCGCCGAACTTGCCGTGCAGCGCGATGTAGACCGCGTCGGGCCTCTCACGGCGCAGTGTCTCCACGAGGTCCGGTGTGACATCGAGGGCGAGCGCGCGGTACCCGAGCTCGTTCAGCGCGCCGAAGACCCTCTCGCCGCTGCGCAGCGAGACCTCGCGCTCCAGCGAGCGCCCGCCCATGAGCACCGCTATCTTCTCGTTCACCGTTCGCCTCCCGTCAGCGCGGTCGCCGCTTCCGGCGCCCGCCTCGTGTCACCGATGGCCCCTGCGGCTGCGAACGCCCGGTACAGCTGCAGCGTGTCTTCCAGCACCTCCGCGATCCGGCGCACCCCCTCGGCGATCTGGACCGGCTCCTCGTAGCAGAACGCGAGGCGGAGGCTGTTGGCGCCGCGGCCGTCCGGGTAGAAGTCGGTGCCCGGCACGAACGTCACGCCGTGCTCGACCGCTTCCGCCAGCAGCGGGCGCGTGTCCACGTAGCCGGGCAGCGTCACCCATACGAAGAAGCCGCCCTCCGGGTGAGTCCAGGCCACATCCGCGGGGAAGTGCTCCTCCAGCGCGCCTAGCATCGCATCGCGTCGCTCGTGGTAGGTGCGTGTGAGGTCCGCGAGCACGCGGCGCCACGTGGTGCCAGTCATGTAGTGCTCGGCGACCGACTGGGCGAAAGAGGAGCCGCACAGGTCGGCGGCCTGCTTCACCGGCAGGACCTTGGCGAGTATCGGGCGGGGCGCCGCCATCCAGCCGAGCCGCAGCCCGGGCGCGAAGATCTTGGAGAACGTCCCGAGATAGATCACGTCGGGATCCAAGGCCTTCAGCGGGAGGATGTGACCGCCCTCGTAGCGCAACCGCCCGTACGGGTCGTCCTCGACCACCGGGATGTCGTACTCCTGCGCGAGCTCCAGCAGTCGCCGGCGGCGCTCCCCCGAAAGCGTCACTCCGCCGGGGTTCTGGAAGTTGGGGATCGTGTAGATGAACTTCGCGCCCCGCGGGCCCAGGCGGCGCAGCAGGCCCTCCAGCAGGTCCATGCGCATGCCGTGTTCGTCCATGTCGACGCACTCGATGCGCGGCCGGTATGCGGAGAACGCTTGCAGCGCGCCGACGTAGGTCGGGCCCTCGCAGATGACGACGTCGCCGGGGTCCAGGAACACCTTCGCGAGCAGGTCGAGCCCCTGCTGAGCGCCCGCGGTCACGATGATGTCGTCCTCGGATAGGCGCACGCCGCTCTCACCCATCAGGCCGACGATCGTGGAGCGCAGCTGCACCCGACCGCTGCTCGACCCGTACTGGAGCGCCGACGGCCCGTCGTGAGCCATCGCCTCGCGGACCGCGCGCTGCACCGCATCGTGGGGAACGCGACGCACGTCGGGCATGCCGCCGGACAGCGAGATGACGCCGGGGCGCGACGCGGCGGCGAACAGGTCACGGACGGCCGACGACCGCACCTCGGACATGGCCGCCGCGTACATCCCGTCCCAACGGTCGAAGATGACTCGTGCAGTGCCCATCTGCGCTCACCCGCCTTCCGCATCCGCCTCCGAGGAGCTTTCCCCGGAAACAACAAGACGACCCCCTATTCAACAGGGCGAGGGTCGTCTCTCGCGGTACCACCTGTCTTCGTCCCCCGCGCACGCGGCCACGGGAAGACCTCAACCCCGGCGGATAACGGTCCGGGAAGCCGACCGGCTTCCTCCGCGTCTCGCGGATCTGGCCGGGGACATGGGAGGGGTGGCTGGGCCCGCGGGCCCTCTTCCCTCACGTCCGTGATGTCGTATGTGAAGCCCGGCGGCAAGACGCCGCTGGGTTCGCGTAGGCTACACCGCCGGCGGGGGCGCGGTCAAATCACGGGCGGGCACGGACGCCGCCAGCACCCACGAAGCCGGCGCGCCTCGGCCTCCATGTCCATCGCCGTCTCCCCCCGCGCCAGCGCGCGCACGAACGCGCACGCGGAATCCAACGCGCCGCGCGCGAGCGCCTCGTCCTCGCACTCTATGCGCACCCGGAAGACGCCTCGTCCCTTCGCCGCGAAGTCCCAGGACGTCTTGCCACGCAGCAGCGGAGAAGCGCCCGCCATCGCCATGAGTTCGAGAGCGGCATGCTCGATGAGGTGAGCGAGCTCGGTGTCGACCAGCTCCTCAGTGAACGTGAGCCCGGCGCCGTTGTCGCAGCGATGTCCGCGCAGACCGGGCAGGGCCGCAAGAGCGGCGACGGAGAGACCGGGGACCTCGGAGGTCCGCATCGGCTCACCCGGCGAGAAGGCTACGCGAGCGGACACGGCGCCCGCGGATGCGCTGACGTCCAGGAGTTCCACGTTGCCCTAGTGGGGGCGCGGTCCGGCCGAGCGCCGTCCGGCGCGCGAGCCGACGAGGTACGCGATGCCGACGACCACGACGATCGCGACGACGCCCGCCGCGACCAGTTGGTTTCGACGGTCACTGACCTGGTCGGAGATCTCTTGCTTGACCTCGTCCCGGATCGCCAGCGCCTTGCCCCGGATCTGGTCCAGGGTGATCGCAGCGTCGGCCGGCACGACGGGATTCTCGCTCATCTTTGCATCGCCTTGACCTTGCGAGTGGTGAAGATCGCCGCTCCGAGCACGAAGACCAGCCCGATCAGCAGGAACGCGAGTGCGACGCCCAGCAGCTGGGAGAGGTACACGATGCCGGCGACCGCGATGAAGATCAGCCCGATGACCAGCAGCGTGGCGGCCGCGAAGGCGGAAGCGACAGCGATCCCCAGCTTCTGCAGCGGGGGAACGATCTTCTCTTTGACGACCGACTCGGCCTCCTGGCGGACCCAGTCGCGCGCGGTCTGCGCCAAGTCGACCAGCTTGTCGAGGATCCTCGCGAGGAAGTCGTCCTGTGACGCTCCCTCGTCAGGCTCCTGCGTGTCGTCGCTCATCGGACCTCCTTAAGGCTCGGACGGCCGCGTGCATATGCCTCCATGAACATACCCGAAACGCAGGCCGGCCGCCTCCCCTAGATGCGCGGGGAGACGGCCGGTGAACGGAGGCCGGGCCTCCGGGGTCCTAGTACCAGTGGTGCCTGAGCCAGAAGGCCTTGGCCTTGAGCACGCCGCCGTAGCGGCCCTTCATGTACTTGATGGCGCGCTTGGTGTTCCATGCCGGGTCCTTCCAGGGATGGCCCTTGGCCATGCCCCGGGACAGCTGGAAGAGCCCGTAGCATCCACTCCGGGACGCGCTCGTGGGGTGGAAGTTCGACTCGCGCTTCGCTATCCACATCAGCCCGTCGATCTCGGACTGCTTCAGGTGGGCTTCACGGCCCACCTTCGTGATGATCTGGCGCACCGTGAGCTTCTTGGGAACGGCGAAGGTGACCGGCTTCACGACCGGCACGACCGTCACGACCGGCACGACCGTCACCACTGTGGTCGCATCCGGTGTGGCTGACGCGGCCACCGACGCGGTCGCGACCGCCGACGCTTCGACGACGATGGGAGCGGAAGCAGGGACCGTCGCGGCCCATGCGATCGGGATGGAGCCCCCGCTGACCGCGAGGGCTGCGGCCAGGGTCGCAGCGGTGAGACCGCGCGCGACCTGGCTGGAGCTGAACAGACTACGTACCTTCACAAGGGCCTCCGTGTGCCGGGAGCAGGACTGGCGGCGACAAGCGAAGGCGCGTCGAACTACGCACTGGGGCATGCGTCAAGACAGCTTGGGGGTGGTGGATGCGTCGCGGAGGGCGCGACACGGAGGGAAGCAGGAAGGGCAGCTGCCTCGCACCTTCGGCTCACGTGCGGGCCGTCATCGGGCCGCCGCCGTGTGCCAGAAAAGAGCACGAGTATGCGTTTTTCCGAAGCTGGGACCGATGCTCTCGTCTCCTGGAACGCCGCTCTGCTCGACCGTGCTTGTGGAAAACAGCCGAGCGGCGCACCTAGTCCGATTTCGCGCTCCGGCGCCGGTCCCTGCTGCCTGCCTGACGCGACGGCAGCACGCCAATGGAGCACCTTCCGTGGCCCAACGCGGACCACCCGAGGCCGTACCTTACCACAATCCGCCAGAACACGCCACCGGCGAGCGGTCGGAAGCCACATACGAGCGGATTCCGACACACCCTATCGGTACCATTCCGACGACAGTCGGAGGGCATGGACAGCGCTACGACCTGCGGCTTACTTGGCGGTCGCCGTCGTCACCTGCGAGGCTGAAGCCAGTCTGTCCAGGATGTCGCCGAGCTGCTTGATGTAGGTACCGTACGACGCCCAGTCGCCCGCCTGCTGCGCCGCCAGCGCCTTCGCGTACAGGTCCCGCGCGGCGACGATATCGTCCGAGGATCCCGCGGGCACGGTGCCCGTCGGCGTGACGGATCCGGTGGTGCCGGTCGACGCGCCGGCGCCGGCGCCGAAGACCTTGGCGAGCGCGCCGCCCAGGTTCGTGTCCATGGCGATCCGATCCGAGTACGCCACGATCACGCGCTTCAGCTCGGGCATCGGCGACTGTGAGGCCTGGATGTAGAGCGGTTCCACGTAGACGATCGAGTCCCGGATCGGGATCACGAGCAGGTTCCCGAAGATGACGTTGCTCCCCTGCTGGTTCAGCAGCGTGAGCTCCTTGCTGATGTCCGGCTCCTGGTTCAGGCGCGCCCGGATCTGCTGCGGCCCCATGACGAGCCGTTGCTTCGGGAAGTTGTAGACGATGCGCTGACCGTACGAAGCCGGGTCCGACTTCGCCGCCATCCAGCCGATCATGTTGTCCTTGCTGCGGGGGGTGAAGGGCTCCATGAGCAGGAAGTCCTCGCTGGTCTCACCCGGCAGTTGCATGAGCACGTAGAACGGGTCCATCGGGTTGTCGGTGCCCTCGCCCGGTATCGCCCACTGGTCCTCCTTGTTGTAGAAGACCTGCGGATCGAGCATGTGGTAGGTCTTGTAGACCTCGGCCTGCATCCGGAAGAGGTCCTCCGGGTAGCGCAGGTGGGCGCGGATCGCCTCAGGCATCTGCGAGGCGTCGACGAACAGCGTCGGGAACAGGTCGCGGTATGCGGCCAGGATCGGGTCGGACTCGTCGAAAGCGTAGAACGTGGTCTTGCCGTTGTACGCATCCACCGTGATCTTGACGGAGTTGCGGATGTAGTTCAGGCCCGTACTGCCCTCGCGTTGCGAGTACGGGTAGTCGCTGGAGGTAGTGAAGCCGTCGAGCACCCAGAGGATGTGGCCGTCGACTACCACCGGGTACGGGTCGCTGTCGAGCGTGAGCCACGGAGCCAGTTCGGTCACGCGGTCGGTGATCGTGCGGCGGTACAGCATCTTGCTCGTGGGCGTGATGGCGCTCGAGAACAGGATCTCGACGTCGCCGTTGACGATCGCGAACGCCAGCCGGTCGCCGAGCGACCCGACCGGGATGCCGTTGCCGCCGGAGTACGCGGTCGTCGCGTTCTCGCCTCCGACCGGGTAGTCGAACTCCTTCTGGGTGGTGTCCACGATCGCGTAGTCGCTCGTCTCCTCACCGAAGTAGATCCCAGGGACCGTGACGGTGATGTCGACCGACGACTTCGGGGGGAGGTCCTGGATGAAGAACAGCGGCAGTCCCTCGTTGCTGACCTCGTTGACGGGGCTCATCACCACGCCGTACCCATGTGTGTAGACCAGGTGCCGGTTGATCCACGTGTTCGCCGTGGCGTCGAGCTGCGACACGTTCATCTCGCGCGCCGAGATCAGGGCCTGACGTCGCACGCCGTCGATCACGTAGCGATCGATGTCGACGCCCCGGAAGTCGTAGTAGAAGCGGATCTCCTGCAGTTGCTTGTAGGAATCGACCACCACGTTCGGGTCGAAGAGGCGGATGTTCTTGACGGTGGAGGTGGCCTCCGCGATGTCGGCCGCGGTCAGATCGGTGGCGGCGGGGAACGCCGTGGCGACGATCGACTCCAGGTCGAACGCGGCGCGCGTCGCGGTGATGTTGCGCTGGATGTAGGGCTTCTCGAACGCGAGCTCGTTCGGCGCCACGATGAGCTGCTGGACCACGACCGGGTAGACGGTGCCGACGAGCACGCTGGCGCCGACCCAGACGCCGACTCCGATGAGCGGGAGCTTCCAGCCCTTGTAGCGGATGTTGAGCAGCAGCAGCACGCCCATCGCGAGACAGATCACGATGAGTATCCAGTAGGCCGGGATCTGCGCGGTGACGTCGGTGTAGGACGCGCCGAGAACCTGCCCTCTCGGCGAGAAGTTCAGCTCGTATATCGCCAGCCAGTAGTCGAACGCCTTCGAGGCGACGATGATCCCGAGCAGCACCGAGATGTGCGCCTTTACGTGCGGATCGAAACCACGGAGCCGCTCGGTGGGCCGGATGCCGCCCTCGTAGAGGTGCACCAGGATCGTGAGCACCAGTGTCAGCGCCAGGACCCCGAACAGCCAGTCGGAGATCAGGCGCAACGCCGGCAGTGTGAAGACGTAGAAGCCCACATCGAGACCGAACTGCGGGTCTACGACGCCGAACGGCTTGGACGCCAATGCGAGGCGGAAGACCTCCCAGTCGCCTGCCATCGCGAAGCCGATGCTGATGGCCACGAAGGCTGCCAGCAGCAGCATGATGAGCCACGCCCACGGGTCGATGCCGTCGCGCACGCGGCGGACCATCTCCTCGATCTGCTGCTGAGGTGTCAGCGGCGTCCCTTGGGGATAGGCAGCGACGGCCACCCGCGGCCGCAGCCGGCGGGCGATGAGGAAGTTCGCGTAGACGATCGCGAACGTGAGAACGGCGAAAGCGGCGCCGAGGGCCCATCCGCTCCAGATGCGCGTCCAGAAGACCGCCGACTGCCCGAGGTCCGAGAACCACTGCATGTCGGTGTAGAAGCGTGCCGTCGCACCTGCGGTCGCGGCCAGCAGCACCACGACGAGGACGGTCGCGGTGATGATACGCGCGCGCAGGGAGACCGGCGGGGCGGTTGCGGGCTTCTTGGCCATGATGTTGACGCTCCTCGGACTGGAGTCAGGCGTGCTTCGGTTCGTACCGGCCGACCGCACGTGGCGGTCGATACCCTAGTGCAGGTAGTCGTCCACATCGATGTTGAGGGTGCGTGGATCCAGACACACCGCGACCTTGCGATCGCCCGCACTCGACGGGTCTTGCAGGTCGACGTCGAAAGGCTCGATGAACACGCCTTCGGAGTCGGTGATCACACGCACCCAGGGCGCGAGCATGTCGGTGTTCGGCTTGATGACGACCCCGACCTCGCCCGTGGTCAACCGTACCAGAGATCGTGGCGGATACATGCCCAGCATCTGGGTGAACATCCGGACGAGCACCGGGTCGTATGCGGTGCCGGCGTTCTTCGCGAGCACCTCGACCGCTTCGTCCTGCCTATGGGCGACCGCGTAGCCGCGCAGTGAGGTCATCGCGTCATACGAGTCCGCGATGGCCACGATGCGGCTCGTGAGGTGCTGGGGCCGGCGCGGACGGCGCTCGGGATACCCGTCGAGGTCGTAGCGCATGTGGTGCTCGAGGATGACGACGATCGAGGAGCGGTCGAGCCCGCGCATCCCGGCGGCCACTTCCGCACCGTAGACCGGGTGCATCCGCATGAGCGCCCACTCCTCTGCGGAGAGCGAGCCCGGCTTGTTGAGGACCTCCATCTCGACAGCCATCTTGCCGACGTCGTGCATCAGCGCGCCGACACCGAGGGAGTTCAGGAAGCGCTTGTTCGACGAGATGAGTGATCCGAGCGCGATCGACAGGATCGTCACGTTCACCGAGTGGAAGAACGTGTACTCGTCGTAGTCCTTCAGCCCCGAGAGCTCGAGCATCGCGCCCTTGTTCTCGAGGACGTTGTCGACGACGCTGCGGACCGCGTCGCGAGCCTGGTCCACCGATGGCTTCTTGCCGTGCTCCTGCTTCCGGCTGAAGTCACGGAGAGCGTCAAGCGCCTTGGTGTAGGTGATCTCGCTGTCCACCGTGATCCGGGTGGCGAAGTCGTCGGGGTCGCGAGCGAACGCGACCGTTCCGATCTCGACGTGCGGGATGTCCCTGGAGGCGACCGCCGCCTCCAGGCCGCCCATCGCCTCGAGTCCGCCCCAGTCGCAGGAGAGCACCTGCATCGCGCGCTCGAGCTCGTCGAGAGTCAGCCCCTGCGTGAAGTCCACGCTCGTCATGCCCGAGGCCTGCATGTCCCGGATGAGCTGGTCGAAGATGACGCTCTCGGCTGCCAGCAGCTGCTCGCCGAGCATGACCTCGTCCTCGAAGAAGACGAGCGGCACATCGACGCCCTCGTTGTGGTACTCCGCGATCGCCTTGTACAGCGCTTCGAGGTTGTCTTTGACCACGACGTGCCCGCGCGGGTAGAACGTGACGGACCTGCGGGCGCCGGTGAAGCGCGCGAGCAGCTCACGTGTACGGGACGTCTGGCGGGTCGAATAGACGACGCCCGCGCCCTCGACCGTGGTCGCGCGCTCGAAGATCGAGTCCGAGGACAACCCCCCGTGAGCGGAGCCGGCCGGAGCCACCTGCTTCTTGTCATCGCTCATGCCGACGCCCCCTTCAGCGCCGCCGCTTGAGCGACCTTGAGCGCTTCCGTGGCCGCGGCGCGTACTTCCTTGTCGCGGCCTCCGCCGAACCACAGGAAGCCACGCTTCTTGGCGAGTTCCTGGAACAGCAGGAGCGACGTCGGCTCGCCGATGCGCGAAAGCGCTCCGATCGCGGCCACCCGGACCTGCTGCTCGTGGTTGCCGCGGCTCTGTCCGCGGGCGATGAGCTCGAGCGCGGGCACCGCCGCATGGGTTCCGAGAGAGTCGAGGTACTTGGCTGCGAGCTCCACGTTCTGCGCGTCCTCGTCGTCGAGCGCGGCGACGAGCATCGACTCCGACATCGCCGTGTGGATCGCCGCGAACCCGCGGATCGTCTCGCGGCGCACGCGCGCGTCGCTGTGCCGCAGTGTCCTCTGAAGGTAGGGCAGCGCGTCGGGCGAGTGTGTCGCCGCCATGATCGAGACGACGTTGCGCACCAGATACCAGCGCTTGTCCGTCAGCCGCGCGCCCAGCTCGTGGACGTAGTTGCCCGCCACGGCGGAGATCATCTCGATGAGCGCCTTGCGCGCGGCCATGTCGTTCTCTTCCGCAAGGACCTCGAGCAGGGGGTCGATGATGGCCGTGCCCAGAACGGTGAGCAGCCGGCGGCATGCGATGTACTCGGGAGTGTCGCTCTTGTAGCGCCGGAGCACGCTCGTGACCGCGGCGAGGGACGACGGCCGCGCGATGCTCTGCAGCAGCTTCGCCATCGCGGCACGATGCGATTCGGAGAGGGTCTCGTCGTTCGAGGCCGCGGACAGCGCCTCCGCCACGTCCGCTGCGACGTCGGCCTCGCCCGCCTCGATCAGGTAGCCCACGCTGTCCTCGAGCATCGTCATGATCGCGTTGAACTGCTCGTCGCGCGGCTCCATCATCGCCACCGCCATCAGCGACTCGATCACGTCGCCGTCGGTGGTCCCGCGCGCTGCCTCGTTGCGGAGCGGTTCGACCGCCTCATCGAACACGAACACGTCGCTCCCGTCGGGAGTCATGTCGACGAGGCGCAGCACCATGCCGACCGACTCGGACCGGTCGGTCTTGAACTGGTGGATGCCGGATATCTTCGTCGGGGATGCGGCCTGCGTCATGCCGCTGATGAACCCGTCGCTGCGACCGTCCGCCTGCAGCTTGGAGACGACGAGGTTGAGAACCGACTCCCCGGGTGCCTGCACGTTCATAAGGGTGAGGTTGCGGACCGCGCGGGAAAGTCCCGTCAGCGCCTCCGGCGTCTCGTCGATCTGGTCGAGGATACGGTCGACGAGCTCGTCGACGCCCAGCTTGTCGACCAGCTCGGCGAGGGCCTGGTCGCGCTTCGCCTGATCGATGAGGTGGTCTTGGTACAACTCGCCCCGCTCCTGCGGAGACAGGTCCGAGATCGCCTCGGCGATGACCGAGAGCACCGCGGCGCGGTCCGCCGGGACTTCGTTGCGCGTGCTCCGGGCCAGTGCACCGATGCGCTTTGCGAGGTCCTTGATGCTGTCTTCGCTACCGCGCTCTCGCGCCTCCTGCAGGTACTCGGCCACGGCCCGCTTGTCGCGCAGGGCTCGCATGAGCAGGCGGCGGTCGCGAGGCTGGTCGGCGCCGGCCTCCTCAAGTATCTCCTCGATCGACTTCAGCGCGTCCTCGTCGAACTCCGCCTCCGGCTCGTGCTTCTTGTCCTTGTCAGCCTCTATCTCTGCGGGCGTGGGCATCGTACCGGGCAACGCGGTCTCGACGATACGGGTCGCGGTCTCGGACACGGTGATGTTCACCACGCCAAGCTCCGAGAGCCCGACCTCCATGCCGCCGCCAGCGGCGACCTGCTCCGGCGGGGCGATGATCAACGACAGGAACAGCAGTATCTCGTCGGGTGTCACGCCTTCCTGGAAGCGCACAGCGGCGAGATTGCGCTTGTAGAACTCGCGGGCGAAGGTCGTGAACGACTGCGAGCGGGGGAAGACCGAGGACGCCTGATAGCGCAGACCGTCCCGGCCCACTCTGAGTTCGAGGTATTGTTCCTCGCCGAAGATCGCCTCGAGCGCCTCGAGGGCGTCGACGGCGCTCCGGTGCGGGATGTCGCTGCCGGAGGGATACAGGCGCTGTGACTTCATCGTCGTGCTGAGCCGGACAACGAAGAGTTGGACCGGCTTCGGCACAGGGGGCGTCTGTGGGCCCGCCATGCGACTCCTCCCCAGATACGGCGAACGGCCCGCCGCCTCACGACGCGGCGGGATTCGTAGTGATTATGGACTGTGCGCGCATGGCGTGCCACGCCCACGGCCGGAAAACGGCGGGTGGCGCGTGCGCTATCATCGCCGGCATGGAAGACGCCCCCGTCATACTCGCCTCTGCCTCGCCACGAAGGCGCCGGCTGCTGGCTTGGCTCGGCCTCCCGTACGACTCCATCGCCACCGAGACGGACGAGGACCTCGACTCCCCACTGCGGCGCGTCCCGCCGGTCCTGGCCCGCTCTCTCGCGGCCGAGAAGGCCCGCGCCGCACGCGCGGCCTGCAGCGCGGGCCGCGCCACGGTGCTCGCCTTCGACACGATCGTGGTGCTCGACCGCCGGGTCCTGGGCAAGCCGAAGGACCGTGACGACGCCGCACGGATGCTGGGCGAGCTTTCGGGACGCTCCCACTCGGTGATCACGGGGGTCGCCGTGCTGCACGAGGGGCAGCCCGAGCCCGTGACCTTCGCCGTCACAACGCCGGTGGAGATGCGCGCTCTGGACGAGGCGACCTTGGCGGAGTGGCTCGCGGGCGACGAGGCGCTCGGGTGTGCGGGCGCCTACAACATCGAGAAGCACCTGGCGAGGGTCAAGGACGGCGAGTGCTACCAGAACGTCGCCGGCCTTCCGCTCTGCCACCTGTACGAGAAGCTCAAGCGGCTCGGGGTCGAGGGCATCGAGGCGCCCGTGGGAGCGTGCGAGACCGCCCGCGGCGTGGAGTGTGCGCTCGGCCGGAGGCTGTGCCGCTAGGACCCGGTGTCCTGACTGGTCCCGCCCTCGCCCCGCACCGCGACCATCAGCACTGATTCGTCCTCACCGGGCCGGAAAGCCGCGCCGCTGTGGTTCCCGTACGCGTGCACATCGACGAAGCCTGCCGCCGCGAGCTCGTCTCGCAGAAGCTGGGACGGCAGCGCCGTGTGGACGGACCGGCGCGAGGTCATCTCCCACGGATCCCCGTTCTCCCAGGCGCCGATCGGGCGATGCAGCGTCACGAAGTCGAAGCGGATACCGTCGCCGTCGTAGTCCATGAAGCGCAGGAAGACCCAGGTGCCGTCCTCGGCATCGCGCACCACGGGCGGTATCGAGCGGACGCGGGCGTCGAGCAGACGGTCGTGGTTCAGCAGGTGCAGGACGAGCAGCCCGCCCGGCCGCAGCACCGCTGCGATGTCGCGAAAGGTGCGGCCGAGGGCCGCTTGCGACTCGATGTGGGGCAGCGCGTTGCCGCTGCAGGTGACGGCGTCGACGGGACCGAGTCCCAGGTCGGCGAGACCGCCGAAGCCTCCGGGGACGAACCGGACCGAACCGCCTCCGGCTTCGATCTCCACGCGCGCCGATTCCGCGTTGACCGCGGCCTTGTCGAGCATCCCCGCGTCGGGATCGACTCCGACGACGTCGAGTCCCCACGCCGCCCACTGGATCGGCAGCATCCCCGTGCCGCAACCGACGTCGATCACGCGCCGCACGCTGTGCTCTTCGAACTCGCGCCGGTAGAACGGCATCTCCCGGGCGAGCCGCTTACGCCAGTCGACGAAGCGGTCATAGGCGTTGGGCTCAGGCATCCTCGAGCACCTCATCCAGGTGGTAGATGCGAGCCGCGTTGCCGCGCAGAATGAGGTCGCGCTCGCGGTCGGACAGGCCCATCTCCTCGAGCGTGCGGACCTGTTGGTACTTGATCCACGTGCGATAGGGCGCCGTGGTCCCCGCATCGGTGCCGAACAGCACCCGTTCCGGGCCCATCGCCGTCAGCGCCCGCTCGAAGACCTCCGAGAGCGTCATCTTGGGGACGTGGTAGTCCATCCAGTTGTTCGTGCCCGACGTGTCGACGCACACGTTCTTGCACTGGTATGCGAGCCGAAGCACGCTGTCGAACCATCCCGCCCCGAAGTGCGCGATCACGAACGGGATGTCGGGGAAGTCGCGGGACACCGGGGACAGGTCGATCGGGTCCGCGTAGCGGAGGTCGCCGGTGGGATCCACGGTCACGCCGTAGTGCACGCAGATCGACGCGCGCAGCTCGCTCGCCTTCTCGAAGAACGGCCTGCACGCCGGGTCGGACAGGCGGTAGCACCGGTTCACGGGCAAGAGCTTGACGCCCTTGAAACCGGCCGCCATCTCGCGCTCGAGCAGCGCGGGCGCGCCCGGGTCACGCGGGTCGACGTTGCACAGGGCGGTGACGTGACCGTTCGCGGCGGCCAGGAAGTCACGGGTCCACTGGCTGTCGGACATGACGGACATCACCACCGCGCGCGACACGCCCGCATCCGCGAGCCTGCCGACGTACCACGCCGCACACTGCTGCGGCGTCATCTCGGGAAGGGTCTGCTCGCGTCCGGGACGGCCCCACTTGCGGGTCTTCAGGCCCTCCCGGAAGCGCTTCATCGCCTCGGGCGGCTCCTTGGACAGCACCTCTTCCAGCAGCCCGACGGTGAAGAGGTGCGTGTGTGCGTCGATCACCGTTCCCGCCACCGTCGGTCCGGCGGGCTTCAGGCTGCCCGTCTCGTCAGTTCCGCTTGTCTGCATCTGTTCAGGCTCCAGGGATGGGTGGCGCGGGAGGGATGGACTGGCCCGAGTACGCCATCGACGGCTCCTCGGGGACGATGACCCACATCACGATGTAGATGACGACGAGTCCGACGTTGCCCACGACGGTCAGCAGGACCACTGCCACGCGGAGCAGCACGGCGTCCACGCCGAGATACGCCCCGAGTCCGCCGAGCACCCCGCTGAACACGCGGTCGCTGCGAGACCGGTACAGCCGCGCTCCGGGCTTCGGACCGGTCAGGACGCCCCGACGTGACAGGAGTATCACCAGCACCCCGAGTCCTACGAGGACGAGGGCGCCAGCCGAGCGGTTGATGGTATCGAGCAGCTTCTGGTCGATCAACCCACTGGCCTGGACGAACAGCCACAGGCCGAACACGATGAGCGCGGCGCCACCGAAGGCGAGAGCCCCCGACCGCGAGTCCTTGGGTCCTTCCATCATCATCCCCTAGTACGTCTCTATCCGGATGTCCGACACGCCCGAGGTCAGCGTGATCGTGATCGTGGGGCCGCCCGATCCGTCCGACACGAACGTGCTGTCGCCGAGGACCGGGATGCCGGTGATACGACGGAACGACTGGGGGACGCCGACCTCCGACAGCCCGCTCGTCGCACGGACGCTGCACGCCGCGCTGGCCGGCACGCGGATCGTCAGGCTCATCGCTCCGCCGCTCACCTGCACCTCGACGGCATCCGCCAGGCTGCCGAGCTTCAGCACGAAGTCAGAGGCGCCAGCGTTCAGGACCACTCGCTCGACGTGAAGGTCGCTCAGGTCCGCGACCGCCGATACCGCGCCGACGTCGAACCGGACCTCGCTCCACGTGAGGCCACGGTCCAGTGTCAGGTCCAGCGCGCTGTTCCCTGCGCCGACCACGACGGTGTGGTTGCCGGGCTCGCTTATGGTCACGTCCGCCACACCGTTGGCGACCGCGGCCTCGAGGCTGGGCTTGTCGGCCTGCGGCGCCCGTCCCCCGACACTCGCGAGCACCTCTCCCGCGGTGACACTCAGCCCGGTCCCACCGACCTTGATCGAGGCCCTGCCGGAAGACGCGCTCGCGTCATGCGGCTTCGCGTCTGCGAACGTCACTGATGGGCCCGCCAATGCGCCGAAGGGGAATACCGCCGCGCCGGGGGCGTACTGCAGCACGAAGACCCCGTACGCCAGCCCCAGGATCAGGACCACGTTCGACAGTGCGCGCAGCCAGTTCATGTGAAGACCGCGGCCGACGAGCTCGACGCCGATCGCGATGACCAGCAGCGGCCACAGCGAGGCGAGTGCGATCCAGACGGTCCAGCGGATGTAGCCGAGCGTGTTGCCGAGAAGCACCAAGCCGATCGCGACGCTTCCGAGCCCCTCGGCGACGCGCTTCACGAACGCCTCACCATGCGGGTCGACCATCCGGGCGATCCCCCCGAACACGATCAGCAGCGGCCAGAACCGCAACAGGTCGAAGATCGAGGTGAACCCTCCGAACAACGCCATGAGTCCGACCACCACGAGCAGGGTGCCGAACAGGATCCCGCCGGTCCGCCACCCGCGCGCACCCGGGCTGCGCCCCGGCGGGACGGCGGTCGGCGCGCTTGGCGGGGCCGGAGGCACGGGCGGTGCCGGAGGCGCGGCGACCGAGGACCCCGCCGCCACCTCATGATCCTTGTCGGTCATGCCGCTCGTGATCTCGTCGCTCACCGTTCCTCCTCATCCGTCGGACCCGCTCCGTGCGCGCCGTCGGCCTCGGTCTTGGCGGTGACTCGCAGGCGGGCGATCCGACGGCGCCGCACAGCCACGACCAGCAGCTCGGCCTTGGCGTTGTGCGCCTTCTCGCCCACCTCCGGTATGTGCCCGAGCTCGCTCAACACCCATCCAGCGATCGTGTCGTACTCCTCCGACTCAGGTATCTCGAGACCGAGGTCCTCGTTCGCGTCCTCCACGGGAAGGCGGCCGTCCACGAGCCATTCACCCTCACCCACCGTCTCGATGTAGCGGTGGTCCCTGTCGTACTCGTCCGCGATCTCCCCGACGATCTCCTCGACGATGTCCTCGATGGTGACGATGCCGGCGGTCCCTCCGTGCTCGTCCACAACGATGACCATGTGGTTGTGTGACGCACGCATCTCCTGCAGCAGGTCGAGGATCTGCTTCGTCTCGGGCACGAACAGAGGGGGACGGACGCAGCCGGACATCAGCCCGTCGGAGCGACCGGACGCGATGGGCTCGAGAAGGTCCTTCAGCAGCGCCACACCCACGATCGAATCGGGGTCGTCGTGGAAGACCGGCAAGCGGGAGAACCCGGTACGGCGGAAGAGCGGCAGCGCCTCCGCGACGGTGAGGGTGTCCTCGGCCATGGTGACGTCGACCCGCGGCACCATGATCTCCCGGGCCACCGTGTCACCGATGTCGAGGACCTCTCCGATCATGCGCTTCTCCACGTCCAGCAAGGTCCCCTGGTCGCGCACCAGCAGCCTGATCTCCTCCTCGCTGACCCCGTAGGCGCTCCCGCGGCCTCGCACGCCCCAGAGGCGCGCGACGACGTCGGTGGAGCGCCCCAGCACCCAGATCAGCGGAGCGAGCGCGGTCGCCAGAACTGACACCGGCCGGGCGACCGCCTGCGCGATGCGGATGGACCGCTCCAGCGCCAGACGCTTGGGAGCGAGCTCGCTGAAGACGAGACTCACGTAGGTGACCGCGACCGTCACCAGGAACACCGCGATCCCCGACGCTATCGGCGTGATCCAGGTGACGCCGGCGGACCCGAGCGCCTCGGCGAGCGGCTCCTCGAACGTGACGGCCGCGAGCGAGGCCGCGGTGAAGCCGCACAGCGTGATCGCGACGGAGATGGCCGACAGGAGCCGATTTGGATCGTCGAGCAGCTTGAGCGCGGCGCGCGCGCCGGTCGACCCCTTGTCGGCCGCGCTCTGAAGCGCTGTCCGGCGCGCCGACACCAGCGCCATCTCGGCGGCCACGAAGTAGCCCGACAGCGCGATGAGCACGACTATCGTCGCGAGCTGCCAGACGTAGGATCCCATCGTTGAACCTGCCTCACAGGTGAGGCGCGCCGGCGCGTCACGGCGCGCGCGGCCGTCATTCGTCGCGCGGGTTGATCTTGTGCAGCACCAGTGCGATGAGAGCGAGGCGGCGGCCGCGCTCCTGGCAGGCGTTGACGAAGCCGGCTATCGCCTCGCGCGTCTCGGGGTCGGGACGGTAGCGCACGAGTCCGCCGGCGCACTGGAGGATACCGTCCCGGCACAGCTCGTCGATCTCGCCTTGGAGCTCGTCGGCCCGCCGGCCCAGCCGCGTGGCGAGGCCCTCCGCGTCGAGGACCGCGTCAGGGTTCCTGTGGAAGAAGACGAGCAGGTCCCACGTCAGAAGGGACCGCACGTGGCGATCCACGAAGCGAGTCACTGCCAGGCCCAGGACGTCCTCGAGCTCGTTCATGATCGCACCGTTCCGCCTTCGGCACCAAGTCGGCGGCGCGGATCCCGAGTCTTGCCCGTCCGACTGGCGCGGACTCCCCCGGCAACCCGTGACGCGTCGAATCTCGTCCACAGTGTAGCGCATGGCGACGACATCCCCGGCCCCGACCGCACCGCCACCGGTGGTGTAATGTCCCGGCTACACAAGGCTGTCCGACACCGAAAGGCGGGACTCCGATGCAGGTCAAGACGGGAGACACGGTCACGGTCCACTACCGCGGCACGCTCCTCGGCGGCGCCCAGTTCGATTCCAGCGAAGGTCGCGACCCGCTCGAGTTCACCGTTGGCGCCGGCCAGGTCATCCCCGGCTTCGAAGCGGCCCTGATAGGCCTCGCACCGGGTAAGACGGCGACCGTGACGATCAAGCCGGCCGAAGCGTACGGCCCGAAACACGACGAACTGGTCCAGACCGTCTCGCTCGAGGACTTCGCCACCGATCCCTACGTGGGCGGCATGGTCACACTCGTCTCGCCCGAGGGCGACGAGATGCCGGGCCGCATCGTCGCGATCGACGGCGAGCAGGTCACGCTCGACTTCAACCACCCGCTCGCGGGCCAGACGCTCGTGTTCCAAATCGAGCTCGTCGGGGTCGAGAGCGCGGAGGCCTAGCTCGCTACGCCTTCTGCTCGAGAAGGCAGACCTCCTGCATGCGGGCGGCCATGAGGAACAGCACACCCGCGACGATCTCCGGCGCGATGAGTATCAGCGCCGTGATCCCCCATACCCCGGGTTCCCATCCCTCGACGAAGCCCCAGACAACGGTGCCGATCGCTCCGGCGAACAGGAGCGCGGCCCCGAGATTCTCGTAGAACCAGCCGAGAGCCAGGGCCAGAACGCTCAGCACCAGCGGCACAGCGACCATGATGACCAGCATCGAAGCGTTCGGAGTCTGGAGGTTGAAGAAGAGGGCGATCGCGAGCAGGCTCCATATGACGGCCCCCAAGCCCGCGAACAGCCTGGCGGCGGTGCGCTCGCCGGCGAGCATGCCGGTGTTACAGGTCCTCGCGATGATCTCCATGTTCCACACTCCGCTTCGTCGATTCCGGTCGCGTCACTCGTAGTGCCGGCGTACCTCTGACGACCCATGTATACCCACTGCAAGCGCGATGCCCAGTCGACGGTCCTGCGCCTACCGATACCCCGTAAAGCACTCGGACGAGACCCACTCGCCCGGCACTCCACATTCGACGAGAACGGCGAGCATCGCGGACACCATCGTGGGCGGGCCCGACACGAACCAGTGGCGCGGCTCGGCCGGGTCGCAGTGGCGACGGAGTATGTCGGCCGAGATGTAGCCAACCTCGCCGCCCCAGCCCGGCAGCGGACGCGACAGCACGTCGACGACCCGTACCGGAGCGCCGGACGCCTCGTAGCTGGCGAAGCGCTCCCGGAGGGGGATGCAGGACTGGTCCTGGTTGCCGTACACGACCAGGCAGTCCAGGCCGGTCTTGCGAAGCACCGAGTCACCCACGATGCTCGCTGCTGGCGTGACGCCCACGCCTCCCACCAGGAACCCGGCCCGAGCCGTCCCCTCCGGCAGGCTGAGGCGACCGAACGGGCCGGCCACCTTGACCTCGTCGCCCGGGCGCAGCGCGAGCAGCGCGTCTTTGAACGCGCTTCCCGTCAGACGCGTGAGCACCAGCGACGCGGGCTCGCCGGGCGCGTCGCAGTGGCTGAACGACTTCGTCTGTTCACCCTCCCGCGTGACCAGGGTGAGCGATTGGAACTGGCCGGGTGCGAACCGATATCCTTCCGGGCGGGTGAACGCGAACATGCCCGTGCCGGCGCACTCGACCCGCGCTTCGACGAGCTTGACTGCGTGCACGGTGGCAGCCATCGGTACTCTCCTCACAAAGGGGAACATAGAGGTGTGTGGTCGCGAGTCGCGTGCCCTACCATCATCCTCTTCCCTGGAAGGTCGTTCATGTCTCGCGCACAACGAGTCACCGGCCTGAGTCCTTCGCTGCGTCTGATCCTGGCCGGCCTCGTGGCACTGGCGATCACCGTCACCGGCTGCGCGGCGCCGCGCTCCGGCGGCGCCTTGCCCTCGGCGGAGGTCCTCGACTATCAGGGTCAGCGGCTCGACTCCGTGAACGCCTTCCGCGAGAACTCGATCAAGGGCCCGCAGAACGTGGACATCGCAGCGTACCGGTTGACCGTCGGCGGCCTGGTCGCGGCGCCTGCCACGTACACCTACGATGAGGTGATCTCGAAGGAGACCACCTACACCAAGGTCGTGCGGCTCGACTGTGTCGAAGGCTGGAGCGTCACGATCCTGTGGGAGGGCGTACTGCTCTCCGACATCATCGACAAGTCCGCACCGTCGGCCGATGCGACGACCGTCGTCTTCACGGGGGTCGACGGCTACACGACCTCCCTGCCTCTCTCGTTCATCAGGGACCACAAGATCCTGCTGGCGTACAAGATGAACGACATCACGATCCCGCCAGAGCGGGGCTACCCGTTCATGGTGGTCGCCGAGGACCATTGGGGCTACAAGTGGGCGAAGTGGGTCGCCAGCATCGAACTGTCGAACGATCCGAAGTACCTCGGTTACTGGGAGCAGCGAGGCTACTCGCAGTCCGGCGACCGCTCACAGAGCCAGTTCTCGCAGTGATCAGCGTCCCCGGAAGCATGAGAGGCCCGCGATGAGACGGCCCCTGCCCATCGGATGGTTGATAGGCTCCCTGGTCGCGGCCTCGGCGGTGTTCTTCGCCATCGACTCTTTCGCCTTCGCGGACATGCATGAGTCGCTGGCGTTCTACACGCTGCTGGACCTGGCGTTCATCCCGCTCAACGTGCTGATCGTGGGCCTGTTCATCAATGGGCTGCTGGCCTCGAGGGAGCGCGAGGAGCTCCTGCACAAGATGAACATCGTGATCGGGGCATTCTTCGCGCAGACCGGGAGCGAGCTGATCGCCAGGATCTCGGAGTTCCACACCACGATCGACGAGGACCGCGCGCACATGGTCTTCGACGGATCGTGGACGGCCCGGGATTTCGAGTCGCACCGTCGTGCCGTGATGGGCGAGCACCACGCGATGGACCTCGATGCGGGCGACCTCACGGCGCTTCGGGACGACCTGGCTGGTCAGCGCTCGTTCGTGCTCGGGCTTCTGCAGAACGGCAACCTGCTCGAGCACGCTTCCTTCACCGACATGTTATGGGCGGTGTCACACTTGAGCGAGGAGCTGACGGCCCGGGGCGACCTGTCCGACATACCCGAAGCGGACCGCGCGCACCTGCGGCTCGACATGGCCCGCGCCTACGGCCGGCTGCTCGGCGAGTGGCTGCTGTACGCGCGCCACCTGAGGGACCACTACCCCTACCTGTTCTCCTTCACGGTGCGCACCAACCCGTTCGACGCGAACGCGAAAGTCGAGGTCGGGCCGTAGCGTCAGAAGATGCGGGTGACGTTGGGCATCACGAACAGCAGCACCGCCACGACGTGGCATGCGCTTCCCGCGAGTACCCACAGGTGCCACACCATGTGGAAGTAGGGGACGCGCTTGATCGCGTAGAAGATGGTGCCGAGGGTGTAGCAGAGGCCGCCGGCGACCAGCAGCCAAAGGCCGGTCGAGTCGAGGTGGGCCATCACCGGCTGGATCATGAAGACGACCATCCAGCCCATGAGCAGGTACACCACCGCGGAAAGCCAGCGCGGGCGGTACGCCCAGAAGCTCTCGGTGGAGATCCCCACCGCTGCGAACACCCAGAGAAGGGCGAACATCCACCAGCCGCCGTCGTTGCGGAGCGTCACCAGGCAGAACGGCGTGTAGCTGCCGGCGATGAGCAGGTAGATCGCCGAGTGGTCGATGATCTTGAACACCGGCCTGGCGCGCGGGAAGGGCAAGGCGTGGTAGAGCGTGGATCCGGTGTAGAGCAGGATGAGCGAGACCCCGAAGACGATCCCGCTCGCCAAGGCCCAGGCGTCGCCGTACCGGGCCGAGACCGCCACGAGCAGGACGAGCGCGGCGATCGAGAAGGCGACCCCCACGCCGTGGGTGACGCTGTTCGCGATCTCCTCGCCTAACGTATAGTCCCGGCTCTGCCGTTCGCCTCGAGCCGGGTCCGTCTCGCGACCGGTCCTCGCACTCATCATGGTGTTCCGATCGTCTGCGGATCCGCGGTGACCGTGTGGCACACGGGGCACGGAAGCGGATAGTGCCCGGCGGGAGCGATACGCGAAGACGAGATAGTGGGGCTTCCCATGCGCAGCATGAGGAACAGGCCGCCGACCGCGAACACCGTCATGATGACGGCGGCGAGGAGCTTGGTGCGCAGCGGCATCGGCTCGTCTGGCTCCTCGAGAAGCTCGTCGCTCATCTGACCGCCTCTCACTCGGGTTCCTGCCGGCCCCACGGCCCCTCATCGGGATACCCCAATGCTAGCATCGCGAACGCGGGACGTCCCAGCGGCGGCGAACCGGGCGCGTCAGGAGATGGGCACCCAACGGGCCACGCCATCGCCGGACAGCATCTCCCAGACGCCGTCGCTGCCTTCGGCACGCGCGCCAAGCTCGAAGTGGAGCATGGCGATGCCGGCGTCGATACGGCCCATGCCCGGCGCCGCCGAGTCGAGGCCGACCACCACCGAGCCGTCCTCGTACCGGAACAGCCAAGGCTGCCGGTTCATCGCCGACGGCGCCACCTGGGCGGCGCGGACGCCCGCCGCAGCCCACTCGGGCCACGATCCGATGCCGGGGGCGATCGCCTCGAGCGCCTTGCGGTGTTTCGGCCGGCCCTGCCCGAACAGGAGCCGTTCCGCGCCGCTCAGCTTCTCCGCGGGCCGTCCCACCGGGGAGACGGCGCGGACCCGTTCGCCAGCGCGCAGCCCGACCGTCTGCTTCGCGGTACTCCGAGAGAAGGACCCGGCGATCCAGCAGGTGCCGAGCCCGCGCGCCTGGGCCTCGAGGACGAGGGCCTCCCCGGTATAGCCGCAGTGGACGTCGGCGGCCGGCGAGGACCCGCTCGTGACGAACACGAGGGCGGCGCACTCTCCGGTGACACGTCCATAGGATCCGATGATGCCCGAGAAGAGCTTCGGCGGCGCGACCGGCAGCACGAGTACACGCGCGTCCTCGAACGGCGTGAACGCGGTGGCGGTGGCGGTCAGCGCGGCGAGGTCACCGGCGCCGGGCGCCCCGGAGTACGCGCGCCGCGACCGGCGCGCGGGCACGGAGTCGAACCAACGTCCGGCATCGAAAGGTGGAGCGGGCGCGATCGCCATGGTCGGACCTCTCGGGAGAGAACGGAGACTCGCGGGTGTGCGGCTAGCCGCCCAGCCTGTTCGTCGTGAAGTAGTCCGACGCCGTCTTCGCCGCAGCGCTGGCGGACTCACTGAGCGCCGCGACCTCCTGCTGCATCGCCTGTATGGCGGTGATCGTCTCCTGGTCGTCCACGCCCGTCAGCGCGCCCGAGAGTGAGCTGAAGAGACGATCGAGCGCGGCGTACAGGCGCGCCTCGCCATCCGCCAGGGCGATCCTCGCGTCGATCGAAGCGGACTCGAGCGCGGCGTACTCCTTGAGCGGGGCGTCCACCTCGAGCGCGGCCATCCCGTCCATCGCGGCCTTGGCCGCGGTGAGTTCCTTGCGCTCGCTCGCCAGCGCTGTCGCGATCGCAGCGGTGAGCTTCAGCGCGGCGTTCGCGCCGGCCTTCGTGTACGGCACGGCCTGGAGCGACGCCGCATCGGCCGAAACGGTCGCCTCTATCGAAGCGGCGGTCTGCAGGTGACCGTTGGCCACCCCGATCGCATCGTTCGCGGGCGCGCCGGGGCTTTCGAACCACGACGTGCAGCCCGCGAGCACGAGCGCGGTGATGACGATGAGCGAAGCGGCCGCCAGGGCGGCCGTGGACTTGCGCATGCCGTTGACCCTCCTCGTTCCTTCTGTTCGTGCCGGGAATGTTACATCACGCGCCGACGCGCGGGGCTGGGGCCCGCGCCTAGAGGTCGCGGGCCAGAGCGACCCCGAAGCGCGCCGCCATCGGGCGGTACTGTTCGATCTCGACGAACCCTTCGGACTCGTACAGCGCGGTGGCGACCTCGAAATCGGTGGACATGACGAGCACCACGCGCCGGTATCCGAGCAGTGCCGCTTCCTCCACCACCGCGCGCACCAGTGCGCGCGCGAGCCCGCGGCGGCGGTACGTGGGTCGGACGTAGAGCCGACGCATCTCGGCATCTCCGTCGCCGTAGGCCCGGAAGACGACCCCGGCAGCCGGCGCTCCGTCGACGCGAGCCAGCACTGCGCGGCCACGATCGCCGCCGTACCAGTCGTCGAAGCTCGCCAGCTCCTCGTCGAAGTAGTCCTTCGGAAGGTCGAGGTTCGCGGCCATGTTCGCCATCGTCTCGAGTGCGAGCTTGCGCACCGCGGCCCTCTCCTCGGACGTGCGAGCCACGGTCACCGTGATCTCGCCCTTCGGCCGGCCCTTCGTCTGAACCAGCACGACTCCCGCGAGAGCGAGGGCGCCGCCCACGAGCGTGACCGGCCCGGGGACCGTGTGCTGCCACACCCACGCGACGAACATCACGAGGACCGGCTGCGCGTACAGGAAGCTGGCGGTGGTCGAGGCCGGCATCCGGGCCAGCGCATAGCTCCAGAGGCAGTACGCGAGCGCCCCCGGGAACACCCCGAGGAACACGATGATCGCCGTGGAGGACGGCGGCGCGGCCGGCAGCTGCTGCACGAGCCCCGGCAGGAACACGAGCATGGGAAGGACGCCTATCCAGATCACATAGCTTGTGAACTCGAGTGGGGAGTAGGTCCGGAGCGGCTTCTTCCCGAGTACGAAGTAGATCGCCGTGGAGATCGACGCGAGCATGACCAGCAGCGCCATCGGCTCGAACCCGATGCCGCCGCCCTCGCCGAACGCGATCGCCGCGGCGCCGCAGAACGCGAGCCCGACGCCCGCCCATCCCCAGCGGTTGAAGCGCTCCGAGAGGAATGTGACGGCCAGCAGGGCGGTCCAGATCGGTCCCGTGGCGATGATGAGTCCTGCCGCGCCGGCCGACACCCTGGTCTCGCCGAACGTGAACCCGAGGTGGTACAGAGTGATGCCGAACACGGCCGCGAGGGCGATCCGCGGGAGGTCGGCGCGCTTCGGCAGCCGCATCTTCGTGACCGCCGCCACGATCCCCATCGTCGCCGAGGCCACCAGGAAGCGGAGCAGCGCGGTCTCGCCCGCCCCGTAGCCTCCCCCGGGTCCCACGACGATCGACACGCCCGAGAACGCGCTGGACCACACGACCAGCGTCGCTATCGCAGCGGCGATCGCCCTGACATCGGTGCGGGAGTGTGCTGAAGCCATCCGTCCGTGTCCCCTCGTCGCCGGCCGCGGCTCCCGCCGCGCACCCGCGCTCTCTCTAGCGCCCGAGACGGGCGATCGTGCGCTCGTCCGTAAGCTCCCGCAATGCGTCGGAAGCGACCCAGCGGGCCGCTTTCGACCCACTGTCGCGCAACCGCAGGCCCACTTCAACAGCGGCCGCGTGCAGGTAGCCGTTCCGTTTCCCGATCTGCCGCAGCGCCCAGTTGATCGCCTTCTTCACGAACGGGCGCTCGTCGTCGGCCTCGCGTTCCACCAGGGCAAGGAACCCCAAGAACGTCTCGTCCCCGGCCGCGCGGTCGTGCAGCGCGCGCATGCACATGAGCACGAACCCGGCACGCTTCACGAACTCCGGCGCGGCGGTGGCCCACTCCGTCGCCAGCTCGTACGCGATCCGCGTCTTGTCCAGCAGGTTGTTGCACAACCCGTCGCAGACGTCCCACGAGTCGAGGTCGGCAGCCCATGCGTCGGCCTGCTCGCGCGTGACAAGCGTCGGCACGTCCAGCATCGACGCCAGGATCCGCGCCTCGTGGATGCCGCTCGCCCACAGGTCCGCCGCGAGAGCGTGGGCGTCCCCGGGGCGGGCCCGCCGGGCGGCCCGCGTGGTCTTCTCGATGTTCCTCAGGAACGGGATGGAGACTCCGAGAGTGCCCGAGCTCGAGATGCCGTACCGGGCCA
>Ga0209638_1000491_pt1 | contig 25798 bp, 17 predicted proteins | sample BarGraNGADG00211_FD_184490 | JGI IMG/M metagenome (GOLD analysis project Ga0209638, IMG submission 184490) | Arctic peat soil microbial communities from Barrow, Alaska - Barrow Graham LP Ref core NGADG0002-211 (SPAdes) (version 2) | ecosystem: Environmental > Terrestrial > Soil > Wetlands > Peat...
CGACAAGCGGGTCAAGGAAGCGGCCGAGACCATCCAGCTGACATCGCTCCTCCAGCGCAAGCCGAAGGAGCTCTCCGGCGGCCAGCGCCAGCGCGTCGCACTGGGCCGGGCGATCGTCCGGGAGCCGGCGGTATTCCTCATGGACGAGCCGCTCTCCAACCTCGACGCCAAGCTCCGCGTCCAGACCCGCGCAGAGATCGCACGGCTCCACCAGCGCCTCAAGACGACCATCGTGTATGTCACCCACGACCAGGTCGAGGCGATGACGATGGGCCAGCGCATCGCCGTCATGAGCCAGGCGAAGCTCCAGCAGGTGGGCCCGCCGCAGGAGCTCTACGACCACCCGCTCAACAAGTTCGTGGCCGGCTTCATCGGCAGCCCGTCGATGAACTTCCTGCCGGTCGAGCTGTCGGGAAGCGGCGACAGCGCCGTCCTCACCGCCCCGGGCTTCACCGTGCCGCTTCCGCCGGCTTTCCGGGACGCGGTCGGGGCGACCACCGGGAGCAAGTTCACCCTCGGGATTCGCCCGGAGCACATCGATGTCGCGGACACCGGCGGGCTCGTGGCGTCGGCCCAGGCCAAGGCGGACGTCGTGGAGTACCTCGGCAACGAGGAGCTCCTTCACATCATCGTCGCCGGCACGGACGTCGTCGCCGTCGTCTCCTCCGATCGGAACGTGCGACCGGGTGACGTCGTGACGCTCCACCTTCCGCTCGAGAAGATCCACCTCTTCGACGGGACCACCGAGGCCTCCCTCCTCCGGAGCCGGGTGCCCGTCGCCAGCTGACCGGGTCGCCGGCGCTCGAGCCGGCAAGAGACGAGCCGGGCCGCGAGGCCCGGCTCGTCGATTCCTGGGGCCGCGTGCGATCATCGCAGGCATGCCCGACCTGCCGGCCAGCGCGTATCTCCCACCACCCGTCACGGATTCGATCGAGGAGCGGCTCGCGGAGCGCATGATCGACTCGAGGATCGTCCATCGCGGGCGATACCTGGAGGTCCGCCTCGAGACGACCGAGCGCGCGGACGGAAGCCGCCACGAGCGGGACGTCGTGCGTCACCCGGGCGCCGTCGCGATCGTGGCGCTCGACGAGGCGGACCGCCTCCTGCTCGTCCGGCAGTGGCGCCAGCCGGCCGGACGCTCGCTGCTGGAGATCCCCTCCGGGACCCTGGACCGGGATCCCGTGACGGGCGCGATCGAGGACCCGGACCGTGCCTCGCGGCGCGAGCTGGAGGAGGAGACCGGCTACCGCGCGGATCGCTGGGAGAAGCTCGGGGTGTTCTGGACCGCGCCCGGGTTCGCGTCGGAGCTGATGCACCTGTACCTGGCGACCGGCCTGGTCCCGGCCGGCCACGGCCGCCTGACGCCGGACGCGGACGAGGCGCTCGAGCTGGTCCGCTTCCCGCTGGCCGACGCGCTCGCCGCCGTCGACCGCGGCGACCTCCACGACGCGAAGACCCTGATCGGGATCCTCATGGTCGGCCGCGGTCGCGGCGGGTGATCAGCGGTCCGCGGGACCCAGGCGCCCCAAACCACCCCGGTACAGACGGCTCTCCGGCGCGAGGGCGACGGCGAGCTTCAGGTGCGTCCGACCCTCCGCGCGGCGACCGAGGCGAATGAGGGTGCGGCCCAGGGCGTAGTGCGCGTAGTCGTTCGACGGGTCGATCTCGAGGAGCGTCTCGAACGTCTCCGTCGCCCGGTCGAGCTGGGCGCTCATGAAGAAGGCCCGGCCCAGCGGCTCGAGGATCGAGCCCTTGCGCGGCTCCAGCGCGGCCGCGCGGACCAGGACCACGGCCGCCTGCGCGGCGTGCCGCTTCGCGAGCAGGGCGGTGCCCCGCTGGAGCAGCTCGTAGGCTTCCTCGGGACCCGACAACCGGTCCTCGGCCGGCTCCGGGTCGGGTTCGAGCGGCCTCACGGGATCACCCCGCGGCGACGGCCCGGCAGGCCACGGCCCGCTCCAGGTCGTCCGCCGCCTCGAGGAGCAGCCGGCGAAGCGACGGGAGACGGTTGCCCTCGTCGGCCGCGAGCGCGCGGGCGCGGTCCGCGATCCCCGTCTCGACCCGGTAGGCCGGGAAGAGGCGGGTCACGTACGCGCTGGTGAAGGCGTGCTCGTGGCTCGCCGCGACGCCGGGGAGCGCCGCGAAGAACGCGTCGACGTATGGCGCCAGCATCTCGGCCTCGTGCGCGTGGTTGAAGCCGGCCATCGCCGCGCGCGTCCGGTGGAGCGAGCCGTAGCCTTCGCCGTGGATCCGGGCCCATGCCGCGGCCTTCACGGCCGGGTCCGGGGCGGCCACCGTGGCGGACAGCGCGAATCGCTCGCCGCGGTCGGTCCGGTCGCGGGCCAGCTCGCCCTCGATCCGCCGGTCCGCCCCCGGCAGGCCGAACGCCGACGCCGCCGTCACGATGCCCCAGCGCATCTCCTGGTCGACCGCCACGTCCGGCAGGTCCAGGGTCCCGTCCAGCAGGCCGGCGAGGAGGGCGGCGTCGTCCGGGTGGGCGACCGAGCCGATGGCAGCCCGAAGCCACAGCCGCCGGAGGTCGCCCGGGAGGAGTCCCTCGATCGTCGCCAGGACGCTCGCGACGAACGTCCGGGCCGCGGCCACCCGTTGCGCCTCCGGCACGTAGCGCGAGATCGCGCCGCGGGCCGCGTCGAGCGCCGCGCTGACGATCTCGTCGTCCGTCTCGCGGGGGAGCACCTCCCGCACCAGGTCAAGGAACGTGGTCGACGCGTGCCGGCCGTCGCGGACCATATGCCAGAGCGAGCCCCAGAGGAGCTGGCGGAGGAGCGGGTCGTCGAGCCGCGGCAGGAGCAGGGGGAGCGCCTGGCGCGATGCGGCGTCGAGGCGCACCTTCGCATAGGCATGGTCGCCGTTGTTCGGGAAGACGAGGGAGGGCGCCGCGAGCCCCTCGGCCGCCCGCACCCACGTCTCTGCGCCGTCGATCTGCGCGGCGACAACGTCGAGCGCGGTACGGCCGTCCGGTGTCCCCCGGACCAGGGCGATCTCGATCGCGTGCGGACGCAGCGTCGGATGCGCGTCGGGGGCGTCCTGCGTCAGCTCCAGCCGGTCGATCGTGCCGCCGGCCACCGTCCAGCGGGCCGCCAGCGTGTTCAGCGACGCCGTCTCGACCCAGCGCCGGGCCCAGTCGCCAAGGTTCCGGCCGCTCCCCTCGGAGAGCGCGGCGAGGAAATCGGCGAGCGACGCGTTGCCCCACGCGTGCCGCTCGAAATAGATCCGCAACCCGGCGGCGAACGCGTCGCGGCCGATCCAGGCCACGAGCTGCTTGAGGACCGCCGCGCCCTTCCCGTACGTGATGCCGTCGAAGTTGTAGAACGTGGCGTCGGTGTCGACGACGATCCCGGAGATCGGGTGGGTGGTGGAGCGCTCGTCCGCCTGGTAGCCCCAGCGCTTCAGGTCGGCGTGGAAGGCCCGCCATGCCCCCTCGAAGCGGGTGGCCTCCGAGAGCGCGAGGTACGAGGCGTACGTCGCGAAGCTCTCGTTGAGCCACAGGTCGTCCCACCAGCGCATCGTGACGAGGTCGCCGAACCACATGTGCGCCAGCTCGTGGAGGATCGTCTCCGCCCGGGAGAGGCGCTGCGTCTCCGTGGGCGGCTCACGGTAGACGTGCTGCTCCGTGAAGGTCACCGCGCCGGCGTTCTCCATCGCGCCGGCGTTGAACTCCGGCACGAAGATCTGGTCGTACTTCGCGAACGGGAAGGGACGCGCGAAGAGGTTCGCGTAGAAGTCCATCCCCTGCGCGGTGATCTCGAACAGCTCGTCCGCGTCGACGAACCGGGCGATGGATCGCCGGCTCCAGGCACCCAGCTGGATGCCGCGATGCTCGCCATGGACGCCGACGTACGGACCCGCGACGACGGCCGCGAGGTAGGTGGAGATGGGCGGCGTCGTGGCGAAGCGATGGGTCCGGCGGCCGTCCGGCGCCTCGTCCACGCGCTCGACCGGGTTGTTCGACATCACGGCCCACGCGGCCGGGACCGTCACCCGAAACGCGAACGTCCCCTTGAGGTCCGGCTGGTCGAAGCAGGGGAAGAGGCGGTGCGCCTCGAACGGCTCGAAGTTCGAGTAGACGTACACTTCGCCGTCGACCGGGTCGACGAACCGGTGGAAGCCGTCCCCGTTGCGGTCGTACTCGTTCTCGTAGACGAGGTGGACGCGCGTCTCGGGCGCGAGGAGCCAACCGGGCAAGACGATCCGGGAGCCGGGCCGTTCGGGTCGCTCCACCACGGTCCCGTTCACCTCGAGACGCTCGACCACGCCGCCGCGGAAGTCGAGGAAGAGATCCGCGCTGTCGCGGACCGGGAAGGCGAGCCGGGCGTCCCCGCGATAGGTCGTCCGGTCGGCGCTCAGCTCGAGTGCGACCTCATACGCGATCCGGCCCACCCGCGCGGCACGCGCTGCGGCCTCGTCGCGCGTGAGGACGTCGCGGACCGGGGCCGGGGCGTCGGGCTGGAGCGTCCGCATCCTTCGCGTGCGTCAGGCGTCGGCGCGCCAGGCGGCCAAGTCGACCCTGGTGAGTCGCGGGCTCACGGTGATGCCGGGGATCCGGCCGCGCTTGGCGATCGCGCGCCCGTCGATCTCCTTGATGTCCCCGGTGAAGTCGATCGGGCTCGCTCCGCTGATGTAGCTGCCCACCGCGAAGTTGTCCGCCGGTGCGCCCTGCTCCTTGAAGTAGCTGATCCGATCCGGGGTGAGGCCGCCCGAGACGACGATGATCACGTGCTCGTGGCCGGCCTGGTCCAGCCGGGCCCGGATCTCCTTGACCAAGTCGGCCGTGACGCGGCCCCGCTCGGACGGCGTGTCCAGGCGGATCCCATACAGCTTGTCACCGAGCGCGTCCGCGACCCGGAGCGCCTCCTCCGCCTCGTCCTTGAACGTGTCGACCAGGACGATCCGGGGCACGTCCGGCTCGAGGTCCCGGTCGAAGGCCTGGGCTGCGCGGAGCGTGTCGCCGACGATGAGCACGAGCGAGTGCGGCATCGTGCCTGTGGGGTTGAGGCCGGCCAGGCGCGCCCCTGCCGGCGTGGATGCGCCGACGCAGCCGCCCACGATCGCCGCGTAGTCGAGCACGTCAGTGACGTCGGGATGGACGTGGCGGGCCCCAAAGCTGATGACCGGCTGGGGCGCCGCGGCCTCGACGCACTCGTGGGCCGCCGTGGCCCATCCGCTGGCCTGCGCCATCATGCCCAGGATCGCCGTCTCGTAGAGGCCGAACTGGCGGTAGCGGGCCCGGATCCGGAGGACGACCTCCTTCGGCGAGAAGCTGTCGCCGTCGTCGAGCCCCTCCACGGTGACCTCGGACGGGTCGGCGTGCTCCAGCGCATGCGCCAGGAGGTTCTTCGCCTCGTCGATCCCGCACAGGATGCCGGTGCCGCGGCTGAAGACCTCCATGACCACGATCGGGTCCAGCCCCTCGCGCTCCATGATCCGGCGGGCGCGGTCGAAGTAGACGTCGGCGGACGCACCGGACAGGATCTCGTTCGATGGGCGGTGCGGCTTCAGTCGCATGCGAATCTGGTCACGGCTGGGGCGCGGCTCCTGGCGGAATGGATCGGGCGGCCGGCGGCGCGCAGGAACCTGGCCGGGCACGACCCGCCCGGGTTCCGCGCTGCCGGGGAGTGTATCAGCCCCGACGGGCCGCCCCGTGTTCCGCGCCGTGCCGTGCTCGGCACCGCCCCGTGCTCGGCACCCGTGCCGCGCGCACCGGGGGGCGAACGGCGCCCGTGCCCCGGCCCGTGGCCGGGGCACGGGCTCGAGGACGGCCGGGGGCCGCCGGCGTCCGACAGAGCGGGCTCAGCGGACCTCGGCCGTCCCTGCGACGCCCAGCTCCCCCAGCTGCTCCGCGTACCGGTCGAGCAGGCCGCCGTTGCGTCCGACCCTGGGGCCCTGGGGCGGGACCCGGCCGCCGATCCAGATCCACTCCGCGGTCTCCTCCAGGAGCAGGTCACAGATCGCGAGGAGCCGGGCGATCCCCAGGCCCAGCGCGTCGCGGTCGAGCCGATCGGGCTGGATCTCGACGGCGGCAATCGGCCGGTCGTCCGCGGCAAGGCTGAACTTGACGAAGGGGAACTCGTCGTTCCAGCGCAGCAGCTTCCGATACGACCGGCGCATCGCATCGCCGATCGGCGGCGCCATGTGGAGCCAGACGAAGGCGCCGACTGCGGGATCCAGGATGACCGTCACCGGCACGTCGAACCGGCGCCGGCCGTCGAGCCGGAGATCCCAGGCGCTCGTCCCCTCCCGGTCGACCCGGACCGCGGGCTCGAGGCGCAGCTCGGCGAGCCAGGCCTCGATCGCCGATGCGTCGGGCACGGCGCCGCGGCTCAGTCGGCCCTCGACCCGCGCGCGCCGGTCGCGCCCCGGCCGGCTCCTGCCGATGCCTCGGCGGCGTGGCCGGCGGCCTTTGCCGGGTCCGCCGGGGCGCCCTGCCGGCCCCGCCCGCGGCCCTCGTGGCGGAGGATCGTGGCGCCCGACTCGACCGTTCGGCTCACGAAGTCGGTGGCACGGACGTTCGGGTCGATCCGCACGTTGCGGCCGATCCGCACCCCGCGCGGGATGACGGCCTGCTTGCCGACGATCGTGATCCCCGTGTTGAGATGGCCCGGCGTCAGGCGGTTCGCGACACCGAGGTCCGTGCCCTCGCCGACGATCGCCCCCGGCCCAACGGTCACCTCCTTGTCGAGGATCGCGCGGTCGATGATCGCCCCCGGCCGGATCACCGAGTCGAACATGACGATGGAGTCGCGCACGACGGCGCCCACCCCGACCACCACGCCCGGCGACAGGACGGAGTTGACCACCATCCCCTCGACGAGGCAGCCATGCGAGATCAGGCTCCGGTGGATCTGGGCGGTCGCCCCGACCTTGCCGGGCGCGCGCTCCTCGGAGCGGGTGTGGATGAGCCACTCGCGATCGTACAGGTCGAGGTCCGGCCGATCCTCCAGGAGGGCCATGTTGGCCTCCCAGTAGCTCTGGATCGTCCCCACGTCCTGCCAGTAGCCCTCGAAGCGATACCCGTAGACGCGCGCGCCGCCCTTGATCATGTCGGGGATCACGTCGCCGCCGAAGTCGTTGCGGGACTCCGCGAGCCAGCGGTGGAGGGCCCGCTTGCTGAACACGTAGACGCCCATGCTGGCGAGGTCCGACTTGGGCTGCTTCGGCTTCTCCGTGAAGTCCGTGACGCGCCCCGTGTCGTCCATCGCGAGGATGCCCATCCGGGTCGCGTCGGCCAGCGGGACCCGCCGGACCGCGAGCGTGACGTCGGCGCGCTTTCGGCGATGAAACGCCACGAAGGGCTGGTAGTCCATCTTGTAGACGTGGTCGCCGGCCAGGATCACGACCGCGTCGCCGGCCGCCTGGTCGAGCACGTTGAAGTTCTGGAGGACCGCGTCGGCGGTGCCCCGGTACCAGTCGCTCGTCTTGCCACGGCCGATGTACGGCTGGAGGAGACGGACCCCGCCCGTGTTCCGGTCCAGGTCCCAGGGACGCCCCTGGCCGATGTGGTCGTTGAGCGAGCGCGGGTTGTACTGCGTCAGGACCACGACGTTGTCGATGTCCGAGTTGACGCAGTTGCTGAGCGCGAAGTCGATGATCCGGTACTTGCCCCCGAAGGGGACGGCGGGCTTGGCCCGCTTCTCCGAGAGGATCGACAGGCGCGCGCCTTCGCCGCCCGCGAGGATCACCGCCATGGTCCGCTTCATGCACACATCCTCGTCACCACGGGGAGGGATCCGTGGACGCGCTCCGGCCCGATCGTAGCACGGCGCCTGCGGCAACCGGCCCACTGCGCGGCATCGTCCGAGCCCGCCGTGGGGATGGCCGCCGGGAGATCGTTGCGCGGGACCGCCGGCCGTGCCCGCCCGGTGCCACGAGCCGCGTCGCCCGGCTCAGGGGACGAAGAGGCGCGGGTTCACGAACTGGCTGTTGTACTCGATGGCCCAGTGGAGATGCGGGCCCGTGGTCCGGCCGGTCATCCCGACGTAGGCGATCACCTGGCCCGCCTTCACGGCCTGGCCCGCCGACACCGTGATCCCATGGGCGCCGTTGTCGACGTGGGCGTACCACGAGAGCAGGCTGGCGCTGTGGGCGATGATCACGATCCACGCCTTCGGGTACGGGTCGTACGGGTTGGGACCGGCGAAGAGCACCACCCCGTCCCCGGCCGCCTCGATCGGCGTGTACATCGGCGCGGCGATGTCGATGCCCTGGTGGAAGTGCGCGCAATCGCCCACGGGCGGCTCGGAGGGGAAGCCCGTGCACCCGAACTCCTGGGTGATCACGCCGCTGAGCGGCCAGATCAGCGTGCCGTTGAATACCGACGGCACGTTCCCGAACTGGCGCTGCTGATCGAGGAGGGTCTGGATCCGGGCCGCGAGCTCGCGCTGGGCCTGCGCGTCGAGCGCCAGCGCCCGCTTGACGTCGGCCGCGTTCTTCGAGATCTTGGCCCAGGCTGCCTGCTGGATCGCGAGCTGGCGAGCCGTCTCCGCCTGGAGCGCCGCGAGGCGCGCCTTCGCGACCTTGAGCGTGGCGACCTGCGCGTCGAGCTGCGCCTTCTGGGCGAGCGTCTCCTGGGCCAGGTCGTCCTTCGCGGCGCGTGTCTGGACGAGCAGGCTGCCGAGGGTGTCGAGGGTCTGCTGGTCCGACATGATCTGCGTGGCGATGGCCTGGTCCTGGCTGCCGAGGTCCATGTACGAGCCGACGTCCTGCAGGACGTCGGCGATCGAGCCCGCGGCGAGCAGCTGCTGGATGAGCGGCGTGCGATCCGTGAAGTAGGCCTCGCGGACCCGGGCCGCCAGCATGGCCTTGCGGTCCGCGAGCTGCTTGGCCTTGTCAGCCTGCTCCTGGCCGATCGACACGACCTGGCGGTCGAGAAGGTTCACCTGCGCGACGAGGTCGGTGTAGACGGCCCGCACGGCGGCAACCTGGGTGGTCAGGCCGGAGATCTTCTGCTTCGTTGCGGCCAGGTCGGCGTTGATGCCGCCGAGCGCATGGTTCGTCGACGCGATGTCCGACGCGAGGCCCGCCTGCAGGGCCCGCAGCTTCGCCACCTCGGCCTTCTGGTCGGCGATCTTCTGCAGCAGCGCCTTCTGCTGGGCCTGGGCGTTCGCGAGGTCGTCACCGCGGACCTGGGGTGGCGCGGCGACGCCGATGACCAGCGGGATGACGAGGAGGAAGACGAGCAGGCGCCCCGCGATGCGCGGCCGCGCCCCGAGCGCCGCCCGGAGGAATGCCACCGGTCCCCGGCGCCGGCTCCAGCCGGGGGCGCGCCCGGCGGGCGCCCGACCATGCGGCGCGCGGTGTTCCGCATCGATGCGGGTCAGGTGACGATTGTGTCGCATCAGAGAGGCGTCGGCATCTTCGAGCGGGTTCGCTCCGTGCACGCGCGACGCACGGTCGCGCCATGGCGGGTTGCAGGCCCGCCGGTGATGTCGCCGTCCGAAGCGGGCACAGCCCCGGGGACGACCCGGCACCCCGATGGTACTCCGCTGGCGCGAGCACGGCCGCGGGCCGCGTAGCTGCACCCGGGGTCCCGGGATCGCGGGGCCGAGCGTCCCCGGCGCCTCAGAGGCGGACGAGCACCGCCCAGAAGGCGCCGATGATGAGGAACGGCCCGAACGGGATGTAGGTCCGGAGCGTCACCCGCCGCAGGGCGAGGAGGACCCCGATCACGATGCCGGCCGCGAGGGCCCCCACGACCAGCCCGGCGATCGAGCGTGTGAGCCCGGTGAGGAGGCCGACCGAGACGAGCAGCTTGAGGTCGCCGAGGCCGATCGCGCCCGAGCCGAACGGGAGCGACACGGCGAAGAGGAAGCCCGGGATCGCCGCCGCCGCAAGCACCGCCCAGCCGAGCTGGCCAGCGACGAGCGGGCTCCAGCCGGCCAGCGCCGCCGCGAGGGCGATCGCGGCCAGCGGGAGCGTCACGATGTCGGGAAGGAGCCGCTGGTCCAGGTCGGTGGCGAGCAGGAGCGTGAGGGCCAGGAAATAGCCGCCGAACAGGAGCACCTGGCCGACGTCGGCGAGACGCAGCGGAAGCGCTGTGAGCGAGGCCCCGCCGAGCAGCACAACGACGAGCGTGCGCCAGTCGATCGCGCGCACGCTGCCGTCCTCGTGGGCGGGCCACCGGGCGCCGATCCGGTCTGCCACCAGGCCCCAGGCCGCCCCGACGACCGCCAGGGCGGCCGCCAGCATCTGCCCGTCGACGTGGACGCCCGCGACGTCGAACGGCGTCATGGGCGGTTTCCAGCGACGGCCTGGGAGCGCCTGCCGGCGGACGCGTGGCGGACCGCGCGGGTCAGCGGGCGCCCGCCAGCGCGAGCTCGACCAGCGTTGCCGTCGCGACGCCCGTCGCCCCGTGCGGCGCCCACGCGGTGGGCTTGCGGTAGTAGGCGGACCCCGCGATGTCGACATGGACCCACGGCACGGTCACGAACTGGTGGAGGAAGAGGGCGCTCTTGATGAGCCCGGCCTCCGGCGCGCTCGTGTTCACCATGTCCGCGGTCATGCTCTTCATCTCGGGCCAGTACCCGTCGACCAAGGGCAGCTGCCAGAACCGCTCGCCGGCCCGGGACGCGGCCGCGGCGACCTCGTCGTACCAGGCCTGCGGGTCGCCGAACGCGCCCGTGACCAGGTGCCCGAACGCGCGCGCAACCGCGCCGGTGAGCGTGGCCACGTCCACGACATGGGTCGCGCCCAGGTGCTCGGCGTAGGTCATCGCGTCCCCGAGGATGAGGCGGCCCTCGGCGTCGGTGTTGATGATGTCGACCGACTTCCCGTTCATCGCCCGCACCACGTCCCCGGGGCGGGTCGCGCCCGGACCCGGCATGTTCTCGACGGCGGGCGCGATCGCGAGCAGCGGGATCCCGGGGGCCAGCCGGGCGGCCGTGACGACGGCCGCGAGCACGGTGCACGCACCCGTCTTGTCCGTCTTCATCTCGTCCATGCGCTCGGCGGGCTTGATGCTGATCCCGCCGGAGTCGAAGCACACGCCCTTGCCGACGAGCGCGAGTCGCCGTCCAGCGGCATCGGTCTCGCCCTTTTCGCCGGAGCGGAGGACGATCATACGCGGCGGGTTGGCGCTTCCCTTCCCCACCGCCAGGAACATCCCCATGCCGAGCTTCGCCGCCTGCTTCTCGTCGAGCACGTCCACCGCGAGCCCGTGGGCGGCCGCGAGGGACCGTGCCTCGTCCGCGAGAACCTGCGGGGTGACATCATTCGCGGACCGGTTCGCGAGCCGGCGAGTCAGGTTCGTGCCCTCGCCGACCACGACGCCCCGCTCGGCCGCGCGCGTCGCCTCGACGGCCGAGGAGCCCGCCGGGACGATGAGGATCAGCTCCTCGACGGCGGGCGGCCCGGCCTCCACGACCGCGTCCCCGGTCCCGTAGAGCGCCGCGGGGTCGTAGCTGCCCTCCACGATTCCGCGGGTGACCAGCTCCGCGGCGGCCTCGGTCCCACCCTCGAGCGATGCCGCGACCGCCCCGAGCCAGACGGCCAGCCGGCGCACGGGGCGGCCGGCAAGGCGCCGCTGAATCGCGGCCCCGAGCCGTACCGCCGTCTCGCGGTCGAGCGCGGCGGCCGGCCCCGCCGCGATGGCGAGGAGGCGGCCGACCGGCAGCTGGCCCGCGGAGGAGAGGGCGGTCTCGTACCGCTCCGTGCGCAGCTCGCGAAACGCGGCCAGCACGTGCAGCTCGCCACCGGCGCGGCGGTCGATCTCCGCAAGCTCGCCCTCGAAGACGGGGTCGCCGACGAAGGGGAGGACCAGGACGTCGGCCGGCACGTTCCAGGGCTGGTCGGTGACAACGCGAAGCTGCATCGGGGTGGGCTCCTCCGGGGCGCGAGCAGACCGACGCCGGGGCGCCGGGGATCGATCTCAGTCTAGCGCGGGCGAGGCGCCCGGGGCTGCCTGCGCGGCGGCCGCGGCGAGCGCGTCGAGCAGCCGGCCACGTGCCTCCTCGATCGCGATGACGGCCTGGTTCAGCCCGCCGCGCGCGACGTCGCCCAGGATCACCACGAGCGCGCTCGTGTCCTGCGGCAGCTGCGCCTTCGCGGTCCGCTCGCGCGCGGCCGCGGTGCGGACCGCATTCGTGACCCGGGTCGGCGAGGCGAGGACCGCCGCCCAGAGGTCGCCGACCGCCGCGTCGTACGTCGCGTTCCGGTCGATCCAGGCATCGAGCGTGCTCGTGTCGATCCGCGAGGCGAGCTGGTCGCGGACCGTCCGCGCCGCGGCGAGCTGGGCCTCCGCGAGGGCGAGCGTCCTGATCGCCGCCGCGTACTTCCCGGCCGCTCCCTGCTGGACGGCCCGGCCCGCGATCTGGTCATGGGCGGCCAGGTTGGCGGTCAGCTCGATCGCCGGGACGGATCCGGCGGCGAGGCGGGCCCAATCGCCGTCGAGCGCGTCGACCGCGGGCAGCGCTGCCACGAGCGTCGCGTAGCGGGCCAGGGTCGTGGGGCCGTACCGGGATCCGGCGGCAGCCGCATCGAGTCCGGGCAGGGCCGCGAGCCGGTCGCGCAGCGCCCGCGCCGACGCCCGGATCGCGACGATCTGCGCCTCGCCCGCGGAGATGGCCGCCTGGAGGCCCGGCGTGTCGCTTGCCACGAGCGCGCCCAGCGCGTTGCGGCCCTGGCCGGCGAGCGCGTCCACCTGGTCGGAGAGCGCCCGGAGGTCGACCGTCGCCGCGTCGAGCTCCGGGGCGATCGCGCGATCGGCACCGTAGGTGAGCTCCGGCCGTGCGCCCGTGGCGGGCATGTGGTCCAGGCCGCTCGCGATCCCGGCCGAGCCGAGCGCGATCACGACCGCCGCGAGCAGCCAGGCCAGGGCGGCGACCCACCGGCGGAGCAACGGACCTCCCGAGCTCCCGCGTGAGGCGCCGGCATCAGGCCGCCGGCATCGGCCCCTGCTGCGCCTTCCGGCGCCGCAGGTACTGGAGCTCGCCCTCCATTCTGCGCGGAATGAAGCCGAACGCGGCGTGGACGCCGTCGAGCGGCCCCACGTTGTCGAGCGCGAGCTGGCGGAGCTGGTCCGTCGCGACCGGGAACGGCAGGTGGACCGCCTCGGCGGCGCCCGCGACGAGCTTGATGAGCGGCACCGGGACCGGGACGATGGCGCGGCGGCGGCCCATCGCCCGGCAGACCTCCGCGGTGATCTCGCGATACGTCCACGTGCGCGGCCCGCCGAGCTCGTAGGCGTTGCCCACCGTCGTCGGCCGTTCCACGGAGAGGCGCAGGCACAGCGCCAGGTCAGCCACGTGGAGCGGCTGGAAGCGGGACTTCCCGTCCCCAGGCACCGGGACGATCCCGGGCGAGAGGCGGACCAGGTCGGCGACGATGTTGAAGAAGCCGTCTCCCGGGCCGAAGAGCAGCGACGGCTTGAGGATCGTCCAGTCGAGGCCGCTCTCCCGAACGGCCCGCTCGGCACGCGCCTTCGACTTCGCGTAGTGGAGCTCCTCGCGATCCTCCACGCCCATCGCGCCGAGGTGGACGAGGCGCCGGATCCCGGCAGCCTGCATCGCGGCGATCACGTTTCGCGTGCCGTCCAGGTTGACCGCGAGGAGCTGCTTGCCGCCCTTCCGGTCGCGCGGGATCGCGACGAGGTGCACCACGGCGTCGACCCCGGCGAGCGCCGCCGGGAGCGTTGCCGGACGGTCGACGTCGCCGGTTCGCAGCTCGACGTTCGCGGCGAGTGCCGCGGGGAGGCGCCGTGTGACCTTCTCGCCGGCCCCCGGCGAGCGCACGAGGGCCACGACCCGGTGCCCGGCCCCGAGGAGCTCCGGGAGCAGGTGGCTTCCGACGAAGCCGGACGCTCCGGTGACAAGGACGGTCGACATCGCGTACTACCTCGGGCGGCTGCGGCCAGGTCAGACGGTGGCGCCGCGGACCGCATCCGGGCGGATTGCGTCGAGCGCGGCCGCGAGGGCGGCCGCATCGACGGCGAGCGCGACCGGCCGCCGTTCGACCGCGAGGGCATCCACGTCGGCGCGGGACGAGACGCCGGTCAGCATCAGGATGCACGGGATCCCGATCGCGATCGCCGCGGCGAGGTCGGTCGTGATGCCGTCGCCGATCATCACGGCGTCGCCCACGGGGATCCCGGCGGCGCGGGCGGCCATCTCCAGGAGGAGCGGCGCCGGCTTCCCGATCGAGACCGGCACGACCTCGGCGCCCGCCTCGACCGCGGCCACGATGCTCCCGGCCCCGGGCCGGGTCCCGCGCTCCGTCGGGTAGACCGGGTCGCGGTTGGTCGCGACGAACCGCGCGCCGTGCCGGATGCAGTCGACGGCAACGGTCAGCTTCTGGTACGTGAACTGCGGGTCGAGCCCGACGACGACCGCGTCCGGGCCACCTGCAGCGTCCCACCCGTTCATCCCCTCGCGGGCGTGCAGGCTCGCCGCGTGGGCGGCCGGGACGACCTCGAAGCCGACGTCGCGGCATTCGCGTTCGAGGCCGCTCGCGCCAACCACCAGCACGCGATGGATGCCGTCGAGGCCCGCCAGGTAGAGCGCCGTGGCCCGCGCGGAGCTGACGACGCGATCGAGCGTCACCGGCGCGCCCATCGCGCCGAGGCGCGCGACGTAGTCGGCGCGGTAGTGCATGGAGTTGTTCGTGACGTAGACGACCGAATCGCCGCGGGCCGCCCGCGCAGCCAGGACGTCGGCGACGCCGGGGACCGGCGCGGCCCCGCGATAGATGACGCCATCGAGATCGACGAGGAGGAGCATCGCGCCAAGCGTAGCGGGTTCGGGGCCGCGGCCTCGGCATGGTCACCCGTCGCCACCGGCGCTCCGCCCGGCGCGGCGTACCATCACGGCATGCCGCGCACGCCCGATCCGCTCGCCGGGATGACCCGACTCCTCGTGGACGGCACAAACCTGCTCCACGCCCTGGGCAGGGCGGACGGCCCGCTCCCGCCGGCGGCGGTGGTCGGGCGCCTCCGCGCACTGGTGCCGGCCTGCGTAATGGCAACCGTCGTGCTCGACGGGACGCCCGCGCCGGGCGCGATCGACCGCCGCGTCACGTCGGGGATCGAGGTCCGCTATTCGGGCAAGCGGCCGGCGGATGCGCTCCTCGTGGAGCTGGCGGGGATGGCTCCCTTCACGACGCTCGTCGTCACCGACGACAACGAGCTCGCAACGTCCCTGCGCCGGTTCGGCGCCCGGACCGTGCGCAACGGCTGGATGGCGGAGCAGCTCGGGCGCCAGCGCCTCGAATCGCCGGCCGCGGGTCGTCCCCGGCCCCCGGCGCATGCCCCCGCCGAGCTGACCGGCGACGAGGGGCCGGCACGACCCGGCTGGAACCCGGGACGGGGCGCCACGAAGAAGACCGGCAACCCGAAGCGCGGCCGGCCCGCCGGCTGATCGCCGATGGCACATCGTCGCGGGCTGCGGCTAGAATGCCGCCGGTGAGCGGCGATCTCGCGACCAGCATCCAGAACGGGTGGGCCGGCTTCCTCGACCTCGTCTCGAAGGTCGTGAGCCCGGACTGGGGCGCCCTCATCGCCCTCCTCCCGGTGTTCGTCGCACCGCTCGTCGCGCTGCTCCTCCTCGCGATGCTCGGCCGCTGGACCATCTTCGGGCTCCTCAGGCCGCGCGTCCGGGTCCGCCATGTCGAGGGCGCGCGGCCGATGGAACGCGACGCCGAGGGCCGCCTCGCACCGCCGGTCGGGGCGCCGTTCAGCCTCCGGACCGGGCTGGTCTACCCGTTCGGCACCGCGCGGACGGACGACGGCGAGGATCTCGCCGTGATCTGCCCGATGTGCCGGGTGGAGCGGCTCGCCCAGGTCGGCACGTGCGGCAACTGCGGCCTCGTCCTCAACGTCCGGCGCGGCATCGAGATCGCGCGTCCCGCGGGTCCGCCGCCGGGCGGTGCGGCGATCGCCTGATATGGCCACTGGCTCCTACTACCTGTACGTCGTCGCCGGGATCCTGCTCGTGGGCGCGTTCGCCGCCCACGTTGCCCACACCGTCCTCGTCGCAGCCGGCCGGCGGCTCGCGGCCGCGCTGGCTCCGCGGGGCGCGCCGGCGTTCGCGGGGGCCGTCGGCGGCAGCTTCGTCGAGGATCTGGAAATCGGAGACCGGGAGGGCTCTCCGCGCAGCGCCGCCGGGCCGTTCGCCATCGGCCTTGCCTGGGCGGCGTTCGGGCTCCTGGCCGCGGCGCTCCTCCTGCGCGGCGTCGCGGTGGGCCGGGGTCCCTGGGGAAACCTGTACGAGTTCAGCGTCGCGTTCACGACCGCGATCGTGGGCGGCTACCTGTTCGTGGAGCGCCGCTACCCGATCCGTTCGCTCGGGTTCCTTCCGCTGGGCGTGGCCCTCGTGCTCTTCCTCTACAGCTGGACCCTGCCGAACGCCATCGAGACGCTCGTGCCGGCACTCCAGAACCCGCCGCTCCTCACGATCCACGTGGGCTTCGCGATGCTCAGCTACGGGATCTTCGCGATGAGCTTCGCGGCCGGCGTGGGCTACCTCGTCCAGGAGAAGCGCCTCGCGGACGGTCGAACCGTCGATCGGTTCGCGTGGCTCCCGGCGCGCGACGTCCTCGACGCCGTGGCGTATCGGGCGGTGATCATCGGATTCCCCGTCTTCGCCACGATGATCGTGCTGGGCAGCTGGTGGGCGTCCATCGCGTGGAGCAGCTACTGGGGCTGGGACCCGAAGGAGACGAGCGCCCTCGTGACGTGGCTGTCCTACGCCGTCTATCTCCACCTTCGAAACCAGAACGGCTGGCGCGGCCGGCCGGCGGCCATCGTGCTCGTGGTGGGGTTCGGGATGGTCCTCTTCACGCTCTTCGGCAACCTCTGGTTCAGCGGCCTCCACTCGTACAGCGGCCTGAGCTGAGTCGACCCGCCGTCGCCTGATCGAGCGGGCGCGCGGCCGGTCCGGGCGCGATGGTGCCGGGGTACCCTGTTGGCATGTGGCTCACCCTCAACGATCTCCGCTGCGAATCATGCGGCGCCTACCTGCATCCGCTTCTCGACCGCTGCCCCGCATGCGGCGCGTCGCACGCGTCCAGACTCGTTGAGGCGGCGGCCGGCCCCATCGGGGCGGCGCGCCTGGCGGAGTCGCCCGAGACGCTGCGCCTCGCGCAGAACCTCACGCTTCGATACACGATCAAGGTGAATGCCATCGGCGGCTCCGAGCCCGGCGCAACCCTGCTCACCGCGGTGGCTCACCTCGCGGAGGCGTTGACCTACAGGATGGTGGGCGACGGAGTGCCGACCACGGAGGACGCCAGCCTCGTGCTCCGTGACGGGAGCGTCCTCGCCCAGGGCCGGCCGTCGGGGTCGCTCGTTGCGGATATCCCCCTTGCGGCCATCATCGGGAGCGGCTCCGGGCGGGGCGAGTTCACGCTGCGTTATGCGGCGGAAGCCACTCCTGCGGAGGCCAGTGGGACGCCCGGGTCGCCGGGGTCGGCGAGCCTGAAGCGCCTGACCGTGTCGAACCGACGTGGCCTGCTGGCATCGAAGGCACGGGACGAGCACTACGAGAATCTCGCTCGCTGGCTCGGCGTCCTCGCCGCGGCCGCTGCGGAACACCGCTGGATCGAGATTGGCCTGCCGTCCTACCTGGCGGAGCTGGGGCTCGCCGCGGGCGGCCCGGATGCCTCCGCGGCCGCACCTTCGCCCGTCATCGACCGCACCTCTCCATCGTTCGCCACCGGCCCGATCGCAGCCGCATCCGGGCCGCCGCTGGCCATGCCTGCACCGTCGTCGATCCAGGCGAGCCTCGTCGAGCTCGAGGGGTTGCGAGCTGCCGGGCTCGTCGGGGCCGACGAGTACGCCGAGAAGCGGCGCGAGATCCTCGCCCGCCTCTGACCGGCCGACGCCGGCCGGCACTCGGCCATGGGTCGCGCGGGCTGCCACCACCTGGTAGACCATGCGTTCTGTATGATCGACGCCCACGCGGGCCCGGGCATGCGAGGCGGGTGACGCGCGTCCGCCGGGAGCCGCCTGCGCTGGCGTCCTCGAGCGGACGGGCGGACGGCTCGAGCGTGCAGTCACGCTCGAGCGCCAGACCCAACATGTAGCGGTGGCGGGCGACTCGGGACCACAACATCTTGTGGTTTGGGCATTGACGACGCCCCCGCGGAGTCGTACAGTCGGCGGACCGCTCGCCACCGGGTGAGCCGCCTCGAGGAGGTCTCGGGGAGGCCCGGACCGGACCCACGGCGGCGAGACGAACGGTGGCCCGGCATCCCACGCCGGGGCCGTCGCAGCTACGAGGAGCGCCGGCCACACCGCCGGCATGACCCTCGGCGGGGGACCCGCCGGTTCGGTGAGGGAGCAGCGCAGAGATGGCACGAGCCGCACACGAGGTCGCCCCGGTGGTGGCGCAGGACGGAAGCCCCCGGAAGAGCCGCAAGGGAGCCACGGTGACGCCGGGGATCGCGGCCGGCGCGTCGGGCCTCGTCGGCACGGCAGCGGTCAAGGCCAGCTCCGACGCCGCCTTCGCCGCCGCCGGGGCGCTGCGCGAGGACGCGGACCGGGCGGCCCGGGCAGCCATGGACGCGCTCCGTTTCACGGGCGACGGCGTGCGCGGCCTGACCTTCGAGCGGCGCTGGACCCGGCCCGGCGTCCATCCCTACGACGAGATCCCCTGGGAGATCCGGACTGCCGCGATCGGCAACGAGTCCGGCAAGCTCGTCTTCGAGCAGAAGGACGTGGAGGTTCCGGCCTCCTGGAGCCAGCTGGCCACGAACGTCGTCGTCAGCAAGTACTTCCGCGGCCACCTCGGCACGCCGGAGCGCGAGACGTCGGTCCGGCAGCTGATCGACCGCGTCGTGCTGTCGATCACCGCGTGGGCGGAGACCCAGCACTACTTCGCGACGGACGCGGACCTCGCCACGTTCAGCGCGGAGCTCACGTACCTCCTCGTCAACCAGAAGATGAGCTTCAACTCGCCGGTCTGGTTCAACGTCGGGATCGAGGCGAAGCCGCAGTGCTCGGCCTGCTTCATCAACTCGGTCCAGGACTCGATGACCAGCATCATGGACCTGGCCAAGACGGAGGCGATGCTCTTCAAGTTCGGCTCCGGCGCCGGGAGCAACCTCTCCACCATCCGCTCGTCGCGGGAGAAGATGGCCGGTGGCGGGACGGCCAGCGGACCGGTCTCGTTCATGCGCGGCTACGACGCATTTGCGGGCGTAGTTAAGTCGGGTGGAAAAACCAGGCGTGCCGCGAAGATGGTCATCCTCGACGTCGGCCACCCGGACATCCTCGACTTCATCGACAGCAAGAAGCTCGAGGAGAAGAAGGCCTGGGCGCTCATCGAGCAGGGCTACGACCCGTCCTTCACGGGTGAGGCGTACGGGAGCGTCGGGTTCCAGAACGCGAACCACTCGGTCCGCGTGACGGACGAGTTCATGCGCGCCGTGGAGACGGACGGGGACTGGACCACGCACGCGGTCGTCGGGGGCGCGCCGATGGGCACTCACCGGGCCCGCGAGATCTTGCGCCGGATGGCAGATGCGGCGCACGTCTGCGGCGACCCGGGCATCCAGTACGACACGACCATCAACGAGTGGAACCCGGTCTCCAACACGGACCGCCAGTACGCAACGAATCCCTGCGTCACGGGCGACACCCTGGTGGCAACGGACGAAGGCTGGCGGTCGATCGACTCGTTGGTTGGCGAACGCGCCAATGTCATCGGCGCCGACGGAGCGCCGCATCCCGTCGACCGCATCTTCCCGACCGGTCGCAAGCCCGTCTTCGAGCTGAAGACCCACGCCGGCTACCGTGTCCGGATCACGGCCGACCACAAGGTGACGACGCAGCGAGGCGATGTCGCCGTCCGCGACCTCACCCCGGACGACCGGATCTCCCTCCACGGAGCGGGCTTCGGGCGAGGCTCGATCGCACCCCGGTTGGCCGAGGCGATCGGTCTTGCGGTCGGCGACGGGTGTCTCGCCTGGGCTTCGGAGGCGCGAAACGAGCGCCCCATGATCATCCTGACGATGCATCGGGACGAGGCAGCCGTCCTGGAGGCGGTCGCCGGCGAGCTGAACGAGCAGAAGAAGCTGCGCAAGGCGGTCGGCTCCGTCGGCCGCAACGATGGCGTCCACGTCTCGTTCGGGGCCACGGGCTCGCGCCTGGCCTTCTCGTCGCGGCCGGTCGTCGAGCAGCTCATGCAGTACGCGGTCCTTGACGAGGGCAGCCACGAGAAGCGGCTCAAGCCGGCCGTCCATGGCCTCGATCGCGCGTCGCTCGCGGCGGTGCTGCGCGGCCTCTTCACTGCCGACGGCACGGTCGTGGATTCCGGCGAAAAGGTCCAGTACGTCGGGCTGGACTCGACGTCCCTGGAGCTGCTCGTCCAGGTCCAGCGCCTGCTCCTGGCCTTCGGTGTCAAGGCCAAGCTCTACGAGAATCGCAGGGGAGGCAAGTTCGAAGCGCTGCTCCCCGATGGCCGCGGCGGGATGAAGACCTACCCCGTTCGCGAGATGCATTCCCTCCGGATCACCCGGACCTCCCGGCGAGCCTTCGAGCGCGAGATCGGCTTCATGGCGGAGAGCCCAAAGGCAGCGGTGCTGGCCGCCCTCAACGCCACGGTCGGGACCTACCGCGAGGAGATGACCGATGCGGTTGCCTCTGTCACGCCGGTCGGCGAGGACGATGTCTTCGATCTGACCGAACACGTCACCAGCCATTTCGTCGCAAACGGGCTCCTTGTTCACAACTGCAGCGAGTTCTCGTTCCTGAACGACACGAGCTGCAACCTGGCCTCCCTGAACCTCATGACGTTCGTCGGGGAGGACGGCGAGCTCGACGTGGACGCGTTCCGCTATGGCTGCCGCCTGACGATCACCGCGCAGGAGATCCTCGTCGACAACGCGAGCTACCCGACCCCGAAGATCGAGGAGAACAGCCACCGCTTCCGGCCGCTGGGCCTGGGCTACGCGAACCTGGGCGCCCTCCTCATGAGCCGCGGCCTGGCCTACGACTCGCCGGCCGGCCAGGCGTACGCCGGCGCGATCACCTCGGTCATGACGGCGGAGGCCTACCGGCAGAGCGCCGTCATCGCGCGCGACCACGGCGGGCCGTTCATCGAGTTCGAGAAGAACCGCGAGCCGTTCATGCAGGTGATCGGCATGCACCGCGAGGCGGCCGGGCGGATCCCGGCCGAGGGCGTCCCCAATGGCCTGGGCGCCGCCGCCCGCGCCCTCTGGGACGAGACCTACGAGCTCGGCGAGCGGCACGGCTACCGCAACGCGCAGACAACACTATTGGCGCCGACAGGCTGCCTCGTCGGCGACAGCCTCGTGCTGACCGACCGCGGCCTGGTCCGGCTCCGCGGCCTGGGCAATCCTGATGGCGACACGTGGCAGGACCTCGACCTCCACGTGGCCACCGATGACGGCCCACGCCCCGCAACCCGATTCTTCGTCAACGGCGCGGAGCCGGTCGTGACGGTCGAGACATCGCGCGGCTACCGAATCCAGGGCACCACGACGCATCGGATCCGCGTCGTCGACGCGAACGGCGACTGGCAGTGGCGCCGTTTCGCCGATGTGCGGGCCGGCGACCGGGTGCCGATGACGCTGGGCGGGATGGTGGGCGAACCGCGCGAGGTCCCGCTCCCGCTGCTGCCGGAGGCGTACTGGACCTCGGACCACCGGACGTTCGTGCCGCGATACGTGAACGCGGATCTTGCCGAGCTGGTCGGCTACTTCATGGGCGACGGGTCGCTCCACGCCCGCGGCCTGCGCTTCTGCGTCACGGCCGGAGACGACGACGTCGTCGACCGGATCGCCGAGCTCGGCCGGCGACTCTTCGGCCTCGAGGCGGCGGTGACCCCGAAGACCGGCTACACGGAGGTTGCCCTTCAATCGGTCCGGCTGACTCTCTGGTGGGAGGTGTGCGGATTCGCCAAGCACGCGCCGCACGGCGAGCACCGCGGGAAGGGCTACGAGGCCCACATTCCCGACGCCGTCCTCTACGCCAACGACGTCTCGGTCTACCGCGCCTTCATTCGTGGGCTCTTCGAGGCCGATGGCAACGTCAGCAACGGGTACGCCTCGTGGTCCACGGTGTCGGATCGGTTCAGCCGGGACGTCCAGACGCTCCTGCTGGCCCTCGGGTTCGTGACCACCCGCAAGATCGACCAGCCGGTTCGGGGCCACATCGGCGCCAACCCGGTCCTCGTGCTGCGGCTGCTGAACGCCAGCGCGGGCGGCCGGTTCCTGTCCGAGATCTCGTTCATCTCGGAGCGGAAGCGGTCCGCACTGGCCCTGGCGGAGCACCCCCAGGCGGCCCGCTATGACCTCGTGCCGGTCAGTCGCCAGACGGTCGATCGCCTGGCGCCCGCCAACGACCACCTCCGAAAGACGATGCTCCTCTCGCTCGCGCGGACCGGGCTCGTTTCACGCCGTTCCGCGACGGCGCTCCTGGAGCGGACGGCCGATCCCGAGCTGGACCAGGCGCTCGGCTACTTCTACGACGAGATCGCCTCGGCGACGCTCGGCGAGGAACAGCTGACCTACGACCTCTCGGTCCCGGAGAACGTCACCTACGTCGCGAACGGGTTCGTCAGCCACAACACCATCGCTTTCATGATGGACTGCGACACCACCGGCATCGAGCCGGACATCGCCCTCATCAAGTACAAGAAGCTCGTCGGCGAGGGCTACCTCAAGATCGTCAACCAGACGGTGCCCGGCGCCCTTCGCAAGCTCGGCTACACGCCGGACCAGGTGGAGGAGATCGTCGCGTTCGTCGACGAGCGCGAGACCATCGAGGGCGCCCCGGGCCTGAAGCCGGAGCACCTCACGGTCTTCGACTGCGCGTTCAAGCCCCGAAACGGCGTCCGCTCCATCCTTCCGATGGGCCACGTCCGGATGATGGCCGCGGTCCAGCCGTTCCTCTCCGGGGCGATCAGCAAGACCGTCAACATGCCCGAGGCGGCCACAGCCGAGGAGATCGAGCAGATCTACCTCGAAGGGTGGAGGCGGGGCCTCAAGGCGATCGCGATCTACCGCGACAACAGCAAGCGGAGCCAGCCGCTCAGCACCAGCAAGCTCAAGAGCGATGACGAGACGAAGGCGGCCACCGACGTCGTCGAGGAGCTGCGCCGCAAGCTCGCCGCCGCGCAGGTCGAGGCGCTCAAGCCGCATCGCCGGCGTCTCCCGGCCGAGCGGACGGCGCTCACCCACAAGTTCGACATCACCGGGCACGAGGGCTACATCACGGTGGGCCTCTACCCGGACGGGCAGCCCGGCGAGATCTTCCTCAAGATGGCGAAGGAAGGCTCCACGGTCTCCGGTCTCATGGACACGTTCGCCACCGCGATCAGCCTCTCGCTCCAGTACGGCGTCCCGCTCCGCGACCTGATCAACAAGTTCGCCCACGTCCGGTTCGAGCCGTCGGGCTTCACCGGCAACCCGGAGATCCCGATCGCGAAGTCCGTGATCGACTACATCTTCCGGTGGCTCGGGAGCCGCTTCCTCGTCGGCGACGACAGGGCTGCCCTCGGGCTCCAGGAGCGCGGCTCGGTCGCCGGGGCAACGCCGTTCGTCTTCGGCGGGGCGCTGTCCCCGCAGGCGGAGGAGGGCCCCTCGGCGCTCGACGAGGCCTCGGCGTTCGACAAGGCGATCGATCCGCCGGCTACCACCGCGACGGCCACGGCCACCGCCACGGCGACTCAAACAGGCCCGGCCGCGCAGGCGCCGTCCCAGCCGAAGCCGCCCACCGCCTCCTCCATGTCGAGCCTGCCGGTGGTCGAATCCAGGAACGGGCACGCCAACGGCCATGCGAACGGCAACGGCAACGGCAAGGTCGGCGCGGCGTCGGCCTTCGCGGCATCGCTCAGCGCCGAGCGCACCGCGTTCAAGATCCAGGAGGACGCGCCCAGCTGCGCCGACTGCGGCTCGATCATGGTCCGCAACGGCAGCTGCTACAAGTGCCTCAACTGCGGCTCCACCAGCGGGTGCAGCTGAGCAGCGCGCCGCGACAACGCTGAAACCAGGGGCCGGGCCGCAGGGTCCGGCCCCTCCTCGTGGCGCGGCAGGGCTCGTCGCGAGCATGCCCGCGCGTCACGGTCCGCCGCGTAGCATTCGCGACGTGACCCGGCTCGAAGGCGACACTCGTATCACCCTGCTGGATCCCGCCCTCCATGCCGCCGGCTGGACCGAGGAGCTGATCCGGCGCGAGGAGACGCCCGGGGCGATCGAGATCGTGGACGGGCGGCCGCGTCGCGCGGGCACGGGGCGGACGGACTACACGCTCCGGATCAAGGTCGCGCCGAACGCGCAGCCGGTCGCCGTCGCGGTCGTGGAGGCGAAGCGGGCCGACGCGGCACCCACGCGCGGGCTCGACCAGGCGAAGGAGTACGCCCGCGAGTACGCGCGGAGCGCGGCCCGCCTGCACGTCCCCTTCGTCTTCAGCACGAACGGCCACCTGTGGGTCGAGTTCGACGCCACCACCGGCCTGACCACCACTCCCGCGCCGATGACCGAATTCCCCTCCCCGAATGAGCTCCGCGTGCGCTGGGAAGCGGCCCGCCGCCTGGACTTGACCTCGGAGCTGGCGCGCCCGCTCAGCACGCCGTACCGCGGCGGTGAGACGAGCCGGCGCTACTACCAGGACGCCGCGATCCGGGCGGTCCTCGAGAAGATCGCGCGGGGCGAGACGCGCGCGCTCCTGTCCCTCGCCACGGGCGCGGGCAAGACCTACATCGCGGTCCACCTCCTGCGCCGCCTCGCGGACGCCGGCCTCCTCCGCCGCGCGCTCTTCCTGGTCGACCGCGACGAGCTCCGCAACCAGGCCTTGGGCGCGCTCCAGAACGCCTTCGGTGCCGACGCGGCAGCGGTCTCGGGCGGGAACCCGCAGACGAACGCCCGGGTGCTCGTGGCCACCTACCAGACGCTGGGCCTGGACCGGACGAACGGCGGAACAGGCGCCGGCTCGGGCTCCGACGCGCCCGCCGGCCCGGGCGCCGGCGCCGAACCAGAGCCCGCCACCCCCGCCACCTTCCTCGACCAGCACTACCCGCCCGACTACTTCAACTTCGTGATCATCGACGAGTGCCATCGCTCCGGCTGGGGCGACTGGTCGACGGTCCTGACCCGGAACGCGAACGCCGTCCAGGTCGGCCTCACCGCGACGCCGCGCCAGCTGACGACGGCGCTTCCGGCAACCACCCCCGGCGTCGCCGCCGACGCCCTGATCACGGCCGACAACCTGCGCTACTTCGGCGATCCCGTCTACGAGTACGAGCTGGGCCAGGGCATCGACGACGGCTATCTCGCCGCATGCGAGATCGTCCGGCGCGACATCTTCCTCGAGGGCAGCCCGTTCGCAGAGCGCGAGACCGGCCTGGACCGCGACGACCTCGGCGTCCTCCCGCTGTGGGACGCCATCACCGGCGAGCAGCTGGCTGCGGCCGAGGCCCGCGAGCACTACGCCGCCCAGTCGTTCGAGGATCGCCTGGTGCTCCCGGATCGAGTGCGCGCAATGGCCGACGATCTCTTCGATCGCCTGGTCGCCACCGGCGGCCCGGAGCAGAAGACGATCATCTACTGCGCCCGCGACAGCCACGCCGACGATGTGGCGATCGCCCTCAACAACCGATACGCCCGCTGGTGCGCGGAGAATGGCCGCCGTCCTGCGGACCCGTACGCCTTCAAATGCACGGCCGCCGTCCAGGGCCCCGATCCCCTGCCGGACCTGCGCGGCGCCGCCCGCCACCATTTCGTCGCCACCACGGTGGAGCTCCTGACCACCGGCGTCGACGTGCCGGCCGTCCGCAACATCGTCTTCTTCCGCTACGTCCGCTCGCCCATCGCCTTCTACCAGATGATCGGC